>Ga0209581_1000254_pt1 | contig 154404 bp, 136 predicted proteins | sample Coa_R2_FD_187160 | JGI IMG/M metagenome (GOLD analysis project Ga0209581, IMG submission 187160) | Surface soil microbial communities from Centralia Pennsylvania, which are recovering from an underground coalmine fire - Coalmine... | ecosystem: Environmental > Terrestrial > Soil > Unclassified...
AGGCCCCATCAGGATCGTCATAGAGCCTCAAGCATGCTCAGGAGCCAGTCCGCAAAGAAAATACAAAATGAGAGCCACCAACCGCTGCCAACCTTCTTTCAGCCGACGTTCTCACACGGTCTGGTTGTATTTCTGGCCGCTGTCAAAGGTCGCATAAGCCCCATATGGAACTGGCGTACGCTCGCGAGCTCTGGAAACGAATCCCGGCTCCCGCCGCAACGCCCTCGAAGCATTACACCGGGCATGGCTGGGACGCCTCTCTCACGCTCAGAATTGCCATCGCTAGCTCAAGGTATAAGTGCGGCGACGCACTCCACAAACCGCCGTGCCGTTTGAAGCGCGGCACGAGCGCTCTCGCAGAAACAGACGAACCGGTGCCGGTTTCGTAATCGGCAATCGCTTTGAGATTGTAGGCGCGGCCAAGGAAGGCTCGCAGCTCTATGTCAAGGCGCGGGTCGTCTCTCGTTAACCGGAGGAATTCTGTTCTCACGCCCTTGTGAGTTTTAAACACCTTGCCGGTGCTTTCAAAAAGAAAGGCCTGCGCCGCATGAAACCCCGCGAGATACGCCGCGCGCCCTGCCTCGTCGGTCCAGCGCTGCGCGTCGAGGAAGTCTTGCGCCTTCGCAAGGAACTCGCGGGACTTCTCCAAAAATGCGGCGGCCTCCGGGGTCATAAATCGACACCGTCCGCGCGGATTTCGTGCATCAATGGCGTCCGCTCATTGTAAGCACCGGCGCGATAAGGCATCGCATGAATGAATTCCCCGGTCTCATCAAGAAAGCTCGTGCCGAGATCAGCAAGCCGGTTCATCTCTGCAAACCGGTCAGGCATGTCGCGCAAGAAGACGGCAACGTCGTAATCGGAATCCGGCTGCGCGTCGCCGCGCGCGCGGGAGCCGAACAAGACAACCCGGTCAATCCGGTTGCCGTAAATCTCGTTCAAGGCCGCGCGGAAGCGTTTCAGGATTGGGTCGTTTTGCGCCTGTGATGCCATTGGAAACGCTCCGTAAATTTTGAAAAAGCCGCCTGCGCGTCCAGCTTCGCCCTATTTCCCCCTGTCACATCATATAAACACCCAAAGCCAACAACAGCACAGCGACGGTCCGGCGCAACGTCTGCCGCGGGATGCTGCCGAGGGAATACGTCCCAAGCAGCGTGCCAGGAAAAACCCCAATGGCGGCCGTGGCCACCCAAGGCCAGATCGCGGCGATGTCGCGCGCCATTGCGCGGCAAGGTAAACCGGCAGCCGCGCGGCATTGACGAAAAAACCTATCGCAGTCGCGGTGGGGATGAAGGATCCTTTCGGCACATCGAACTCGAGCAGAGCGGCGCCACGGATGCCTCCTTGGTTGCCAAGGGTTCGCCGAGCACACTCAAGTTGCTCTCAGCCAATTCCGGCCCCCGCCCCCTGCCCTACCTTCGCCGCCTTGCTCCCTTAGTGTTGGCCCGGCCTTGCTAGAGCCGCGCTTGCGAAATGCAAAGACGGGTGGCAGGGTCGCCCAAATTTGTTCGATTCGGCCGGGGTGCGGCATGAGCCCAAAAGGTCAAAGGCAATTTCCTCCATCGATTGGTGCAGGCGCTCGCAGCGGCGGCGAGTCAGACGCTCCCGGCATTTTGGCCGGGCCTTGGCGATTGAAGAAGAGACTCTGGATGCCCGGCTCAAGGCCGGGTATGATGTTGCGCGCCGGCGCCTTTGCCTTTGCTTTCGTTGCCCTGCTCGGCGCCTGCATCGCCCAAGCCTCGGCGAATCCCGCACTCGTCATCGAGCTGCCCTCAGGCGCGGTGCTTTACGAGGATCATGCAACGCAGCCGTGGTACCCGGCCTCGCTGACCAAGCTCATGACCGCCTATGTCGCACTCTCCGCCGTGCGCGACCATCGCATCACCCTCGACACGCCGCTCGTGGTTACCACGCGGGCGGCGTCCATGCCCCCCTCGAAAATGGGCTTCCATCCCGGCACGCAGGTCACGCTCGGCAATGCGCTGAAGATGCTGATGGTGAAGTCGGCGAACGACATGGCGGTCACCATCGCCGAAGGGGTCTCGGGAACGGTTGAGGCCTTCGCCGAAGATATGAACGAGAGCGCCCGCGCGCTTGGCCTTGCCCAGTCGCATTTCGTGAACCCGAACGGTCTGCCGAACCCCGAGCATGTCTCCTCGGCGCGCGACCTAGCAATCCTTGCCCGCGCGCTCTACTTGACCTTCCCCGAGCATGCCGCGCTGTTCAACATCGGCGCCCTGGAGCTCGACGGCAAAATCATCCGCAACCACAACGATCTGCTTGGCCGCTATCCCGGCGCCGACGGGATGAAGACAGGCTTTACTTGCGCTGCCGGGTTCAATATCGTCGCGAGCGCGACGCAAGGCGGGCGCAAGCTCATCGCCATTATTCTTGGCGCGCCAAATGTCCACAGCCGGGCGATGATGGCCGCAACCCTCTTCGATCGCGCCTTTGCGGGCATCGACAGGCCTCTCAAATCGCTCTCTGACATCGCGCCGCCGCCGGCCGGAGGGCCTCCCGATCTCCAGCAGTCGGTCTGCCGCAGCCGCAGCAAGGCGGTCGCGCGCTATATGGATGAGATTAAGCAACTGAACGCGCCGCTCCTCGCGAACGCGGCCGCGAACGGCAACTTGATTCTCTCGACCACCACGGCCTTCGCCAAAACCTCGCCGATGGCACTGAGAATCGCCATGGTGCCCTCCGCCGCCTTTGCTCCCGTGCCCGTGCACGTCGGCCCCGAGGCGGGTTATAGCGGGCTTGTCGCGCAAGCGCGCCCTCCACATTCGCCGGTCGGCACCGAGCCGCCGCCCGGCACGGTAAGCGCCTATGCCCCAGTGCCGGAGCCCGCCGCCGAGATCCCGCTGCCGCCCGATCCCAAAGCGCTGCCGCTCAAGGAGAGCGCGAAACCGGCTGTGGCCGGCGCGCCTCGCGCGGGGTTCCACAAGCACCGCCTTGCGCGGGCGAAGGGCGGGGTGAAAAAATTGCAGGCTGCACGGAAGGCGCAGCAGAAAGCCGCGCTGAAGCAAATGAAGAAAACGCCCGCAAAGGGCGAGGCGAAGCAGGTCCGCCTCGCGGCCGCGCACCCCGGGGCTCCCGCGAAGCCTCATGCGTTGCCCAAACCAGTGCTCCGCGCGAAGGCGGCGGGCAAAAAACCGGAAAAGCACGCGAAGAAGTAGGCCGCGCGCGATCCCCTTGAAGCTCTCCGTAGCGGCCCTTTATTCTAGGCCTCGCGGCATGGCCGGAGAGAGGGCGTGGTCCCGCGTCAGCGGCTCGATAAATGGCTTTGGATCGCGCGGGTGGTCAAGACCCGCAGCCTCGCGGCCCGGCTTGTTGCCGAGGGTCACGTCCGCATCAACGCCAAGCGGGTCGACGCGCCCGCAAAGCCGGTCGGCCCAGGCGATGTCTTAACGATCGCACTCCCCCATCGTGTAAGGGTCCTGCGCGTGCTGGCGCCTGGCGAGCGCCGCGGCAGCTTCCCTGAGGCCTCGCTCTTGTTTGAGGAGCTGAGCCAACGGCTCTGACTGCCGCCTCACTCCATAGCCGGCATGACAAAGCTCGCCCCGTTCGCGCCCTCCGGCCAGCGGGAGGTCACGGTCTTGGTTTTTGTATAAAACCGGACGGCGTCCATGCCATGCTGGTTGAGATCGCCGAAGGCCGAGCGCTTCCAGCCGCCAAACGTGAAATAGGCGAGCGGCACCGGGATCGGCACGTTGATTCCAATCATCCCGGCCTGGGCTCTTGCTGCGAAATCGCGCGCCGCAGCGCCGCTGCGGGTAAAGATCGCAGCGCCATTGCCCAATTCGTGATCATTCACGAGCTGCAGCGCCTCTTCATAAGTTGAGGCCCGCACGACCGAAAGCACAGGACCGAAAATCTCTTCTTTGTAGATGCGCATGTGCGGCTTGACTTCATCAAAAAGGCATCCGCCCATGTAAAAACCGTTCTCATAGCCCTGCATCTTGAACCCGCGGCCATCGACAAGAAGCTTTGCGCCCTCGCTGATGCCGAGCTCGACATAAGCTTTCACTCTCTCAAGATGGGCCTTCGACACGAGCGGGCCGAAATCGGCCGAAGCATCGGTCGAGGGTCCGACCTTGAGAGCTTCGACGCGCGGAACGAGGCGGTTGACAAGAGCGTGCGCGGCCGCTTGGCCTACGGGAACGGCAACTGAAACCGCCATGCAGCGCTCGCCAGCCGAGCCGTAACCGGCGCCAATCAGCGCATCCGCCGCCTGATCCATATCGGCATCCGGCATGACGACCATGTGATTCTTGGCGCCGCCAAAACATTGCGCGCGTTTTCCCGCCGCCGCGCTGCGAGCGTAAATCGAGGCGGCAACGGGCGTTGAGCCGACGAAGCTGATCGCGTCAATGCCACGATTTTCGATCAAGGCATCAACCGTTTCTTTGCCTCCGTTGATCACGTTGAGAATTCCTGGCGGCAAGCCCGCCTCGATCATGAGTTCCGCGAGCCGGAGCGGGACGGAGGGATCACGCTCCGAGGGTTTGAGCACAAAGGCGTTGCCGCAGGCGATTGCGGGGCCGAACATCCACATCGGAATCATCGCCGGAAAGTTAAAAGGGGTAATGCCAGCCGCAACGCCGACAGGCTGGTGCATGGAATAGATGTCAATGCCGACTCCAGCCGAACCGGTGTATTCCCCTTTTATGAGATGAGGAATGCCGATTGCGAATTCGATGACGTCCAGGCCCCGCTCGATATCGCCCCTCGCATCGGCGATTGTCTTACCGTGCTCGCGGGCAAGGAGCGCAGCAAGCGCCTCCACTTCCTTTGAGGCAAGATCGAGGAATTCCATCAGCACGCGCGAGCGGCGCTGGGGATTGACCGCGCCCCAAGCTGGCTGCGCGGCGCGCGCGTTGTCAACGGCAGCGCGCACCTCGGCAGCCGATGCGAGAGGCACGCGCGAAATGGCGCGGCCGGTCATGGGCTCGAAGCCATCGCAAAAGCGTTCCGGCGCCCCGCGAACATGCTTGCCGCCGATGAAATGGGTGAGTTCTTCCACCTTTGCGCCTCCTATGAGCGGCCCCGGCCTGAATTGGCGCCTCAGGAGAAGCACTGCTGGCGCGAATTTTGCTCTCTTGGGCAGCGGAGCAGCTGCTAAGCTGAGCTCCCGTTCTAATTCAACTGAGCGTTAACCCGTTTGCCGCAGGATTGCGGGCCGATGGATAAGTCCTTCGAGACCGAATATGTGGATTTGCGCCGGGGCGCGGTCCAGGCCTCACAAAATGGCGGCCAAAACATAACCCCGCATGCAAAGCTCGCTAGGCCGGAGACCACCGCAGGCCGCCAGCGGATTTTGATGTGCCCGCCGGAGCATTTCGGCGTTGATTACGTCATCAACCCTTGGATGCAGGCCCATGTCGGGAAAGCCGTGCATGAGCTTGCCCAAAGCCAATGGGCTCATTTGCACCGCCAACTATCGGCTCACGCCGAAATAGAAGCTGTTATGCCCGAGGCGGGACTTCCTGACATGGTCTTTACCGCCAATGCCGGTCTCGTGATCGGCAATGTGGCCGTCGTAAGCCGCTTCCGGCACCCAGAACGGGCGCCTGAGGAGCGCTTGTTCCGCGGGTGGTTTCTACATAACGGCTTTGCCATAGCGCCTTGGCCAGAGGAGGTAAGCTTCGAAGGCGCGGGCGACGCATTGCTCGACCCCGGCCGGCCGCTCATTTGGTGCGGCTATGGCTTCCGCTCGAGCGAGAAGGCCCCAAGCGTCCTCGAAAAAATCTTTAGCCGCCGAAGCATTGGCTTACGGCTCATCGACCCCCGTTTCTATCATCTCGATACTTGTTTTTGCCCGCTTACTGGCGGCTGGCTCATGCATTTTCCGCCTGCCTTCGATACGCGCTCGCAGGAGATTATCGCTTCGCTCGTCCCGCCAAGCAAGCGCATCGAAGTCGATGAGAAAGATGCCGAACGGTTCGCTTGCAATGCCGTCGAGCTCGAAGGCCGAATCATCATGAACGGCTCCTCGGAGGCCCTGCAAAACCGGTTGCGCGCTGCTGGTTTCTTGCCGGTGACCACGCCGCTCTCCGAGTTCATAAGAGCGGGCGGAGCCGCCAAATGCCTGACGTTAAAACTGGCCGATGCCTAGCGCCCGGGCGCGCTCTGACCAAGGAGCTCTTTTGTTGGAGGCCGTTGCCTCCCACCGTTTGGCATTTTATAAGAAGAGCCTGGACTTAATGGCAGGCGCGGCGGGCGGCGTTCCGTTCCGCCTTAAGAGCCTCGAACTCTAAGCAAGAAAGGCGCTCGCAATGGCAAAGTTCCCCTACGAGATCCCCTCCGACGTCCGGGACTTGACGGCGAAGAGCGTCGAAGAGGCCCGCAAAGCTTTCGAACGTTTCGTTGAAGCTACACGCACCGCAACGGCGCAGGCAGAGAGCACGGCGGACATGTTGCAATCGAGCGTCAAGGACGTGAGCTCAAAGGCGCTTAGCTTCACCGAAGCCAACATCAAGGCGGCTTTCGAGCACGCACAAAAGCTCATTCAGTCCAAGGACCCGCAAGAGTTCCTCGCGCATCAATCTGAGTATGTGAAATCGCAGCTTGCCGCGATGCAGGAGCACGCGAAGGAGCTTAGTGCTTCTGTGTTAAAGAAAGTCTCACCCGAAAAGTAAGCCGGATCTTTTTTTCACGGTGCAGCGGCCGCGCCCGCTTGCGAAACGCGGCTTCGCCCAAGAACTTAGCCGCTCGCAGAGAGAGGCCAAACCCAGGCAATAAGGGGCGTGCCGGCAAGAATGACGAGAAGGGAGAGAGGCAAGCCCAGCCGCCAATAATCGCCGAAGTGGTAGCCGCCGGCGCCCATCACAAGCGTGTTGTTTTGGTGGCCAATCGGCGTGAGGAAATCGCAAGACGCGCCAAGCGCAACTGCCATCAGGAATGGATCCGCGTTCAGCGTGAGGTCCTTTGCGATGGCGGCGGCGATAGGGCCCATCACCAGAACCGCCGCGGCATGATGCATCAGCGGCGCGACCAGCATCGAGAGAAGCAAGACTGCGCCCAGCGCAATGAGGCTTGGAACATAGGCCGCCGCTTGCACAAGCAGCTGAGCGACCGTTTGCGCAGCGCCCGTCTCGTTGAATGCCATGCCGACCGGAATGAGCGAGCCGAGCATTACGATAATTGGCCAGTCGATGGAATCGTACGCTTCCTTCGGCGTCACTTGTTTGAAGAGCACCATCGCGACGGCGGCGGCAAAGAACGCAGCGTCGACAGCCAAAACATGAATGAGGATAAGGACCGCGGCCGCAGCAAGCGCGAGGAGCGGAATGTAGCGGCTGCCCTTGCGGCTGAGCTTAAACCCGCGGTCCGCAAGCGGGAGGCAGCCGAGCTGCGCGAGGGTGTCGGGCATGTCTTTGAGCGAGCCTTGCAGCACGATCACGTCCCCCGGCTGGAAGACATGATCGCGCAGCCTCGTCTGAATTGGCATCCACGACCGGCTGATCGCGATCAGGCTAACGCGGTATCTCCGCCGCAAGTTGAGAGCGAGGACAGTCTTTCCGGCGATGATCGAATTTGCGGTGACGATCGCCTCGGTCACGTCAAGGTCGCCAGCGCCAATACGCGCAGCGTCGATCGTGCCAACAAGCTTCAGCTTATTAGCGTCGGCAAATTTCTTGGCCCGCGGCGGGTCGGCGCGCACGGTCAGAATATCGCCAGCCTGGAGCCTGCGGTTTGGGTGAGGAACAAAACGCGGCGCCCCCTCGGGGGTAATGGCGGTTATGCCGAGCTCGCCATCAGTATCCTCCTCGACCTCACGCACCGTCTTGCCAATGAGCGCGCAGCCCGGCGGAAGCCGCAGTTCCGCCATATAATTTTTGATGTCGAAGACCTGGCCTGGGCTGCGTAACCCGACACGGTCACGCGGAAGGAGCCGCCAGCCGAAGCTTAAGAACAGGATCGCGAGAGCGGCAAGCGGCAAGCCAACGGGAGTGAAATCGAACATTTGAAACGGCTCTCCGCCAAGATCCCGCCGCACGGTGGAGATGAGGAGATTGGGCGACGTGCCGATCTGCGTAATGGTGCCCCCGATCAACGAGCCGAAGGCAAGCGGCATCAGATAGATCGAAGCCGTCCTGCCGGCGCGCCTCGCACATTCGGTTGCGACCGGTAAAAAAAGGCTGAGCGCGCCGATATTCTTGACGAAGCTCGAAAGCACGGTGACGCACGCGACCATAAACCCGATTTGGCTGGCGGGCGATTTTAGCCTGCGAATGACGAGCCGTACGGTTTCGTCGAGAACGCCTGAGGTTTCGATGGCCCGGCTTAACACGAGCACCGAGGCGATGATGATAATGACCGGATTGGAAAAGCCGAGAAACGCTTTCTCCTCTGGAAGGCATCCCGTCGCCACCGCAGCGAGTAGAGCCAGCGCGCCGATGACATCGTAGCGCAGCCGTTCCGTGACGAACAGCACGAGCATGGCTGCGACGATGAGGACGATCTCGATTTGATGCAGCAACAAGGCAAGACCCATCAAAAGACAAACCAATATATTGAAGCGGCTGCCGGCGGGCTAGCAGATTGCGGAAAGGAGAAAGTATAGGTGCTTCGTCGCACGCTGGCCTGGCTGCTGCGGGACTTTGGCCGCCTAAACTGAACGGATGAGCGCTGCTTCACCTGGCCGGCGAGAGGCGCTCCCATCCGGCGTCGGGCGCAAATCGCTCGCCGAACTTTTCGGCGAGCTCTCGTTGCGCCGCAACGGTATTGGCGATCCCGCGCACCTGAGCATAATGCAAAGGGCCGCCGCGGAACGGCGCGAAACCCGCGCCAAAAACCAGGCCAGCGTCGGCCAGGTCCGGCTCCGCTACGACCCCTTCGCGCAAACAGGCAACGCAGGCATTGAGCATCGGCAAGATGAGCCGGTCGATCATCTCACCGTCTTCCGCCGCCGGAACCCGCGCTTTCACCGGCTTGCCGTCCTTCCACTCGTAAATCCCGCGGCCTGCCTTCTGGCCAAGATCGCCCGCTTCAATCTTGCCGCGCAGCCAACCGGGAACCGGCGGCATGGGCCTGCCGAGCTTCGCGCTCAGGACCTCGGCGACATCGAGGCAAATATCGAGGCCGACGCGGTCGGCAAGCTCAAGAGGACCCATGGGCATGCCAAAGCGCTCGGCGGCGCGGTCGATGGCTTCTGGCGCAACCCTTTCATCGAGCAGGACCATGGCCTCGAGCATGTAGGGGGTCAAAGCCCGGTTCACGAGAAAGCCCGGCGCGCTCTTGACCGGCAGAGCCAACCGGTCAATCCGGCCAACAAAGGCGTTCGCGCGGCGGACTGTTTCCAAACTCGCGCGGCCGTGGCTCACGACCTCGACGAGTTGCATCCGCGAGACCGGATTGAAGAAATGCAGGCCAACAAATCGCTCGGGTGCTTTCAAGCCTGAGCAAAGCTCGTCGAGAGGAAGGCTCGATGTGTTTGTGGCAAGGAGCGCGCCAGGCTTCATCTGCGGCTCGGCCGCCGCATAAATTTGCAGTTTGAGCTCGCGCTTCTCGGGCGCGGCTTCGATGACGAGATCGGCCCTGCGAATGCCCGCGCCCTTTAGATCTGGAACAAGGCGGTCAAGGGCGTCACGGATTCCCGTGCTCTTCGGGCAAATCTTTTTATAGAGATCTGCTGCGCGTCTGACGGCGGCAGCGATGGGCTCGGGTTTGACATCGCCAAGTGTCACCCGCAAGCCCTGGTAAGCGCACCAGGCCGCAATGTCTCCGCCCATGGCGCCAGCACCAATGACGTGAACACGGCGGATATCCTCTGCCTTGCCAGCGGCTTTCTTCAGCTCGTCGCGCAGGAAAAAGAGGCGAATGAGATTTTGCGCGGTCTCGGTGACAGCCAGGCGGGCAAAGGAGGCTGTCTCGGCGTGCAGCATGGCGGTAGAATGGCCGCCATGACGCTCCCAGAGATCGATCAATGCATAAGGCGCGGGGTAGTGCTCTGGCCGCGCCCGTGTCCCGGTCCGGGCGCGCATCCGGCGCGCCGCGAACTGGCGCACCGGAGCAGCGTTGAGGAGCGCCAGCATGAAGGGGCTCGCGCGCCGAGCCTTCAACACGCCCGAGGCGGCGGCTTTGACAGCATTGCGGACATGGCGCTCCTCCGTCACAGCATCGGCAAGGCCAAGCGTTTTCGCTTTCCTTGCATCGATGCTCCGGCCAGTGAGCATCAGGCTCATCGCCTGTAGCGGATTGACGAGATGGGTGGAGCGCACCGTCCCGCCAAGGCCGGGATGGAGCCCGAGCATCACTTCGGGAAAGCCGAATTGCGCTCCGCTAATCGCAATCCGCCATTTGCATGCAAGCGCGATTTCGAGTCCGCCGCCGAGACAGAATCCATGGATGACGGCGATCGTTGGCATCGCTAAAGACTCGATCCGGCCGACGATAGCGTTTGCGCGCGCAATCGCCTCTTCCACGGCGGCCGCATCAGCCGCGCCGCGAAACTCGTTGATGTCGGCGCCCGCGATAAAGCCCGAGGGCTTCGCCGAGCGGATCACGAGGCCCTTCGGCGCATTGCGCTCAATCACGCTCAATGCTGCATCAAGCTCGGAAAGGACCTCACGCGACAGCGAGTTGACGCTCGTCCCCTTGCGGTCAAAGAGCAGCCACTCGATGTTGTCCTCATCCATTGCAAGCCGCCAGTGCTGCCATATGGCCGGCGTGGGGGCTTGAGGACCAAGTTCCATTTCGCGGCCGCTGAGGGCTGCTCTTGCCTTGCTTTCCATTGCGCCCTCACGCCGTCTCGATCAGCATCGCACCGCCCTGCCCGCCGCCGATGCATTCGGTCGCAATGCCACGTTTCTTGCCGAGCCGCCGCATGGCATTGACGAGGTGGAGCGCAATGCGGTTGCCGCTGGTCCCGACCGGATGACCGAGGCTGATCGCTCCCCCGTCGATATTGAGCCGCTCGCGGTCGATCGTGCCGAACGGACCATCAAGGCCCAGCACATCGCGGCAAAATTTGTCATCCTCCCAGGCGGCAAGGCAGGCAAGGACTTGCGCCGCGAACGCTTCGTTGATTTCCCAAAGCTCAATATCTTCGAGGCCCAGGCGATGGCGCTGCAAAAGTTTGGTCGAGCATAAGACCGGACCAAGGCCCATGATGCTTGGGTCGAGCGCCGACCATTGGCTATCGATAATGACCGCCTTAGGCGTAAGCCCGTGCTTTTTGCAGGCCTCCTCAGACGCGAGGATCATCCACGAGGCCCCATCGGTGATTTGCGAGCTGTTGCCGGCCGTGACCTTGCCCCACGGGCATTCGAAAACCGGCTTCAATTGCCCAAGCTTCTCGATGGTCGAATCCGGTCGCACCCCATCGTCGCGGTCATAAAACTTGCCATCGCGCGCGAAGGCCGGCTCGACCTCATCTGCCAGCCAGCCTTTCTCCTGTGCCCGCGAGAGGCGCAGATTGCTCTGCACGGCGTAAGCGTCAGCTTCGGCGCGCGAGATGTGGAAGAGATACGCAAGCACCTCCGCCGTCTGCCCCATGTTGAGCTCGACGATTGGATCGGTGAGGCCGCGTTCCAGGCCAATGACGGGTTTGAAAAAGCCAGGCCGCACGCGAAGCACTTGGAGGGCCTTTGCGTAGGCAGTCTTGGCGGCGGCGAGCTTTGCGAACCACTTGACGCCTTGCTGCGGAAATACGAGCGGAGAATAGCTCAGCGCCTCCGTGCCCCCGGCAAGGATGAGATCCGAGACGCCTTCGCGGATGTAGTGGAAGGCGGTATCGGCCGACTGCATGCCGGAGCCGCAATTGATCTGCACGGTAAAGGCGGTCATCCCCTCGCCCATGCCGAGCCGCAAGGCGGCAATGCGGGCCGGATTCATCTCATCCGCAATCACATTGACGCAACCCAAGATCACCTGGTCGAAAGCATCGGGCGCGAAGGGCTGGCGCTCGAGCAGCGGCCGTCCGCACTGCACGGCAAGATCGACCGGCGTGAAGGGGCCGGGACCGCCCCTTGCCTTGAGAAAGGGCGTGCGGCTCCCGTCGATGATGTAGACAGGCCGCAAGGTCAGCTCGCTGCGGCAGACTGCCGGGTGCGGGCTGCGACGGGCCCGCTGCCAGGTAGCGCCTTGCCCAGTTGCGCGAGCGCCTCGGGAGCAAAATCGTCGACCGCGATGGCTTTTGCCACAGCCTCCTCCTCCGCCGCCATGTGCTTGGCTTCAACGGCGGTGATGAGGCCCGATTTTTCTGCCGCGCGCCAGTCGCGGATTCGGGCTTTGCGAAGCTTCTCGCGAATGGACTCGTTCTCGGTAACAAGAGCGAACGCGCGTTCGAGCCGGCCAACACCTCCGTCGTCCATCTTGAAATGAATGCCTGCCGTCAGGCGCTCGCGCGCTTCCGAAGGCTCAAGCAAAATCTTGGCGCAGCTTCTCGTCATGGCATCCGCCGGTCCGCGGTGGCGTGCGCCAAGCGGCTGGCAAACGAGGCGCAGGATCCAAGCGGCCACGCGGTTGGGCAGATTAGCGATAACAGCGGCGAGCCGCGCCTCGATAGTGTTAAAGCCAGCCTCCAAGCACCAGGCGATAAGAGGAAAGTCCGGCGCTTGTTGCCCCTCATCCTCGAAGCGCTTAAGCACGGCGGAAAGCAGATAAAGCTCGGAGAGGATGTCGCCGAGCCTCGCGGCGATCATCTCCTTGCGCTTCAGCGCCCCGCCGAGCGTCAAGAGCGCCACGTCCGAGACGGTTGCAAAGCTTGCGGCATAGCGCGAAAGCTGCCGGTAAAACCGGGTCGCGGCGCCCTTCCCGGGCGCGGGAGAAAGCCGTCCGCCGCTCCAATTGCGGATGAAGGCCTGCGCCAGAGTCTTGAGGCTGTGGCCAGCATGGCGCCAGAAGACCTTATCGAACGCTTCTAGCCCCTTTTTTGAATCAGCCTCGGCAAGCGCGCTCATTTCGCCGAAGAGATAGGGATGGCAGCGGATCGCGCCCTGACCATAGATGATCAGATTGCGCGTCAGCACATTCGCGCCTTCGACCGTGATGCCGATCGGGATGGTGCGAAAAAGATTGCCGAGATAGTTATGCGGCCCGTCAATGATCGCTTTGCCGCCGTGAATATCCATCGCATCATTGACAGCGCTGCGCATCCGCTCCGTTGCATGTAACTTCATGATCGCCGAGATGACGGCAGGGTGGTGCCCCTGGTCGAGCGCGGCGCAAGTGAGCCTTCGCGCGGCCTCGAGGAGGTAGGCCGTGGCCGCCATGCGCCCGAGGAGTTCCTCGATCCCTTCGAACCGGCCGATCGGCATATTGAACTGCTCGCGCACGCGCGCATAAGCGCCCGCGGTACGCGCGGCAAATGCTGCGCCCGCCGCGGAAAGGGCGGGAAGCGAGATGCCGCGCCCGGCGGCAAGCGCGCTCATCAGCATCTTCCAGCCCTGGCCCAGCCGTTCCGGGCCGCCAATGACTGCGTCGAGCGGCACAAACACATCGCGCCCGGAGGTCGGGCCGTTCTCGAAAGGCTGATAGCAAGGCAGATGCCTGCGCCCGGTCTCGACACCCTCGGCATTGGCCGGCACGAGAGCAACCGTAATGCCGAGCTCTTCTTTAGCGCCAACAAGATGGTCTGGATCATAGGCCTTGAAAGCGAGCCCCAAGACGGTGGCGATGGGAGCAAGGGTGATGTAGCGCTTGTTCCAATTGAGCCTGAGGCCCAAGACCTCGCGGCCTTGATGCGTCCCCCGGCAGATCACCCCGCTATCAATCATTGAGGCAGCATCTGAGCCGGCTTCAGGACTCGTGAGGCCGAAGCAGGGTATCTCGCGCCCGTCGGCCAGGCGGGGCAGCCAATACTCGCGCTGCTCCTTGGTGCCAAAGCGCATGAGAAGCTCGCCCGGCCCGAGTGAATTGGGGACCATGGCGGTCACCGCTGCGGTGATCGAGCGTGTGGAAATTCTACGGATCACCTCGGAATGGGCAAAAGCCGAGAACCCGAGCCCGCCGTACTCTTTCGGGATGATCATTCCGAAGAAGCGCTTGGCCTTGAGGAAATCCCAGACTTCGGCCGGAAGGTCGCGCAACTCCCAAGTGATGCGCCAATCGTCGAGCATGCCGCAAAGCTCGGCGACGGGGCCGTCGAGAAAGGCCTTCTCTTCACCGGAGAGAACCGCCGGAGGCGTGGCGAGGAGCTTCGCCCAATCCGGATTGCCGGTCGAGAGCTCGGCGTCCCACCACACGTCGCCCGCCTCGAGCGCTTCCCGCTCGGTATCCGACATCGTGGGCAGGACGCGGCGGGCCCAGTGGAAAAGAGGCCGCGTGAGCAGGTTCCGGCGCAAGGACATGGTCTATCCGTCGTTCGAGTTCGCCTTATTAATGTTACACAAGCTTCGTTGTTCCATTCTTAAGCAGGGCCGTTTTGGCTTTATTCACCCGCGGGGCAGGCAGGATCGGCCAGGCTCGCCTTCGGCAATATATTCTCCTTAATAACGGCCTCAGCCCTCGCATGCGCACTGGCAAGGTCAGCGGAATAGATGTCGGTCGAATATTCTTTGCTCGCGGCCTCGGTCAGCGCGACGTTCGGAGACTGGCCTTTTTCGCGGACGTCGATGGCCGTGACGGTCGAAAGGCCGGGCCTTAAGGGGTGTTCGGCGACCTCCTCCTGCCGCAGCGCAATGCGCACCGGCACGCGCTGGACGATATGAATGAAATTACCCGTGGCATTATCGGGCGGAAGGAGGGCAAAGACGCTACCTGTACCGGGCACGAGGCCCTCGACCGTGCCATGATAGGTGTAGGTCTGTCCGTACACGTCCACCGTAATAAGCGCAGGCTGGCCTGGCCGCACCCAGCGCAACCTGTTCTCCCATAGGTTGGCTTCCACCCAGAGGTGGTCGAGTGGCACAATTGTCATCAGCTGATCGCCCGGCCGCACGCGCTGGCCGACCTGCGCCTTGCGCTTGGCGATATATCCGGACACGGGGGCGCGGATTCGCTGGCGCGCAAGCTCGATGAACGCATCGACGAATTTGTTTTTAGCAACCTCGATGTCTGGATGGTTAATCCGGCTTGTCCCGCCAAGGCGCGCTTCGGCCGATTGGAATTCGGCCTTGGCTTCCTTGAGGTCGGCTTCGAGAGAGGCCCTCTGATCCTCGGCATTCTCGAGCACCTGTTTCGAGACCGAACCGCTTGGGAGCGCCTGCCGGTAGCGCAGGATGTCGTGGCGCACTTTGTCGAGCAGAGCGGCGCGCGAGAGAATTTTCTGGCAGGCCTGCTGGCGGACGGCGAAAAGAGCGCCGACGCCCCGGACGGCGCGCGCCAGCTCACCTTCCGCTTGGCCGAGGGCCGCCGCAGCGCGCTGCTCGTCCAGGCGGACAAGCAGATCGCCTTTTTTCACATATTGGGTCTCTTCATAAAAGACTTGCGAGATGATGCCCGTTGCATCGGCGTAGACGGGGATCAGATTGCCGGTGACGAAAGCATTGTCTGTCACGACCCAATACCGGCCATAGGTCCACCAATGGAGCGCATAGGCAGTGCCGGCCCCAGCGAGCACAAGCGCGGTCAGCAAGAGCAAGAGATTGCGGCGGCGGCGTATCGTTTTTCGATCGAGCGGCATGGAAGGAGATTTGTCTTAGGGTCAGGGTTTCGTTGAGAGTGAGCCGCGCACCCTTTCAGTCTGAACTCTGAAAGAAAGGCGCGAGCGGCAAGACAAGCTTTTCCAATGTCCACGCGGGGGTTAATGTCTCCAGGCCTGCAAGGGAGGCTTCCGGCGCGAGCTGTGGGCGGGGCACCTCAATGCCGTTCCAATAGCCGCCCCCGAGCGCCTCGATTACGTCGACTGCCGCGAGCAAATGCTCGGCCTCGCTTGCCTTGAGCGCAAGCTGCTGATCGAGCAAGCCCTTTTGCACGGTCAAGACGTCGCGCTGGTCGGCAAGCCCGCTGCGCAGGCGTTCCTGAGTTAGAGCGGCTTCGCGGCGCGTCGAATGAAGGAGGTTAGTCTGCGCCTTGAGCACGGTGCCTGTCTGCTTCCAATTGGAAATGCCATCGGCGGCTTCTTGGACGGCATGGAGAAGCGTGTCGTTATAGAGCTCGACCGCCTCATCATATTGCGAGCGCGCCGCCGAGAGCTGCCCGCGCAAACGCCCGCCCTCGAAGATTGGCAAGTGGAAGCCAGGGGCCACAATATAATTGAAGGCGGCGCCGCGAAAAAGAAGGCTCGCTAAGCTGCCCGCGTTTTTTGTGAATACGGAGGCTTCCAGCCCTGCTGTTGCGGCGGAGAGATCGACCGAAGGCAAGAATTGTGCTTTGGCAACATGGATTCGCTCTGCCGCGGCAACCGCCCGGTGCATGGCAAAGGCGAGATCGGGCCGGTGCGCGAGCAGCTCGACTGGGAGGTGCGAGGGAAGCTCGATTTTTTGCGGAATTGCGATCCTTTCTCCCGCAAAGAGATTTTGAACTGCATCGGGGCCTTGGCCCATGAGCCGCGCGAGCAGATTCTGCTGCACGGCGAGGAGCTGGCGAGTAGCCGCCTCGGCCTTGACGAGCGCGTCGAGATCAAGCGTGGCTTGCATGACGAGATCGGCCGGGCCAAGGCCCGTATGGAATCGAGTCTGCGCCACATCGAGCAAATCGCGCGCAACTTTGACCGTCTGCTGCAGGATGGCAAGCTGCTGCGTGAGCACCGCGCCGCGGATATAGGCGCGCGCGATCTGTGCCGTCAGCGCGAGCCTCACCTGCTCAAGCTCCGCCTCCTGCGCGGCAGCCTCTCCCAGCGCCGCTTCGAAAGCGGCGCGGTTCTTGCCCCAGAAGTCCAATTCCCAGCGGAACGACGCAGGATTAAAGGTATCAGACGTTTTATGCGCTCCGCCCAATGCAGGATTGTAGGCGGCCACGACGCCATGCTGCGCGTAGCGCAGATTACGAAAGGTATTCTCGGAATCGAGCCAGGGCAGGAGCCTTGCGCCCTCGACCTGCGCCACTCCCCCTGCTTCGCCGAGCCGCGCATAGGCTTTCTTCAGGCCCGGATTCTCACTGAGCGCGATCTCCTCGACGCGGTTAAGGCCGGGGCTTTTGAACTTGCGCCACCAGCCATCCTCCGGCCAGCCTGCGCGCGGAGAAGCAGTCTCTTTCGCGGGTGCCTTCGGCAAAGCGGCCGTCATAGGCGGCGGATCGAGAAACTCGGCGCGCTCTCCTCCCGGTTGGATCGAGGCGCAGCCCGCAAGAATCGGGAGAGGCCAAAGCCTCCACACTTTGGAACACAGGCGGCCGCTCATCCCTGCTCCATCAGCTCCTGGGCTTCTACCCGCCGGAGTTTGCCTGCGCGGTCGCCCGGAATGACGGCCGGGCGGGCAAGCCAGACAAAGGCAGCCAGAGCGATGAAAACACTCGCGCCAAGGAGGAAGGCATCGTCCACGGCGAGCAAAGTTGATTGCTGCCTGATGAAGTCCACCGCATGCCTCGCCGCCACATTCTCCGGCATTCCCGACGCTTGGAGCCTGTCCAACAATTGCGGCAGGAGATCGAGGGAGGCAAAGCGCCTGCCGCCGAAATGATCTGCAAGATTGAGCTGATGAAAAGGCGTGCGCCGGAACACGACCACGCCTTGCAGGGCGATGCCAAATGCGCCAGCGGCGGTACGCATAAGGGTAAGCTCCTCCGCCGCGCGCATCAGCCGGTTGGCAGGCAAGCCGTTTGCGGCGAGCGCCGCCAAAGGCGTGAAGAAGGCGGCAAGCGAGAGGCCGAAGAAAATCATCGGCAGAGCGATCTGATCGAAATAGCCGTGCTTATCGAAGTGGCCGATCCAGGCGAACGTTGCGGCAAAGATGAGGAAGTTGACCGACGCAATGAGGCGGGCGTCGATTTTGCGGCAGAGCTCGTGGATAATAGCGACGAGCGGCACCGATAGGACGGCCATAGTGAGATAAACGAGGCCCGCGAGCGAAGACGAATACCCCAGCAGGACTTGGAGCTGGACCACAAAAATGGATAACAACCCCTGAATGACGAGGAAACCAGCAACAGAACAGATCACTGAGATGGTGTAACTGCGATACCCAAAAAGCCTGAGATCGATCGCGGGGTGGCGCTCTCCTAACTCCCAAATCAAAAAGCAAGGAAGCGCAACGCAGACGAGTACGAGCGCGCCAAAATTATAAGGGGATTCGAGCCAGTCGAAATCATTGCCTTGGTTAAAGATCGTTTGCAGCCCGAGAAGGACGGCCGCGAGCAGGAGCAAACCCATTGCATCAAACCGCGCGATGTAGCGTTTGATCCGGCGGCCATAAACAAGTGAGCCGGCAATGGCAGCAACGGACAGTGCAATCACAACATTAGAATAAAAAAGCGCGCGCCAGCCGAAATATTCGGCCCAAAAGCCGCCCATGAAAACGCCGATCGTAAACGGCATCATGCTCAGCACGCCCCAGATTCCGACGCCGAGCGTTCGCTTCTCCGGCGGATACTCGCCGAGCAGCACCGCCTGCCCGACGGGCAAAATGATGCCGCCAGCGAGCCCAAGCAAAAGGCGCATCGGAACGAATGTCCAGATGCTGGCTGAGGCGGCGCAGAGCAGCGAGGCGGCCGCATAGGAGATGAGCGCGCTGGTATAGACGCGGTAATCGCCAAAGCGGGCCGCGAGCCAGCGCGCGATGGGAAAGCCGAGGCAGAGCCCGATCATGTGATCGGTCGTGGCCCAAGTGCCAAAGCTCGGCGTTACGCCCTGCAGGTTAGCGGCGGCGTAAGGGGCAAGGATCGTGTAGCCGGGAACATTCGAGAGCACAACGACATTGGCAAGGCCAACGGCCACGTTCAATAAGCCGAAGCGCCAGCCGCTCAGGCCTTTAGGGTAGGCCGTGCTCATGCTGGACCGCCGCCTTGGGGACTAAAGGCGGGGCTTGCTGCGCGGCAATTGGCAAAGCGCGGCTTCGTTCCGGACGCATAATGCCCGTGGGCCCCCGCCAGCGAGGAAAGCCGGTGATTGCAGCCGCAGCAATTGCATTGAGGCATAACAGACTCCTCCTCTGCAAAGCAGCTCGTAGGAGTCATCAGCCTAAATGGCGGTTATACGGCGAACCCCATCGCCTGCGCGGCACTTAGTATGGGGAATTTGGAGCTTGTCAATAGGGGCGCTGACGCGTCTCAGGCGCGCACAGAGCAGCGGTCTCGGCCTACCGTGCAGGCGATTACTTGCGCTCGCGGAGCGCGGCCCAGAACCTGCGCCGGTCCGAGCGGCGCAGCACATCGAACGGGACTGTGCGGCCGACCTTCTCCGCATCAAGCAGGCGCACCAGGTCATCAGCGCCGGTGATCGGCGCGCCGTCGATTGAGAGCAGAATATCGCCGGTCAGGAGCCCCGCGTGATCGGCCGGGCTCCCGGACTCGATGGCGCTCACCACCGCCCCGGTTTTTTGCGCAAGCCCGAGCCTTAGCGCGATCCTGCGCGGCAACGGGACCGTCGCCGCCCCGATACCGAGATAGGCGCGGCGCACCCGGCCGTGGGCGATGATCTCTCCTACGGCGAAGCTTGCCGTATTCGAGGCGACGGCAAAGCAGATTCCTTGCGCGCCAGAAATGATTGCGGTGTTGATGCCGATGACCTCGCCGCGCGAATTCACGAGCGGGCCGCCGGAGTTGCCGGGATTGAGCGCCGCATCGGTCTGGATCACATCCTCGATGAGCCGTCCGTTCTTCGATCGCAGCGAGCGCCCGAGCGCGGAGATAATGCCAGCGGTAACCGTTGCGCCAAAACCGAAGGGGTTGCCGATGGCGATCGCGATCTCGCCGGGCTTGAGCTTTTTCGAATCCCCGAGCCTAGCCGCGGCCAGCGTCACATCCTCGTCGATCCGGACCAGTGCAAGATCGGTGTCGGGATCATCGCCGATGACACGGCCAGCCATGCTGCGCCCGCTGAGCGCGGTCACGCCTGCCTGCCGCGCCCCTTGCACGACATGACTATTCGTGAGCACGAGCCCGTCAGGCGAAATGATAACGCCAGAACCCGATCCGGCCCGGCGCTGGCTCTTGCCACGAGTCTCGAGCCGCACGACGCTCGGGCTCACTTGCTTGACGGCCTCCGTGACTGCCTTCGAATAGGCATCGAGCAGCGCCTCGTCGCCCGGATCATTTGGAGGAGCCTCGCGCGCGGGAGACCCGGAGGAAGCGCCGTCAAGCGCGCCGGCAAAATCCAGGGCGATCAGCCCTGGCCCGGCAGCTGAATGAGGAGAATTGTGAGGCAAACAGGTATCGTCCATAACCGGAATATGGTGTGGGCGGTCCCGCGTTTAAGGGCCCGGGCCAAAGCCGCGCCTCACCGCGTCCAGGTCACCAGGGTTATCCCTGCGGCCTGGTCGAGAATCTGCCGTTCGCCCGGTTTGAGGCCATGGCTTGCGAGGAGATCCTCCGGAGCGATCCCCGGGCCAACGCCGGGAAAAACCGGCCGCCCGCCAGGCAGATGCACGTCCTTTGCCCGGGTGAGGTGAAATGCGTCATACCCCAATTCGAGAAATAGGCCGAAAACACCCGTGCCGCCAATCACCGCGAGCTTGCCTTCTGGCGCGCCGAGCGCGCGCCACGCTTCTTCAAGCGAGCCGCCGGCGGGATTCCACAACACGGCCTCCGGATTCGACGGATCGTGCGCAACACCTGCAATCTTGCGCGTTAAGATCAATCTGCGGCGCCGTGAGCTCTCTGCCCCGCTCTCAGCGGAATGACGCCCGTGGGCAACCGCGGCCGCATGCTTTAGCGAGTTGAGAAAGAACCGCTGATCGGCCTCGAAGTGCAGGCCGTCCATGAGGCCGCGCGCATCGGCAATCATGCCTTCGGCAGAGACGATAGCATAGCCTTCGATGAAGGTCGGGCGGGATTTCACAAGGTTATCCGGCAGTCTCGATGAGAATCCGCGCAGAACGCGTGAAGGGGTATATCAAAATCCTCTGGCCTTACGCCAGCCGCGTGGCCCAAATCCGCGCCTCGCGCAGCGCGGGTAACGCGGGCGGCGGCTAGATATCCTTGAGATACCAGGGGCTGTTGATGACGGCCGTGCGGTCGTCTCCCTTCAAATAAATGAGCGATCGCAGCACCTTGCCATGAAGATTGTGTAAAAGATATTCGTACCAGTGCGGCTCGACGAGCTCGGGCACGATGATAGCAACGAGCCGGTCCGGCTTTGCCTGCTTGGCCTCATTGATAAAGTCCAAGACCGGCTGATAAATCCGCCGGTAAGGAGAGTCGATGATCTCTAGCCGCGGCGGGACAAGGCCGGCGGCTCGTGCGGGCTCCTCGACTTTCTCGGCCCAGAGCTTTTGCAAGAGCTGCTTGTCATCTTTCTCCGTGCTGATGTGAAGCGCAACAATGTCATCCGAAAATAAGGTTCCGAGCCGCACAGCCTTCTCGCTCACGCGGTTCCAGCCCTCGATCGGGATGATGACGAGCGGCCGCGCGGATTTCCCGGCCGCGAGTTTCAGAGGATAATCCACCTGCCGGCCAATAACTCTGTAGTGGCGCTTGATCTTGTTGAGCAGCAAGACGATTGCGGGCCCGGCGACGGCAACCATCCACGCGCCGTGGACGAATTTTGCCGTAACGATGACAATGAGCGCCGCTCCCGTCACCGCTGCGCCAAGCGTGTTGCATAGCAATTTAAGCCACCATCCTCTTCCCCTCTTCTTCGCCCAATGGATGATCATGCCCGTTTGCGAAAGCAAGAAGGCGCTGAAGGCGCCAGCCGCAAAGAGCGGAATCAATCCTTCGGTAACGCCGCCAAACGCAATGAGAAGGAGAGCGGAAAGAACCGCGAGCACGATAATCCCGTAAGAGAAAACAAGTCTGCGCCCGCGAATGGCAAACGCGTGCGGTAAATACTCGTCTTCGGCAAGGAGGCGGCACACGCGGGGGAAATCGGCAAAGCTCGTTTGCGCGGAATAGGTGAGCACGATGAAGATCGCGGCAAGCGACAAGTGATAAAATACTCCGCGCCCTGCGACGGCCGCGACGAGCTGCGCAAGAACGGTTTGATAGCCGCTGACGCGCTCGTCCATCGCGCCGATCTCAAAGGCCGGACAGAGATAGGCTAGCCCAAGCAGAAAAAGGCTCAAGATTGCAACGATCGCAGTCAAGGTCCGCTGCGCATTTTTGACGGATGGCTTGGGGAACAGCGGCACGCCATTGCTGACCGCCTCTATGCCCGTCATTGCCGTGCAGCCATTCGCAAAGGCAGCCAGAAACAGCCAGGCGCTTGCTGTTCCGGCCGCCGGCGGAATTGCGGCCGGCGTGGCAATAGCCTCGGGATGGCCGCCGCTTTGCAATGCCCGCGCAATTCCAAGGCCGATGATGGTTGCAAGGCAAACCACAAAGGCAGCAACGGGCAAGGTGAGGATGAGGCCTGAGCTGCGGACACCCCGCAAGTTCAGGACGGTCAACGTCAAAAGAACAGCAAGCGAAAGGCCAAGGATATGGGAATGGAGCGCCGGGATCGCCGAGATCACCGCGCCAACTCCGGCCGAAATCCCCACCGCGACGTTTAGGAGATAATCAAGCAGGAGAGCGACGGCGGCCCACACGCCGGCCTTGCTGCCAAGATTATCCTTGGCGACGGTGTAGGCTCCGCCGCCGCGGGGATAAGCAGCAGCGATTTGCCGGTAGGAGGCATAAAGAGCGGCGAGGAGGCCCACAATCGCGAAGATAATCGCGGGATAATAGTGCAGACCCGCTGCGCCAAGCGGCATCAGCGCGATGAGAGCCGCCTCTGGCCCATAGGCGGTCGATGCGAGAGCATCAAGCCCGAGCGCCGGCACGCCCGTGATGACCCCGAGCTCCTCCTTGGCTCCTTCTGAAGAAGCAAGCGGCCGGCCGAAGATGATGTCGCGCAGGGACATTCAGTTCAGTGCCGGCAAACTCAGCGCCGCAAGCGCGCACTCACGCTGGAAAAGGCGCTCTCCCTTGCGCACGGGATCTTGCCCGCCTAGCCTTGCGATAGGATTTGCGATCAAAGAAGAGCGCCTGGCTGATGATCGCTTTAAGTGTGTCTCTGCAGAATGGCTTCGTCATCACGAAAGTGGGTTCTGGAGGGGTGCCTGTCAAAATCTGCTCAGGATGGGCGGTTATGAAGATGGCTGGGGCGGGCGAGTGGCCCAGGATGCGGTTAACCACATCGAATCCCGAGGTATCGTCGGCAAGTTTGATATCGGAAAGGATGAGGCCAGGCTTTTCGCGGCGGGCAATCTCAACGGCTTCGCGCTCGGTGCGCGCAATGCCCATCGGCGTGTGACCAAGCTCCTCGACCAGGCTTAGAAGATCGAGAGCAATCAGATCTTCGTCCTCAATGATTAGTACACCGGTGCGAATGTGGCTCACAATTTCTTTTTGTGCTTGTTCGATGAGCTCTGCGGCCTGCGGGATCGTGCACCCGAGCACGGCGGCTATCTCGGCGCGGTTGAATTCTTCGAGCGCGCTCAAGAGAAAGGCAAGGCGCGGCATCAAAGGGATCGCATCGAGGTTGCGCCTGGCGCCGATTTCGTCGCTTGAGCGCCAAGTATGGCCGGAATGCCGTCTGAGCGGCATTGAGCGCCATACCTTCAAAAAAAGCCGGTAAAGCGCAATGCGCGCATCACCCGTCTCAGCAAATTCCTCAGGGCCCGCTATGATCGCCTCAAGCGTCGCGCTCACGTAAGCATCGCCGCTTGGCTGAGTGCCCGTCAAGGCCCAGGCAAAGCGGCGCAAGCGTGGAATGTGCGGAGCGACGGTTTGAGAAACGGACATCGGCGGCCTCCGGCTCTGCAATTAAGGTGTCTCAACCGTAAATCGTGCAAAAAGTTCCGCTTGCAAGGAGACTCCCCAAACGAATACCGGGCGTGCTTTGGCGAGAGCCGGCGGCTCCGGCGGCCGGGTCACGCGAAATTGAATTTCCTGCAGCACAGTGCACTGCGCTGCCTCAGCCATAGCGCGGCCCGAGGCCCGTTCGAGGCTCAAGATCTGGAACCTGCAGACCGTGAGCCGGATTGTAAGGCTTTGGAAACGCGGTGGCCGAAGGAGGACTAGGATGGATTATCAGAGAGTCATCACGACATTGAACAACCTGCTCGAAACAACGAAAGATGGCGAGAACGGGTTTCGCGCTTGCGTGGCGGGCGTCACCAATCCGCGCCTGAAAGAGGTGCTTGAGAGAGCCGCAATGCGCTGCGATGAGGGCGCAATCGAGCTTGAGTCGAAAATTCGCAGCCTCGGCGGCGAGCCCGCAACGTCTGGGACATTCGCAGGGTCGGTTCACCGCGTATGGACGAATGTCATTTCCTCCATCTCCGGGATGAGCGAGCAAGCCGTTCTCTCGGAGTGCGAGCGGGGTGAAGAATTTGCCGAACGCGCCTATGAGGCCGCGCTGCAAGAGCCTCTTCCGCCAGACATCGAACAAATGGTGCGGCGGCAATACGAAGGGGTAAGGCGGAACCACACCCTCGTTCGCGATCTGCGCAATGAAGCTGCGCAGCCGCAATCGTAACATTATATGTATCTATTCACCTAGCGGGAGCGGCGCTCCCGCCATAAGCAACAGGCCGGCCGGACGCTCCGGCGCCGGGCCGGCGCGCTTTTTCATGAAAGGAATTCGCGATGAATACACTCATAGGCGCCCTTATCACATTCGTCGTTGTGATCCTCGTCCTCTATCTCGTCAATTTGCTGCCTCTCGATGCCCGCGCGAGACAGATTGTCAACATCATCGTGATCATCATTGGCATTCTCTCGCTGCTGAAGTATCTCGCGGTCTACTAAATCGTTAGCCGTTTAATTCTCCAAACATAGAGAAATCGCTTCCGTAGTCTCAGGCTCAACCCGGCAGCTCAATTTCGTGTCCTGGAAAGATATGCTCCAGAGTGACCGTTGCAGCGATCAGAAGGGGCGTGGCAATGAACGCGCCGATCGGCCCCCACAGCCATGCCCAAAAGACGATCGACAAAAACACGAGTCCTGGATTTAACGTCAGCCTCCTGCCCAATACGGCCGGCGCTATGAGGTAGCCAGAGATCGTGTCCATGACCATGAACAGCAGAGGCCCGACCAAGGCTTGGCTAATCGTTTCCAGGACCACCAGCCCCACGCCAAAGAGCGCTACAAGTACCGTCAGAGGACCTAAATAGGGAACGAACTCGAGCGCAAAGGTGCCCACGCCCCACAGCCATGCATAGGGCAGGCCGATCCCGTAGGCTATGAGCCCTGTAATTGTCCCCAGGCCTAGGTTGATGATGGTGACGGTCGCCGCGTAACTCGTCAGGTCCTTTTCGATGTTGCTGAGGATGCGCAATCTGCGCAGACGGCTTTCCCGTTCATCAATCGCTAGAATGAAATAACGCCGCAGATCGTGGTATCCAGTTAAGGCAAAGAATAGCGCCGCGAAAAAAATCGCAAGCTCGCCAACCGTCGGGGTGAGGAATGCGAGAGCCGCCTGGGCAATACCGGCGACATCCAAACCGGCATGTTCGACGTTTTGCGGGAGCTGACTTTGCAAATTCCGTAACGACTCGAACGGCTCTATAGCGCTCCTCAGCTTCGTCTTGATGGATGCAGTAATCTCCGGAGCTTTTTCGATCCAGCCAACGAGGGCAGCTGAGGCTTCGAAGACCACCGCATTTGCCCCGGCTAGCAATGCGAGGACAATCACGACGGCAAAAAGCCACGGAGGAATCCGCCACTGCCGCGTTCTCGCCGCGAAGGGCCCAAGCATTACTGCGATCAGCGCGGCAGAGACGATTGGAAGCAGGAGAGTGCGCGCTTGGTCAAGAACAATTCCGAGCAGCAGCAAGAAAATCCCAATTGTCGCAAACCGTGCAAGACGTGCCGAGACCGGGATTGCCGGCGGCCGCGGCGGCACGGCGTGCGTCAACGCATGCGGCAGGGTGCCTGGGGTTGCCGTCTTGTCGCTAGAATCGTCCATCTATCAAGCGGGAATGAGGAGGTTTGATCTGGCGGGAAACCGGATAAAGCCCTAATGCTGCGCTCGACAATGCCCCGGATGGCCCGCGGTTCCAAGGCGCCGGAGCAAGATTTCTTGACGGGGCTTGGAGTGGCGGAGGCGCGCTCACCAGCACGGCTTATGCTATGCTTGAAACTAAGTGCTGCAAGCCGCGTTACGTGCTATAAGTCATAGTTCTTTGCAGCAGTCCCTGCGAGGTATCGGCAAGATGCCCGCCCGCCCGCGCGCCTATTGGAAAGGCTATCTGCGCCTTTCGCTGGTTACGATCGGCATCGAGCTTTATGCCGCAGCGGCGAGCGCGGAGACAACGGCGCTTCACCAGATCCACAAGCCATCCGGCAAGCGGGTGCGCTATGAAAAGGTCGTGCCCGGCCTCGGCCCGGTCGAAGCGAGCGACATCGTCAAAGGTGTCGAGATCGACGAGGATACCTACGTCGTGCTCGAGCCGGAGGAGCTCGAAGCAATCAAGCTCGAGAGCAGCCAGAGCATCGAGCTCGTTCAATTCGTCGATAGCCAGGAAATCGATTTGCGTTATTTCGACCGGCCCTATTATGTCGTGCCCGAAGGGGATGTCTCGACAGAGGGCCTCATCGTTATGCGGGAGGCTTTGCGCGCAACAGGAAAGTGCGGGATTGGCAAGCTCACCATGCGCGGGCGGGAGTATCTCGTTGCGGTCGCGCCATTCGGCAAAGGCCTCCTCCTCGAGACCTTGCGCTATGCCAATGAGATTCGCGCCGCCGAGCCGCTTTTCGAAGATATTCCCGATCAAAAACCGGATAACGAAATGGTTGCCCTTGCGACCGAGCTGATCAAGCGCAAATCGAAACCATTCGACCCAAGGGCCTTCCGCGATACTTACGCACAAGCCTTGGCTGAGCTTGTCGAGCGCAAGCGGGCGGGCCGCGCCATCGTGACAACGGGCGAAGAGGAGCGGCGCCCGCCTGGCAAAGTTATAAATCTCATAGAAGCGCTGAAGAGAAGCGTCGGCCAAGACAAGGAGCGCGGGGAAGGCGGGCGGGCCGCGAAGGCCAGGCCAGCGGCGCGAAAGCCCGCGGGGCGCGGCGCCAAAGCGGGGCCGGCAAAGAAGCGCGCATGAGCGCCTTGCTGCCTGGAACTCGTCTCGCTTAGGGGCGTTAAGCCGGGCCACTTGCTGCATCCCGAGAGGACAGCGATGAGCGTTAATGAGGCGGCTGAGGCACCAGCCGCGCCGCGCGTCTTGAAGCTCCAAGGCCTTGCCTCCGACGATGCTGATTATGTGACGGGGCAGAGCTTTACGATCGACGGCGGCTTGGAAATGAACTGGTGGCAAGGTGCTTGAGCAGCGCTGGGGCGCCGGCTTAGAGCAAGACCCAGCCCGCCAAGAGCCCAGCTGCAAACGCCAAACCTAGCCCCGCAATTGCGGCAGTAAGCCTAACCACCGTGCCCGTCAACAAAGCTGCGGAATTAAATGCCTCACCGCTGAACGATCCGCGCGTGCGGTGCAGGTTTGTGACCGGCGCCAAAAGATTATCCTTGCGTCCAGGCGGCGCGATCCGGGCAGTTTGCTGCGCGTCATAACCATGCACGGCGAGATAGCGGTCCGCATAGGCTGGCAGCAGCATGTTCCCGAGAATGACCTTGGCCGTGCTGAAGCCGAGCCAAAGTTCGCGGCGGGGTTTGACAGCGGCTTGGAAGATTGCACCGGCCACAACTTCGGGCTCAACGATCGGGGCGACCGGGCGAGGCTCATGCGGGATATGAATCCGTGCCCAATCGAACTGCGGGGTATTGACGGCCGGAAGCTCGATCATGACAAGCTTCACCAGGCCGCCATCGTGCAGAAGCTCGGTCCGCAGCGAATTGGTAAAGCCGCGGATCGCATGTTTGGCGCCGCAGTACGCGGACTGCAGCGGAATCCCGCGGTAAGCGAGCGAGGAGCCAATCTGAATAATAATGCCGCGCTTGCGCGGACGCATATGGCGCAGCGCCGCCATCGTACCGTGGACAAAGCCAAGGTAAGTGACTTCGGTGACGCGGCGGAACTCTTCGGGCGTCATCTCATGCACGGGCGAGAAGACCGTCAACATAGCATCATTGACCCAGACCTCGAGCGGCCCGAGCGCGGCTTCGGCTTGCGCAGCGGCCGCAAAAACCTCGTTCGCGTCCGCGACATCAACGGGCAAGGCCACTGCTCGCCCGCCCTCTTTCTCAACCTCCGCCTTGGTTTCCTCGAGTGCGGCAGGATCGCGCGCAAGGAGAGCAACCGATGCGCCGGAGCGCGCGAAGCGATGCGCGGCCGCGCGGCCAACGCCCGCAGACGCGCCCGTGATCGCCACTGCTCTCCCGGCCAAATCCTTCCCGGACTGCGCATCTCTCATGATTTCCCCAAGCCTCACGAGTGACTTCCTCAGCTCTGCGCGAAGGCCATGGCCGAGAGGAGCGCAACGCGTGCATCCCGCGAGTCGAGCCTCGTGTGCTGGACGACAATAGGCTGTGTTGACGTGATGAGGGACGCATAGCTCTTGTCCCGCGGCACCGGCTCCGGATCCTCGAGATCGTTGAACCGCAGATGGAGCGTGCGGCGCGCAGGAACCCTCACACGGTAAGGCCCGGCAGGCTCGCGGTCCTCGAAGAATAGCGTAATTTCAATTGCTGCATCCAAATCGCCGGCGTTCAGAATGCATGCCGCCTCATGCGAAACAAGGGCCGGATCGCCCTCGATGCCACCGCTTGGGATATAGCCCTCCGGAATGGACCAAACGAGGTGACCTGGTGCGGCCATTGTGTGCTTCCTTATCGGAGGGCGTTTGGAGTCCTGTCCAGAACAAGCCTGAGCCGGAACCAGCAAAACTTCGACTTTACGAACGCCAACCGGCCAGATTTGGTTTCTCGCAAAGCAAGTTCACAACCGCGGAACGATTGCCTCAAGCTGGATGTTGATGCACCAGGCGCCGCCGGCTGCTGACGCTGGCGCTGCTTGAGAGATCTAGTCGACCCCTTTGCAAATGCGCTGGAGAGATCCCATGGCCGCTCCAACTGCTGCCGATATACTCGTTGAGACCCTCATCGACTGGAAAGTCGATACGATTTTCGGCATCCCCGGAGATGGGATCAACGGCATCATCGAGGCGCTGCGTACGCATCAGGACAAAATCCGGTTCATCCAGGTCCGGCACGAGGAAGCCGCTGCCTTCGCCGCCTGCGGCTATGCGAAATGGACCGGCAGGCTTGGAGTTTGCATCGCCACCTCGGGCCCCGGCGGCATACACTTGCTCAACGGCCTTTATGACGCAAAGCTCGACCGCCAGCCTGTGCTCGCGATCACGGGTCTGCAGTTCCACGATCTTCTCGACACCTTCACTCAGCAAGACGTCGAGCTCGATAAGCTTTATATGGACGTTGCGGTCTATAACGCGCGCGTGATGGGGCCAAATCATGTTCAGAACACCGTCGAGCTCGCATGCCGCAGCGCGCTCGCCTATCGAGGCGTCGCTCACGTCACGATCCCTGTCGACGTGCAGTCGCGGCAGGTCGAATCGAAGCTGCGCTCCGAGCGCAACGTGCCGGATCATGTCTCCGAAATCATGGCTTATTCGGCGCAAATGCCGGCCGAAGAGCAGCTCGCGCGGGCGGCAGCGATTCTAAATTCGGGCAGCAAGACCGCCATTCTCGCTGGCCAAGGGGCGCTCGGCGCGACGCGCGAGCTGGCTGCGGCCGCCGAGCAGCTCGGCGCGCCCGTCATTAAGGCTCTGCTTGGCAAGGGCGCCCTGCCCGACGACAGTCCCTACTCGGCCGGCGGGATCGGCCTTCTTGGAACCAAGCCCTCGCAAGAAGCACTCGAAGAATGCGACACGCTCCTCATCGCAGGCAGCAATTTCCCCTATATCGAATTTTACCCGAAACCAGGCCAAGCGCGCGCCGTTCAGATCGACATCGATCCCCAGCGCATCGGGCTGCGCTATCCTGTTGAAGCCGGACTCGTCGGCGATACGGCCGAAGTGCTAAAGGCTCTCCTGCCGCGGCTTTCCAACTGCGCCGACCGTTCGTTCTTAGAGAAGGCGCAGGCAGGCGTTAAGGAGTGGAACGAGCTCATGACGGAGCGCGGCACGCGGCAAGATAAGCCGATGAAGCCGCAAGTGGTGGCCCATGAGCTGAATAAGCTGCTGCGTCCTGGCGCCATTATCGCCACCGACTCTGGCACGATCACGACCTGGGCTGCGCGTCACCTTACGATGCGCGATGGCATGAAATTTTCCTGCTCGGGCAATCTCGCGACCATGGCTTGCGGTTTGCCTTATGCGGTTGCGGCCGCTGTAGCCTGCCCCAATCGCCAGGTCATCTGCTTTATAGGCGATGGCGGGCTTACGATGCTGATCGGCGAGCTTGCAACCTGCGTGAAATACAATCTTCCCGTGAAGATCATCGTTATCAAGAACAATCTGCTTGGCCAAATCAAATGGGAGCAGATGGTCTTTCTTGGCAACCCTGAATACGTTTGCGATCTGCAGCCCATCGATTTCGCAACCGTGGCCAAAGGCTTTGGTGTCGCGGGCTACACGGTCGATGACCCAGCCCGATGCGGCGAGGTTCTAGGCGAGGCGCTTGCCGCGCCTGGGCCTGCGCTTGTCGAAGCCGTTGTCGATCCGCACGAGCCGCCAATGCCGCCCAAAGCCACCTTGAAGCAGATGGCGCATTTGGCGCATTCGCTCGCGCGAGGCACGCCAGAGCGCGGCAAGATTGCGCTCACCATTGCCTCGGATACCGTGCGAGAGCTTGTTTGAGGCGGCAAAATGGCAGCGGCCAGCGCGCGCATCGAGAAGGTCGCCGCCCGCGCTTTCCGCATCCCCACCGATGCGCCGGAATCCGATGGTACATTGGAGTGGGATGCGACAACATTGGTTCTCACCGAAATATCGGCCGGCGGCGAAAAGGGCGTTGGTTACACTTATGCCAGCGCCGCCGCTGCCAAGGTGATTACCGAGACACTGGTTGATGTCCTCAATGGGCAGGAGGCTTTCGGTATCCCGCGCCTTTGGAATGCAATGGTGGCACGGGTGCGCAATCTAGGCTCGCGCGGCATTTGCGCCTGCGCCATCTCGGCAATTGATGTTGCGTTGTGGGATCTCAAAGCGAAAGTCATCGGGCTTCCGGTTGTCCAGCTCTTGGGCGCGCAGCGAGATGAAGTGGCGATCTATGGCAGCGGCGGCTTTACGTCCTATACGGACAAAAGGCTCAAAGACCAGCTTGCCAGCTGGGCGAGGCGGGATGGCTGCCGCGCCGTCAAGATGAAAGTTGGCCGCGATCCAGCGCGAGATCCAGAGCGCGTCGCGGCAGCCCGTTCGGCGATTGGCGATGCGGAGCTTTACGTTGATGCGAACGGCGCTTTGAGCCGCAAACAAGCGCTCGCATTCGCGCGGGAGTGCGAGGAGCTTGCCGTTACCTGGTTTGAGGAGCCTGTCTCAAGCGATGATCTCGAAGGCTTGCGGCTTATCCGCGACCGCGCTCCGCCCGGCATGGACATCGCCGCGGGCGAATATGGCTATGAGCCTTTCTATTTCCGCCGCATACTCGAGGCGGGAGCCGTTGATGTGCTCCAGGCAGACGCCACCCGCTGCGGCGGCTTTACGGGGTTTTTGAAAGCCGCCGCGCTCGCCGATGCGCATGGACTTCCCTTCTCGGGGCATACCGCGCCCGCGCTTCATCTCCACGCTGCGGCAGCCGCTCCGCGGCTCAAAAATCTCGAATGGTTTCACGATCACGTCCGGATCGAGCACATGCTCTTCGACGGTTCGCCTTCACCCGAAAACGGTGTCATCCGCCCAGATCTCTCGAGGCCCGGCCTCGGACTGGCTTTCAAGGAGAAGGACGCGGCGCAATTCGCGCTCTAGAGCCGCTCTCAAAAGGATTGAAGATGGCCCTCCCTAATGCCCAGCAATCTCATCATCGCGAAATCCGGCGTGCCCCAAGCGGGAGAATCTCGGCGGTGTTCGAGCCGATGCCTGAAAATGCCCGGCTGGCGCTCGGCCGTACGCTTGCTAAAATTGTCGAAGGGGAAGTGCGATTCGATGCCGGAAGCCGTGCCCTCTATGCGACCGATGCCTCCAATTACCGCCAGGTGCCGCTTGGCGTGGTGCTCCCGCGCACTGTTGATGGCATCGCAAGAACCGTTGAAATCTGCCGGCAATTCGATGCAGATATCGTCATGCGCGGCGGCGGAACGGGCTTAGCAGGCCAGGGCTGTAATGTCGCCGTCCTCATCGACTGCTCGAAATATCTCTACAATGTCCTTTGGCTTGATCCGGCACGCAAGCTTGCAAAGGTCGAACCAGGCTGCGTGCTCGACCGCTTGCGCAAAGCGGCCGAGGCCCACCATCTCACGTTTGGACCGGACCCAGCCACACACAACCACAACACGCTCGGAGGAATGCTTGGTAACAATTCTTGCGGCCCGCACTCCGTCATGGCCGGGCGGACTTCGGACAATGTCGAGTCTCTAGACATTGTCACTTACGACGGCGTACGGATGACGGTTGGCCCGACCAGCGATAATGAGTTCCGCGCGATCCTAGCGGCGGGCGGGCGGCGGGCAGAAATCTACCGCTCGCTTGATTCCTTCCGCAACAAATATGGAGATCTCATCCGGGCTAGGTATCCCAAGATCCCGCGCCGCGTTTCGGGTTACGAGAACCTCGACGAACTCCTCCCCGAAAAAGGATTTAATGTCGCGCGCGCTCTGGTTGGAACGGAGTCGACCTGCGCCATCATTCTGATGGCAACCCTCAATCTTGTTCCGAGCCCTCCTGTCCGCGTGCTCGCGATCTTAGGTTTCGAAGACATCTTCAAGGCCGCGGATACCGTTCCCGAAGTTCTGCAGTTTGGCCCGGTTGCGCTTGAAGGGATTGATGATCTCCTGGTCGAGTTCGTGCGGCGCAAGCACATTCATCCCGAAGACATCGCGATGCTGCCGGATGGCAATGGCTGGCTCATCGCGGAATTCGGAGGTGAAGACAAAGCCGATGCAACAAGCAAAGCCGATAAAGCCGCAGAGGCCATGCGCGCGAAGGGCCATTCGGCGAAAATCATTCCGGACAAGGGCAAGCAGGACAAAATTTGGGAGTTGCGCGAAGCGGCGCTCGGCGCAACGGCCCATGTTCCGCGCATGCCAGAGACTTGGGACGGCTGGGAAGATACCGCCGTGCCCCGCGAGGTGCTCGGCAATTATTTGCGCGACCTCAAGGCACTCTTTCATAGACACGGCTATGAGGCTTCGGTCTATGGCCACTTCGGCGATGGCCTCGTCCATTGCCGGATTCCGTTCGATTTGCGCACGGAGGCTGGCCTCGCCAATTGGCAGAGCTTTCTCGACGAGGGCGCGGATCTCGTCGTCCGCTACGGCGGCTCGCTTTCCGGCGAGCATGGCGACGGCGAGGCGCGCGGTGCGCTCCTCCAGAAGATGTATGGCCCCGAGCTTATCGAGGCCTTCCGCGAGTTCAAGGCGATCTGGGATCCGTCGGGCCGCATGAACCCCGGCAAAGTCATCGATCCCTTCCCGATCACGGCCAATCTGCGCGTCGGCCCCACCTATCAGCCGCCGGAAGTCGAGCACTACTTCGCCTATAAAGAAGACGACGGCAGCTTTACGAAAACGACGAGGCGCTGCGTCGGCGTCGGCCTTTGCCGCAGGGAAGGAAGCGAGCAGGGCGTGATGTGCCCGAGCTATATGGCAACGCGCGAGGAGAAGTATTCCACACGCGGGCGCGCGCGGCTCCTCTTCGAGATGCTGCATGGTGGCGTGATCACAGATGGCTGGCGCAGCCGGGAGATCGAAGACGCGCTCGATCTTTGCCTCGCTTGCAAAGGGTGCAAAAGCGATTGCCCGGTCCATGTCGATATGGCGACTTATAAGGCCGAATTCCGCGCTCACCATTATGCGTGGAAACTGCGGCCGCGGGCTGCTTATTCTATGGGGCTCATCCACCGCTGGTCGCGCCTTGCGGGCGCGGCACCCTGGCTTGCAAATTTTCTCACCCGCGCGCCAGGGATCTCGGCAGCCGCGAAATGGGCCGGAGGCGTCTCCCAGAACCGCTCAATACCGCCTTATGCCCGGCAAACCTTTGTACAATGGTTCCGCAAGAGGCAGCCCAAATTCCAAGGCCGCCGGGTGATGCTTTGGCCGGACACTTTCAACAATTATTTCCGTGTTGATACGGCCATTGCGGCAACCAAGGTTTTGGAGAGTCTCGACTATGAAGTTACGATTCCGTCTGCTCCCGTCTGCTGCGGCCGCCCGCTTTACGATTGGGGCTGGCTCGATCAGGCCAAGGCGCTGTGGCGGCGCAACTTCGACATTCTCCGCCCAGCCATCGAGGAGGGGGTGCCCATTGTCGGCCTTGAGCCTGCATGCGTCAGCACCTTCCGTGACGAGCTGAAGAATCTGTTCCCTGGCGAGGAGAGGGCCGACTGGCTTTCCGAACACACTAAATTCCTCACCGAGTTTCTCGACCGCGAGGGAGCGGAACTCGGTTCGATGAGCAGCAGCAAGCGCGCGCTCGTCCAATTCCACTGCCATCATCATGCAGTCCTCGACACCTCTGCCGAGAAACGAGTCCTGGAGAAACTTGGGCTTAATTACGAAGTGATGAGCTCGGGCTGCTGCGGAATGGCGGGATCCTTTGGCTTCGAGGCCGCGAAATATGCTGTGTCCATGGCGGCGGCGGAACGGGTCCTTCTGCCGAAGATCCGCAAGGCAGCAGCGGATATGCTCATTCTGGCGAACGGTTTTAGCTGCCGGGAGCAAATCGAGCAGGCCACTGGGCGCCCGGCCCTGCATATAGCGCAGATCATGGCGCGCCATCTTGCGCCCAGGCAAGGTGACGCTGCACCGCCTAGCGTCCCAGCCAATGGCCTTTAGAATACCCATAGGCCCGCCCCGGCTCGCATTGCATCAAGGCAATACCGTGCTCGTCACAGAGCGCGACGGCCAAATCCCTTATCCCAGCGACAAAGGGCTTTTTTTTCTTGACACGCGCCTCATCGGCAGCTGGCAGATTTACGCGAATGGCGAGCCTTGGGACCTCCTCAATTCGGCGAGCATTTGCCATTACGCCGCGCGGATCTATCTCATCAATCGCGCCATCGCCACGCAAGAAGGAGACATCACGGCCGGGACCATCGGTCTTATGATTGGACGATGGATCGATGGCGGACTCCATGAAGATCTAATTGTTACCAATCACGGAATGAGTCAGGTCCGCTTTTATCTCGAAATCGTTATTCGATGCGACTTTGCCGATCTCTTTGATGTTAAGCAGAAGAAGTTTGTCCGCCGAGGTCAAATCGTAACGGAATGGCTGAATGATCAGCTGCTGCTGCGGACGGTTTACCGCAACAAAGATTTCTGCCGCGAGCTTGCGATCCTCGTTGGCCAATTTGACTCGCGCCCGGTTTTTGCGAATGGCCGTATTAGCTTCGAAGTCCGGCTCTCTCCTGGAGAGTCCTGGCATAGCTGTCTTCTTTATGAGCTTGGTGATGGCAGGACCCGGCTCCGAGCACCCAACTCTTGCATCAGCGAGAGCGGCCACTCTAAGACGGGTAAGCGCCTGAACGATTGGCGCGGTTCCGTTCTCAAGATCGAAACCAGCAATGAGGATTTTCAGCACCTGTTTGAGCAGGCCATCGATGACATGGCGGCCTTGCGGCTGCCGTTCGAACATACCGGTCATCTGGAGTTCATACCAGCCGCTGGCGTCCCCTGGTTCGTTGCGTTCTTCGGCCGCGACAGTCTTATTGCATCGCTGCAAAACGCGATCATTTATCCTGGTTTTGCGTGCGGCGCGCTCGATGCTCTCGGATCTTTTCAAGCTAACACACGCGACGACTATCGCGATGCGGAGCCTGGCAAAATCATGCACGAGCTGCGGCTTGGCGAGCTTGCGCATTTCAAGCTCATTCCGCACACGCCTTATTACGGCGCCGCCGACGCGACGATCCTTTACCTCATTGTGCTCCATATGGCTTGGCGCTGCACCGGAGAACGCTCGCTCCTCGAAGAGCATCTTTCCGCGGCTGAAAAATGCCTGGACTGGATCGACAAATACGGCGACCGTGATGGCGACGGCTTTCAAGAGTATCAGACGCGCTCGCCGGCCGGTTATGAGAATCAGAGTTGGAAGGATGCCGGCGACGCCGTTGTCTATCCCGATGGCTGCCTGGTCAAGGGGCCAAAGGCACTCTGTGAGCTGCAGGGCTACGTTTATGACGCTTGGATTCGAATGGCCGAGATCTACGAATTCCTCGGTAAAAGCGATCGCGCGCAAGCTCTAAAACGAAAAGCTGAGGATCTCTTCCGCCGCTTCAACGATGTCTTTTGGGACGAGGCCTCAGGTTATTATGCTTATGCGCTCGACGGAAGCAAAAAAAAGGTCACAACCGTTGCTTCAAATCCCGGGCACTGTCTTTGGTCGGGCATCATTCCTCAGAGCCGCGCCGCCAGGGTCGTCTCGCGGCTGATGGAGCCCGATATGTGCAGCGGCTGGGGAATTCGCACCCTTTCGGCAAACAATCCCTCCTATAACCCCTACTCCTATCAGAACGGCTCCGTTTGGCCGCACGACAACGGCCTGATCGCAATGGGTTTTAGACGCTATGGCTTTGATGCAGAGGCTTTGCGCGTCGCAGGCGATGTGATCGACGCCGCGAGTCATTTCATGCTTCATCAGATGCCCGAGCTTTATTCTGGCATAGAGCGCGAGGCCAATAATTTCCCGGTCCAATATCTCGGCGCCAACGTGCCGCAGGCCTGGGCCGCTGGCTCCATCTTCGCCTTCTTGCAGGCAATGCTTGGATTCCGGCCTAATGCGCCTCATCGAAAACTCTATCTCGATCCCGCCCTGCCAGACTGGATGCCCAATTTGACGCTGAAAGACCTAAGGGCGGGAGATTTGGCCTTCGATCTGCGATTCTGGCGCGACGGCAAGGAAACGCGCTTCGAAGTGCTCAAGGGACCGCCAGAGAAAGTCGAATACCGCAGCTATTCAAAAATTTGAGAAATGCGTAACTCAATGCGGGATGAATGGCTGGAACCGGCCGGCCGGGTGGGCGTTCGATTCTTAGTCTCATCGCCCCCGGCGGGTTATGCAATGGCAGCGTGTAAGTTTTCACATCTCGGGCGGTATCCCTTCCTGCGGCTCGCTCTTGCCGCGGCATTGGGCGCCGCATTTGCTTCCGGCATTGGAGCACCAGCTGCGGCCCAGTCAGCCCCGCAAACTCAGATCCCCGAGAAGATTGAGCCTCCGCTCCCGCAGCAAAAAGAGGACTCGGACAAAGAAAAGTTTCAACGCGAGGACGGCGTTCTCAAGCCGCCCAAGGACATTGACCCAGGGATAGAGACCAAGCCGCGCGATGGCTCGCGCACGCCCGTCATTCCGCCTCCTGGGACTCCTGGGGGCGACGAAAATGTTCATCCAAAGTGACGTGGCTCCGCAACTCAGCAGCATCAGCGCTAGCCGGACAACCGGTCCAATGGAGCCGAGATGTTGACGGTTAGGCCTTCGCGCTCCCAATCGTAGGAAAGCTTACCGCCCAATTGGCCTGTCACCGTGAGCCGCGCGAGAAGGACGCCAAATCCTTCGTGCTCTGGCTCGCGCGTAATCGGCGGCCCGCCGCGCTCACGCCACCTGAGCAAGAGCGCGCCGTTCTTCACCGTCCAGCGGACTTCGGCGTGACCCTTCGGCGACGACAGCGCGCCGTATTTTGCGGCATTGGTTGCGGTCTCGTGCAGCAGAAGCGCAATGGCCATAACTGCCTTGCCGCTGACGGGCACGCTTGGACCGTCCAAGGCGACGGATGCATGACCTTCGGCCATATAGGGAGCAACGATCGTCTGCACGAGGCTCTTGAGATCTGCTGCCCGGCTGCAAGGCGCGCTTGTGCCCCGTAAATCCGGCAGCGTCAGATCGTGCGCGCGCGCAAGCGAAGCGAGCCGGTCCCGGACCGCCTCCGCGAGATCTTTAGGCGTCGCGGCGGACCTCGCGCTGAGCGTGACGACAGCGCCCGCAAGAGCAAACAAATTCTTCACCCGGTGATTCATTTCCCTGAGGATTAGACGCTGCTGCTCCTGCGCCCGCTTGCGCTCGGTGATGTCGCGGGCGATTTTCGATGCTCCAATGACTCTGCCCGCCGCGTCTTTCACCGGCGACACCGTGAGCGATATGTCGACCAAGCTGCCGTCCTTGCGCTGACGCACCGTTTCATAGTGGTCGATCCGCTCGCCCCGGCGGATGCGCTCCAGGATTCGAGGCTCTTCGTCCCGGCGCTCAGGAGGCATAAGGATGGTCACGGGATTGCCGATGACCTCCCCGGCACTGTAGCCATAGAGGCGTTCGGCCGCGCTATTCCAAGTCTCGATAATTCCGTTGAGGTCTTTGCTTACGATGGCATCGTCGGACGACTCGACAATTGCGGCGAGCCGCAGCGCCGCGCGCTCGGCCTCTTTGCGGTCCGTGATGTCAACCAGGGTGTTGACTCCGCCGATGAGCTCACCTGAGTCATCGAACAGCGGCGCCGGATAAGCAAGGATCGGCACGCGCGTGCCGCCGGGTTTCTCGGCAATGATCTCGGCGCCCCGGATTGCCCGCCTCTCCCTCAATGCGATGGCCATTGGGCACTCCGAGTGCGGCAGCGCGCTGCCATCCGGCGAGTAGAGGCGCCAGGAGCCGCAAAATTCGCTTCTGCCGAGTTCCGGACGGCAGCCCCAAAGCGCAGCGGCGGCGTCGTTGTAAAATGTGATCCGCCCGGCCGCGTCAGTTGTATAAACGGCCGCTGGCAGAGCTTTAAGCAATTCGGCCGAATCAAAGCTGCTCCCTGAACGTGCCGCGGCCGCAACCCCAGCCGTTGCCGCAGACAGGGCCAGCGCAGCACCCCCGGTGCCGTTCACAGCCGAGCGATCCATGAGACGAGACTCCGTTTCGTGCAGGCTCGCCCTTGCCGCAGCTGGCCGCCACAGTCCCGGGCATGAGTTAACATGGGCCAAACAAAACTCACCCCAAGCGCTGAAGTTCCGAGCCAGCTAAGAATTGCTTTGGCTCCGGCTCTGGGAAGGGCAAGCGCGGCGGTTCCGGCTAAAACGCGTCCTTTGCGGAGCTGATGACCCCGCGGTTTCAATTCAGGGCCAAGCTGAAACCGGATTGGGGTCAAACCGTTATGCCACCGGCGGGGGACTGCACGCAGGAGGACGCTGTGGGTAATCTTCTCTACTGGGCGGTCGTATTTCTCGTCATCGCCGTCATCGCTGCGATCTTCGGATTCGGCGGTGTCGCCGGGACGGCGTTGGCCGGCGCCAAGATCTTGTTCTGGGTCGCGATTGTGCTGTTTGTGATCTCGCTCATCGCGGGACTTCTCTCGCGCGGGCGGGTCTAGCGCAATGGCGTAAGATTTTCGAGCCGGCGGCGCTTCCTCGCGCCGCAGGCTGCATTTCCAACAAGCAGCGAGGCGACAGTTGAGCGCCGCCACCCAACAGCGCGCAAAGCAGCAAACGCAGTCACAAGGCTCGGGCAGCGAGCACATGAAGAAGGCGCAGCTTGCCGTCGAGGAAGGGCGCATGATTGTGCCGGGAGTGCAGGCGCTTTTCGGGCTGCAAATGATGTCGGCCTTCAACACACGTTTCGAAAGTCTCTCCTCTCTCAATCAGATTCTACATCTTTCCGCGCTCGCACTGACGACGGTTTCAATAGCCCTCATCATGGCGCCGGCCGCGTATAACCGCATCGCCGAGCCAGAGATTGGCTCCAAGTTTTTCGTCCGCCTCGCCTCGGGCCTGATCGCTGGCGCTCTCATTCCGCTCACGATTTCAATCACGCTCGAAGTCTATATCGTGGCAACACTCATCATTCCAAGCGCGCTTATCAGCGCCGCGGTCGCGGGCTTTCTGTTTATCGTCTTTGCCTGCCTTTGGTTCGCTTATCCATATGCTAAGCGCAATCGAACACGCGAATAGAAGTCACGGCCAATGAATCCAATAGTGCCAGGGCAAGACTCCTCAGCACGCCGCAGCCGAGGTGCGCGCCCGCGGCCGGACGAAAGACTTGCGCAACTAGCGGACGAAGCTGCGCAATGCACCCGTTGCCCGCTTTACCGCAATGCGACCCAGGTCGTCTTTGGCGAGGGCCCGGCGGGCGCAGAGATCGCAATGGTGGGCGAGCAGCCCGGCGACCAAGAGGACCTCTCAGGCCGGCCTTTCGTCGGCCCGGCGGGCCGCGTGCTCGATAAAGCGCTGAAGGCGGCTGGCCTTGATCGCGGCGCGGTCTTTGTCACAAACGCGGTGAAGCACTTCAAATTCCAGCAGATGGGCAAACGCCGCCTGCACAAGCATCCGAACCGCTACGAGATCGAGCAATGCCGCTGGTGGCTCGACCTCGAGTTTGCGGCCGTCGATCCGAAACTCGTCATCGCGCTTGGAGCGACGGCGGCGGCGGCGCTGATGGGACGAGCCGTGGTTCTGGCACGCGAGCGCGGGCGGCAATTGTATTGGCCCGATGGCCGCGCAGGACTTGCCACGATTCATCCCTCCGCCGTGCTGCGCATGCCAGACAGCGACTCACGAGCGCGCGCTCTCGATGGCCTTGTCAAAGATTTGCGCGCTGCGCCCAGCATCATAAAAAGCCTCAAGCCGGGCGCCGCATCAGCATCATGAAGGCCGCGCGATCCAAAAATTCCGCGGAGAAAGGAAAACTCACATCCCTCTCCGCCAGCAAGGCCCTTAAGGAATATCGCGCCAAGCGCGATTTTAGCCGCACGGGCGAGCCGCGGGGCGGAACGGTAGCGGCACGGCTTGGCTCCGGAACGGGATTTTACGCCATTCAAAAGCACAAAGCGCGGCGCCTGCATTACGATCTGCGGCTCGAGCTCGACGGAGTTCTCAAGAGCTGGGCCGTCACCAAAGGCCCAAGCCTCGATCCTGCCGAAAAACGGCTTGCCGTGCGCACGGAAGATCATCCGCTTGAATATGGATCCTTCGAGGGGTCAATTCCGGAAGGAGAGTACGGCGCGGGCGAGGTCATGCTGTGGGATCGCGGAACTTGGGCGCCGAAAGGAGATCCTCATGAAGGGTTAGAAAAGGGCGAATTGAAATTCGTCCTCGATGGCGCCCGTCTCAAAGGCGGCTTCGTGCTCGTGCGGCTGCGCCCCCGGGGCAAGGAGAAACGCGAGAATTGGCTACTCATCAAGGAGCGCGACGGGAAGGCCCGGCCCGGCACCGATCCCGGCCGCGAGTGGGTGAAGAGCGTTGCGAGCGGGCGCACCTTTGATGAAATTGCTGCAGGCGGGGATGAGTGGGACTCAAAGCACGGCTTGAAAGCGCGCGGGGACCGCACGCGCCGCGGGCGCAAGGCAGGCTTGCCGATGCCAAAATTCCGCGCCCCTCAGCTTGCCACGCTCGCCGCGAAGCCGCCGTCTGGCCCCGGTTGGCTGCACGAGATCAAGTTCGATGGCTATCGAATCATTGCGGCGGTGGCGGGCGGCAAGGCCAAGCTCTACACGCGCTCGGGCCTCGATTGGACAGAGAGGTTCAAGAGCCTCAGCGAAACAATCGCCCAAATTCCTGCCCGCAGCGCCTTGATCGATGGCGAGGCGGTTGTGCTCGATGAGAATGGCCGCTCCGATTTTGGGCGTTTGCAAAACGCGCTCAAAAGCAGCCAGGATGAGGTGCGTTTTTATGCGTTCGATTTGCTGGAACGCGATGGCGAAGACATGGCTCCCCTGCCGCTCGAAGAGCGCAAGGCGCGGCTCTCGGCACTGCTCGCCGAGGCTCCCGAGTCCGTTGTTTATAGTGATCACATCAAGGGAGACGGCGAAAAAGTTCTCGCGGAATGCTGCCGCATGGGGCTTGAGGGAATTGTCTCCAAAAGGGCGGACCGGCCCTATGTTTCTGGCCGCACCGTCTTCTGGATCAAAACAAAATGCACGGGACGCGATGAATTCGTCATCGGCGGCTGGCAGCCATCGGACAAAAAGAACCGGCCATTCTCTTCACTGCTCGTCGGTGAATTCGAGAACGGCAAGCTCTGCTACCGCGGCCGTGTCGGCACGGGATTCGACACCGCGCGCCTCGCTGAGCTTGCACGCCGTTTGCAAGGCCTTGCGCGCAAAGACTCGCCGTTTTCGGATGTGCCCGCCGCTGTTGCGCGCAAGGCGCGCTGGGCCGAGCCAACTCTCGTTGCCGAAATCGCCTATGCCGAGCGCACGAGAGATGGCTACCTGCGCCAGCCAAGCTTCATCGGCCTGCGGGAGGACAAGCCGGCGGGCGAAGTGAAAAGATCTAAAGCCATGGAAGCCGGAGAAACGCGCAGCGCGATAGCGCGCGGTCGATCAGCCCGCTCGAGCGTGAGGCTCAGCCATCCAGATAAGATTTTCTTCGACGCCGCAGGGCTCACCAAAGCGGATCTCGCCGCCCATTGGCGGCGCGTCTCGGATCTGGCTCTGCCGCACATTGTCAATCGTCCGTTGACGCTCGTGCGTTGCCCCGATGGCAAACCGCGCGGCTGCTTCTACCAGCGCCACTATGCGCGCGGAATGCCAAAACCGCTTTTGCCCGCGCCGTTGCCAAACAGCGAGGAAGAAATCGAACGCTATCTGAAGATCGAGGACGCGGCTGGATTAGAGGCCGCCGCGCAAATCGGCGCGCTCGAAATCCATATCTGGGGCGCGCGCGTTGACGCAATCGAGCGGCCGGACCGGCTTGTGTTCGATCTCGACCCAGGCCCTGGAGTTTCCTTTGGCCAGCTCAAGAAGGCGGCCAAAGATTTCCACGCGCTGCTCGAGGCCGCAGGCCTCAAGAGCTTCGCGCTGCTCACTGGAGGAAAGGGCATTCATATCGTCGCGCCGCTTTTACCGGCGCTCGATTGGGAGGCAATCAAGACCTTCGCCAAAGGAGTAGCCGGGCAGCTTGCGGCCGATGACCCTGCCCGCTTCACGGCGAAGATGACAAAGTCGCGGCGCGAAGGAAGGATCTATATCGACTATTTGCGCAACGAGCGGAGCGCAAGCGCAATTGCACCTTATTCGCCGCGCGCCAAGGAGACCGCACCGGTTGCAGCGCCCGTCACCTGGGGCGAGCTTTCGCGCATTGAGCGTGCCGATGCTTACACAATGTCAAATCTGCCGCGCCGGCTTTCTGCTCTGCACGGGCACGACCCTTGGGAAGGCTATTTCCGTTTAGAGCAGACGATTTCGCAAGCCGCATTGCGGATGTTTGGATGATTGCTCCGGCCCTTTTCTCTGCGGCAGCCTGGCGGGCTAAATCCTTCCCAGAAGAGCGAGGATCAGGACGATCAGAAGCACCGCGCCCGCTATGCTGCCGGGCGCATAGCCCCATCCCGCGCTGTAAGGCCATGTTGGCAATGCGCCAATGAGAATCAAGATCAGAACGATGATGAGAATAATCGACAGCACCTCGGGGCCTCCTGCGTTTTCTGCGGGCTTTAGAGCGCGCCGGAGCGGCTGATTGATCAGTCAGTCATGGCAAAGGCCTTTGGTGCGGCCTTTGCCATTTTCAGAGCGCGGACTCCGCAAGGGGTTATTGCAGGGTCGCCATCCAATCGTCGATCTGCTTACGCGCTGCGTCCTTGCTCAGACCATAGCGCTGCTGGATGATACCCTCGAACTCCTCGCGGTTACCTTCGGCTTTCTGGAGATCATCGTCCGTAAGATCGGCCCATTTTTGCTTGATCTTACCGGTCATTTGCTTCCAGCTTCCTTGAATCCGGTTCCAGTCCATCACTAACTCCCATGCTAAACTCAGCGCAAGTTGTGCGCCTCGCAAACAAATTCCGCAGACAAAGATTGGTTCCGGCTTTGTCTTCGCGCCAGTTCACTTGCATTTGAGCTCTGTTAGCGCCAGCGGCAGCGATCCCGGGAGTACGAAACAACGTTTAACCGCCTCCAGAGCGCTCATCTGAGGAGATGATCAATGTTGAAGAAATTGGCCCTTGCCGCGCCTGCCGTGGTGCTCAGCGCTGGCCTTACTTTTGCTCAAGGCGCGCCCGCAAATCAGGCTCCAAGCGGCGCGCCAAGCGCTCAGTCAAGCTCGCTTTCCGCGCCTGAGTGGCTGGCCTCTGATATCTATAAGGCCGATGTCTACGATAAGTCTGAGCAAAAGCTCGGGGATGTCGCCGATTTGGTGATTAAAAAGTCTGATGGAACAGTCTCCCAAGCCGTCATTGGCATGGGCGGTTTTCTTGGCATTGGCGAAAAGCAAGTCGCCGTGCCCTTTAAGGATCTGAAGGTCTCGTCTGCTCAAGGGAAGGACTGGCTGACCCTCAAGCAAACGAAAGACCAGCTTGCCGCCGCCCCTGAGTTTAAGCCTGAAGAGCAAACAGGCCGCTCGGCTGCCCCGCCAGCAGCGCCTCCTGGAGAGTGGCGCATGTCCAATCTCTATAAGGCCGACGTCTACGATAATTCGGAGCACAAGCTCGGGAAAATTACGAACCTCCTCATCGATCCGTCGAGCGGCAAGATCGCCGATATGAGCGTGACGCTTGCGGATTCGAATAAAGAAGCCTCGGTTCCGTTGAGCAGCCTGAGGATCGACACCCGCAACGGCAAGAACTGGCTTGTTATCGGCGAGAGCAAGGACCAGCTCATGAACGCCCCTGCGTTCCAAAAGCCGGAAAATAAGAAGATGTGAGCGCCGCGATAGAGTAGCCATATCGAGTAAAAAAGGCATAGCCGCCTGCCGCTTTCAGCGAGTTGGCGGCTTTTCTTCGCTTGAGGCGGCTAAAGCATATAGCTGACGTCTGAGGCCGCCGCAGGATATCCAAATACCGCTGATTTAAGCCGATTGGCAGATAGTCCTTGCCGGACAGCAAGAGCAAATAAGTTAATCACCTCATCGGCATATGGCCCGATCAAATGAGCGCCAAATATGCGCTCTGAGCCCTCCTCGATCAGCACCTTATACCCAGCGCAATCCTCGGCCACGCGCCGGGCCGTGTACCAGCCGGACGTCTTCTCCTGCTTGGTGCGAAGCCGGAGGTTTTTTCCGCGCTTCCTCTTCAGGCAAACCCACGCGTGCGATGGGCGGCACAGTGAAGGCGATACTCGGCACGCCTGAATAATCGGCAGTCTTGTGATTGCCGTTAATCATGTCCGCGGCCGCAACCTCCGCGTCGGAATTCGCAACCGGAGTCAACGGCGGCCCGGCGGACGCCGCATGCCATGGAATGCATCAATGCCCTCAGCCGCGAATCTTTCTTCGCGCTCCTTCGGCACCGGGCCCGTAAAGCTGCGCTTGAAGGAGATCAGCGCAGGCCAATCCATCACAGGCTCTCCTCCGCCAATACCCCTGCCGCGCAGGCGTCTCGCTTCATCGAGAACTGCCGCCGCTCCAGCCAACACTTTCTTCCGATCGCAGCCGCGCAAAGCACAAGTTCCGCCAAACGGCTAACGATACGACTGCAACGCGCCAGCCTGCAGCCCGGCAGCGAAACGCAGCGGCTGAAGCCGCAACACCCGTGCCGATTGCGAAGAGGTCATATTGCTGCGCCATCGTCTTAAATCCGTATCGCGTCGACGTTTGCAATTCCAGGCGCGACCGCGGCGCTGTCACTCTCGCCCTTCCGGGCAGACCAAGGGAACCAAATCTTGGCTTTCAGAGTTGAAAACTTTGGAGCCAATAAGCGGGACGGAGTGCGCCTGATGGCTGCTGCCTTTGGGCCAAGCGCGAATTTATGGTCTGCGCTGGCCCTCTCCGCGCTCGGGGGCGCAATCGTGATTGGCGTCGGCTGGTGGTTTTTTTTTCCGCGCACGAACTACGCGCGCCATGTGGGGTGGGCGGTGCAACAGCCCGTGCCTTTCAGCCACGAGCACCATGTTGCCGGGCTCGGGATCGATTGCCGGTTTTGCCACACATCGGTTGAGATATCCGCCAACGCAGGCCTGCCGCCAACCTATACGTGCATGACGTGTCATTCACAAATTTGGACGAACGCCCAAATGCTTGCTCCAGTGCGCGAAAGCCTCGCCGAGAGCAAGCCGATCGTTTGGAACCGGGTCAACGATCTGCCTGACTATGTCTATTTCAACCATAGCATTCATATCGCCAAAGGCGTTGGCTGCTCGAGCTGTCACGGCGAAATAGACCGGATGCCGCTGACCCATAAGGCCGCGAGCCTCACGATGGAATTTTGCCTCGCGTGCCATCGCGACCCGGGTCCCAATCTGCGGCCGAAAGATCAAATCTACAACATGCAATGGCACCGGACGGCGGACACTCCCTCGCCGCAAGCTCTAATGGCTCAATATCGTATTGGCGGCCGCGATCTTATGGATTGCTCGATATGCCACCGCTGAATGGCCAATGGCGGAATCTTAAGGAGATTGAGGAGGATCCCGCGTTCATTGCCCGCGCGATGGAGGAGTTCCCGGGGCTTTCCGAAGCGCTCGCGTCCGAGCACGACCGGCGCGGCATTATCAAACTTATGTCAGCCGCGTTCGCGATGGCAGGGCTCGGGGGATGCGAGTGGGCGCCAAGTGGAAACCTCATTCCAGCAGTGAAGATTGCGCCGAATATCATTCCGGCGCTGCCAAACTTTTATGCAACCGCACATCTTCTCAACGGCTATGCGGCCGGGATTGTGGTGAAGCATTTCATGGGGCGGCCCATTAAGGTCGAGGGCAACCCGCAGCACCCGGCAAGCCTTGGCGCAACGGATGCGTTTGCACAGGCCGAAGTGCTGAATTTCTACGATCCGGACCGCGCTTGGGCGGTCGCGGAGCACGGCATCCCTTCGACTGAGCAGAGCCTGCAATCCGCTATTCTGGCGCAGCGCGCGAACATCAGCGCGAACCGCGGAGCCGGGCTGCGCATTTTGACCGGCACGATCACCTCGCCGACTCTCGCCGCGCAACTCGATGCGCTCTTTTCCGCCTACCCAGAAGCCCGTTGGACCGAGTGGGAGCCTATCTCACGCGCCAATGCTCTGCAAGGAGCCGCGATCGCCTATGGCCAGCCCGTCGAATTAATCCCAAAGCTCGAGTCCGCGGATGTCGTTGTTGCGATCGATAGCGATCTATTGAGCTCTGCACCTGGCCATGTGCGCTTTGCGCGCGAGTTTGCCTTGCGGCGCAATCCCGTGCGCACGCAAAAAATGAGCCGCGTTTATGCCATCGAGCCAACACCGACATTGACCGGTGCACTAGCCGATCACCGTTTCATCACGGATCCGCAGGGCATTCGCGGCGTTGTGCTGGCGATTGCGGCCGGAATTCTCGGCAGATCTCCCCAACCGCAAGCGCCGGAATGGGTGGGCGCACTTACGGGCGATCTCCTTGCCAGCCGCGGCCGCGCTCTCGTGCATGCCGGACCGGATCAGCCGCCGCAAACCCACGCACTCGTGCATGCGATCAATGAGGCGCTTGGCGCGCGCGGCAATACACTGGAGCTCATCGCGCCCGTTGCCTATAGGGGCAGCGGGCATGAGCTCCCGCTCGCAGAGCTGACACAAGAGCTCCGCAAAGGTAAAGTCGGCACTTTGCTCATTCTCGATAGCAATCCTGTTTACACGGCGCCTGGCGCGCTCGAGTTTGCGGAAGCTCTAAGCCACGCCAGTTTCAGCCTCACGCTGACGGAATTGCCAAGCGAGACGAGTGCTGCCACACATTGGGCCGTGCCAATGGCGCATCCTTGGGAGGCATGGAGCGACGCCAGGGCCTATGACGGATCGGCAACCATTCTTCAGCCGCAGGCGCTGCCCCTTTATGGCGGCATGAGCGTGCATGCCCTGCTTGCTCTTTTCATCGAGCCTTTGCCGCGGGCAACGCTCGACATCGTCAAGAGCACGTGGGAAAGCAGGCTTGGCCCTGATGCAGAGAACGCTTGGCGCGACACGCTCGCGAATGGCATTGTGCCGAACACCGCAAGCCAGCCAGCCGGTGTAGCCTTGAGTTCCGATGCCGCGCGCCAAGTGCCGCCCGAAATCCCTGCCAAGCCGGTCAGCGTTCTATTCCGGCCCGACCCCCACCTGTGGGACGGGCGTTATGCGAACAATTCCTGGCTCCAGGAGCTGCCGCGCCCCTTCACGAAACTCACATGGGGCAATCCGCTTCTGATCGCGCCGGAACGCGCACAACAGCTCGAGGCCAGCAACGGCGACATGGTGAGACTCTCGATTGGCACATCGAGCATCACTGCGCCGGTCTGGATCATGCCCGGTCAGGCAGCGGATGTCATGGTCGCGCTCCTCGGTTTTGGCCGCAAAGGCGCGGGCTTCGTGGCGGAGGGGGCGGGGTTTAATTTCTACCCGCTCACCGGGCAGCAAGGCACTGTGGCGATCGAGAAGGTGCCGGGCCATGCGGAACTCGCCCCAACCGATCATCACCACCTGATTTTCGGCGGCGCTGAAGAGTACGTCCGGCACGGGACGCTCGGAGATTTCCTGAAAGCTCCTCGATTCCTCTCAACTAGCGAGCAAGCGCCGCGCCTTTATCATTGGCAACTGAAGGGCCCGGTCCAGTGGGCAATGAGCGTAGATTTGAATGCCTGCATAGGCTGCAATGCGTGCGTAATTGCCTGCCAGGCCGAAAACAATATCCCAGTCGTTGGCAAGGATCAGGTGCTGCGCGGCCGGGAAATGCATTGGCTGCGCATTGATCGCTACTATGAAGGGCGCCCCGCCGAGCCTGCCATCTACTTTCAACCCGTGTTGTGCATGCACTGCGAGCAGGCGCCTTGCGAGCAGGTCTGCCCTGTTGGAGCGACGGTGCATGATTCCGAGGGCCTCAATGTGATGGTCTACAACCGGTGCATCGGCACGCGGTTTTGCTCCAACAATTGCCCCTATAAAGTGCGCCGGTTCAACTATTTCGATTTCGAGCGCAAGGAGCAGAGGCCGCTCGAGGCGCGTAACCCGGACGTGACCGCGCGCGGGCGCGGCGTGATGGAGAAATGCACTTATTGCCTGCAGCGGATTGCAGAGGCGCGCATCGCCGCCGACCGGGAGAACAGGCCCATCGGTGAGGTGCGCACGGCGTGCGAAGCCGCCTGCCCGACGCAAGCGTTCACGTTCGGCAATCTCGCTGACCCGGAAAGCGGGGTTGCGAAACGCAAGCAAAGCCCGCTCGATTATGCGCTTTTGTCGAGCCAGGGCACGTATCCGCGAACGACTTACGAGGCCCGGATCACCAATCCCAATCCTGAGATTGAGAAGGGCAACGGATGACAGATGTTCCTGTCTTACCTTATCAAGGCGGCGAAAGCGGGGAGCCTGTGCCAACGCGCGCGGACGATCCCGTTGTCTTGCCAGGCCCCACGATCGCTTCGATGACCGATCACGTCTGCGGGCTCGTGCTGCGCAAGCATGCCTTTTTCTGGTGGATCCTCGCAATCATTCCGTTTTCCGTTCTCACAATTATTCTGATCGCAGCTATCATCTGGCTGTTTTACGCGGGCATCGGAATCTGGGGCGTCGATTGGCCGGTGATGTGGGGCTATGCCCTCATCGGTTACGTCTGGTGGATTGCGATTGCCTCTGGAGGCACCTTCATCTCGGCGCTCTTTTACCTCGCCAAGGTCGAGTGGCGGAATTCACTGAACCGTTTTGCCGAGACAATGACGCTATTCGCAGCCGCCTGCGCAGCTATCTATCCGATCCTCCATCTCGGCCGGCCCTGGCTTTTTTATTGGCTCTTCCCCTACTACAACACGATGACGATCTGGCCGCAGTTCCGCAGCCCGCTGCTGTGGGATTTTTTCGCCATCCTCACTTACGTCATCACCTCCATCCTTTTTTGGTATTTCGGGCTCATTCCCGATTTCGCAACGATGCGCGACCGCGCCAAGGAGCGGGGCACGCAGATTTTTTACGGGGTGCTTGCCCTCGGCTTCCGCGGCTCGGACAGGCAGTGGCGCCATTACCGCGCAACTTATGCCATTATGGCTGCGATCATGGCGCCGCTCGTTGTTTCGGTGCACAGCATCGTTGGACTCGATTTCGCGGGCGCCGCCACCCTCGGATGGCATTCGACTCAGTTCCCGCCTTTCTTCGTCTTTGGCGCCTTATTGTCCGGGTTCGCCATGGTGCTTCTTATGACCGTGCCACTGCGCCGGCTCCTGCGGCTAGAAAGTTTCATAACGGGGCATCACCTCGATGTGCTTTGCAAGATGCTGCTCGTAAGCAGCCTGTGCATTGCCTATTCTTATATGATGGAAGCGTTCACGGTTTTTTACGGCGGTGAGAAGGCCGAGAAGATCAACTTCATGGACAAAGTTACGGGACCCATCGCTTGGATCTACTGGGCCACAATCGTTTTTAATGTAATGCTTCCTCAATTTATGTGGCTCAGGCGAGTCCGCCTCGATCAGGCCTTGATCACCTTAATATCCCTTGGCGTAATCTTCGGGATGTGGTGCGAGCGTTACACTATCGTGGTGATGAGCCTGCGCCGCACCCATTTGCCTTCGGCGTGGGGCAACTTCATCCCAACCATCTGGGATTGGGCAACGCTTTTTGGAACAGTTGGGCTGTTCGTTACGGGGATTCTGATTGCGCTGCGCCTCGTGCCAGCTATTTCGATGTTCGAAATGCGCGAGCTCATCCTGAGACATCAGCGCCATGAGCAAGGGAGCTGATGAGTCCTCTCCGCCGGGAGTTTCAGCCAGCGGCTGCAAGGCCAGCCTGCATTTGGGAAGTCTCGATGGTTTCGCATGAGGAAGAGCTCCTCCATGTTCACAACAATCCGGGCTTGGCTCGCGTCCGTATCCGGGCCAAGGAATTCATGTGCGTGGGCGATCTGCCGCCGTTCGACCATCCTCATATCTTCATCAATATGGGGGACGATGCCGAAATCGTGTGCCCCTATTGCGCGACGCTTTTCGTTTACGATCCGCAGATCCAGGGGATCTGCGAACCGCCGGAATGCGAATACCACACGGTTCCAGAGCCTGAACCGCCGCCATCCGATATCAGCATTGTTACGCCGCCGACTGAAGCTGAAAACCAGGAATCTTAATAAATGAGTGCCGGCATTGTCGCCGCCTTCGAAACGGAAGAGGATTTGCGCACGGCGGTGCACGGTCTGCAAGACACAGCCGGAGGCGCGATCGAGACATATACGCCGAAAATCGTAGAAGACACCCCGCAGAGATCGTTCTTGCCTTTTGTGATGCTCATCGCCGGCCTCATTGGCGTTTGCGGCGCTTATGCCATGGAAACCTTTGCAAACGTGAGCGCTTACCCTTGGAATATTGGCGGGCGGCCGAAGTTCTCCTGGCCGTCGTTTGTTCCGATTGCGTTTGAAATCGGTGTCCTCAGCGCCATGCTCGCCGGCTTTTTCGGCTACCTCGTCGCAGCGCGCATGCCAAAACTCTACGATCCCATCGACGGATGCGAAGTCATGCGGGCTGCCATGCGCGACCGCTTTTTGCTTGCGATCCGGTCGAAGGATGCGGGCTTCCTTCGCGAGACCCGTTCGGTGCTCGAGCGCTTCCATCCGGAGCGGATCGAGGAGATACCCGAATGAAGGCCGCTTCCTTAGGTCTAGCCGTCTGTCTGGCGCTCGCGGGCTGCGACGATATGAGCGTGCAGCCAAAGCAGAAGGCCTATTCGCCCCTCGTTGGGCCTGCGCAAGTACCTCCGGGCATCGTTGAATTCGGCTCAAAGCCAGCCGGGGCACCGCCTGTAACGCTTGCGCTTTTGGAGCGCGGCCAAGAGCGCTTCCGGATTTATTGCACGCCTTGCCATTCCGAGCTCGGCGATGGCCAAGGCATGATCGTGCAGCGCGGTTTTCCGCCACCTCCGTCTTACCACACCGAGGCATTGCGACAGGCACCGGTGCAGCATTTCTTCGATGTCATCACGAACGGGCACGGCATCATGTATTCCTATGCCGAGCGCGTCCAGCCGGCCGACCGCTGGGCGATCGCAGCCTATATTCGCGCCCTTCAGCGCAGCCAAAACGCCAAAGTAGCGGATTTGCCGCCAAATGATCGGGAGTCGTTGCGGTGACGCGGCGCCCGGCTGTCCTCCTCGCCTTCTTCTCTGCTATTGCCGGGCTTGGCGGCACCGTCATTGCGGCGCATCTCACCCCGGCTTTATTTCCGCACGCGTGGCTCGCCGCAGTGGCCACTTGGGCTGGCTGGCCGCTTGGCTGTATGGGCCTCATCTTCATCCACACGCTTACTGGCGGCGAATGGGGCTATGCTTTGCGGCCGCAGCTTCTCGCCGGAACCTCAACTTTAGCTCTGCTGCCGCTCGCCCTCATCCCCCTAATTTTTGTAGCGCAGGACCTTTATCCCTGGCTCAGACCGGACGTTGCAGCACAGCTGGAGAACCGGTTCTACTTGAATTTGCGCGCATTTGTTGAGCGCCTCATCGCCTATCTCGTGATTTGGCTTGCGCTCGGCGCGCTCATCTTCGCCGGATTGCGCCGCGGTGGGCCCGCCGCAAAACTCCGCCTGCTTGCCCCTCTGGGGCTCATTCTGCTCGCGGTCACCATCACCTTTGCGGCCATCGATGCAACCATGTCGCTTGAGCCGCATTTCGCCTCAAGCAGCTACGGCCTGATCGCCATTGCCGGCATGGGACTCTTTGCGCTTTCGATTTCCGTTTTTTCGGCGGCCGCTGCAGAGCCGCCCGGCAGCAAGATATTGCGCAACTTTGGCAGGCTTCTGCTAGCCCTTGTCGTTCTTTGGGCCTACCTCGACTTCGTGCAATTCTTGATCATCTGGCAGTCCGACTTGCCAAGCGAAGCCCCCTGGTACCTTGTCAGATCGAGTGGCGGATGGGGCGCCGTTGCCGCCGCAGTTGCGGCGGGGCATTTCTTCTTGCCCTTTTTCATATTGCTATCGGCCAAGGCTCAAGAGACTCGCGCCGGGATCGCCTGCGCATCCGGCCTACTCATCTTGAGCGCAATGGCCCGCGGCTGGTGGCTTGTCATTCCCGCATCCGGGCGCGCCTTCGGCGCAATCGATGCCTTGGCCATGCTGGGCGTCGCGGGAATTGCTGCGCTTTTCTCGCTGCTCGCCGGGCGGTTCGTGGCGAGGCCACAGTTGGTGCGCGGCCATGTCTGAGAAGCGGCTTGAACCCGCGCGTCACGAGAAGCGCGATGTTGGCAGGCCGTTAATCTGGGCTGGCAGTTTCGTCCTCGCTGCTGCGGTGATTTTTCTCGGGTTTGTTGTCTACCTGCTTTTTCCACGCTCCGTCGCCGACTGGAATTTGAAATTGCCATTGCCAAACTATCCCGCGCCGCGGCAGCAAACCGATCCACAAGCGGTTATGCAGCGTTTCTACGCTGCAGAAATGCAGAAACTCAACAGCGTTGGCTGGATTGATAAGGAAAAAGGCGTTGTGCACATCCCGATCGAAGAAGCAATGCGCATCATCGCCCGGGAAAAAATTCCCGGCTGGCCCGCGCCGCCCGAAAGACCTCCTGCGCCCGTAGCCGAGAAGGCTCCGCCTCCAGCCGAGGAGAAAGCACATGCAGCGGCTCCCCCTTCTTATGCTTCTTCTGCTGCCGCTCCTCCAGCTGCCGCGCGCGCTTGCGGCCCAGGCGCCAGCGATCAGCGGCATTGCGTACAAGCAAAAGTTAGGAAACGTGCTCCCAAGGCAGCTCCTATTCCAAGAAAGCACAGGCCGCACCGTGCGCCTCGAAAGCCTCGGCGCCGGTAAGCCCCTCGTCCTGGTGCTTGGCTACTTTCATTGCCCGAGACTGTGCAGCGTCGTGCGCGCGAGCCTGCTTGAGGCGATTAGCGCCTCCGGGCTTTCGGCGGGCCGCGATTATTCGCTCGCGGCGCTCAGTATCGATTCGACGGAGACGAGCACCGATGCCGCCCGCGCGAAAGCCGAAGATCTGAGCCGCTTTCCCCTCCCAGGCGCGGAAGAGAATTGGCATTTTCTTGTCGGCGAGCCTGCCGCCGTGCACGCTCTCTCGGACGCTGTTGGCTTCCGCGCCCGGCCGGATCCGCAGCGCGATACCTTTATCCATCCCGCGGGCATCGTTTTTCTCACGCCGGATGCCCGGGTTTCGAGCTATCTGCTCGGCGCCGGCTACCGGCCGGAAGATGTGCGGCTCGCCATTGCGCGCGCGAGCATAGGCGGTATTTCGGCCACGCCCTCGCCAGTGCTTTTGCTCTGCTTCGATTATGATCCGGCCACCGGCCGGTACACGCCCGCGATCATGAAGATCTTGCGTCTCGCCGCGGCGATCACTGTGGTTGCGCTCGCAGGATTGATTCTGCACGCCCGCCTGCGTGAGAAGCGGGCATGAGACTCTGGCTTCCTCAGGCGTCCTCCAGTGCTGCGGAAAGCGACTATTTGATGCTCGCGCTGGTCCTTGCTGCCTGCGCGGTCCTTGCGCTCGTCTTTGGACTCATTTTCGTTTACGTTTTCAAATACCGCGCGGGCAGCGGCAGGGACCGCGGCGCGATTATGGAGAAGACGTGGCGGATCGAGGTTGCTTGGACCGCCGCCACCTTGCTTGTTTTCTTCGGCCTCTTCCTTTGGGGCGGCGATCTCTATGTCAGACTCTTCCGCCCGCCGGCCAACGCTCTGCAAATCTACATCGTCGGCAAGCAGTGGATGTGGAAAGCTGAGCACCAAGGCGGCCAGCGCGAAATCAACGCGCTGCATGTGCCCGCCGGCCGGCCGGTTCAGCTCGTTATGACCTCAGAGGATGTGATCCATAGTTTCTTCGTGCCGGCGTTCCGGACCAAGCGTGATGTCCTTCCGGGCCGTTATGAAACCCTATGGTTCGAAGCGACAACCCCCGGCAAATATCGTTTGTTTTGCGCCCAGCTCTGCGGCGCGGGGCATGCGCAAATGATTGGCGAGATCGTCGTAATGCCTGAGCCGGATTTCCAAGACTGGCTGGCGATGAACGGCGGCACTGGCTCTGGGAGCATGGCCGAACAGGGCAAGATCCTTTACATGCGCAATGGCTGCAGCGGCTGTCATGGCGGCATTGGCGCAGGCGGCGCCCAATCGGCGAGCACGGTCCCCGCGCCCAGTCTTGCTGGACTCTATGGAAGCCCGGTCACTCTCGACAACGGCGAGGTCGTCATTGCCGATGAGGGTTATATCCGCGATTGCATTCTCGTTCCTGAGAAGCGGCGCGTTGCGAGCTACCCGCCGATCATGCCGAGCTTCTCCGGCATCCTCGGCGAGGAGGATGTGCTCAAGCTCGTGGCCTTCATCAAGTCCCTTGCTCCGGAGGTGCAACGATGAGTGTTGCGGAAATCGAAGCTCCAAAGCCAGGACGTTCTTACCTCACGGAAGGCCTTACCATTCGCAGCTGGCTGTTTACCACCGACCATAAACGGATCGCCATTCTCTATCTTATTACAATTACGATCTTCTTCTTTATCGGCGGTATCGCCGCGGCGTTCGTGCGTTATAATTTGATTGCCCCCGAGGGGATGATCGGCTCGGCTGAAACGTATAACCGGCTTTTCACCATGCATGGCGTGGTCATGGTCTGGTTTTTCCTGGTCCCGGCCGTTCCCGTCACTTTAGGGAACTTCCTTGTGCCCTTGATGATCGGCGCGCGCGATCTCGCCTTTCCCCGGATCAATCTTCTCAGCTGGTACTTGTTCGTGCTCGCCGGGGCCGTGGTCCTTTACGCCCTCTTTACCGGCGGGCTCGAGACCGGTTGGACCTTCTATACGCCATTCTCGACACTTTATAGCAGGGGTAATGTGGCCGCAGCTGCCCTCGCGATCGTGATCTCAGGCTTTTCTTCCATCGCCACTGGTCTCAACTTCATCATCAGCATCCACCGGCTGCGTGCGCCGGGAATGACCTGGTATAAGATGCCCGTTTTTCTATGGTCGCTTTACGCTACCAGCGTCATTCTCGTTCTGGCGACACCGGTCTTGGCGATGCTGCTGCTCCTCCTTACCTTCGAACGCATTTTCCACATCGGGGTTTTCGACCCTGCTGCCGGAGGCGATCCGCTCCTCTTCCAGCATCTTTTTTGGTTCTATTCCCATCCGGCCGTCTACATTATGATCCTGCCCGGCATGGGCGTGATCAGCGAGATTGTGCCGGCTTTTTCGTCGAAGCCGCTTTTCGGCTATAAGTTTGTTGTCTGGTGCAGCATTGCGATTGCCGTTATCAGCTTTCTCGTTTGGGGCCATCATATGTTCGTGTCTGGCCAGTCGCTTTTTTCCGCTCTGGTTTTCTCGCTCCTAAGCTTCATGGTTGCGATCCCCTCCGCGATCAAGGTCTTCAATTGGCTTGGGACGATGCACAAGGGATTCATTCGCTTCGATGCGCCGATGCTCTATGCGATCGGGTTTATCGGTCTGTTTACGGTCGGAGGCTTGACTGGCCTCTTCGTCGCGGCGCTGGCCGCCGACGTCCATTTTCACGACACTTATTTTGTCATCGCCCACTTTCATTACGTTATGGTGGGCGGAATGGTGTCGGCCTATTTCGCGGGGCTGCATTTTTGGTGGCCGAAGATCACGGGGAGGAACTACCCCGAGATGTGGGGGCGCGCAGCGGCGCTCATCATCTTCATCGGCTTCAATTTTACCTTTTTTCCCCAATTCATTCTCGGCTACCTTGGGATGCCCCGGCGCTATCATTCCTATCCCCCGGAGTTCCAAGACCTGAACGTCCTCTCCTCGGCCGGCGCAACTATTCTCGCCGCTGGCTATCTGCTGCCGCTCTTTTATCTGACCTGGTCTTTGCTGCGCGGCGAGCGTGCAAGCGCCAATCCTTGGGGCGCGACAGGCCTCGAGTGGAAAACCTCATCGCCCCCGCCGTCCGAGAATTTTGCGGTCACCCCCGTTGTCACGGAGCCGCCCTACAATTATCCGCTGCGGGAAGCTACGCACAGCCATGTCTGAGGCCACAATCGCGCACGAGTTTCAGTATTCGAGCGCCTCTCACCAGGAGGAGTCGGCCATCGCGGGCATGTGGCTCTTTCTGGCAACGGAAGTGCTTTTCTTCGGCGCGCTCTTCCTTGCCTGGATCTATGCGCGCCATTTCAATCAAGCTGGGTTTGACACAGGAGCGCGCGAAACCGCCCTCGCAATCGGCACGGCCAACACGGTAATCCTCATCACGGGAAGCTTCGCCTATAGCGCGGGCCTTGCCTTCGCCGAGAATGGGCATAACCGCCTCCTCATCCTGTGCTGCACGATAGCCTGGCTCCTCGGGCTTGCGTTCATGATCCTGAAATTCGGCATCGAATGGCGGGATGATTTTAATCGCCACATGTTCCCGGGCCCAGACTTTGCCATTACAGGGCCGCCCGGCGGAGGCGCGCGCCTCTTTTGGGTTTTCTATTTTTTCGGCACGTTTATCCATGGCCTGCATCTGGCGGTCGGGCTTGGGCTCGTTGCCTGGATCGTTTGGCGCGCCTCGCGGGGAGACTTTTCGCCAAAATATCATACGCCCGTTACGGCCGTTGGCCTTTACTGGAGCTTTGTCGACGTCGTCTGGCTCATTCTCTACCCGCTGATTTACTTGATCGGGAGAGCTCCATGAGACTCCAATCCTCCGGTTCTTGCTGGGAGGGCCCGGCGGCGCTATTCGGCCGATGCTCCCGGGACAAGGAGAAGGGCATGGGCCCGCGCCTCACGCGATTAGCGCTAACCTGGGTCTTGCTTCTGGTCCTGCTTGCAATCGAGCTCGGCATCAGCCGCTGGATTACCAATCCGGAACTTAGGCCAATCATCTTGATCCCGGCAGTGCTCATGGTGGCCTGCGTCGGATGGTTTTATATGGAGGCGGGCCGCGGCCCCGAGATCGTCCGGCTCTTTGTTGCCGCAAGCTTGCTCTGGCTGGCAATTCTCCTTGGCTTAGGCAGCCTCGATCCGCTGACGCGCGTGATGTACTATGTGAGCTCCCAATAAAGGGCTGGCATTCGGGAAGCTCTTCAACCCGCTGCAGCTGGCTATTGCCGGGCATTTTTTGAAGGCTCGGCGGGCCGCATGCCCGGATGGAACCGGAGCCGCCGAAGTCCGTTCCGGGTCTGGTGATGAAAATGAACGCCCAGACCAAAGCACCTTCTTGCATGCTCATCATCTTTGGCGCCGCAGGGGATCTCACCAAGCGGCTGCTCGTTCCCGCGCTTTGCCATCTGCGCCGCTCGCAGCTTCTCCCTGAAGAATTTGCAATCATCGGGGTCGATCGCGCCGGCGATAACGGCGCCACGTTCCGGCGCGGCCTCGGAGACTTCCTCCATGATCAGGGCAAGACAGTCGAGCAAAAAGATTGGCAATGGCTTGCCGGGCGGATTTACCATCTAAAAGGCGATTTTGATGATCCCAATCTCTATCCAGCGCTGGCCGCCCGCTTGCGTGAGAAAACAAAAAGCGGGCAGGGCTGCAATTACCTTTTCTATCTCGCAACTCCGCCAAAGTTTTTTGCGCTCATCGTACGCAATCTTTATACGAGCGGCCTTCTGCGCGAGGAGTCTGGCTGCTGGCGCCGCGTTGTCATCGAGAAGCCCTTGGGAACTGATCTCGCCTCGGTCCAGGCGCTCAATCGAGAGCTCCTTTCGGTCCTCAGGGAGGATCAGATCTACCGCATCGATCACTATCTCGGGAAGGAAACGGTTCAGAATGTCCTCGTCTTCCGTTTTAGCAACGGCTTCTTCGAGCCAGTTTGGAACCGCCACTACATAGATCACGTGCAGATTACAGTGGCCGAATCGCTTGGAGTAGAGAGCCGCGGCCGGTTCTATCACGCAACGGGAGCGCTGCGGGATATGGTGCCGAGCCACCTCTTTCAGCTCCTCGCGCTGACGGCGATGGAGCCGCCCTCATCTTGCAGTGCCAAGGCGCTGCGGGCAGAGAAGATCAAAGTGCTCGAGGCCATTCACGAGCTCTCCCCGGATGAGGTCCGGCTCGATGTGGTGCGCGCGCAATTTGGTGAAGGGTTGATCGCCGGAAAGCCAGTGCCCTCTTACCGGAAGTCGCCCGAGGTGCCGCCGGACAGCACCGCGGAAACCTATGTTGCGCTCAAACTCCTCGTCGACAATTGGCGCTGGAGCGGCGTTCCGTTCTATCTGCGCACCGGCAAAGCGCTTGCAAAACGTGAAACGGAAATTGCAATCCGGTTCAAGCCCGCGCCTCTCAGGCTCTTCCGCGGCACCCCGGTCGGCGAATCTGAAGGAAACGATCTTGTGCTTCACATCCAGCCCGAAGAAGGTGTGACTCTAAGCTTCGGCGCCAAGGTCCCAGGGCCCGAGATGCGCCGGGGCGAGGTCGCGATGCGGTTCAATTACGAGGACTACTTTAAAACGGAGGCAAGCACCGGCTACGAGACGCTGATCTATGACTGCATGATCGGCGATCAGACGCTCTTCCGCCGGGCGGAGGAAGTCGAGGCTGGCTGGCGGGTTATCCAGCCTATTCTCGATGCTTGGGCCGCGGAAGGCGCAAGAGCGCTGCCGCTCTATGAGGCAGGCAGCGCTGGCCCGCGCGAGGCCGATGAGCTGCTGGCGCGCGACGGCAGACGCTGGCGGCGGCTTGGAGCGGGTGCTTTGCCCGATTAGGGACAAACGGCCGGCGCGATGACCGAACCCCAACCTACTGCGGCCGCCAGGGAAATGTCCATGTCTCGGTGAGCGCCCTCGATCCGGTGCGCAGAAAAGCGCGCAGATCCGCTGATTTTCCAGGCTCAAGCTGCACGTCAATCACCGCGCGAAATCCTTTCGTGTGCGGGTTTGGCACGATGAACGAACGCACGATGCTGCCCGCGCTTGTCGAGGGCACGACCTCGACGAGATCAGGGCTTGGCAAGTAATAAGCAAGATCCCCGCCGGCAAAATCGATGATGAAGCGCCGCGAGCCGGGCAGCTCCGGCTCGGCCGACCCAAGCGCGCGGGCTTTCGTCTGGTAGGTGCTCAGCGCGCGGCCATTGGGCGAGAGAGGCCCAGAATCGAGGGTTGCCGACAAACGGTAGGCGTAACTGAAAGGCTTGCCTGGCTCAAGAGGCGCCTTGGGCACGAAGCTTGTGACGATATTGTCGTTGGCCTCGTGGTCGGTCGGAAGCTCGACGAGTTCGACCCTGCCCTCGCCCCAGTTTCCTCTCGGCTCGACAAAATAGCTCGGGCGAGTCTCGTAAGCGAGGTCGAGGTCCTGATAATGGCCAAAATCACGGTCGCGCTGCAAAAGCCCGAAGCCGCGGATATTGGAGTTAAGGAACGCCGAGACATCGGGCTTGACGGGATTGCGCAGCGGCCGCCAGATCCATTCGCCGGTGCCAGAATGGACCAAGAGCCCGCCCGAGTCGTGCAGCTCGAAGCGGTAATCGTCGTTGAAACGGTGGTCGTTCCCGCCGATGAAGAACATCGACGTCAGAGGCGCAAGGCCGAACTTCACGTCTGATTTGCGCGGAAAAAGCATAGCCGAGACTTCGATGGCGGTCTCAACGCCAGGATAAAGATCGAACCGGTAGGCCCCCGTCACCGACGGGCTATCAACCAGGCCATAGATTGCCGCCTGCTCGGCGCCCGGGTCTGGAGTCTCGATCCAAAATTCGCGGAAGAAGGGGAACTCTTCGTTGGGTGTCCCCGCCTCGACGGCAAGGGCGCGCGCCGACATCCCATAGCGCTGGCCGCGGCCAAGAAAGCGGAAGTAGCTCGCCCCCAGGAAAGCGACAACCTCGTCGAAAACCTTGGGGCTGTTTAAGGGGTAATGAAGCCTGAAGCCCGCGAACCCCAAGTTGACCGGAAGGGGCTTGTCGAATTTCGTGCGGCCATAGTCGAAGAGAGCAGACGTATAAGGTACCGGCGAGGCAATGCCGTCGCGGATCACATTGACCGTTACCGGACGGCGGTAAAGGAAGCCTAAGTGAAACAGCTGGAGCCGGAACTGGCTCCCATTTGCGGCGAAAAGGGCCTTTTCGGGGCGGAATCTAATATCGCGCCAAGCATCGAAATCGAGCTTATCGAGCGCCTCTGGAAGCACGGGCGCGTTGTGATCGAACTCGGCCGATGCGAGCTCGCGCGCCCGCCGCGTCACATCTTCAAAGCTGAATTTCGGCAGCGGCGCCGGCTGCGGTTGCTGCTGCGGCTTTACGGCTTCAGCCGTTACGGAGCCGAGAGCAGGCAGGAATGCGCCGGAGGCAACGAAATACTTGACGATTGTGCGGCGAGTAAGAACGGTCATGCACATTGGAGAGCAGCAAGGGAAGACGCGCGGGACATACCCGTGCACGGTTAGCCGGTTTCAAGCGCGGCGGCAACAAACGGGGTGTGCGCTGCCCGCTAGGATGAAAGAATGTTCATTTTCCATAATGCTCGTCTTGGCGTGCCTGTGGCGGGATCGAGAAATCAAAAGGGCAGCTGGCGAATGCGGTCACCGTCCCTCAGGTTTAGGTAAGATTTGCAAGCTTCTTTTTGAAGAGGCGGCGGTTTTTTTGAAAAAGGCTCTTGTGCTCGCGGACGAATCGCATATCTTTCGCTTGCCCAAATTCGCACGTGCCTGTGGCCGCGTGCCGGTCGGCGGGGACCCGGACAAGAGGCCGGCTAACCGCCCGGGGAAAAACCGGCAGCCGGAGGCGAACCGGCGAACCCCGCCAAACGGGGGACGCGGCTTAAAGCAACGACGGACCGGGCTTTTTCGTCTCTGCCAGTTTCCACCCCTGGCTTACCGAAGAGGCTTGTCTTTCTTGCCGGGCGTGCGGAATGGGACTCCTCCCGCTCCAAACGAAGGCCGCTAACATCCGCGAGGGCGTGCAACGCTTGCCCGCGGGTGGGCCTATTCAACGGCGCAGCATCAGACCGTCTGGCGTAGGCATTTGCCTCGCGAAGCCGGTCAGGATGGCGGATCAGCCGGGCAGCCGTGCCTCCAACGCGCAGGCGCCGGTCCTCTCGCCATTCACCCGAAGCTTGTTTTTCCGGCGCGCGGTTGCGCGCCCTTCGAAGGGATGCCGCGATGACCGACCGCATCTTGAAGTTTCTCCGCAACCGCCGCGAAGACGGGCCGTGCCTCGTCCTCGACCTCGATGTCGTCCGGGAGAATTTCCTCGCCTTCGCCAAGGCGCTGCCCGACACGCGTGTCTTTTACGCAGTCAAGGCCAATCCGGATATGCGCATCCTCGAGCTTTTGGCGAATCTCGGCTCCTGCTTCGATGCTGCCTCAGTCACCGAGATTGAGCAGGTCCTTGAGGCCGGAGCTGACCCTGAGCGCATCAGCTACGGCAATACGATCAAGAAAGAGCGCGACATCAAACGTGCCTTCGATCTTGGCGTACGCATGTTTGCTGTCGACAGTGAAGCCGAAGTCGAAAAGATTGCGCGCGCTGCGCCGGGTGCGAAGGTCTTTTGCCGGATTCTTTGTGACAGCGCGGGCGCCGAATGGCCGCTCTCGCGCAAATTTGGATGCGCGCCGCAGATCGCGCCGCAGGTGATCGAGCACGCGCACAGGCTCGGGCTCAGCGCCTATGGGATTTCCTTCCATGTCGGCTCCCAGCAATGCAATCCGGGCATGTGGGACGGCGCCCTCAAATCGGCGGCGGAGATCTTCCGCGATCTCGCCGAGCGCGGCATCGCTCTGCAGATGGTCAATCTCGGCGGCGGATTCCCGACTCAGTATCTAAAGGGCGTGCCGGCGGTTAAGGTCTATGCGCAGTCGATCCTGCAGTCTCTGCGCAACCACTTCGGCAATCACATCCCGGAGACGATCATCGAGCCGGGCCGCGGCATGGTCGGCAATGCCGGCGTGATCGAGGCGGAGGTGGTGCTGATCGCGCGCAAGTCGAGCGACGATAAAGTGAAATGGGTCTATCTCGACATCGGCAAATTTAATGGGCTTGCCGAAACCATGGATGAGATGATCCGCTATCCGATCAGAACACCGTTCGATGGCGATGCCGTCGAACCTTGCATCATTGCGGGCCCGACATGCGATTCAGTCGACGTGCTCTATGAAAAGAATCCCTATCTGCTTCCGGTGAGCCTGGAGATCGGCTCGAAAGTTCTGATCGAAGGCACGGGCGCCTATACGACGACCTATTCCTCTGTGGGGTTCAACGGCTTTCCGCCGCTCAAGTGTTATGTGATCTGACCCCGCGGGTCAGCTTCGGCCGCGGAGGAGAACGGCTCCTCCGCTCCCCTCATTTCAGTCCCGGACGGCCAGCGGGCGCCTGGAAGCGCGCGCATGGTGCGAGGGCCGTTTCGTGCGATCACTCCATCATTCGGAGGAGGCTCAGGTGATCTCGATCTCATATTTCGAAGCCCGCGCACCAGTTTTGTGGGCTGACGAAGCAGTTATCCAGAATGTCGCCATTGGCCTGGAATCGCCCGGCGATTCCTTCGCGCGCGAGCGCTTGCTCGATGAAGCCTTTGGCGCAGCACGATTCGAAAAGACCGTAGAGCGCCTGCGTGCAGGCCGTAAGCCCGCGGAAGGCCTCGCGCTTACGGCGAAGGATGGCGCGCGCCTCGTTGGCACATTGCGCTTGTGGCATATCCGGGCGGGCGGCGTCCCTGCCCTGCTGCTTGGCCCGCTCGCAGTTGCCAAAGCCTGCCGTTCGCAGGGCATCGGCCGCGCCTTGATGGAGGAAGCGTTGGGCCGGGCAGCAAGCATCGGGCATGCGGCGATCTTGCTCGTAGGCGATGCAGCTTATTACGAGCCTTTTGGCTTTTCTCGCAGGCATACGCATTCGCTCTCTTTGCCCGGGCCCGTCGATGAGCGCCGTTTTTTGGGGTTCGAGCTCAAAGAAGGCGCGCTCAAAACGGCAAGCGGGATAGTCATGGCTCCGGGTGCGCGCAAATTTTTGGCCGCCCAAAGCGCAATCGCCGTCCAGCGTGCGGCGTGAAACTCTATTGCGACCTGCGGGCCGGGGCCGCAGCGCCGGGCGCGATGGGCTAGTCTCCAACGCGCAGTTTGGCTGCGTCAGCGGCAGTCGTGATGGAGCGGGTTCGGCTCAGGCGGGCCCGCGCCCTCAAGGGTAATCCAGTTTTGTCCGGTGTCAGGTTGCGGGAAATGATGTGTGCAAACCCTGGCCCTGGGAACGGGCCGAAATCATTGCCTCCACTCAGGTAGGTAGCCGGATTGATTTTCGTGTGTCTGTCAAAGGGAGGACTTAAGAAGTATCGGTTTCCGGTCGGGGTGAATTCAGTCGTGGGCCCACGTGGCAGCCATTGCGGTCTTGTGGTTTGGACTCGAGTGAGACCCTTGTGGAATCTCCTCGCGCCGGGTGGCGGCGCGAGGGAACGTTACTGCCGCCAGGAGAACGCGTCACTGTAGCATTGCTACACCTGCTTGCGTGAGCTTGGCTCCAGCGTCGGCCAAGGACTGTTTAAGCTGGCCGTCAACCGTCTGGGATGCCGCGCGGTCTAACTGCACGCCGGTCACGATCAGGTCGGCGCCGCCAGGCTGTTCCGGCAGCCAATGCGGGCGTGGCCAGGGAAATGGCCACGGGATGGGAGGGCACAATTCGAAATCATCGGCAAATTTGGAGATATAGCCTGAGACAATAATGATACCCCGCGATTCGCCCTGACTTTGCAGGGCATCTGCCATCTCCTGAACGAGCAGAGCGCGATCGATGACTTGGTCGGCAATCGCAGCAAAGAACAATGTCCTCGGAGGCAGAGGCTGCGGGTTGAGCCCAACCTGAACCCAAGGCTCAGGATGTGAGCCCATTCGCCATGGCACCCCATTACCGAATCGCCACAGCGTTTGTTGCAGGGCTTTGAAGATCACCGGGTCCGCCGGCCCGTGCGGCATTGGAGCGTCCTCCGGGGGACGGCCAAATATCACGTGGCCGATCAAGGACGCCAAAGTCCGCAGAGAAATCGAATCGTGTATTGGCGTGGTTTGTATTGTCATGCTTTCAACTCTCTTATGAATGCGTGCGAAAGCGTTGCCTACGGCCTAATCGTTGAGCTATTGTTGTGGGGAGGCCGCGCGATCAGGATCCGGTTTCGGTGGTGTGGAGGATTTGCTATCTCAGTCAAACCTTAGTTCACTGACCGGAAGCGCAAATAGCGAAGACTGGCTCGCGGCGCCCCGAAATGTCGAGCAGCGGATGTCAAGGATCTCTGTCTTACCAGGATCCACTCTTAAGGTTCCCTGGAGATACACTGAGTAACGGCTAGCACCGGGTATGCGAACATCCACCCTGTCTGAAAGATCGGCTCCATCTCGTACTGTAATTCGTACGCTGGCATTCTGAGGATCTCCGTCGTCATTTTGGATGCCTACCCGCGCGAAGACAACGTAAGCACCTGCCTCCCTGATGCCCAACCTGAGGACCACCACGTCGTTGAAATGTTCCAAACCCATGCCGGCCTGAGTACTGTTGACATATGCGAATCCAGTCATATTGATCATCCTCTCAATGGTGAATATGAACGAAAGTGTTCAAGGAGTAAGCGAGTACAGCGAGAGCTCGTCTAAGCTCAAACTGCCTAGTTAACGAGTGGCCCTAAGCAAGTAGAAGATTTAAGTGTCTTGACGTAGTTGAATCTTACAGGTCGTATGGACGCAAGGCCTGACCTGCAAGTTTTAACAACACACGTGCCGCCTTGTGAAAAACCTTGGCAGCAACTGTGGCGATATCCATCCGTATCGGTATACGTGAAGCCAGCTGGTACTTTTTTGCTTGTGCACCATTCTGCTTTACTATCAGAAATTCCTAGTACTGTGCTAGCGGCAACGATCGCTCCAAAAAACCATCGCATCGTGTCACCAGCGCTTGTGTAGGCGCCGTTGACCGCGGGCACGCTAGCATTCGCGGATTTGCAAATTAAGTTGTCCGGCATTCTGAACCCTCCTTCAAAAATTGAGCAGTACTTGATTTGGACTGGTCCGCGCGCCGTCTGTTCAGGGGGTGACAATTCCAGTATTGTGTGAAACAGCGCGGCGGCATCGGAGGGGGTCCGACGGGGGCGATCGAACACTTCAAGACCTTGTGCTGCCTCGGGCTCAAGCCCGAGAGCGCGATGGTTGCCGTCACGCCGCTTTTGCACGAGATCATCCCGCACGGCTGGACCGCAATTGCCCTCTTAGAGCCAGATTCCTCGATGCGGCAAAGTTATATGGAGCATCAGGATGCGGGGCCGCACCTCCAGGAGCATTTGTGGCGGTTTATGGATGACCCCGCCGCCTTGATCTCGCTCTGGCGGCCTGCCTTTCGCGCTGCCGGGATCGGCTGGACCTTGCATAAGCAAGGACAGGGCTATCTGGAGAGCGCCTATTACCAGGAAATCGAGGCCCCGATCGATACCTGCTGGGTGCTCGACGCGATGATTGCGGATGGCGGCCGCTCCATTGCCGCTGTCTATCTTAAGCGTCCGCGCAGTGCCCGGCCTTTTACTTCGGACCACGTCCAGCGTCTGGACCGGCTGCGCCCCTGGCTCGCGTATGCCTTCCGGCAAGAAACCTGTGTCGGCGCCCAGGCAGCGGCTTTCGATCCCCGGTGCGTGGCGGGCACGCCGGTGATGTTTGGCGAGATCATCTTGACAGCCGAAGGGAAGGCCGTTTTTCAGACCAGAGGGATCGAACCTCTGCTCGGCATTTTGGCCGGCGATCCGAGCGACTACACGCGCCGCCCGCGTGCCAGAGATGGGATACCGGCGCAAGTCCTGAAAGTTCTCCAGCGTATCATCGGCGCTGCGAGCGGGATCGCGGGCGATCCGCCGCGCATGCAAATCCCGACTCGTTATGGCGTTGTCTCACTGGAGGCCAAATGGCTCATGCCCGCGGGCGTTATTGCCGAAGACGCTGCCAAGGATCCAAAGAGCTGCCTTATCGCCGTGACGGCCGAATTGCTTGAACACCCATTAGCTCATGCGGCGCGGGTCTTGCGGGAAGGCGGCGCCACGCCGGCGCAGACGAAAGTCGGCATTCAACTCGTCTTGGGCAAGACGAAACCGGTGATCGCGGATGGACTCGGCATCAAGCCCACCACCGTCGCGGATCTGACGAGAAAGCTCTACCAGACTTTCGATGTTCACAATGCCACCGAGCTCGGCACAAAAATCTGGCTGGGCCAGAAACAAGGAGAGGCGCGCCAAATTTCGCGGCATCCGGGATAAGCTACGGAACGCCGCGCCTTGCTTTTCAACTCCGCCGTCCAGTCTGGCCAAAAAGATAGCTTATTTGGATTCAGTCGGCCGAGTTAGCTGCCATCGAATGCTCAGCTTTGCGTTTGGTTGCGCTGCGAGTTGCAGCCGAAGTTCATCCAGCAGACTTGCGGCATCACTCGCTTGCACCTGGATCGGTGCACGTTCGGCGACTATCTCGTCTTCTGAGCTCCGTGGCTTAGCCGCACGCACGGCTGGCGTCGTCTCTTGTGCCTGGGACTGGTGAGTGATACCGACTCCTCTGGCTTCGGCAAGGGCCGTATATAACGCGAGTGGCAACGCTGTTATAGACACGAGCGTCATGACATTTCTCAAGATTGAGGCTTGCGGCATCTTTGGCCCTCGATAAGCTTTGTGTTGTCATTATGTCGTGTCCGGTCTCGACCTGACGAGTATTGAGAAATCGAAGCGGACCGAACGAATAAAATCTAACCATCACGTCCGTTTTCCCGCGCCCCCTCTTCAGAGGGTGACAATTCCGGTATTGTGTGAAACAGCGCGGCGGCATCGGAGGGGGTCCGACGGGAGCGATCGAACACTTTAAGACCTTGTGCTGCCTTGGGCTTCCACCCGAGAGCGCGATGATCGCGGTCACACCCCTCCTGCATGAGATCATCCCCCACGGCTGGTCGCGTTTTTGGCTGTTCGATCACGACGTCTCCTTCACCAGCTGCTATGCCGAAAACCCGGCGGCCCTGCCGGTCGGTCGTGAGCGTTTCCTCGCGTTCATGGACGATCCAACCAGCATTGCTTCTCTGATGATCCCGGCGTTCCACGCGGTGGGGATCGGCTGGACGCTGCATCGGCAAGGATGGGGTTACGTGGAAACTGGCTATTACCGCGAAGTGGAAAGACCGATCGATTCCTGCTGGCTTCTCGACGCGATGATCGCCGATACTGGGTTGCCTTTCGCCGGTGCGGCTCTGACGCGTCCGCGCAGCGCCCGGCCCTTCACGGCGGACGATGTGCTTTCCCTCGACCAGCTTCGTCCGTGGCTCGCCCACGCGTTTCGCCGCACTTCGCCGTTCGATGGGGTCCCGGAAGATCAGGACCTGGCGGCCAGTGTAGGTGCACCGGTGTTGACCGGCCAGGTGATCTTAACCTCGGACGCAAAGGTCGTCTTTCAGACACCCAGCCTCGAGCATCTGCTCATAATTCTCACTGGCGAGCCGGTCTATTTTACCCGGCATACGCCCGCCCGCGATCGGTTGCCAGCGCCAATCTTGAAGCTTCTCCAGCGCATCATTGGCGCTGCGAGCGGCACCTCCAACACGCCTCCTCGCATGCAGATTTCGACCAGCTATGGCATTCTCACGCTCGAAGCCAAATGGCTCATCCCCGCAGGCATACTTGCCGAGGACGTCGCAAAGGACCCGAAGAGCTGCCTTATTGCGGTGACGATCGAACTGCGCGAGCATGCCATTGCCCATGCAGCGCGGGTCTTGCGGGAAGGCGGCGCCACGCCGGCGCAGACGAAAGTCGGCATTCAACTCGCCTTGGGCAAGACGAAACCGGTGATCGCGGATGGACTTGGCATCAAGCCCACCACCGTCGCTGATCTGACGAGAAAGCTCTACCAGACTTTCAATGTTCACAATGCCACCGAGCTCGGCACAAAAGTTTGGCTGCAGCATGGATGAGGCGCATCAAAATTTGGCACCCGCGGCCCGCGGCGCTAGACCGTGCTTGAACCGCGCGGCTCCTTCGTGTAGCGCACTGCGGCAGACATTCGATCCTGCGGAGAGACTCGATGCCGCAATGGCCGATTTATGGCACGATCACTGGCCCCATTGTCCTCATTGGTTTTGGCTCTATCGGGCGCGGCACACTTCCGCTCATCGAACGGCATTTCCGTTTCGACAAATCCCGGTTCACGATCATCGATCCCGAAGATAAGGACCGGCATCTCGCCGATGAGCGCGGCATTACCTTCATCAAGAAGGCTATCACACGCGACAATTTCGATGCGCTGTTAAAGCCGCTCCTCACCAAGGGAGGCGGGCAAGGCTTTGTCGTCAACCTCTCCGTCGAGGTTTCCTCGCAGGCAATCATGCGGCTCTGCCACGAGGTTGGCGCGCTTTATATCGACACCGTCGCGGAGCCTTGGGCTGGATTTTACACCGATCCGCGGCTCACGGCATCCGAGCGCTCAAACTACGCTTTGCGCGAGGGTGTTCTCGATCTGCGCCGCGCCCTTAAAACAGGCCCGACGGCGGTCTCCTGCTGCGGCGCCAATCCCGGCATGGTCTCTTGGTTCGTCAAGCAGGCCCTGCTCAATATCGCAACCGATTGCGGCTTCGCCTTCGACGAGCCGCAAACCCGCGAGGATTGGGCGCGGCTCGCGCAAACGGCGGGGATCAAGGGCATCCATATCGCCGAATGCGACACCCAGCGCGCCGCCACGCCGAAGCCGCGCAATGTTTTCGTCAACACCTGGTCGGTCGAGGGATTCATCTCGGAAGGCCTGCAGCCCGCCGAGCTCGGCTGGGGGACGCACGAAAAGCACGTGCCGCCGGAAGCGAAACGGCACGCCTTCGGGCCTGATTGCGCCATTTACCTGATGCGCCCTGGCGCTGGCACGTGCGTGCGGTCGTGGACGCCCACGGCCAAGGGGCAGCACGGGTTTCTCATCACGCACAACGAGTCGATCTCGATTGCCGACTATTTTACTCTGTATGAGGAGGGTGAAGTGATCTACCGGCCGACTTGCCATTATGCCTATCGCCCCGCCGATGACGCGGTGCTGTCGATCCTTGAGATGGCGGGCCGCAGCTGGCAACCGCAGGAAGGGTGGCACATTCTCGATGAGAATGAGATTGTCGACGGGATCGACGAGCTCGGAGTTCTTCTTTATGGCCATGCGAAGAACGCTTATTGGTATGGCTCGCAGCTTTCAATTGAAGAGGCGCGGCGCATTGCGCCTTATCAAAATGCCACAGGGCTTCAGGTGTCTTCCGCGGTGCTCGCTGGCATGGTCTGGGCACTTGAGAATCCAGATGCGGGAATCGTCGAGGCGGATGAACTCGACTTCCGCCGCTGTCTCGAGGTGCAGCGGCGCTATCTTGGGCCGGTCATTGGGCAGTATACGGATTGGACTCCGCTTGAGGGCCGTACCGCCCTCTTCCCCGAGGACGTCGACACAGTAGACCCATGGCAATTCAAGAATGTGATCGTGCGTTAGGAGGGGAGGCCCAATGCCCTTTGCATTTTGGCCGACTTGGCCGGCCATATCCCGGGCTTGGCTCGGCTTTCTCGATTTCGCCTCGTCGAGGGCCGACGGCACCTGGCTTTTCCGCGGCCATGCCGATGCCAATTGGAGTCTCATTCCCGGCCTCGGCCGGCTTGCCACACAGGCCGCTTACCGCTTGGCCGATGAAAGAATCCTATTCGAAGAGTTTGTCTATCAGGCGAAGCGCTACCTCGATGGCGCTAGATTCACAGACCTCGACTGGCTTGTCATTGGCCAGCACCACGGGCTGCCAACGCGTCTCCTCGACTGGTCGCCCAATCCGCTCGTTGCCGCCTTTTTCGCCGCGGAAGACGTAGCAGATACCGCCGATGCGGAGATTATCGCCATTCGCGTTCCTTTCAACCAGCGCTTAAGAGAGGTGGAGGTTTTCGCCCCGCCGCAAGAGTCTCCGGTCATTGTGGAAATTCCTCCTCATGCGGCGCGGATAACCTCAAAGCAGGGCTGCTTCTCCTTGCACCCGGACCCCGTTTCGGCTTGGCAGCCTTTGCAGCAACATGACCTTTCGAGTTTCCCGGTGCCAGCCTCCGACAAGCCCGAGTTCCGCCGGTTGCTGCATGTTTTCGGGGTTGATATGCATAGGGTCCATGGCGACTTGGACGCGCTCAGCCAAACGCTGGCCTGGCGCTACTCTCAACGCTGAGGCCCGTGAGGTAAGCGAGCATGGCGATGGTTTTCGATCAGCCGCAGAGAGCGGGCCAGCGCGAGGCAGCAACATCAGACCGCATCGTGCAAGCCGTGCTCGGCTACGACGTGAAAGGCGATGCGCAGTGGAGCGCGCTCAACAAGGATGTTCCGGGCGTTGCCTATTTCGCAACGGATCTTGATCCGCGCTCGTTCGAAAGAGATGACGTGCACGGCAGCTGGCTTGGCCGTGCCGAGCTGCTCCTCAAGGCGCCCGCGGAGTTGCGCCCGGGCCAGCCGCCGCAGGAAGTGTCGTTTACGCTGCCGGTCAAAGTGGTCTTAAGCGAGCAGGACGGAGCGCTGGCCGTCACCTCTTTTCAATTTTATGGCGCGAGCGCGGCTCAATCCGCGCAGGCCCCGGTCGAGCTTGAATACGGACCGCCCAAGGAAATCGGCTGGGGGCCGTTTAAGGGGCTCGTTTGAAGGCGGCCATGGAGGGCAGTGATGAGAAAACTGGCTCTTCTTTTTCTGCTGCTCGGCACGGCCGGGGCCTTGGCAGACAACAACGATTACCCGACCGAGGCGCGCGCCGAATATGTCTTCGCATGCATGAAAACGAATGGAGAGTCGCCCGATAATCTGCGGCGCTGCTCTTGTTCGATCGACGTCATCGCAACCTTGCTGCCCTATGACCGCTATCTTGCTGCGCAAACCGTTGCGAGTGTCAACCAAGACCGCGGGCAGCTTGGCAGAATGTTCCATGCATCCGAGCAGATCAAAGAAATGCTTGCGGAACTGCGCCGAGCCGAGGCCGAGGCCGAAATCCGCTGCTTTTAGGCGGGCCCCCACGTAGGCAGTGGCGGTCAGGCCGGTCTCGTCCGGTTTTTCCAAGCGTAGGCGGCGAAGGTGCCGAAGAGCGCCGCAGCGAGGGTAAACCAGGTGATTGCGTAGGAAAGGTGGTTGTTGGGGAGCTTGAGCACCGCCGTGCCACCCCTCGGCCAATTGCCGGGGACGGGGCTCACATCAGCATCAATGAGGAAGGGCGCGGCGGGCGTTAGCCCTAGGTGTCTGGCGATTGGCTCAGGATCTCTCGTAAACCACTGGCCTTTCGCAGGATCGTCTTGCGGGGTGAAGAAGCTTCGCGCCTCCGGGCGGCGCATCAAGCCGGTGATGACCGTCCCGCCCTCGATGAGGCCCTCGCGCCGCGTGCTCTGATCTTTGAGGCGGGCAGGCACGAAGCCGCGGTTGACGATGACATAGCCGCCCGAGGTGAGCCGCAAGGGCGTCAGAACATGATAGCCGGGCTCGCTGCCCGAGGGGTGAAGCACGAGCGTTTCTTTATCGTTTTCAAATTGCCCTTGCGTCCGCACGTGGCGGTAGTCGTAATCGTCTGGACGCAGGCTTGGCCACGTCTCTTGCGCCGGCAGAGTCTCAGGCCCGGCCCTCGCCCGAGTTTCGATTTGTCCGATCACATGCTGTTTCCACGTGAGGCGATGGAGCTGCCAGACCCCGAGCAAGACGAGAAGCGCGCAGCCAGCGAGGGTGAAGAGGGCTGGCCAGAGACGGCGGGAGGATTTTACGAGCTTAGCCACAAATCCCTCGAAGCTCTTCAGTTCTATTTTCGCTTGTATTTCTTTGGCTGAAGGGTTTGGCACATTCCTGGAATGGAAGGCACCAATTCAGATTCACCCATTCATCTTTCGGCGGCCATTATCGGCGAGACGGCTTCGGCCCTCTCAAGGACGCGAGCTTTGCTCGCGCCGGCGAAGCCGGTGCCCCGAATCCTTGACGGGGCCGAGCCGCTCGCCAAACTCGCAGCCGTGAGATGAATGGCGAAAATTTATCATTAGAGAAATTGCAGCAACGGCGGCCAGCTGTGCCAAGCCCTTTCCCCGTCAGCGGCTGTTGAGCCAAACCTTCTATTGTTCTCACTACCCTGTACTAGTTCGAGAGCATCGCGATAAAGAAACGGTACCCAGAAGCTTGGTTCCTGCTTGGAACCGCGCACTTCAAAAAAACCTACAGCGGCGAGTCCCAATGCTTGTTCTGCGGCACGCTCGGCCGGGATGTTCCAGATGGCAGCAAGGGTCTCTGGAGTATGCAGCGTCTTTTCGCCGCGAAGTTTCTCAATCGAAGTCTTTTTCTCGGGATGCTCGGCGTAAAGAGTTTGCTCCAATCTAACCTTCGAGACCTCCGGCAGAGCATCCTTAAATGAAGCGCGAGCAAATAGCTTTTCTCCATCCGGTTCTGGCTCGCCAAGCTCCAGACGCTTAACTTGCACTTCGCGCAAACTATTCAGAAAGTGGATAAGCTCTCGTGGTGCATTAAACTGCGATCCGTCGCGTGTTCGGGTCAGCAGCCAATCGAATGTCGTCGGCTTATTTTGTCCGACATCGACCTGATCGGGACAGAGCCTATAAAAAAATCTTTCCTGTTCCGAAACGGGCCTATGAGCTAACTCAGGCGCAACGCTATACATATCGACGATACTCGTATTGTAGATGGCACGCCGAACCACAAGATTCAGAAGTGAGTTACGGTTCCACTTTATGGTTATATGGCGGGTAACATGGCTGGCCTCTCTAAACCCCTCAGATGTTATTCGCGCCCAAATGTCAGTTCTAAGAAAAATCTTTAATTGAATCGATGGATAAGCGCGCAGCTCGAGATACACCCGAAATAGGGCGCGGAGTGCATTGGCCTCTAGCCTTATGTCGTCAACGAATGCAACATCGAGTCGATCCAGAAGAATCCACGCCTTTAGCTGGGGTGATTTCAGTGCATTGTTGGCCCACTCAAGTAGACGATCGACCGATTTCAGTTCAGGATCAAGGCCCGCCTTCCCAGGTTCAGAGAAAATGATCTTGCCATTGAATCCCTTCGGCAGTTGGGTCGCCGGAGTGCCGAAATTACGAGATGGGTGATTACTCGCAAAGCTAATTGAAGACCAGACGGAGTCACCCCGCCTGATCCTCGATCCGCGCCAAGCTCTCCTCGCGTCCCAGAACCTCCAGCACATCGAAGATTCCGGGCGAAATCGCGCGGCCGGTGAGCGCCGCGCGCAAGGGCTGGGCGGCTTCGCCAAGCTTGATTTTCTTCTCGCCAACATAATCGCGCACAATCGATTCAAGCATGTGGGCCTTCCAGCCGGAAGCCGCCGCGAAGCGCGGCAGGAGTCCCGAAAGATGCGCGCGGCCGCCCGACTCAAGAATGTGCAAGGCCTTGGCGTCCATCGGCAGCGGACGCTCGGTTATCAAGAACGAAGCCCCGTCGACCAGCTCGACCAAGGTCTTCGCCCGCTCCTTGAGGCCGGGCATCGCCGCCAGCAATTTGGCCCGCAGCGCATCATCGAGCTTACGAGCCAAGGCCGCGCCGTTCGGCAGATAAGGCAGCGCGAGTTCGAGCTCAAGAAGCAAATCCTCATCGCGGCTTGAGCGCATATAGTATCCATTCAGATTCTCGAGCTTGGCGAAGTCGAAGCGCGCGGGGGAGCGGCCAATATGCTCGAGAGCGAAGGCATCGATCATCTCAAGCGTCGAGAAGATTTCCTTGTCGCCATGACTCCAGCCAAGGCGCACGAGGTAGTTGCGCAGCGCCTCGGGCAGATAGCCCATCGCGCGGTAGGCATCGACGCCAAGCGCCCCGTGGCGTTTTGAGAGTTTCGCGCCGTCGGGCCCGTGAATCAGCGGCACATGCGCCATGACCGGCACCTGCCAGCCGAGCGCATTATAGATATGCATCTGGCGGGCGGCGTTCGTCAGATGATCGGTTCCGCGGACGATATGCGTGATGCCCATATCGTGGTCATCGACGACGGCGGCGAGCATATAGGTGGGCGTGCCGTCCGAGCGCAGAAGAACGAGATCGTCGAGGTCCTCGTTCGGCCAGACGACCCGGCCCTGGACCTTATCCTCAAGGACGGTCTCGCCTTGCTGCGGCGCCTTGAGCCTGACGACGGGCGGCACACCTTCCGGGGCCTCCCAGGCCGGGCGGCCGCGCCAGCGCCCGTCATAGCGCATGGGCCTGCCCTCGGCGCGGGCCTTGTCACGCATCTCCTCAAGCTCTTGCGGCGTCGCATAGCAATAATAAGCCTTGCCCGCGGCAAGCAGACTCATGGCCACTTCGCGATGGCGTTCCGCCCGCCGCGACTGGTAGATGACCTCGCCGTCCCAATCGAGGCCAAGCCAAGAGAGGCCATCGAGGATCGCCTGGATCGCCGCCTCAGTCGAGCGCTCGCGGTCGGTATCCTCGATGCGGAGCAGCATTTTGCCGCCGTAGCGGCGCGCATAGAGCCAGTTGAAAAGCGCCGTGCGCGCCCCGCCGATGTGAAGAAAGCCGGTCGGAGACGGCGCAAAACGGGTAACGACCCTCTCTGCCATCAGCACGATCCTATTTTCTTGAGCTGGAACGGAGCAAGGCGGCAACGGCCTCGGCGAGAAGTTCCGTCTAGCACAAAATCCCCGGGGTTAGATGTAAACTCTCCACGGCTTCACGGCCATGATGCGCAGCGCTGGGCATTGCCGTAACTAAGGCACGACAAAAGTCTCGCCGATTCTGCGCAAGGCGATCCGTTCCGGCGCGCGCTCAAGCGCTCTTTCAAGACGCTCGATAGGCTCATGAAACTCTTCGAAGCTCAGGCGGAAGGTCTGATGATGGATCGGCATAACAAACCGGGCGCCGGCTTCGTCCGCCATCCGCACGGCTTGCTCTGGGGTGCAATGCGCATGAATCCATGGGCCGTAGGCACCAATCGGTAAAATTGCGAGATCAATGGGGCCATGGGCCCGCAGATCCGAGAACGAGGTGAGTGCCGTATCGCCGCCGAAAAGAATGCGCCGGTTCGCTCTCTCGAGGAGATAAGCATTGTAACCGCGATAAGTGCCGCGCCGTTTGCGCGCTCCCCAATACCTGACCCGGATGGCAGAGACTTGGACGGCGCCGGCCTGCGCCGCGAGTTGCTTCGTCTCGTTCCAAAATAGCTCGCTCACTTCGCGAAACCGTTGGCCGCGAAGCAGATCGGCTGTCCGCAAAGCCGTGATCACCGTAGCTGAACGATTAAGCCGGCTCAGCGTGCGCAGATCGAGATGATCGGAGTGCGCGTGAGAAAGGAGCACGAGATCGATCCTCGGGAGCTCGCGCACCGCCAAGGCCGGCGCGGTCAGCCGTTTAGGGCCGAGCGTAATCCCCGGCAGCCGGATTCCGATCTCAGGAAAAAGAACCGGATCTGTGGTGGGCACAGCGGGCCGGGACTTGCCGCGCCCAAACAGGCCCCCGGCCGCGCTTGGAGTACTGGTTCCGTCTCGAGAGCGTGACCGCTTTTTCCTGCGGCGGTTACTGACCCAGCCGCTTTCCCAGGCTGGCGCAAGGCCGACGGCCCGTGACAAATAAATGCTTTCGCAATTCCATATGGAACAAATCAGGCGTAAAATGAGCTATGGCCGGGCCGTCTCAAACAGCCGCCGCGCCGGGGCGCTTGGGCAAAGACTTCGGCCCGGCCGTCCGGTTTGCGCCTCTTTTCGACCTCTACAGACGCGCGTTCGAAACGGAGGTGGCGCTTAGGCGCCCGTTTCTTTGGCTGCCGGTAGCGGCCGGGAGCGGGGTTGTCCTTTATCTCTACGCAAGCCGCGAGCCGTCGCTCTGGTTCGTCGTGGCCGCCGCGATCCTCTGTAGCGTCCTCGCCTATCGCGCGCGGGAGAATAGGCTCGCTTTTTACCTGTTCTGCGGCCTTTGCGCGCTCTTTGCAGGCGAGCTTTCCGCGGCCTGGCGCACGGCGAGGGTTGCGGCGCCCGTGATCGACCGGATCCGCATCGCCACGCTCGAAGGCTTCATCGAGGAAATGGATTTCCGCCGGACCGGCGCGCGTTTCCTTTTGCGCGTTCACTCCGCCGAGGGGCTCGCGCCGGACAAGACGCCTTTGCGCGTGCGCCTCTCGATCCGCCGCTCGCCGCCCTTCGAGGCTGGAACCTATGTGCGCGCGAAGGCGAGGCTCCTGCCGCCTGCCCGCGCGAGTCTGCCCGGCGGCTACGATTTTGCCCGCGACGCCTGGTTTGCCGGGCTTGGCGCCGTCGGCAATGTGCTTGGGCGAATCGATATCCTAACTCCCCCTGCCCCGCCGGGCATCCTCACCTCGGCGCTGATGGCGATCGACCGCGGCCGTAATGCGCTCGCCCGCCGGATCGATAAGATCGTGGGCGGCGACGCCGGAGCAATCGCCGCCGCGATGGTAACGGGCAAGCGCGACCTCCTCTCGGAAGAAGCCAAGGAGGTCATTCGAGAAGCCGGAATTTTTCACATCATCACGATCTCCGGAATCCAAATGACACTCGTTGCGGGCATGTTCTTTGCCGGGGTGCGCAGGCTCCTTGCATTAAGCGAGACGCTTGCCCTTTCGTATCCTATCAAGAAATGGGCTGCTCTTGCCGCAATGGCGGGCGCTATTTTTTACGACATCGCGACCGGCTCGCGGGTCGGGACCGAGCGCGCCCTCTTTATGACGCTCATCATGCTGGGTTCCGTCCTCCTCGACAGGCAGGCGCTGACGATGCGCAATTTGGCACTCGCGGCAGCTCTCGTCATTGTACTTCAGCCCGAGGCGATCGCGGGCGCAAGCTTCCAGCTCTCCTTCGCTGCGGTCGCGGCGCTCGTTGCCGTGCACGAAGCGCGCATGGCTGCAACGGAACAAAGCCGGCGAGAGAAATTTGGCTTAAGCGCACTCACGCCGGCGCCGGACCGGAAGCGAGCTTTTTGGGAGGCCGTCAGTCCTTATCTGCGGCGCGGGCCTCTCGGGGTGCTTTTCGCGACCGTCTGCGCAACGTCGGCGACCGCCTCCTTCATGGCCTATGACTTCCACGAGCTCAGCCCCTACGTCTTGATCGGCAATCCGCTGACCTTGATGGCGATTGAAATTTTCGCCGTGCCGGGCGCGTTCATCGGCGCTTTTCTCTATCCGCTCGGCCTCGACGGATTTATTTGGCACTATGTCGGCCTTGGTATCAGCGGCGTGATGTGGGCCGCGCGCATGATCGGGAGCTGGCCCGGGGCTACCATCCATCTTCCGGCCTTCGCGCCTTGGGCGATTGTGTTTCTGAGCCTTGCGGTCCTCTCCTCGGTGCTGTGGCGGACGGCAGCGATGCGCGCAACGGCCATACCATTTGCGGCGCTCGGTCTTGCGGGAGCCGCGGCCGGGCCTTCCTTCGATATGGCCGTGGCACCGGCGGGCGATGCGGTCGCCTTCCGGGCGGCCGACGGCAAGCTCACGGCCGTCGGGCGCGGGCGCAATAGCTTTGCGGCGGAGCAATGGCTGCGCGCCGATGCCGATGGCCGGTCTCCCGCCGAGGCCTCAGCCAAAGCTGGCTGCGATGAGCTCGGCTGTGTGGCGCATCTCGCGAACGGGCGCACTGCCGCGCTTGTTTTTGATTCGCAAGCTTTCGCCGAAGACTGCACCCGGGCGGACATCGTCGTTACGCCCCGCTACAGTCCGGAAGGTTGCGCCGCGGGACTCGTGATCGGCCGGGAAATGCTCGAGGAAACGGGCGCGGTCACACTCTCCTTTGCGCGGGATGGCAGTCCGCAGCTGCGCTCAGCCCGGGCTCCCGGCGAGAACCGGCCCTGGTCACCGGCGCCGGAACGGCGCTGGGGCAAAGCCGCCGCATCCGCAAGAACCTTTCCGCCACCAGCAGAAAGTCCTGCGACCGACGGCGGCGAGAGAGCGCACTCGTGGCCAGATGAGGATTCCTACGATCCGCCGATGGAATGAAGGCGGCTGCCGCGAGCAGCCGTTTCCCCCCTCGGGACTGAACTAGGGCGGACTCAATCGATCCAATTGCGGAGAGCGGTGGCACGGAAGGGAACGCGAGATGATCATTGATGCCAGCCTGCGCCGTGAGCGCGAATTTCGGCCACCTTGCTCGCCCGCCCCTTCTGCGGAGGCCGCCAAATTGTGATCGAACTTCTAGAGCCTCTGCTAAGGCCCCGACGGCCACGAGCCGGCCAAAGTTGGCGGGCATTGCGTCGGTGAGATCCGTAAATCAGCAACAAACGCATTTTGCAGCGCCTGGCGCTCGATCGGTTTTTGTAGAACTCTACAGCTAGCAAAGCGGGCGTCGATCGCCTCGGTTCCATACCCTGTGCTGAAGACAAACGGCACGCCCTTAGCCATCAGACTCTCTGCCACCGGGTATATCGGCTCGCCGCCGAGATTGATATCGAGAATAGCGGCGTTGAGATCGTGGTTGGTGACGGCGGCAAGGGCTTCGCCGACCTTGCTATAAGGGCCTATTACGTCGAAGCCGAGCTCTATCAGCGTGTCCTTCATGGCCATTGCGATCAACGCGTCATCCTCCACCAGAAGCAGGCGATTGCCGCCAAGCTGCGGAACTGCGGCCGCCCTCTCGGGCGACAGCACCGGCAAAGCACCGTTCCCCCGCTTGGCCAGCTTCAACTTATCATCTAGGGGAATAGACAAGGTGCAATGGAGGCCATCGCGCCGCCAGTCGAAGGCCACGGCGCCATTAAGCACGCCTCCAATGCTAGAGTTGATGAGCCTGCTGCCAAATCCTTGCGTTGATGGCGGCTCAACGGGAGGGCCACCGGTTTCCGACCAATCGAGCAGCAAGTCTCCAGACCGGACCTCCCAGGTGAGTGTGGCCTGCCCCGCCGGCGCCGACAAAGAACCGTATTTGGCTGCATTCGTGGCGAGCTCATGCAAGGCAAGCGACAGCGACTGGGCGGCGGCGGGCTCCAGCACGACTCTTGGTCCGGCCACGATGACCTTGCCGCGCCCGTTAGCCCGGTAAGGAGCTAACTCTTCGTCGACGAGCTTGCCAAGGTCGGCTCCCCGCCAGCGTGAGTGAGACAGGAGGGCGTGGGAGCGAGCCAGGGCACCGATGCGGCCTTCCACGGCGGCGACATATCCATCAATGCTGCGTGCCCGAGTGAGGCGAACTATCGATTGCACTACGGCAAGAGCATTCCGCGCCCGGTGATCGACCTCGCGAACCAGCAAGGCCTGACGCTGTTCGGCCTCCTTTCGATCTGTAATGTCGACGGTCACGCCGCTCATCCGGACGATTCGACCGCTTTCAAAGCTTGCTGCCGCAGTACCCATGCACCAGCGCAGCTCGCTGCTGGGCCGACGCACGCGGAACTCGGCCTGGAACTGCGGCGTATTTCTGGTGACTCGCGCCCAGGCTTTCGTTAACTCGCCCCAGTCCTCCGGATGGATCAAGCTTCGAATATTTTCGATCGTGATTGCAAAGTTCTCCTGATCGACGCCGAAAATCCGGTATTGTCCATCGTCCCATCTTCCTTCATTCCGGACGATGTCCCAGTCCCAGGTGCCCATCTGCCCAGCGGCGAGCGCAAGTGTACGCAACTGCTCGCTCTGAATGAGCCGGGCGTTCGATTCTGCGAGCGCGGCTGTCCGCTCGGCGACGCGGGCTTCGAGCTCACGATTGAGCAGCTCCAGCTGGCGAGTCTTGCGGTAGAGTTCGGCAAACACCTTGACCTTCGCGCGCAGCACTTCGGGAATCACCGGGACTGGTACATAGTCCACTGCACCCATTTCGTAGCCACGCAGCCGGTCAACGTCAGTCAAGTGGATAGCAGATACGAAGATGATTGGCGTCTTCTGAAAGCGGGGATGATCACGAACCATTGAGGCAAACTCAAAACCGTCGAGCTCCGGCATGCACACGTCGACCAGGATCACTGCAATTTCGTGCTTTAGCAGATGCTCGAACGCCGATTTCGCGGAGTTAGCCTTAATCAGATTCTCCCCGAGGTCCCGAAGGATCACCTCATAGCTCAGCAGCTTCGCAGGCTGATCATCGACCAATAGGACATTGACTTTATTTTGCGTCATCTTGATGATTTCATCTCTCATGCCGGATCACCTGCGAAGCCACTTCCGCAACGTGGACAACAGCTGTTCGGTATTAACCGGCTTCGCCAGATAATCGGACGCGCCAGCTTCCAGACATGTCTCGCGATCGCCTTTCATGGCCTTGGCAGTTAATGCGACGATTGGCAAGTGCCGCAATGCAGGATTCCTGCGGATCGCCTCCATCGTGTCATAGCCATCCATCCCTGGCATCATGATGTCCAAAAGTATGATCCCGATATCTGGATTTGACTGCAGGATAGTCATCGCCTCCCGTCCGGCCGTTGCGGTAAGCACGCTCACGCCCCGGCGTTCAAGGACGCTGCTCAAGGCAAAAATATTTCGCGCGTCATCATCCACCAGCAGCACCGTCTTCCCCGCCAGGTCCTCGTCGGAACTATGCAAGCGATTAAGAAGGAGCTGCTTTTCGGCGGGCAGATCCGAGACTTTAAGATGCAAAAACAGCGCGGTTTCGTCAAATAATCTCTCAGGAGATTCCACTACCTTGACAACGATACTACACGCCATTGTGCTTAGCCGCGCCTCCTCCTCGGAGGAAAGCTCGCGGGGGCCCGTAAAGACGATCACCGGCAAGTCCAAATTCTCGGCATCGCCGCGAATCCTGTCGAGCAATTCGAAGCCCGACATGTCAGGCAACCGAAGGTCGATGACGGCGCAGTCCACTTTATCCCGGCGTATCTCGGTGAGCGCCTCCTCTCCAGTTTCTGCAACAACGATTTCAATCTTGTCATGGCCGAGAAGCTCAGAAATACTGAACCTCTCGGCGGCGTTGTTCTCCACAATGAGGAGCCGCTTGCCCGGCCGCGCTGTAAACTCCCTCACTCGGGCCAGCGCAGCTTTCACGCCTTCGTTGGTCGCTGGCTTTGTCACAAAGGAAAAAGCGCCGCTTGACAAACCACGCCGGCGATCTTCGTCAATTGTGAGAATTTGAACTGGGATATGCCGCGTCAACGGATCTTGCTTAAGTTGACTAAGAACCGCCCAGCCGAGCATATCTGGCAGCAGAATATCCAGGCAAATAGCGCTTGGCGTATATTCTTTCGCCAGCGCCAGAGCGTCCGCGCCCTTTGTCGCGGCTAAAACCTTCATTCCGGCAATTCGCGCGACGTCAGCAATGATTTGGGCGTAACGCGGATCATCCTCAACAATAAGGAGGACCAGGTCATGAGGCGCCAAATTCTCGCGATCGTCCTGGAGCTGCTCGGCTATCTTCTCCCAAACCTTGACGGGCGCGGTGACGGACTTGCTCGCGGCTGTCAAACGTCCATTGCTAATCGATCCCGCAAATTTGAGTGGCAAATATAGTGTAAAAACACTGCCGGCGTTCGGTTTGCTTCGAAGTTGAAGCTCGCCGCCAAGCAGATTAGACAATTCACGGCAGATCGCGAGGCCTAGGCCGGTGCCGCCGTGCTTGCGGCTGGCGCTGGCGTCGGCCTGCTGGAACGCCTCGAAGATAAGCTTTTGCTTATCTTGCGGGATGCCGATACCAGTGTCGGCGACCTCGAAGGCAACCACACCGTCTGCCTTTTGGAGGATCGGGTGATCGGGGCTCCAGCCGCCCCTTGCCGCCGACACCTTGAGCTGGACGCTGCCGCGATCAGTGAATTTGAAGGCGTTCGATAGCAGGTTTTTCAACACTTGCTGCAGGCGTGTGGGGTCGGTGACGATGCCGCGGCCGAGATCGGGATCAAGCTGAACGCCGAACGAGAGTTGCCGCCTCTCCGCCTCGTAGCGGAACGGCCGCGCCATTGTCTCCAGCAAATTGGCAAAGAAGATCTCCTCGGCATCAACCGTAACGGTGCCGGACTCGATCTTCGATAAATCGAGAATGTCGCTGATGAGATTCATCAAATCGGTGCCGGCTCCGTGAATCGTCCGGGCGAACTCGATCTGCTTTTCAGTGAGATTGCCATCCAGGTTTTCGGCAAGCTGCTGGCCCAGAATGAGGATGCTGTTCAGCGGTGTGCGCAGCTCGTGCGACATATTGGCGAGGAATTCGGACTTGTACTTCGAAGTGAGTGCGAGCTCCGCCGCCTTTTCTTCGAGCGCGCCGCGCGCTTGCTCGATTTCTTGGTTCTTACGCTCCACCTCGACATTCCGCTCGGCCAGCTGCTGAGCTTTCTGCTCGAGCTGCTCGTTCGTCTGCTGCAGCTCTTTTTTCTGGGTCTGCAATTCTGCGGCGAGCTGCTGTGACTGCTTCAGCAATCCTTCGGTCTGCATAGTCGCTTCGATGCTGTTGAGCACGATGCCAATCGAGTCGGTGAGCTGATCGAGAAAGGCGATTTGCAGGGCGGTGAATTCGTTGACCGAAGCCAGCTCGATCACCGCCTTGACCTGGTTCTCAAACAGAATGGGCAACACGAATAGGTTATGCGGCGCCATACGGAAGAGCGCCGAGCCGATGGGAATCACGTTGGCCGGCGGTGACGTGATCAGCATGCGCCGCTTATCGGCCGCGGATTGGCCTATCAACCCCTCTCCGATCGCAATGAACGGCGGATGGCCGCTCTCACCGTTGTCGGCATAGGCCGCGAGCAGCCGCAAGCCCGGCGCATCCTCGCTTTCCATCCGATAGATCACGCCCTGCTGCGCATTCACCAGCGGGGTAAGCTCGCTGAGCAGCAGCCGGCCGACGGTCGCAAGGTCGCGCTGCCCCTGTAGCATATTGGTAAATCGCGCCAAATTGGTCTTGAGCCAGTCCTGCTCAGTGTTAAGATCCGTGGTGATCCGCAGATTGCTGATCATCGTATTGATGTTGTCTTTGAGTTCAGCAACTTCACCGCGGGCATCAACCTGGATGGCGCGTGAGAGGTCGCCTTTTGTCACAGCGGTAGCGACTTCCGCAATGGCGCGCACCTGAGTGGTTAGATTTGCGGCGAGCAAGTTCACGTTCCCCGTCAGATCCTTCCAGGTTCCGGCGGCGCCTGGCACGTTCGCCTGGCCGCCAAGTCGCCCTTCGACACCAACCTCGCGGGCAACCGTGGTCACCTGCTCCGCGAAAGTCGCCAGAGTGTCGATCATATTGTTGATGGTTTGGGCCAGCGCCGCGACTTCGCCCTTGGACTTCACCGTCAGGCTATGCTTGAGATCCCCATTCGCCACTGCCGTTACGACCTTGACGATGCCGCGCACCTGCTCGGTAAGGTTCGCCGCCATGACGTTGACGGTGTCGGTGAGGTCTTTCCAGGTTCCGGCAACGCCTCGAACCACTGCCTGGCCGCCGAGCTTTCCTTCGGTGCCGACTTCGCGGGCCACGCGGGTGACTTCGGAGGCGAACGCGTTGAGCTGATCCACCATGATGTTGATGGTGTCCTTCAGTTCAAGAACCTCGCCTTTTACGTCGACGGTGATCTTTTTTGAGAGGTCGCCGCGCGCGACAGCGGTGGTCACTTCGGCGATATTGCGCACCTGCGTGGTTAGATTGGCTGCCAGCAGATTGACATTGTCGGTAAGATCCTTCCAAGTCCCCGCAGCTCCCGGAACGACCGCCTGCCCGCCGAGCTTGCCATCGGTGCCGACCTCGCGGGCGACCCGTGTGACTTCGGAGGCAAAGGACCGCAGCTGATCAACCATCGTGTTAATGGTCTCCTTGAGCTGCAGCATTTCCCCGCTTACGTTCACGGTGATTTTCTTTGACAGGTCACCGCGCGCCACCGCGGTGGTCACTTCGGCAATATTGCGTACCTGCGCAGTAAGATTGCCGCCCATCAGGTTGACGTTGTCGGTGAGGTCCTTCCAGGTGCCGGCGACGCCCGGAACCACTGCCTGGCCGCCGAGCTTGCCTTCAGTGCCAACTTCGCGGGCGACACGGGTGACTTCCGATGCGAAAGCGTTGAGCTGGTCGACCATTGTGTTAATGGTCTCCTTGAGCTCCAGAATCTCACCCCGCACGTCGACTGCGATCTTGCGCGAGAGATCACCGCGAGCGACCGCGGTCGTCACCTGGGCGATATTGCGGACTTGGGCGGTCAGATTGCCGCACATCGCGTTCACCGAATCGGTGAGATCCTTCCATGTCCCAGCCGCTCCGGATACGATCGCCTGGCCGCCGAGCTTGCCGTCGGTGCCAACCTCGCGGGCAACGCGCGTCACCTCCGAGGCGAAGGAGCGCAGCTGATCGACCATCGTGTTGATGGCTTCCTTGAGCTGCAGGATTTCGCCGCGGACATCGACCGTGATTTTCTTGGACAGGTCGCCATTGGCGACCGCTATCGTTACTTCGGCGATGTTGCGCACCTGAGCGGTCAGGTTCGACGCCATGGAGTTGACGCTTTCGGTCAGCTCCTTCCACACCCCTGTCACCTCACAGACGTTAGCTTGGCCGCCTAGCTTGCCCTCGGTGCCGACCTCGCGAGCGACGCGCGTCACCTCGGAGGTGAACACGTTGAGCTGCTTGATCATGGTGTTGACAAGGTTAGCCGATCGCAAGAACTCGCCCTTAAGCGGGCGCCCATCGACATCAAGGCGCACGCTTTGCAAGAGATCGCCCTGCGCTACCGCTGCGATCGCACGCGTGATTTCGGCAGTCGGCCACAGCAAATCGTCGATGAGAGAGTTGATGGAATTCTCCATCTCGTCCCAGGCGCCGCTCGCGATCCCGAACTTTACCCGCCGCCGCGTGTTGCCTTCACGGCCTACTAACCGGCCGACCTGATCGAGCTGCTGCGCCATCCGCTCGTTGGCGGCAATTACTTCGTTAAATGTATCGGCAATTTTGCCGATGAGGCCTTCCTGGCCGCCGGGCATCCGCACCGAAAAATCCCCGAGCCGCATGGCTTGGAGCGCATGCAAAAGCTCGCTCAGATCGCCAGAGGATCCGCCGTTGAGGCCATTGTCTTCGATGCCGCCGGAATGGACTGCAACCGGGGAACGGTTGGGTTTTATGTCGGCGCCAGTCCCGGTTTTCGGCCGCATATCTCCATTCCATGCGATATCTAAAGAGGGATTCGAGAGCAGGAGTTTTGTTAGCTGCTGCCGGAGCTGGCTGCTTCACGCGCTTCCGCTCGAAGTGCCCCGTTAGAATGTCCAATCGCCGTCGACTATGCCCCGGCGCCAAGATTGCCGATCCCTTAGGGCTCCCTCTAAGCACGGCCGATGCCCAGTCAACGCTTCTCTAAGGCTAACGCCTTTGCTAAGCCAACGGTTCCAGTTCCGGGGTGAAATTCTCATCGCGGCATTGTGGCGCTCGCCATTACGCTGCATTAAACTGCGGGCATGCCGCTTAACACCAATCGAAGCGAGGCAGCCCGTTCCTTATCTGCTGCTCGCTGCCTCAAAAATCCTAGGGGCGCGCGTACCACTAGCAGGAATGCGTAGCACTTTCCCAAAGCGTTGGCGCTCAAGCGCCCATTTCAGAAGCTGTTTGGGTTGCCGCTCATCCGATTTCTGCGCAACGGCGCGTATCGGGCGGATATCCAGCTAGCGCCGAATCCGTTTCCGAACGGCGCCCCTTCCATTCTACTCAGGAAAAGTCCGGTAGTGGTTTAATTTGACGCTTTTAAGGAAGCTTTGGCATAACAACCTTCGTGGCAGTTCAGATCACGCCGCGGCGGCGGCTTAGGATGATGCCGAACGCCGGTGCTTCATGAAATGTTTGGCAAGGCGTACTTCGCGCCGCCGTCCATTGCGCAGCCTTCCGCCGCTTGTCCGTTCCTTTCGCGTGTGCTTCCTCATTGTGTCCGGATTCTCACCGCTCGGGAGATTTGTGGATTTGCAAAATGATTGCGAGATATTCCTCACGCAATTCGGCCGCCTGAGACTCGAATTTGTGCTCCAGCTCGCGCAGCTTCGTCTCGTAGAGAAATCTGGCTTCCGACAGCCGCACAATTTTATTCCGCGGTTGTGAAGGCACGCTAAAGGACTGTGTTGAGAGAGATCTCGCCATATATTACTCCTCAACGCTTCCGCATCCGGCGAACAGCCATACCGCTGTCGCCGCTATTGCAGAACGAACACGCGCAAGCAACGCTCTTGATCCCGGATATGAAAATCAAAGACATGGTTAATTAGGTCTTAACGCCATTCCCCAATAACGCGCTGATTTGGCGCGCGGCTGGAGTGAAGGCGACATGCTCAAAGTTTAATAGGTCCTGAGCCGTCGCGATTTCAGCGTAATAACCCTCGAGGAGATGACGAATAAGGAGGAAGACTGGGTAGTTATCTTCAACATTAAGCGTATCGAGGAGGCCATCAAGAAGGGCGACTTCGAAGTAGTGCAGGGCGTTCCCGTTGTCGACGGGCGCCACGGCTCGCCTTGCCCGATTCTGGCGGAGAGAGCTGTGACCGCGTTCGCCGCAATTTCGAGAGTTTACAGCTTGCTACAGAACCGCTGATTCCCTTGCCACGTTTCTCACAAGTCAAAACCACGCAGAACGCACGCCATGAATTATCGGCAGTTCTCCCGCCGGCAGTTTCTGATTATTGCAGCCGCCGTAACCGCCCTAGGCGCTGGGCCGCCGCGAGCGGCATTCGCCGAGTTCTCGCGCAACATGCCGTTGCGGCGCTGGCGAGGAATCTCGCTTGGCGCGCAGGCGCGAATTCTTCTCTAGCATCCTGATCAGGCCGAAGCCGGGCAGAGGGGTCTAGCCGGGTTCGCGCGGTTTCGCCGCCAGCAGCCCGCCGCTTTGGCTTCGATCTATGCGAAATATCCAGGTGCGCTGCCCCATGAACTGCGGCGGGCTTGGCGCCCGTTCATTGAAGATCGAGTTGCAGTGCGCACACGATTTGCGAGCCGAGCCAAAGATCGAGAAATTCGGGATGACCTATGCGGCCGGCGACAGGGTCATGCAGATAGTATGATTATGAGGAGGAGGCCGGCAATGGCGGCGAAGGTCGTATCGACGCGATTGATCTTGATGTTGGCGAAATTAAGATCCGCTCCAGCGGCCCGTCATCACCTATGGTCGGCGAGCTCGATCAAGTGATCTTAGCCTGACTTTGCGGAAGGGTTCGTCCATTCTTGACAGGGCCCGCTAGTGGGCGCCAAGCCAAACGTCTCGGGACCGGATAGGTGCTGTGAGGTAAAAATTGTATTTGGCAGGCCCCGGTACTATCGTGCCCCGGCAAGACCTTGATCGATCGGATAGCAGAAGGCTCCGTTATGGGGTTCGCTATGGGGAGAGTATTTCGCACATATTCGGAGGCCGTTGCGAGCGCGCTTGCGCGCAACACTCGCTGGATAGCGGCGTTAGCATTGGCTTTTGCAGTCTGTTCAGCGGAGGTTTGGGCTGACCCCCCGTCAGCCGCGCCTCGGGCCAGCGCAAAGCCGCCCATTGTGTTTGCTGCCGCGAGCCTTCAGCCAGCCCTCGACGAAGTTGCCGCAGCGTGGAAGGACAGCACGGGCAAGCAGGCAATCATCTCTTATGGCTCATCAGCCATTCTTGCAAAGCAGATCGAGCAAGGGGCGCCCGCCGATATTTTCATCTCCGCCGATCTCAAATGGATGGATTACCTTGACAAAGCCAAGCTCCTTGCGCCGGGAACCCGCAAAAACCGTTTCGCTAACAAGCTCGTCCTCATCGAGCCCGCAACCTTCGCAACCGCGCTTGAGATCGCCAGGGGCTTCGACCTTGCGGGCGCAGCGGCGGGAGGCAAAATCGCGGTCTGCGCCATCGAGTCATGCCCCGCAGGTATTTACGCCAAGGAGGCGCTCGAGTCTCTCGGCGTCCTTGCAAGCGTAAAGGCTAATCTCGTTCAAACCGAGAATGTGCGCGGCGCCCTCGCCCTTGTCTCGCGAGGCGAGGCACGATTTGGCATCGTCTACGCGACGGATGCCAAATCGGATCCCAGGGTCAGGTCCGTCGGCACTTTCCCGGAGTCAAGCCACAGCCCCATCCTTTATCCTGTGGCCCTGCTTGCGTCTTCGTCAAACGAGGATGCCGGCTTTTTTCTCGCCTTTTTGACGTCCCAGGCCGCCACGCGGATCTTTTTGGACCATGGATTCGAAATCCTGCCAAAGTAATCGCCGCCGAGGCCTCATCCTGTTTTGAAGGAACCTCACTTGGCGGATCTCACGCCTGCGGAATGGATGGCGATTTGGCTCTCGCTTAAGGTCGCCATTGTGGCCACTGTGGCGAGTCTCCCCTTTGGGATTTTCACCGCCTATGCGCTCGCGCGCTGGCGTTTTCCAGGCAAGATTCTGCTCAACGGTGCCGTCCATCTGCCGCTCGTCCTGCCGCCGGTCATCACCGGCTTTGCGCTTCTTCTCCTTTTTGGCCGCAAGGGCACGTTCGGTCCCTTCCTCGACCGCCTTGGCCTTGTCTTCGCATTCCGCTGGACAGGCGCGGCCCTTGCAAGCGCCATCATGGGATTTCCTCTGATGGTGCGCGCAATGCAGCTATCATTCGAGTCGATTGATCGCCGGCTAGAACAGGCCGCCGCAACTCTTGGCGCAAATCCCGTATGGACCTTTTTTGCAGTGAGCTTGCCGCTGGCCCTGCCCGGGATCCTCTCTGGCACCATTCTCGCCTTCACCAAAGCACTCGGCGAATTCGGCGCGACAATCACCTTTGTCTCGAATATCCCAGGTGAAACGCAGACAATCGCCTTGGCAATTTACGCCTACACGCAAACGCCCAGCGGCGACGCTTATGCGTTGAGGCTCACCGCCATATCGGCCGCACTTTCCTTTGCGGCCCTCATCGCCTCTGAAATCTTGCAGAGGCGGGCACGCAAACAGCTTGCGGGATAAATGATCAAAGTCGATGTGGCGTTAAAAAAGGGGAGCTTTCGCCTCAATGCCGCTTTCGAGGCCAGGAAGTCCTTGACCGCGCTCTTTGGCCAGTCGGGCGCGGGCAAGTCCTTAACTCTTCTGCTGATCGCCGGGCTATTGCGGCCAGACACAGGCTCAATCCTGCTCGGCGGGGAGGTGCTGACAGACATCGCGCGCGGCATTTTCGTTCCGCCCCACCGCCGGCGCATGGGATTCGTTTTTCAGGATTCGCATCTCTTTCCGCATTTGAGCGTGCGGCAAAATCTTCAATTTGGGCGATGGTTTGCGCCGCGAAGGCAAGGTTCGATCACAATGGGCGCGGTGGTCGAGACTTTGGGCATAAAGAAGCTTTTAGCGCGCCGCCCGGCGACACTCTCGGGTGGCGAGCGGCAGAGAGTCGCAATCGGGCGTGCGCTCCTCTCAAACCCCCGGCTCCTCCTGTTCGACGAGCCGTTGGCGGCTTTGGACATGGAGCGCAGGGTCGAGATCTTGGGCCTCATCGAACGGGTGCGGGACGAATTCGCGGTGCCCGCACTCTACGTCTCGCATGCCATCGAGGAGGTCGCGCGGCTTGCCGACGAAGCGGTCGTCTTGGAAGACGGGCAAGTCAAGGCCATCGGGAGCCCGGAAAAGGTGCTTGCGCCGCACGGCCACGGGTCCGGAGGCAGGTTTGACCGGATCTCAGTTTTAGCAGCATCCGTCGGCGGGTTTAATGGCTCTTATTCCCTCACCAGGCTCGATCATCCGGCAGGGGAGATTTGGCTCGCGGGTCAAGCAGGGCCCGTTGGGAAGAGAGTGCGGATTCTCGTCAGGGCTGCCGACGTCGTGCTTTCATCCAGGGCGCCGCAGGGCCTGAGTGTGCGCAGCGTGCTCCGAGGGCGGGTTGGCGCGATCGAAGACTTAGGCCCGTTCGCCGCGATTGAAGTCATGCTGATCGGCGAGGGAAAGCTTTGCGCAATTATCACGCGGCATGCGCTCGATGAGCTCTCCCTGAAATCCGGCGAGGAGGTATTCGCGTTAATCAAAACAAGCGCGATCGACGAACGGCCGATCTCTTGGTAACGCTCAGCGGACCGGCGAACGCGACGAAGGCTTGCGTCCAAGTCTCACTCCATAACGGTCCAGATCATGATAGGATCCCAAGCACCTTCGCCTCGATGGCGCGGCGGGAGATGCCATAGCGATCGAGAAGCTCCTCTTGCGTGCCGGAGCGCGGCAGATCTGCGATGCCGAGACGGTGGACAGGGGCGAGACTCCCGGCGGCCGCGGCGGCTGCGTCCCCAAGGCCGCCGTTCAAGGCGTGGTCCTCGACAGTAATCAGACTTCCCGTCTCGCGCGCGGCGCGGGCGATCGTCTCTTCATCGATCGGCCTGATCGAATAAACATCGATCACGCGCACCGGCACGCCCTTTTTTGCAAGGCTTTCATGCGCGGCAAGCGCCTCGTGGACCGTTATTCCGGCGGCGAGAATGGCAACCTTGTCCTTTGGCGAGGAGCGCAGCGTTTTGCTCCCGCCGGCGGGGAATTCTTCGTCATTATGATAGAGCACCGGTGTTTTTGGCCGCGTCGTTCGGATATAGACGATTCCGCGCGTGCGCGCCGCCGCTGCTGTCAGACGCTCGGCGCTGACCGCATCGCAAGGATAAAAAATCGTGCTCGCAATGAGCGCCCGGAACATCGCAATGTCTTCGAGCCCCATTTGCGACGGCCCGTCCTCGCCGATCGAGACGCCCGCGTGGCTGCCGCACAGGATGAGGTGCGCCGGGCGGCTAAATTGCGCCATACGGATGAAATCGTAAGCGCGGGTGAGAAAGCAGGCAAAAGTTGCCGCAAACGGAATCTTGCCGCTCACGGCAAGCCCGAGCGCGGCGCCAACCATATTCTGTTCGGCGATATAGCTCTCAAAAAACCGCTCCGGAAACCGTTTCGCAAAAGCCTCCGTTCCGGTCGAGTTTTTGACGTCACCGTCGAGTGCGACAACCTCAACGGCGATCTCGCCGAGCTTCTCCAGCGCGCGTCCAAAGGCTTGGCGCGTTGCAACGGCTTCGCCAAGCTTATAACATGGCTTGATCGCAATTGGCTTGGCAGCCGGCCTTGGCGGCAGCTGACCCGCGCGCCGGGGCTCGACTTTGATTGCCCCTTGCGCTTCGCCGAGCTCGTCGAGCGCCTTCTTCATCTCTTCCTGATTCAAGGCTTTTCCGTGCCACCCGCTCGCACCTTCAAGAAACGAGACGCCCTTTCCCTTTTCCGTGCGCGCGATAATGGCCGTTGGCCCGCCATTCGCCGCTTGCTGGAGCGCATCGATGATCGCCCCCATATCATGGCCGTCGATCTCGATTGCACGCCAGCCAAAAGCGCTAAAGCGGCGTGCAAATATCCCAGTGTCGTGGCGGTAAGGCGCCGGATCGCTTTGACCAAGCCCATTAACATCAACGATTGCCACGAGGTTCGAAAGCCGGTTCAAGGACGCAAACTGAGCGGCTTCCCAAACGGATCCCTCCGAGCATTCGCCGTCTCCCAGAAGACAATAGATACGGGCATCGAGGCCATCGAGCCTATTCGCCAGCGCCGCGCCATTCGCGGCGGCGAGGCCCTGCCCGAGAGAGCCAGTCGCAACTTTAATCCAAGGATTGAGCGAAGTCGGATGACCTTCGAGCGTGCTGTTGATTCGCCGCAGCGAAAGAGGATCTTCGGATATGGCATGGGCTTCCGAAAGCGCGGCCCACAGAATTGGCGCGGCATGTCCTTTCGACAGCACGAATTGATCCACATTGCGCGCCGCTGGATCGCCTGGATCCCAACGCATTTCACGGAAGAACAGCGCGGCAACGATATCCGCACAGGAAAGGCAAGAGGTCGGATGGCCAGAGCCTGCCTTTGTGGTCATCTCGATCACGAGGCGGCGCAGCTTTCGCGCCATCTCCTTTAGAGGCGCGAGATCTTCGCGATGAAGATATTTCTCGCGTTTCGCTGCAAGGCTTTTGAGCAGAGCGTCATAGGGCTCGATGAACTTCTGAATGCCCTCGTTTTCGAGCTGCGCCGTGATTTGCCTGAAGTCGATACCGAGCCGGGCAAGATCCTGCATGACACGCTCGGCCTCGCTCAACCCTTCCTCAACAGCGGGCTTGACAACACCGTGGTCGAGCAACGCCGAAATAGTCTTGCGAGGCATAGTGTTGACCGTATGCGGCCCAATCAAGGGCTCGACATACATGAGATCATGGTAAGCGGGATTCTTGGTGCTAGTGCTTGCCCAGAGCATCCGCTGCACGCGTGCGCCGCGGGCGGCCACCGCCTGCCAACGCGGATTCGCAAGCGAGCGCTTGAAGCTTTGATAAGCAAGCTTCGCATTCGCGACCGCCACTTTACCGAGAAGCGCGCGCGGATCTGGATCGCGCATTTTGCTCCGGCCTGGCACGATGCGGTGCTCGATGAGCTGATCCGCAAGGGTGTCGATGCGGCTCAAGAAAAAGCTTGCGACGGAAGCAACATCGTTAAGCGGCTTTCCCGCAGCCGCACGCCGCTCAAGCCCCCGCAAATAGGCTTCTGCCACCGCTTGATAGTGCTCAATCGAGAACAACAAAGTGATGTTGATATTGAGTCCCTCGAAAATGAGCTCTTCGACCGCTGGCACGCCCTCTCTCGTACCGGGAATCTTGATGAACGCATTCGGCCGCCCAACCCGCGCGAAGAGCCGGCGCGCCTCCGCAATCGAAGCCTGCGTATCATGGGCCAAGTGAGGCGAGACTTCGAGGCTCACATAGCCGTCCTCGCCCGCGGATTGCTCGTAGACGGGGCGCAGAATGTCGCAGGCGTCGCGGACGTCGGTGGTGACGAGCTCTTCATAGATTTCGGCCGGCGGGAGTCCCTCCTTAGCCAGCCGGGCGATATCACCGTCGTAATCTTTGCCGCTGGTGATCGCCTTCTCGAAGATGGCGGGATTGGAAGTGATGCCGCGGAGATCTTCGTCCCCAACCCGGCGGGCAAGCTCACCGGTTTTGATCATCTGCCGCGTTAAATCGTCCATCCAGCAGCTCTGCCCATAGCTGCGCAGCATCTTCAGCGTGTTCATGTGCGGGCTCCCTTGCGCGCTTCCGGCTTGGGCGGCCCGGCGATGCGCTTGGCGCAGGCGGCACGTTAGCGGCCGATAGCTGCCCAGAGCTAAAGGAAAATGAATTTGAAGGAAACCACCGGACCGCTCTGCTCTAATGCCGGAGCAGCCTCAAAACAATTAATGCATTGCAGCCAAGCTGGGTTCCATTCTACCGGGAATGGGCGCCACCAGACTAGCGTCCTGTGAGGCCCACGGTTCCCCCTGGATAGGTCAGCACACCGTTTTCGCCAACCTCGGCCGCGGGCGTTAAGCTCGCCTCCTCAATACGGCCGCCCTGCAGGATATGGAAAACCGTCTCCCCCGCAGCGAGCAGATAATCGGCAATGATGCGGCGGTGGCAGCGCCACCACAGAGCCTCGGCGCACATGATTGCGCAACTTTGCTCGTGTCCCAGATCTCGAAGGCCGCTGAGGCCTTGCCGGAAGGAGTCGCTCATGGCGTAATCAGCGTAGTTATGGAAGCTGTCATTCTGCCAGAATGCATTCACGCCTGACGCGACGCTGTGGCTTTTCCCTCGCAGTCCTCCAAGCGCTGCGATGCGCCTATATGCAATATTTTCATTGGCCAACGCCCTTGCGAGCGCCTCAGCGTTAAACTGAGGATTTCTCCGTGATCGCGGCACTGTCCGCACATCAACAACGACGGCCACATCCGCACGGCGCAGGAGTGCCAGGAAGTCATCGATTGACAAGGTCGAATGGCCGATGGTGAAGAAGGGATGAGCCATAGCTGTCCCGGCCCAACTTGCTTGAACTGAAGGTCATTGTGACTCATTCCGGCAAGGCATGGCATCGACGGCAGTTCCCCAAGATGCTCTGGGCTGGGCACGAAAATCGGCTCGGCTGGCGGCCATCATGCTGATGATTGAGGCATCGCAGCTCCAAATGGTGCCGCCTGTTTGATGCGCTCACAAAACTGTGACCTCGCACCTAGGAACGGCCGATTATAATCACCATCCGTTCAGCGCCGTTTACGATCCGGCAGGAACAATGGTCACCGGCAGACGATTCTGCAGCGTCATGGCCTGGTATGACAATGAATGGGCATTTTCGCTGCGCATGCCCGACACCGGAGCAGTTATCGCAGCGCTCGGAACAAACCCTGTAAATCATGCGAGACCTCCGCAGTACTCTGCAATTTGCGCCCAGAGCGCAGGAGCCGCTCTCATGCAGGATCCAGAAGGGTAGCACCTCATGAAGGAGTCGCTTTATCCTGCGCCATCAAAGGATCTCGCCGGTACCCGCAAGCGGCTTGCTCCCGAGATCCACGACTCATTTCACGCCTTAAGCCAGAGGGTCTTTGCCGATGGGGCGCTTCCAGCCAAGACGAAACAGTTGATTGCGGTTGCGGTCGCCCATGTTACGCAATGCCCCTATTGCATCCGGGGGCATATACGAGGTGCTATCGGACAAGGCGCGAGCCGTGAAGAATTGATGGAGGCGATTTGGGTCGCTGCCGAGATGCGCGCCGGCGCCGCTTATGCCCATTCTCTTCTTGCCGTCGATGAGGCGGATGAGGTTTTATCCGGCGAAGGCACATAAATCGCTGCTGGACCACCTCAGCGGACTACCTCAAAGCAAGAGCTTCTGGAATTCTGGGAGCGCCGGGCATGAGCCAAAGGATCCCGCCAACCAATATCAAGTTGAAACGCGCGTATGAGCCGCACAACGCGGGCGACGGCACCCGGATATTGGTCGATCGCTTATGGCCGCGCGGGATCAAGAAAGAAGACGCTGCCATTGACCTATGGGCCAAAGAGATTGCGCCAAGCGCCGGGCTGCGGAAGTGGTTCGGACATGATCCCGCCCGCTGGCAAGAGTTTCGCCGCCGCTATGCCGAAGAGCTGGCGCAGCATCCTGACGAGCTCGCCAAGCTCCGGAGAATGGCACGGGAAGGGCCCGTCACGCTCGTGTTTTCCGCTCATGATGAGACTCACAACAACGCCGTCGCACTGAGAGAACTCCTCCTCGCTCACCCAACGAAACATCACTGACAACACCGGGGAGGCCGCTGCGGGCCTGCGGCGCCGTGAATTCGGCGAACCTAATGGCGCCCTGCTCTGCAAGAAGCTTCGGCACGAGCGGGGCCGGGCATTGGGGGCATTAATGAATTCAGGCAAGGTCAAGCAGCTTATCCGTGAGCTGCTCATCGAGCTTGGGAAGAGCCCGGCCGCGAGGACCTCGTGCGTACGCCCGCGCGCGCAGCGGCCTCGTTGGAGTATCTGACCTCCGGTTATCGGGGCGGCGTTATAAACTCATCAATAAGGCGATTTTCGATCAGACGGCCAACAATATGATCATCGCCCGCAACATTGAAATTTGTGGCTTGTCTGAGAGAACTTGTTGCCTTCTTATGGCCGGTGCCACATCGGCTACATTGCGGATAAGCGAGTCTTTGGGATTAGCAAGCTCGCGCGTCTGGCTGATATGTATGCCCGCCGCATGCAGATCCAACAGCGGCTCACCGGCGCCCGAACCACCCACAGATCGTCAAGATTGATGAGCGGGTACCTCACAGATTGAGGCTGCGGATTCTGTCTCAATATGCATAGCAAAACGCGAACAGCGGCTATATTTGCTCAACGCATGGCATGAGTCCTCGCTCTACAGCCCTCGCGAGCGTGCGGCATTGGCATGGACAGATGCTGTGACCCGCATCTCTGACACTCATGAGCTCGATGATCTCTGTGCTAACTTGAGCGTACACTTGTCCGGCAAGGAGATCGTTGATCTGACCATACTGATCGGATTGATCAATATTTGGAACCGGCTCGCAATCAGCCTGCCCAGCCCGCCTCCGCCATAGGCGCGAGCTGGTTCGGCTGCATCTTTTGATCTTTGCGGGGCGTGAACCAATGACGGGACTTCGATAAGCAAGGTTTTGATCTACCCTCGAGAAGTGCGGTGTCAGTTTAGAGCTCACTATAGGTCATCACCCTTCCCCATGTGCTCTTCGTTCCCCAAATGCCTGAGCGCAGACATTCGAGCTGCACGATCTGGCTATGATCGACAAAGAGGTTCACGTCCGCGCCGTAGTTTTTGATATACCACTCGAAGACGGGCGGGTCGGCGGCCTCGAACATAACGGCATCGATCCCGAGTGCGCCGATGATTTTGGCCGCAACATCCGTCCGCCACGGCTCGACATTCTCCGTGATGCCCTCGGACTCGATCATGATGATGTCCGCGCCCGCATCAAGGCAGGCCTTGGCGCGCTCGATGACCCACTGAGCATCCCGCGTTCCCTCAGCCGCCAGCTCCGCCGCCGGAGTTGCTCCGCCTGCGCCAAATTGGATCCCGAGCTCAGGCTTCGCCTTAAGTCCTTTTTTCGCAACTTTCCCCACGAGGCGCAGCAAATCATCTTCCGGCAGGCTGATGAAGCCGGTCGAGATTTCAAGAACATCAAATCCAATGGCTTGGGCCTCGGAGAGATATTTGTCCACGGCTTGCGGCCCATAGCGCAGAACGTGCTCGATCCAGCCGCCTGTGGACACGTAAACGCCGTAACGGTGGGCGAGCTCGATCATCTCTTTGACTTTATCCCTCGGCATAAGGGCGAACGAGCCCCCCGCAAATTTCAGCCCGTCGACATAAACGTGCATTGTATCCAATATGTCTTCGAGATAGCGCCGCCCCATCACCGTATAATAGGGGCCGCGGATTTCGGTGATCCCGCGCGCGCGGGGCTTTCCAGGCCGGCTATTTAGCGGGATGAAAGAAAAGGCCCTCTCGCTCATCAGCTGCCCTCCTGTTGCTCCGGGCACGGTATTTTGCTTAAAAGTGCGGTCAAGCCGCGGCTTTCGATGTGCTCTAAGTTAAAGATGGCCCCGGCAATCGAGTCGAGCACCTCGGCGGGCGCCCGCGCGCCGCCGAGATAGCGGAATTTTTTGAGCACACTGTCCCAAGTCATCGGCCGGGTGTGAAACCCTTCATAATCATTCTTCTCGGTCTCAAAACGCGCCCCGTTCCGTAGCGTGATCGCAACCCGGCAGGGCATCTGTGCTGGAAATCGCGCAGAGAAATCCGCGCACGGTTTGATAGTGACGCGCCGCAGCAAATCTTGCACATCCTTTGCCACGATGCGCTGGGGCTCATACTGCGGCGGCAAGAGTGCGCCATCGCAAAGCGCAGCTGCAATCATGTAAGGCAGGCTGTGATCCGCCTGCTCCTTCGTGAGCACAACTGTCTTGCTCCCTTCCTCGCCCCCGCCGATGATGTTGTAGGCAACATCGAATGTCTCGGCCTCAATGCGGGCGATCTCACCGGCCGTGAACTTGTGCTGGTTTTGGAGATCAAGCGCTGCCTCAATCACGGGCTGGGCATGGATCTCGGCGTTGTACTTTTTGATGATGGTGCGGCTCACGCGTTCGAGGTCTTCGTTCTGCCAATTGACGGCATACGGCCCGCTGACACTTTCTTTAAAGCCCTTATTGCCCTCGAAAACTTCGAGCGGCCCCGTTACTCCGCGCATGGCGAGAAAGGCCGCATGCGTAGCGATGAAAGCAGTGTTCGGGTAAGCAAGGCCTTTCCATTGAGATAAGGTTCCGGTACGGGTCACGCGCAGCGCCACATTGCCAACACCGCTCAGCGCGATCGCATGCGCGCTTCTCTGCGGATCGAGGCCAAGCGCCCGGGCTATGCCTGCGCCCACAGCGTACGCGCCTTGCGTCGTATGATCGAAGCCGCGGGCGCGCACCGCTGCTTCGTCGCTGAGCCTTGTGTGCACTTGATACGCCACTGCAAGGGCTATCAAAAAATTCTTGCCGCTCGCATTCGCATATTCTGCCGCGGCGAGAACTGGCGCGAGATTATCGCTCGGATGGCAAGTCTCACCTTTGGCGAGATAGCTGTCATTGAAATCGAGATACCGGACGAGGGCGCCATTGAAAAAGGCAGCGCGATCCGGCGCCGTTTTGGTATCGGTGCCGATCAGCGTGCATAAAGGATTCCCGCCAAAGTCCATTGTTTGGGCGCGGACCCGCTGCGCCGGCGGCGCGCCGAGGGCTCCCAGCGCGCAGCCGATGCTATCGAGCACCCGGATTTTCAGCTGCTCCCTGCCGCGCCCGGAAATGTCTTCATAGCGCGCGCGGGCCGCGAAGGCCGCAATTTGTTCAACTTCCGTCATTCGAAGGCCTGGCAAGAGGGGCCCAAACGGGAGCCGCACGATACCCTAATGAAAAGTCCTAACCGCGGCCGCGCAGGCCTGTTCGCAATGGCGGCACTCGGCAGCGCACACCTTGCAGTGCTCGTGCCGGCTGGCGTGCTTCTCGCATTCCTCGGCGCAAATGCGGCAGGCAAGCGCACAGGTATCGACCACTGAATGCAGGACCTCCTGGTTCGATCCCGCCCGGCGCGATGCCAGCGCTCCAGTTGCCTCGCAGACATCGGCGCAGTCGAGATTAAGCCGGATACATTGCTTGAGTTGAACTGCATCTGGCTCGGCGACACAGGCGTCCGCGCAAGAGGAGCAGGTTTGGGCACAAGCGTAGCAAGCCTCAATACATGCAATCAGCGGCTCGCTGACGCTTCCTTTCACATCCGGATGGGCAGAAATCATCTCGCGTACATGCATGGCGCGCTCCCAGGTAAGAGAATTCTCGCTTCTATCAACCAAGCGGCCGCAGCCTAGTTCCAGGGAATGGAGCTTCTCTGGCCGGTCCCGTCAGCACTGCCCGATGGAGCTCCCGCTGCAGACCGCGCCTTTCGAATCGCACTGCGCAGGGGAACCATTTTTTGCCCAATCCGTTGCGGGTTCGACTTTAAAGGCGGGGGCGAAATGCGATGACCCAGGCGGGGCTCGAGGTCCTAGATAAACCGGTTCAAATGACGAACGTCTGGCTTAACGAAGTCATCGATAAGATCGGGCCAGACAAGAAGCTCGCTTGGCATGTTCTTGGCGCCGTCCTGCGGGCGTTGCGAGACCGCCTGCGAGCGGAAGATGCGGCTCATCTCGCAGCTCAACTCCCGCTCGTTGTCCAGGGCGCACCAATACCGCCCAGCCATTCAACCGGAATCCATCCGCTCGCGCGAGCAATTCATCGGCCGGGTTGCAGAAGGGCTGAGCGATATGAGGGATGACAATCCAGCCAGCGCTCTAGCCGTGTTTGGCGTGCTCGAACGCCACATAGGCGCAGCAGAAATCGCCAAAATCCAGCGCTCCCTTCCAGAGGAAATCAGGAGCTTCTGGCCGCATGTGTTTGAAAGCCAAGCTCAGCAGGAGGTCTGATCATGAAAGTGTCGGAGGCCATGACCCGCGATGTGAAGATGATAACCCCGGAAGACAACCTCGAATCCGCTGCCAAGCTGATGGCCGAGGAGGACATCGGCTTCCTGCCGGTCGCCGAAAACGACCGCCTCATCGGGACCGTCACTGATCGCGATATCGTTGTGCGGGGCCTTGCGCAGGGCAAGGGCCGCAGCGCCCATGTCCGGGACGTGATGACTCGCGATGTGAAATACTGCTACGAGGACGAGGACGTAGAGCATGTTGTCCAGAACATGGGCGACATCCAGGTGCGCCGTCTGCCCGTCGTCAACCGTGATAAACGTCTCGTTGGCGTTATCTCGCTGGCCGATGCGGCCTTGAAGCATGACGCTGAGCCGGTTGGAGTGGCCATGAGCGGCGTTGTCGAGCCTGGAGGGTTGCATACGAGCCCTTAAGCCAGGGCGCATTCATCTCCGGTGCAGCTGCGCAGTTCGGTGGAGGCGGCCTTGCCACCCCTGCCGCTCGAGTTCAGGATCGAGATGCTCCTCCTGCGGCAACCCGGCGCATAGATAAGCAATGAGCTTCCATGCGGCTGGGACATTGAGGATGCGGCACACCTCTCTCGGATCGAGAATCGAGACCCAGCCGACGCCAATTCCGTGTGCACGGGCGCAGAGCCAAAACGTGTGAATCGCGGCCACTGTTGAGTAATCGAGAGTCTCCGGCATTGTTTTGCGGCCAAGCCCGTAGCCCGTTCCGGTGCCGTGATCGCAAAAAACAGCAAGATGCACCGGAGCCTCGCGCAGGCCGGACAATTTGAGGCGGGCGTAAAGGGCCGCCCGCTCACCTTCGTAGCTTTCAAGCGCAGCTGCGTTACAGGCCTTGAAATTCGCGATGACGGCATCGCGTGCGGCCCCTGTTTCGACGCTAACGAAACGCCAAGGCTGGCTATTTCCGACAGAGGGCGAAAGAGCGGCCGTCCCGACGAGCGTCTCAAGAAGAGGGGTTGGCACCGGATCAGGCCTGAATCGGCGCACGTCCCGCCGCCACGCGAACAGCTTTGCCAATTGCTCGCAAAAGATGCCGTCAAAAACGGGCGGAACTCCGCCTTCTCTGATGCTGGTCACCGCCCCCTCCTCTGGAGCGGATAGGACCTGGCCGGGCAACAATTCTATCATGTGGCGAAGCGGAAATGCAGCACGTCGCCATCCTCCACAACGTAGTCCTTCCCCTCAAGGCGCAGCTTGCCGGCATCCCGCGCTCCGGCTTCGCCCCGGAAAGCGACGTAATCAGCGTAAGATATTGTTTCTGCCCGGATGAACCCGTTTTCGAAGTCCGAGTGGATGGCCCCGGCGGCCTGAGGCGCTTTGGTGCCTTGGGGGATGGTCCAGGCGCGGGTTTCCTTCGGGCCTGCAGTGAAAAAAGTGATCAGGCGCAATAGCGCATAGCCAGCACGGATGACGCGATTGAGCCCAGGCTCTTTGAGGCCCATCGCCTCGAGATAATCCTTCTGCTCACGGACAGCTAGAATTGCGATCTCGCTTTCGATTTTGGCGGAGACAGCGACGGCGGCAGCGCCTTCCCCTTTCGCGCGCGCCTCGACGGCCTGCGAAAATTCGTTGCCGTCTCCAGCGCTGACTTCGTCGACATTGCATACGTAGAGCACTGGTTTTGAAGACAGGAGCCCCAGGCTCCTAAAGGACCTTTGCTCTTCCGTTTTGACCTCTGCAAGCCTCGCTGGCCTTCCTTCGCGCAATAGGGAAAGGCACCGCCCTGCAAGGCTCACCAGCTCTCCTGCTTCTCGATCGCCGCCTTTCGCTTTCTTCTCCAACCCACAAAGACGCTTTTCGAGGCTCTCGAGATCGGCGAGCATCAATTCCGTCTCGACGGTTTCAATATCGCGGATGGGATCGATCCCGCCCTCGACGTGGCTTATGTCTTTGTCTTCAAAGCAGCGGACAGCGTGCGCAATGGCGTCGCATTCACGAATGTTCGCCAGGAACTGATTGCCAAGACCTTCCCCTTTGGAAGCGCCGCGCACGAGTCCAGCAATATCGACAAAGGTCAGCCTCGCCGGTATGACTTCCTTCGAATGTGCGATATTGGCCAGGATTTCGAGACGAGGATCCGGCACAGCGACCTCGCCGAGATTGGGATCGATGGTGCAGAAAGGATAATTGGCAGCTTGAGCGGCCGCCGTTTGCGTGAGGGCATTAAAGAGCGTCGATTTGCCAACGTTCGGCAGACCCACGATGCCACATCTAAAACCCATGCCAAGCGATCCTGTTTATAGAGACCGGGACGCGATAAATTGAGTGCGCCGCCGCCCAGCGGCAGGGCTGCGCTGCTAAGGCGGCCACCTCATTCATGAGAAAAGCGCGCCAAATGCATGCCGATGCCCGCAAGTCCTTGGAGAGTGAGGCTCCCGAAGACCGCTGCGAACATGATGAGGAGAACGTGCCAGGCTTTGCGCGGCGCTATTTTGCTAAAGTTGTAAATGGCGGAGACCAAAAACAAGACCCCGAGACATAAGGGCGCGCCCGAATAGATCATGGCATCCTCCTTCGGGATATTCAAAAACCGCAGAGGCTCGACCATGAGGAGAAACCCTATATGGCTCAAGAAGCTCAGGCCAAGGAGAACGGTGCTGATCAAAAGGCCCGCCTGAGGGCCCGTAAGGGCCCGCGCACTGCCGGATCTCACGTTCTGCCGGCCGTCGCTGCCGCTGTGCCCGGAAGACCTCTCCATCTCACCGCCTCCTTTGAGGCCTCCTTCACCGCTCGCTCAATCCAGCAACCAGGCTTGGAATGTCGAGCGGGCGAAATCCGTAATGGTTGAGCCAGCGAATATCCGCCTCGAAGAAAGCGCGCAGATCGGGCATGCCGTATTTCAGCATGGCGATTCGATCGACTCCAACGCCCCAGGCAAAGCCCTGGTAGACCTCGGGGTCGAGCCCGCAATTGCGCAGCACATTCGGATGGACCATGCCGCAGCCTAAGATCTCCAGCCAGTCATCTCCGTCGCCAAACCTCATCTCGCCCCCTTTACGCGAGCACTGAATATCGACTTCCATCGACGGCTCGGTGAACGGAAAAAAGCTTGGCCTAAAGCGCATCTTCACATCCGGCACCTCGAAGAAAGCACGGCAGAATTCTTCGAGAATCCACTTTAAATGACCAAGGTGAGCCGAGCGGTCGATAACAAGCCCTTCTACCTGGTGGAACATCGGCGTGTGCGTCTGATCCGAATCGCAACGGTATGTCCGCCCCGGACAAATGATGCGGATCGGCGGCTTTTGCGTGAGCATCGTACGCACCTGAACCGGGCTTGTGTGGGTGCGCAGGAGCTTGCGTGTCCCAGCCGCGCCGGGGCGAAAGAAGAAAGTATCGTGCAGATCTCGTGCCGGATGATCTGGGGGAAAATTCAGCTTGCTGAAATTATAGTCATCGGTCTCGATGTCTGGGCCTTCGGCAACGGTGAAACCCAGGTCCGCGAAAATGACCGTGAGCTCGTCCATGACCTGGCTCACGGGATGGATCCGCCCTGCGTCGATCCCGTGCGGCGCGACTGGCAAAGTGGGATCAGCAGTTTGCTCCCGGACACTTTTCTCGAGCGCCTGCTCCTTCAATAACGCGCGCTTTGCGGCAATCGCCTCGCTTACCTCGTCTTTGAGCCCATTGATCGCGGCTCCGGCGGATTTGCGCTCCCCGGGCGGCATTTTCGCGAGCCCAGAAAGCAGCGCCGAAATGGACCCTTTCTTCCCAAGGGCCGCAACTCTCACCGCCTCGAGCGCAGGCTCATCCGAAGCTGCATCAATTTGCTCAAGGAGCTCTCTCCTCAGCCTGTTTAGATCCAACATAACCGTCCATCTAAATGAGCGCCGCCCCTTGCAAGCAAGCCGAGCTTCCAGCAAAGCGGGCTAGCGCCCGGTCGAAGTCCTGATCCAATCGAGATAATCCGCCGCGCCATTCTCGATCGCAATCTCAATGATTTCGGGAGTCTTGTAGGAGTGAACCTTGCGGATTTCCGCTTCCACTTTACTATAATCGCTCGCCCGGACTTTGCAAAGAAGCAGCCATTCTCCGGCCTTCTCTATCTCGCCTTGCCACCGGTACATGCTGTCGATTGCGAGCATCTGGACGCAGGCGGCAAGGCGCTCTCCTACCAGGCTTTCGGCGATCATCTCTGCTTCGCGCCTGGTGCCGCAGGTTGTGATGACAGTGGCATACGGCGTTGACACTCGCCTCAATCTCCGCGGACACTTTAGTGATAACCGATCCGCTTCGTGGCGGCGCTGAGCCAGCGGCGGACCTGCGGCTCAACCAGCGGCGAGATCTCCTCGCGTACACGGGCATGATACGCGTTGAGCCAATCGATCTCGCCACCGTCGAGCAGCTCCGGCTCGATCAAGGTAACATCAATTGGCGCAAGCGTAAGAGTTGCAAAGCCCAGCATGTCACGTTCGGCGCCGCTGATCTTTCGCTTCTCCGTGACAACAAGATTTTCGATCCTGATGCCCCAATGGCCCGCCAAATAATAGCCAGGCTCGTTTGAGAGGATCATGCCCGGGCTCAATGCTGTAGTTCCAATTTTTGAGATTCTCTGCGGCCCCTCGTGCACGGAGAGATAAGAGCCGACGCCATGGCCGGTTCCATGATCGAAATCGAGTCCAGCCTGCCACAGCGCGAGGCGCGCCAGAGCGTCGATTTGCGCGCCCGAAGTGCCGGCAGGAAAGACCGCACGCGCGATAGCGATATGCCCCTTAAGGACCCGGGTAAAGCGGTCCCGCATTAACGCCGTGGGCTTGCCGACTGCGATTGTCCTGGTGATGTCCGTCGTGCCGTCCTCGTATTGGCCGCCTGAATCGATCAAAAAAATGCCTTTGCGTATTTTCGTGTTCGACTTGACGGTCACATGGTAGTGTGGAATGGCGGCATTTGCTCCTGCCGCTGCGATCGTTGGAAAAGAGATGTCCTTGAGCTTTCCCGTCTCCCGCCGGAAAGTCTCAAGCGCCTCGGCTGCCGCGATTTCGCTGAGCCGTCCGCCAGGAGCATTGAGCGAGAACCAATGCAGAAAGCGCACGACAGCGGCGCCGTCGCGCAGCTGCGCTTGACGCGCCCCTTTGAGCTCGGCTTCGTTCTTCTGAGCTTTCATAAAGGCAATGGGATCGGGGCCTATCTCGGGCACGCCGCCAGCATCCTTAAAGATCTTAACGAGCTTCGATGAGGCTGTCGCCGAGTCGAACAGAAGCTTTTTGCCGGCTTGGCCAAGGGATGCGAGATCGGGGGCAAGCCGGTCCGAATCTTCGATAGCGACGAGATTGGCGAGTGCGTTGCGCGCGCGCTCCGTCAGCTTGCGCTCATCGAGATAGAGCCGCGGCTTGCCCTCTCTAAGAATCAAAGCATAGCAAAGCGGGACCGGCGTGTGAGCGACATCGTGGCCGCGGATGTTGAACGCCCAAGCCACAGCATGCGGATCACTCACAAGCAGACCATCGCAAGAGCCAAGCGCTCTTGCAATGCGGGACAGCTTTTGGGGAGCTGGCTCGCCAGCAAATCGTTTTGGATGCGGGGTAATCTTTCCGAGTGGCGGCGGCGGCCGGCCGCTCCAAATTGTATCGATAGGGTTGGGTTCGGCGGGCACGAGTTCGGCGCCTGCGGCTCTTGCCGCCTTGGCCAAACGCTCGATCTGAAGCGGAGTATGCAGCCAAGGATCGTATCCAAGCCGCATGCCCGGCTTCAAGTTTGCTTCGAGCCACTTTTGGGTGCTGGTTTCCGTCAGTGCCAGAGCGGTGAAGACCTTCGGGTCGACCTGCGCTCTCACCGCAAGACTATAGCGCCCATCAACAAAAATCGCGGCGCGGTGCGCGAGCACGATCGCAAGGCCTGCCGAGCCAGTAAATCCTGAAAGCCAGGCGAGCCGCTCTTCGCACGGGGGCACATACTCGTTTTGATGCCTGTCTGCCCGCGGCACCAAAAAACCGTCGAGCCCTCTGCGTGCGAGTTCTTCCCGAAGTGCCAAAACCCGGTCCGCGCTGGCCGGCGGACCGGTTTCGGTTTCGAATGACTGATAGAGGCTTTCAAACATAAGCCGCCTCAGTCTCGCTGCGATTGCCTCTCACAAGGCGAGCTCAGCTCCTTGGGCTCAGCTCGCCGGCTTTTCACCGGAATGGGCCGCGGCGTTGGGCAGCAACGGCAGCGGCTGGCCGGTGCCATGACCAGCTTTCTCTGCCAAGATCATTTGGTCGCGGGTCGCCGCGATCTGCCGCAGCTTCGCCATCGCCGCCCCCGTTCCGGCGGGGATGAGCCGGCCGACAATCACGTTTTCTTTGAGGCCCTCCAGCGTGTCGACCTTGCCGTTGACGGCGGCTTCGGTCAACACCCTGGTGGTCTCTTGGAAAGAGGCCGCTGAGATAAACGATCGCGTCTGCAAGGACGCCTTGGTAATGCCGAGCAGAACGGGGGTCGCCGCCGCTGGCTTCTTACCCTCTGCGACAGCGGCCGCGTTCGCCTCTTCAAACTCGATTTTATCAACCTGCTCGCCCGCCAAAAACTCCGTGTCTCCCGGATCGACGATATCAACCTTTTGCAGCATCTGGCGCACGATCACCTCGATGTGCTTATCGTTAATGTTAACGCCCTGGAGCCGATAAACCTCCTGGATCTCATTGACGAGATAAGCAGCTAGCTCCTCGACTCCCTTAATCGCCAGGATATCGTGCGGCGCCGGGTTGCCATCGACGATGTAATCCCCCTTCTCGATAATATCCCCTTCCTGGAGGTGAATGTGCTTGCCTTTCGGAATGAGGTATTCCACCGGCTCGCCCCCCTCCTCGTTGGGAACGATCGCGATACGGGTCTTATTCTTGTAGTCGCGCCCAAAACGCACCGTCCCCGAGATCTCGGCGATGATCGCATGATCCTTGGGTCTGCGCGCTTCAAACAGTTCAGCAACGCGCGGCAGGCCTCCCGTAATATCACGGGTCTTCGCTGACTCCATCGGAATGCGTGCAATGATGTCGCCGGCCTTGACGCGCGCGCCCGGATCAACGGCGATGATCGCATCGACCGGCAGCGCATAGCGGGCCTCGCCGCCACGCGGCAGCTTGACCACTTTACCATCTTCCGAAGTGATTACGATCGCGGGCCTTAAGGAAGCAGAGCGCTGGCTGAGGCGCCAATCCATAACCATGCGCTTGGCAATGCCGGTCGCCTCGTCGACGGTTTCGGTCATCGAAGCGCCCTCAACCAAGTCCTCGAAGCCAATAATCCCGTCGATCTCGGTCAGAATTGGGCGCGTATACGGATCCCACTCGGCAAGCCGCTGGCCGCGCTTGACCGTATCCCCGTCATCGACCTTGAGCTTCGCGCCATATTGGATCCTGTGAACTGCCCGCTCCAAGCCCTTGGGCCCTTCGATGACGACCGCAACATTGCGCGCCATGACGATGAGATCGCCCTCGCTGTTGCGAGCAACATGACGGTTCCGGATTCGCACGACACCATCGAAATTGGACTCGATGAAGGACTGTTCGGCGATCTGCGCCGCCCCTCCGATGTGGAATGTGCGCATGGTGAGCTGCGTGCCTGGCTCGCCGATCGACTGGGCGGCAATGACCCCAACCGCTTCGCCAAGATTAACCGGGGTCCCGCGCGCAAGATCACGGCCGTAGCATTTGCAGCAGACGCCGTTTTTGGCTTCGCAGGTCAACACGGAGCGGATTTTCACTTCTTGAAGCCCGGCGCTGTTGATGCGGTCGATGTGCGCTTCTTCAATCATTTCGCCCGCAGCGACAATCATGCCGCCGTTCGAGTCTCGCAAATCCTCCGCCGCAGTCCGGCCGAGAATCCGGCTGGCGAGAGAAGCGACCACCTGGCCTGCATCAATGATCGCGCGCATCCTGATGCCGTTCGGCGAGCCGCAGTCCTCAGTAGTGATGATCGAATCCTGCGCAACGTCCACGAGGCGGCGCGTAAGATAGCCGGAGTTCGCTGTCTTCAACGCCGTGTCTGCGAGCCCTTTCCGCGCGCCGTGGGTCGAGTTGAAATATTCGAGAACTGAGAGCCCTTCTTTGAAGTTCGAAATAATCGGACTTTCGATAATCTCTCCGGACGGTTTTGCCATCAGGCCGCGCATCGCTGCAAGCTGCTTCATTTGGGTCGGCGAGCCGCGCGCGCCCGAGTGCGACATCATGTAAATGGAATTCATCGGCTTTTCCCGGCCATGCGCATCCTTTTGCACGGCAGAGATCCGCGCCATCATCTCCTCTGCGAGCTTGTCCGAGCACTTCGCCCACGCATCGACGACCTTGTTGTATTTCTCGCCTTGAGTAATCAGGCCATCGTTATATTGCTGCTCATATTCCTTCACGAGGGCGGCTGTCTCAGCAATGATACGAGGCTTCGTCTCCGGCACGACCATGTCATCTTTGCCGAAAGAAATACCCGCCTTGAAGGCCTCGCGGAAACCAAGCGCCATGATCCGGTCGCAGAAGATCACCGTTTCTTTCTGACCGCAATTGCGGTACACGATGTCGATCATATTCGAGATTTCCTTCTTTGTCATGAGCTTGTTCACGACGTCGAAGGGAATCTTGGCGTGATCGGGCAGCAACTGACCGAGGAGCATGCGGCCTGGCGTTGTCTCATAAACCCTCGAAACGCGCTCTCCGTTGCTCCCATAGGTCCACACGCGCCCCTTGATCTTGCTGTGAAGGGTAATCACCTTCGCGTGCAGCGCGTGCTCAATTTCGCTGATGTTAGCAAACGCCATCCCCTCGCCCGGCTCCCCGCTGCGGACCAGACTGAGATAATAAAGCCCTAGAACAATATCCTGCGACGGCACGATGATCGGCTGACCGTTTGCCGGGTGGAGAATATTGTTGGTGGACATCATGAGGACGCGCGCTTCGAGCTGGGCCTCGATCGACAGCGGCACGTGCACCGCCATCTGATCTCCATCGAAATCGGCATTGAATGCAGCGCACACGAGCGGGTGCAGCTGGATCGCCTTGCCTTCTATGAGCTTGGGCTCGAACGCCTGAATGCCGAGCCGATGCAGAGTTGGGGCACGATTCAAGAGGACCGGATGCTCGCGAATGACCTCATCGAGAATATCCCACACCTCCGGCTTTTCTTTCTCCACGAGCTTTTTGGCCTGCTTAACGGTCGCCGAATAGCCTTTCGCGTCAAGCCGCGAATAAATGAACGGCTTGAAGAGTTCGAGCGCCATCTTCTTCGGCAGGCCGCACTGATGCAGCTTGAGCTCGGGGCCGACGACAATCACAGACCGCCCCGAGTAGTCGACCCGTTTGCCCAGCAGGTTCTGCCGGAAGCGCCCCTGCTTTCCCTTCAACATATCGGCAAGTGACTTCAGCGGCCGCTTGTTGGCGCCGGTGATGACGCGGCCCCGCCGCCCATTGTCGAACAAGGCATCAACGGCTTCCTGAAGCATGCGCTTTTCATTGCGCACAATGATATCTGGCGCGCGCAACTCGATGAGCCGCTTGAGACGGTTGTTGCGGTTAATCACGCGCCGGTAGAGGTCATTAAGATCAGAGGTCGCAAAGCGGCCGCCATCGAGCGGCACGAGCGGCCTCAAATCCGGCGGAATGACAGGAATCTCCGTCAGAATCATCCACTCCGGCTTGTTGCCGGAGCGCATGAAGGCTTCGATCACTTTTAATCGCTTCGCGAGTTTCTTGGGCTTAAGTTCCGATGTCGACTCAGCGATCTCGATCTTGAGCGATTCGGCGGTCTTCGGCAGATCCAAGCTGCGCAAAAGCTCACGAACCGCTTCAGCGCCAATGAGAGCGGTGAATGAGTCCTGCCCGTACTCATCTTGTGCGCGCAAATATTCATCTTCGGACAGAAGCTGGCGGTCTTTGAGCGGCGTCAGCCCTGGATCGAGCACGATGTAGGATTCGAAGTAGAGAATGCGCTCGATGTCCTTCAGCGACATGTCAAGCAAGAGGCCAATGCGCGAAGGAAGCGATTTCAAAAACCAGATGTGCGCGACAGGAGCTGCGAGCGAAATATGTCCCATGCGGTCGCGCCGCACGCGCGACAAGGTCACTTCGACGCCGCACTTTTCGCAGATGACGCCCTTGTACTTCATCCGCTTGTACTTGCCGCAAAGGCACTCGTAGTCCTTGATCGGACCGAAAATCCGGGCGCAAAACAACCCGTCGCGCTCAGGCTTGAACGTGCGGTAGTTTATGGTTTCCGGCTTCTTAATCTCGCCATAAGACCAGGACAGAATCTTTTCCGGGCTTGCGATCGAAATCTGGATTTGATCGAAAGCTTGCGGTTGAGGGGCTGGGCTGAAGAGGGTCATGACCTCTTGATTCATTGCCGTCTCCTGAAGCTTCGGCTGCTGCGGCGGCCGCCGCAGATCACCGCCGGAAATGTGTACAGACACGCGCTGGCCCGCGTGGCGCGGGCCAGGACTTCTTGCCTCTATTCGGCCGCCTGCGCCGGCGGCAGCTGGCTCTGCGGTTTTGCGGTCTGCCCGAGCTCCACGTTAAGGCAAAGCGAGCGCATTTCTTTCACGAGGACGTTGAAGCTCTCGGGAATGCCTGATTCGAAAGTGTCGTCACCGCGTACAATCGCCTCATAGACTTTGGTGCGCCCTGCGACATCGTCTGATTTTACCGTCAGCATCTCCTGCAAAGTATAAGCGGCTCCATATGCCTCGAGCGCCCAGACCTCCATCTCACCGAAGCGCTGGCCGCCAAATTGCGCCTTGCCGCCAAGCGGCTGCTGAGTCACAAGGCTATAGGGGCCAATCGAGCGGGCATGGATCTTATCGTCCACGAGATGGTGGAGCTTCAGCATATAAATATAGCCAACGGTCACTTTGCGGTCGAAGGCCTCCCCCGTGCGCCCGTCGTAGAGCGTCACCTGCCCGGACGGATCGCAGCCTGCGCGATTGAGAAACTCCACAATGTCCTTCTCGCGCGCCCCATCGAAAACGGGCGTTGCGACCGGCACGCCGTGGCGCAAGTTCGAGGCAAGTTCGGTCAACGCGCTATCGCCCAGCTCGTCTAAGGCAAGCTCGGAATCATAGATGGCGCGCAGCTTCTCGCGCAAAGCCTTTGCATCCTTGGTCTTGAGATAAGCATTCACGGCCGCGCCGATCTGATTGCCGAGGCCCGCGCAAGCCCAGCCCAGGTGAGTCTCGAGAATCTGGCCGACGTTCATACGCGATGGAACACCAAGGGGATTGAGGACGATATCGACCGGCGTGCCGTCGGCGAGGAAGGGCATATCCTCTTGCGGCACAATCTTGGAGACGACGCCCTTATTGCCATGCCGCCCTGCCATCTTGTCGCCGGGCTGGATTTTGCGTTTGACCGCCACAAAGACCTTTACCATCTTCATGACGCCGGGAGGCAGCTCGTCGCCCCGCTGCAGCTTTTCGACTTTGTCGAGGAACCGGCTCTCAAGCCCCTTCTTAGCCTCGTCGTACTGCTTGCGCATGGCTTCAAGTTCTGCCATCACCGCATCGTCCGCGACCCCAAAGGTCCACCATTGCGAGCGAGGGTGCTCTTCGAGCATCTCTCTGGTGATCAGCGTATCCCGCTTGGCGGCCTTCGGCCCGGCAGCCGCTTTCTTGCCCGCCAGCAGATCGAGGAGGCGCGCATAGATATTGCGGTCGAGGATCGCGAGCTCGTCATCGCGGTCCTTCGCAAGGCGCTCGATCTCCTCCCGCTCGATGGCTTGAGCCCGCTCGTCTTTCTCGACGCCATGCCGGTTGAAAACGCGCACCTCGACGATGGTGCCCTGAACTCCTGGGGGGACTCGCAGGGAGGTGTCGCGAACATCCGAAGCCTTCTCGCCGAATATGGCGCGCAGCAGCTTCTCTTCAGGCGTCATCGGGCTTTCGCCCTTCGGCGTGATTTTGCCGACGAGAATATCACCTGCTTGAACCTCAGCGCCGATATAAACGATTCCTGCCTCGTCAAGATTTTTCAAGACTTCTTCCGAAACATTCGGAATGTCGCGAGTGATCTCTTCCGGGCCGAGCTTGGTGTCCCGCGCCATCACCTCGAACTCATCAATGTGGATCGAGGTGAACACATCGTCGCGGACGATACGCTCGCTGAGAAGTATGGAATCTTCGAAGTTGTAGCCGTTCCAGGGCATGAATGCGACGAGCACATTGCGGCCGAGGGCGAGCTCGCCGCGATCCGTCGATGGCCCGTCAGCGATAATTTCGCCCTCGCGCACAAAATCGCCAACCCGCACGAGCGGTTTTTGATTGATACAAGTCGACTGATTGGAGCGCTGGAATTTCATCATCCGGTAGATGTCGACACCGGGTTTGCCGCCATCCGTCTGCTCGGTCGCTCTGATCACAATGCGCGTGGCATCGACCTGATCGACATAGCCCGTGCGCTTTGCCACGATAGCCGCTCCAGAATCGCGTGCGACAACGGCCTCCATCCCGGTGCCGACAAGTGGAGCGTCTGCCCGGACGAGCGGCACCGCCTGGCGCTGCATGTTCGAGCCCATCAGAGCACGGTTGGCATCGTCGTTCTCAAGGAAGGGAATGAGAGCGGCTGCGACCGAGACGAGCTGCTTTGGCGAGACGTCCATAAAATCGACCCGCTCGCGCGGCGCCATAACGACATCGCCCGCATGGCGGCAGACGACCAGATCTTCGGTGAGCGTGCCGTCCTCATCGACAGGCGCGTTTGCCTGCGCGACGTAATATTTGGCCTCTTCCATCGCCGAGAGATATACAACTTCCCCCGTGATGCGGCAGTCCCTGACCCGGCGGTAGGGGGTTTCAATGAAGCCGTACTTGTTGACGCGGGCAAACGTCGCAAGCGAATTGATGAGCCCGATATTCGGCCCTTCGGGAGTCTCAATGGGGCAGATCCGCCCATAGTGCGTCGGGTGAACGTCGCGAACCTCGAAGCCCGCGCGCTCGCGCGTAAGGCCGCCGGGGCCAAGCGCCGATAGACGCCTCTTATGCGTGATTTCCGAGAGGGGATTCGTCTGATCCATGAACTGCGACAGCTGCGATGAGCCAAAGAATTCCCGCACCGCGGCGGCCGCAGGTTTAGCGTTGATCAGGTCCTGCGGCATGACCGTGTCGACATCGACGGAGGACATCCTTTCCTTGATCGCGCGCTCCATGCGCAGCAAGCCCAGGCGGTATTGATTCTCCATAAGCTCGCCCACCGAGCGCACACGCCGGTTGCCAAGATGGTCGATATCGTCAATCTCTCCCCGCCCGTCGCGCAAGTCGACAAGCGCACGCATCACCGCAACGATATCTTCTTTGCGCAGCGTGCGCACAGTGTCCGGCGCATCGAGATCGAGCCGCATGTTCATCTTAACGCGGCCAACCGCCGAAAGATCGTATCGCTCGGCATCGAAAAACAGCGAGTGGAACATCGCTTCGGCCGCTTCGATCGTCGGCGGCTCGCCCGGGCGCATCACGCGGTAGATATCAAACAGCGCTTCCTCGCGCGTCTTGTTCTTATCGACGGCAAGCGTGTTGCGCACGTAAGGCCCGATATTGACATGGTCGATGTCAAGGACCGGCAATCCGGCAAACCCCTTTTCGATCAGCACGGGCAGCAATTTTGCCGTTATCTCCTCGCCCGCTTCGGCAAAGATTTCGCCCGTTGCAGGATCGAAGAGATCAACAGCAATATATTGCCCATAAAGGTCTTCATCCTGCGCGCGCAGGAATTTGAGTCCCCTTTCTGCAAGCAGCCGCGCGGTGCGCGCCGTCAATTTTTTGCCGGCCTCGAGCACAACTTCGCCGCTGTCGGCGTCAATGAGGTCGGCCGGCGCTTTCATGCCCTTCATGCGCTCGGGCTCGAACGGCAGCCGCCAGCCCTTGCTGCCGTCCCTTGAATAGGTTACCGCGTTATAAAAGATCGACAGAATCTCTTCCCCGTCCATCCCGAGAGCATAGAGAAGAGAGGTTGCAGGAATTTTCCGCCGCCGGTCAATGCGCGCGTAGATAATATCCTTGGCGTCAAATTCGATATCGAGCCAGGAGCCGCGGTAAGGAATGATGCGTGCAGCGAACAGAAGCTTGCCGGAGGAATGACTCTTACCCTTATCGTGGTCGAAGAAGACGCCGGGCGAGCGGTGCATCTGGGAGACAATGACTCTTTCCGTCCCGTTGACGATGAAGGTGCCATTCGCCGTCATCAGGGGCATATCCCCCATATAGACATCCTGCTCCTTGATGTCTTTGATGGATTTTGCGCCAGTGTCAGGATCGACGTCGAACACGATGAGGCGCAAGGTCACCTTAAGAGGCGCCGAAAATGTCAGCCCGCGCTGGCGGCATTCCTCGACGTCGTACTTTGGAGCCTCGAATTCATAATGGACGAATTCGAGGCGCGCCGTATCAGCAAAATCGGAAATCGGGAAAACCGATTTGAAAACCGACTGCAGTCCCTCGTCGGGCCGCCCGCCGGCCGGCTCGTTCATGAGCAGGAACTGGTCATAGGAAGCTTTCTGGATCTCGATCAAGTTCGGCATCTCCGCGACTTCGCGGATGTGGCCGAAAAACTTGCGAACCCGCTTATGGCCGGTGATTGATTGTGCCATCGTATGAGCCATCTTGCTCCTCGCACCTGATCTAGATCGTGATTTTCTCGGCCGGAAACCTACCAAGCCCGCATCGCACCGGGCGCCTGGTGAACGGCCTTCCCCAGCCGCAGGTCTTTCATGAAGAGATACTGCAAGCTTCGAATCACGCGGTTTCGAATAAAGTGCCCGGGCCCGCTACGAATAAACAAATACAGAAGCAGCGGCGGCCTGCACGCGCAGGACCGCCACTTGCCAACCTCACATGTGAGCTAGGCGGCATTGCCGCGATCACTTGAGCTCCACCTTTGCGCCGGCCTTTTCGAGAGCGGCCTTGATCTTCTCGGCCTCCTCTTTGGCCACGCCCTCCTTGACGGGCTTCGGAGCGCCTTCCACAAGATCCTTGGCCTCTTTCAGGCCAAGCCCGGTCGCCGCACGCACCTCCTTGATGACTTCGATCTTCTTCTCACCGACTGCAGAAAGCACAACGGTAAACTCGGTTTTCTCCTCGGCAGGGGCGGCGGCTGCCGCGCCGGGCGCCGGTCCGGCGGCGACTGCCACGGCGGCCGCAGCGGAAACCCCCCACTTTTCTTCGAGGAGTTTCGCAAGCTCCGCCGCCTCGAGCACGGTGAGGCTCGAAAGATCCTCGACGATTTTTTCCAGATTGGCCATTTCCAGTTCCTTCGATTGGGTCAAACCATTTAACGGGCCGCGTCACGCCCCTTTTTCAACATAGGCTGCCAAAACGCGCGCGAGTTTCCCCGCCGGGGCCATGACAAGCTGAGCGAGCTTGGCTGCTGGCGCCTGGACAAGGCCCGCGAGCTTGGCGCGCATATCGTCCAGCGAAGGCAGCGTCGCAAGCGAACGCACGCCCTCAACATCGAGTGCCGTAGAACCCATCGCGCCGCCAAGGATCACCAGTTTCTCATGTTCCTTAGCGAAGGCGACGGCGGCCTTTGGAGCGGCGACAGGATCGTCTGAGTAGGCAATCAAGGTCGGCCCCCTCATGAGATCCGCGACCGGCTGGGCTTGCGTGCCTTGGAGTGCAATTTTCACCAGGCGGTTCTTGGCAACGCGGACCGTAGCCCCGGCCGCACGCATCTGCTTGCGCAGCTGTTGCATCTGAGCCACATTGAGTCCGGAATAATGGGCGACAACCACGACCGCCGCTGTTTTGAAGACGCCGCCTAAGGCTGCAACGCATTCCTGCTTTTCCGCTCTGTCCACAGTCAGTCTCCTTACGCGGGGCGGACCAAGTTCCGGCCGCGGGCCGCCATGAGCGCCTCTGCGGCCGCAGAACCGCTGCAAGGCGTTGCCGTGCCTGTCCCCGGAGCAGACCAGCCGCGCCGGACAGAGGGATAGACCAAAATCCAAGGTGGCCGGAGGGCAAAGCCTCCCGCAGTCCTAAATCTTGTTTTTACCCCGTCTGTGCCGGCCCCAGCTGCGGACGCGCCGCAAGCGGGCTAGATTAAGCTGCGGCTCGTGCATAAGGACGATCCCCCGCGCCGGCAGTCTCGGACAGAAATCCGGCCGGAGCGGATCACCCCCTCGCGGAGGCCACTCTCCAGCCCGCTTCCGCGCTGCAAGAGGCGCGCACGCCCAAATGGGATGCGGCCGCTGGCAGGCCGGACACTCAATTCCGGAGCTGCACTCGCCGCAGCCCCGGGCCCCTATCTAAACTGATCATTTGGACCTGCCAAGGGCCAAATGCAAATTTCCAGCCAGAGCCGGATCATCCCATGACCGTCGCGGGGTCAACTCTGACGCCCGGACCCATCGTCGAGCAGATGGCGACCCGCTGAATATAGGTGCCCTTGGCGCCCTGAGGTTTCGCCTTCGCCACGGCGTCAACGAAGGCCGCGATATTCTCGACGAGCTTATCCTCCGCAAAGGAAGCTTTGCCCACGCTGCCTTGAACGATGCCTGCCTTCTCGGTGCGAAATTCGACCGCGCCGCCCTTCGAAGCCTTGACCGCCGCGGCAACGTCCATCGTAACGGTTCCGACTTTAGGGTTCGGCATGAGACCGCGCGGGCCCAAAATCTTGCCTAGTCTGCCGACGAGAGGCATGAGATCGGGCGTTGCGATGCAACGGTCGAAATCAATCGTGCCGCTCTGGACCGAGGCGACAAGATCCTCGGCACCGATTATGTCAGCCCCGGCGGCCTTAGCCTCGTCGGCTTTAGCGCCGCGTGCAAACACTGCAACCCTCAGGGTTCGCCCGGTTCCATTGGGAAGATTGACGACGCCGCGAACCATCTGATCCGCGTGCTTGGGATCGACGCCCAGATTCATGGCGATTTCGACCGCCTCGTCGAATTTTGCGTTCGCCCGCGCCTTCACAAGTTTGACTGCCTCCTTGACCGGATAGAGCTTCACCCGCTCAATTCCTTCGCGCGCCTGGCGCAACCGTTTTCCTGTGTGCGCCATTGCTCTATCCCATGATCTCGAGGCCCATGGAACGGGCGGAACCCTCGACCATCTTGGCCGCCGCTTCGACGGAAACGCAGTTGAGATCGGGCAGCTTCTTCTCGGCAATCTCCCGGATTTGGGCTCTTGTGATCTTGCCGGCAAACCCGCGCCCGGGGGTCTTGGAGCCCGACTGAGCGCCTGAGGCCTTCTTAAGATAATAAGACACCGGCGGCAGCTTCATCTCAAACGTGAAGGAGCGGTCCTGGAAAGCCGTGATCACAACCGGAATCGGGGTCCCCTTCTCCATTTGGGCCGTCCGGGCGTTGAACGCCTTGCAGAACTCCATGATATTGAGACCGCGCTGACCGAGGGCCGGGCCAATGGGGGGAGAGGGATTCGCCGAGCCGGCAGGCACCTGAAGCTTGATGTAGCCGGTTATTTTCTTCGCCATCGTTAACTCCATACAATCCCTGCGCTCTCGCGCGGGGGGTTGCGGCCGTGGTCCGGCAAAACCGCGGACGGTTTGCCTCCCACCTTGCTTCAGCAGACCGACGCTGTGTCTGCTGAACCCGATTACCAGCCGGATTGGTCAGACCTTTTCGACCTGCCGGTATTCAAGCTCGACGGGGGTCGGCCGGCCGAAAATAGAAACGGCGACCTTAAGCCGGGACCGGCTCTCATCCACGTCTTCGATAATTCCATTGAACGAGGCAAACGGCCCATCGGCGACACGCACTGTCTCGCCAACCTCGAAAGACACGGCCGATTTTGGCCTCTCGATCCCTTCGGCGACTTGCCCTTTGATGCGCTCCGCCTCGCTGTCGGGAATGGGCATCGGCTTCTTGTCGGCGCCCAAGAACCCGGTGACTTTCGGTGTGTTCTTTATCAGATGGTAAACATCGTCGGTGAGATCGCATTTGACGAGCACATATCCTGGGAAAAACTTGCGCTCGGAATTGATTCTGCGGCCCCGGCGCACTTCGACCACATGCTCGGTTGGAACGAGAATTTCATCAAATTTGCCGGAAAGCCCGCGCTGGGCCGCCTGCTCCTTAATGGATTCGGCGACCTTCTTCTCAAAATTGGAATAGGCGTGAACGATGTACCAGCGCATGCTCATCGCAAATGATCCGTATCGCGCCAAATCTGGACTGAGGGCGATGTGTCCCGCCGCTCCTCGCAAAATGGCCAAGGCCGCTTTGCCTCAAGGAGCTGCCGCCCGGCTCTTCGGGTTTGCAGAATTTGCGGCTCCCGGCAATTGGCTAATGCCCTATTCCAAGAACGGCGGTGACAAGGAGCCTGATCAACCAGTCTGCCAGGACGAAAAAAAGGCTCGTAAGGAGAACCATAAGAAGAACGAGTCCGGTCGTGATGAGCGTCTCGCGCCTCGATGGCCAGGTCACTTTGCCCGCCTCGCTGCGGACCTCTTGTAAAAACTCGATCGGATTGACCATAATTTGGCGTCTGGTTGTTTAAGGGGAATTGCGGGGAGGAGCGGTGCCCGAAACCGGTGCTGAGGCCGCCGTCTCTCGCAGCCAAGGAGCAGGCAGTCAAGCCAGAGCCCAAAAAAACCAGAGCACCCTGTCTCCGCTGCTTCTTTATTATGGTAAGCGGCGAAAGGCAAATTCAATTTGCTCCAGAAATGGCCGCCGGACCCGTAGCCGCATCGCGCGGCGCGGATGGCGGCGGCTCAAGGGGAGTTCGGCGTCTATGGCAGGGGCTGGAACGGACCGCACGAGACCCAGCCGCAGAGGCGGACCGGTCATTATTCTTGTCCGGCCGCAGCTAGCGGTCAATGTTGGCATGAGCGCCCGGGCAATGGCGAACTTTGGCCTAAGCGAGCTCCGCCTCGTCTCGCCGCGCATCCGGGGGAAAGGCCCGCAGGCCTGGTGGAAGGACGCCGAAGCTGCCGCGGCCGGCGCGGCGGCAGTCCTGACCTCGGCGTCCGTTCATCAAAACGTCGAGGACTCGGTTCTCGATCTCAACTTCCTATGGGCGACGACGGCGAGGCAGCGCGGCCAGCATAAGCCTGCCGTCGCGCCCGCGGAGGCCATGCCGCAGTCGGCGGCCAAAATCGCTTTGGGCGAGAGGCATGGGGTGCTCTTCGGGCCCGAGCGCACCGGCCTTGCCAATGACGAGATTGCGCTTGCCGATGCGATCATGTCTTTCCCCGTTAATCCCGCTTACGGCTCGCTGAACCTTGCCCAGGCTGTGCTTCTGGTTGGATATGAATGGATGCGCGCCGCGTCCGATGCCAGGCCTCCTTTCTCAATGCTTCCGCGTTCGCCCCCGGCCCCGCGCAAGGCGATCCTGTCCTTTTTCGGCTATCTCGAAGCGGAACTCGAACGCGCGGGGTTCTTCCGCCCGGCAAGCAAATTGCCGGTGATGCGCCGGAACCTCCGCAATATTTTCCACCGCATGCAGCTCACCGAGCAGGATTTGCGGACCTTGCGCGGTATGGTCGTCCGGCTTGTCAATGGCCCAAGAGCCGCAGGGCGAGCACCCGCGCAAGCGGGCGGTGAGCTGCCTCCCGGGGCCGACAGGCCCGTTCCGGCAGACAGCGCTTAGACCGGCACCGCGCCCGCCCCAAATCCGCTCAACACTGCGGGCACCTGCGCTCGTGCGGCGCAAGCTTGCCGCAAGCTCTCTCCGATGTAGTGTCGCGGCAAACGTGGAGAATCGTACATGGGCCTTTATAGCGCGTTGACTGCGAGCGTGTCTGGAATGGCTGCGCAGGCAAACAGCCTTGCAACCATTTCGCAAAACATCTCCAATTCGAGCACGACCGGCTACAAGCAGTCCTCGACCCTGTTCCAAGACATCGTCGATCAGGTGGGAACTACAGGAGATTATAGCGCTGGAGGTGTGACGACAGCGGTCCGCAGCATCGTCACTGAGCAGGGAAGTCTCACCGGCACGACATCACCCACCGACCTCGCCATTCAGGGCCAGGGTTTCTTTATCGTGAGGAATTCCGCGGGCGGGTTTGTTTTGACCAGAGCGGGCTCCTTCGTCCCTGATTCGGCCGGCAATCTCGTCAACGCCGCTGGTTTCACCCTCATGGGCTATAGCCTTGCTCCCGGAGCTCCTGGCGTGACCGGGACAACGTCCGGGCTCGTGCCGGTCAATGTCAACGGCGCTGCCCTTGTCGCACAACCCTCAACAGCCGGAACGTTTACAGCAAATCTCGATTCGGGTGCCGCAGTTTTAACTGGAGCGCCGTCGCCAACCAACTATACGAGCAAGTCATCCATTGTCGCCTACGACAATCTCGGCGCCCCTGTCACTTTGGACCTCTTCTTTTCGAAGACAGGAGCCAACGTGTGGCAGCTTGACATCTACAACGATGCTAATCTGGCAGCTCCGCTAACGACTCAGGCTCTGACGTTCAATCCGGTGAACGGCACCCTCACTTCGCCAGCATCGCTATCGGTTGCGGTTCCTGGGGGTCAAAGCCTCTCCCTGGACATTTCGGCGATGACGCAGCTCGCGTCGCCCTTCAATGTCACCACCGCTACTGTCAATGGCAACGCGCCAAGTCAGTGGCAAGGCGTCAGCATCGGAAAAGATGGCACACTCGATTTCATGTATGCAGACGGGCAGCTCATCCCCGCCTATAAAATTCCGCTTGGGAACGTGACGAGCCCGGATAATCTCACGGGCCTCAGTGGAAGCGCGTACACCGTCAATAGCGAATCTGGAAACCTCGTGATCGGGACTGCGGCCAGCGGCGGCCTCGGAAGCATTGAGTCCTCAGAGCTTGAATCCTCGACGGTAGATCTCGCAACCCAGCTTACAAATATGATCGTCGCCCAGCGCGGCTATGAATCAAATAGCAAGGTCTTTCAGACCGGCTCAGAAATGCTGAGCACGCTCATTACGATGATCAGGTCCTAGATCACGCCGGTCAATTAAAGAGCTTATGCCATGAGCCTTGCCAGCGCGGCGCTTAATGCGCAGTCCGGCCTAAATACATTGACAGCCGAAGCATCGGTGCTCTCACGCAATATCACAGGCGCGAGCAGCACTGCCCTTTATTCACGCAAGATCGCCAATATCACGGCGGGTCTCGGCGGCTCGCGGGTCGTTTCCATCACCCGTGCTTCGAGCCAGGCGGTGTTCGATAGCATGCTGGCCGCCACCTCGGCCAATGCCGCGGAGAGCGCGATTTCTGCCGCGCTCGATCAGCTGAATCAAACCATTGGCACTGTATCTGCCACCGATTCCGCTACTCCCTCGGGTGATGGGTCACCTGCGGCTCTACTGAGCAAATTCACCAATGCGCTCCAGGCCTATGAGGGATCGCCAAGCGACTCCAATCTTGCCCGCGCCGCGGTTGCTGCGGCGGGCGATTTGACGAACGGCTTAAATAGCGCATCCACGATGGTGGACCAGGTCCGCGAGCAGGCTGACGCCGATATGGCTGCCTCGGTAAAGACCATAAACTCGCTGCTGGCCCAATTCCAGAGCGTTAACGCACAGGTCGTTAAGGGCACAGCAACCGGCGCGGATGTAACCGACGCTCAAGATTCCCGCGACAACATTCTCGCCGAACTCTCGAAGCAGATCGGAATTACGACTGCCGCCGCGCCGGACGGCGGTGTGTCGATATATAGCGATGGCGGGGTCACCTTATTCCAGGGGGGTATGGCGAGGAGCGTCACATTCGTTCCGACCAATACTTATACAGCCGCAACGGCTGGCAACGCCGTTTACGTTGATGGCGTGCCCATCACAGGCAATTCCGCAGTAATGGGATCACGGACCGGTACACTGGCTGGGCTAACTGCAGTCCGCGATAATTTGGCTGTCATCTATCAGACTCAGCTGGATGGAATGGCCGGAGCGCTCATCAACTCCTTTAAAGAAAGCGACCAAACAGGCCCGGGCGCCGATTTACCAGGCCTCTTTACGGTTCCCGGGGCACCCCCGCTTACTTCCATCATAACGGGCCTTGCCAGTCGAATCCAGATCAATCCAAGCGTAGACCCGAACCAGGGCGGCAATCCATTTCTGCTGCGTGACGGCGGTATCTCAGGCAATTCGAATTACACCTACAATTCGAGCGGCGATGCAAGCTATCAAAGCCGTATTTCGCAGCTGCTTTCTAATCTGATGTCCGCACAAGCCTTCAGCCCAGATGGCAAGATTTCCACAAGCGCAAAGCTGAGCGACTATGCTTCAGGCTCGATCAGCTGGCTAGAGGAGCAGCGCTCGGCCACGGCCTCGCAAAGCGCCTATCAAAGCGCCCTGCTCAATACCGCCTCGGCTGCATTATCCAATGCCACCGGGGTTAATCTCGACGACCAAATGTCAAAAATGCTCGACCTGGAGAATTCCTACTCAGCAACCGCCAAGCTCCTCTCGACGATCGACGGAATGTTCGGCGCCTTCCTGACTGACCTAGCTAATTTGCCCGCATGACATCCTATATCTCGACGCAGTCTTTAACCCTTTCGTTGCAGCAATCGATTCTGCAGCTGCAGTCTCAGCTTGCTTCCAGCGAAAATGAATTGACCACGGGCAATTACGCCGATCCCGGGGCTGCCCTCGGCGCTCGCACCGGAGAGATTGTCTCGTTGGCATCCCAGCAGTCCCTCTTGCAGACAATCTCTGACACCAGCCAAGCGGCCGCAACACGTTTGTCCACGACTCAAAATGTATTGAGCAACCTGCAGAGCTCTGCGCAATCGCTGCTTAACGCTCTCATCCAGGACAGCGGCACCAACTCCAATGCAAGCGCTATTCAGGCATCTGCCCAGAGTAATCTAAAATCGCTTATCTCCAGCCTAAATACGACGCTTAACGGCGCCTGCATTTTTGCCGGCTCCAACACCGGCACGCCGCCCATTACTGACTACTATGCGCCTGGATCCGCCAGCAAGGCTGCTGTTGATGCTGCCTTTAGCGGTGCATTCGGGATGACGCAGACAAGCGCATCGGTTTCTACGATCAGCGAGTCTGCCATGAAGGATTTCTTGGACAATCAATTTGCGCCATTATTTCAGGACCCAAGCTGGGCAACCATTTGGTCTTCTGCATCCGCGCAGACATTGACCAGCCGGATCTCCCCAGATCAAACGATAAGCACTTCGGTGACCTCTAACAGTCAAGCATTTCGGCAACTTGCGCAAGCGTATACGATGATCGCCGATCTTGGCACACAGAATCTCAATGCATCGGCTTATGCCGCTGTAACTAGCGAAGCCAGGAACGCCTTGACTTCGGCGATTGCTAATCTGATTAACATGCAAGCCGGCGTTGGCCTGGCCCAGGCAGATATAACGAACGCCACAGCCCAGATATCAGCGCAGCTGAATATTCTTTCGGCACAAGCTGGTGATCTCGAAAACATCAATAGCTATGAAGTCGCTACACGCATAAGCAATCTCCAAACACAACTTGAAACTTCCTATGCATTGACATCGCGGCTTCAGCGTCTAGCTCTGGTTCAATACCTCTGACCTTAGACCAGCTTCATTGGACTTAAGAGCGGCCAAGCGATGTATCACATTTCGTACGCTGAACATCTAACCAACAGCCCCAAGGAGTGCCGCGAGCGGGAGCGCGCTGCTTTGGAGCACGCCATCTCGCTCCTTTGCAAAGCCGAATCCACTGGCCTCCCCTCACCAACGGCTGCTGCGGCCCTCGACTTCGTCAGCCGTCTATGGAACATTTTCATTCAGGATCTTGTTGACCCTGAAAACGATCTGCCCGAGGCACTCAAAGCAGACCTTATTTCGGTGGGGCTTTGGGTCGTCAAGGAAGCGGCTCTGATCCGCTGCGGACAATCCAAAAATCTTCGAGGCCTTAGCGAAATCTGCACAATCATCCGTGATGGTCTAAAGTGAGGGGACGGATGCATATTTCGCTTCGTGCAGGAGAGAAAATCTATATCAATGGCGCCGTATTGCGCTTTGATAGAAAAGTCTCTCTTGAGCTGCTGAACGACGCGACATTTCTGCTCGAGGCCCATGTGATGAAGGTCGAAGATGCCACGACCCCGCTACGGCAGCTCTATTTCATCATTCAAATCCTGCTGATGAATCCAAATGATTCTACCACGGCCAGGGACATGTGCGATAAATCAATTCGTAATACGATTGCGGCGTCCGACAACACAGCCTTAGCTGGAGGCTTGCGGGCAGTGCGCTCCCTCGTCGAAGCCGGCAGGCTCTTTGAGGCATTGAAAGCCGTGCGCGCGTTATTTCCCTTAGAGGCGGAGATACTGGCTGCTGGCGAGATTTCGTCTCCAACTCAGGCTGCCTGAAACGAGTGGATGGAAGGGTTTAATCATGCCAATTAGCGTTGTTGGTTCGGCTTTGCCGCTGTCCAAGGCGGCATCCAGCACGCCTGCGAACAGCACCCAGGCCCCAGCCGTGGATTATAACGAGTTCCTGCAGCTCCTCGTAGCCGAACTCCAGCATCAGGATCCCACTGCTCCTACCGACCCGACTCAATACATGAGTCAGCTGGCCTCCTTCTCAAGTGTCGAGCAGCAGATCACCACCAACGGAACCTTGGATGCTTTATTATCCGCGCAAGCTGGCAGCATTATCGGCAAGCTCGTTGCTTCGTCTGATGGATCAATAAGCGGAATTGTCACGTCGGTGCAGCTGCAAGCCAACGGCGCTATTGCCAATTTGGACAATGGCAAACAGATCGTCCTGGGCACGGGCGTAACGGTAAGGTCCCCATGAATACGGCTGAAGCTCTAGAATTGCTGCGCCTTTCGATCTGGACAGTGATTATCGGTTCAGGGCCGGCGGTTACGGCGGCAATGTGCGTTGGCCTCATCATTGCTTTGCTTCAAGCGCTTACGCAAATACAGGAGGTCACCCTTACGTTCGTGCCTAAGATCGTGGCCATTTTTCTCGCACTAATCATCGGTGCCCCCTTCATTGGGAGCCAGCTCTACGGGCTCACCGAACAGGTCTATGGCCGCATCGAAAAGGGCTTTGGAGCTGCTGGTTCGGCCAGTTTACGCTGAACATTGCTGATTGGGAGCGCCTCGGCCTCGTCGATCGGATGCCTGGCACGAAGCCTTAGCCGGCCCATTGCGCGCCGGCCTGCGCCCGGAATAGCAACAGTACGGCTTAAAGGCCAATTCGGGCTCGCAGCCGATTCTAAGCCGCTGCTCCAGGCGATCATCGGTAGCTAACGTAAAGGGCCCGGGCATCGCGCCTCATGTAGCCGCAACTGGATGAAAGCTGGGGCAATGTAACTAAAAAGCCCCAGCCATCGCCATTTTCGCACAAGCCAGCGTCTGCACACTCGCCGGGCGAGATCCTAGGAGAGCTAGATGGCAGACATTTCGGTTGGCGGCTCTGGAACGAACGAGCGGCAGAGCAGGCGTGATATAGCCTTCGCCGGCGGCATTATTGCGATACTATCGATTTTCTTCCTGCCTATCCCGCCACTCTTGATCGACTTTGGTCTTGCCTTCTCAATTGCCTTTTCGGTTCTCGTACTCATGGTAGCACTCTGGATCGAGAGGCCTCTCGATTTCTCTGCGTTCCCAATTGTGCTGCTGGTTGCTACGCTCTTGCGGCTTGCACTGAACATAGCGACCACCCGCCTTATTCTCTCGCACGGGTCAGAAGGTCTGACCGCCGCAGGATTTATCATCGGCGGCTTCTCGAAACTGGTGATGAGTGGAGATTTTGTAATTGGCCTAGTAGTCTTCGCGATCCTGATTACGGTCAATTTCGTTGTCATTACGAAAGGGGCCACCCGAATCGCCGAAGTTGGCGCAAGATTTACATTGGATGCTATCCCAGGCAAGCAAATGGCAATTGATGCCGACCTGTCGTCAGGGCTGATCGATGACAAAGAAGCGCAGCGGCGCAGGCGTGAATTAGAAGAGGAAAGCGCCTTTTTTGGCTCGATGGACGGTGCGTCAAAATTTGTGCGTGGAGATGCGATTGCCGGCTTGGTCATCCTGGCAGTTAATATATTCGGCGGGATCATAATCGGTTCCACGCGTCATAACATGGCGCTGAGCGAGGCTGGCGATATATTCACCAAGCTGTCCGTCGGCGATGGGCTGGTATCGCAGATTCCAGCCTTGATCGTTTCACTTTCCGCAGCTTTGCTCGTATCGAAAGGCGGGACAAGAGGGGCCGCAGAAAAGGCGGTCATCAATCAGCTGGTCAAATATCCGCGTGCCCTCTGGGTCGCGGCGGCATTAATGATCGTCCTCGGCGCAATTCCGGGAATGCCCATCTTTCCCTTTCTTTTCCTCGGAGGAGTGATCGCCTTCGCCGGCTATACAGTGCCGAAACAGCTCGCGCTCGATCGCAACAAGGAAAAGGCGCGGGCTGCAGCTGACAGGCAAACAAAGAATGAGGCTCGCGAGTCTATCAGGGAAGCGATGGCCTCTCCCGAAATTGAGCTTTGCTTGGGAAAACAGCTCGCTGCCAAGACCGTCCTCGCCCATAACGAGCTCATTAGCAGAGTTACCAAAATGCGCCGGAGGTTCGCCAAGCAGTACGGATTTGTAATTCCGGATATCAAGCTTTCGGATAGCCTACTTGCCGCTGCGAAGGGCTATCAAATCAAGTTGCACGGCACTGTTGCCGCTTCCTTTGAGCTCAGACTCGGCGATGTTTTAGTCATCTTTGGGGATGGGCCAAAACCGGATCTCCCCGGAGAGGAGGTCCGGGAGCCAGCCTTTGGAATGAAGGCGCTATGGTTCTCTGGCGCTTTTGCAAATGAACTTAAACGCGCCGGTTTCAATCCAATCGACAACATTTCTGTCCTGCTGACACATTTAAGTGAGGTTATCCGCAATAATCTGGCGCAACTCCTCTCATATAAGGACATGCGTATACTTCTCGACCGGCTTGGCCCTGAATACAAGCGCCTGATCGACGATATATGTCCTTCGCAAATCTCCTACTCTGGACTGCTGGCTGTTCTCAAGCTTTTGCTTTCCGAGCGCGTCTCGATTCGAAATCTTCATCTCATTTTGGAAGCGATCGCCGAAATTGCTCCGCACGCCAGGAGGGCAGAGCAGGTGGCAGAGCATGTCCGCATGCGCATGGCTCATCAAATTTGCGGCGATCTCATGGACGGTGGTGTCCTAAAGATACTACGGCTCGGCAACCGTTGGGATTTGGCATTTCACCAGAGCCTGAAACGGGATAGCAAGGGGGACGTTGTCGAGTTCGACATCGATCCTGCTCTGATCGAAAGCTTTGGAAAAGAAGCTTCCACAGCAATCCGGGAGCGCATGGATCACCGCCATAGCTTCGTTCTTGTTGCGGCTCCTGAGGCCCGGCCATATGTTCGCATGGTCGTCGACCGGCTATTCGCGAATGTGCCAGTATTATCTCATCTCGAGATTCCACGCGGCATCGAAGTCAAATCTCTAGGGACTATCGGATGATGGCGCTGGCCCCGGGCAGCATCTTGACCATTTTCGTCTTGTTCTGCCGGGTGGGTTGTTGCTTGATGCTGATGCCGGGATTTTCGAGCAGCCATATCCCTTCTAGAGTCCGGCTCTTTCTCGCCTTTTCCCTGACTCTAACCCTCACTCCCGTCCTCGCCGAAAAAATTCCGCAGAGTCTCAGCGAAGATTCACCAGCTGCCTTAATCCGGCTGTTCGCCTCCGAGTCGGTCATAGGGGCGTTGATTGGATTCCTTGGCAGGATTTTTTTCGGTGCGCTGGAGACCATGACGGGCTTCATTTCGATGGCAATCGGATTAACCAGCCCGCTCGGGGGCTCAGCAGAGGGCAACGAATTCCTTCCGCCCGTCGCGACCCTTGCCGCCATTGCTGCCGCAGCATTGGTCTTCATTACCGATCTGCACTGGGAGGTGTTGCGGGGGCTCGCAGCGTCCTATTCAGCCATTCCCGTGCAGGGGATTTTCGATCCACGATTCGATCTTGTCCAAGCCGCGGACTGGCTGGCAAAGTCCTTCCTACTCTCAATGCAGATCAGCAGCCCATTCATTGTCTACACGCTAATAATCAATTTCGCTATTGCGCTTGCGACTAAACTCGTGCCGCAAATACCATTTTATTTCATCACCTTGCCCGCAGTCCTCGCCGGAGGCTTGCTGCTGCTCTACGCAACCTGTCTGCCATTTTTTGAAAATTTCAATGAGGCATTTTCACAATGGCTTCTGCGGGGCTGAGAAGCACAACTGCGCCTTGGTTCATGCCAGTCTCCTTTGGCATAACCGCAGCCGCGCTGGCCGCAATGAATCAAAGCATTGAAACGCTGCAGAGGAAATCATGAACAACCGGATGCGCCGGATGCGCCGGGTCCTGGCAACGCAACGCCAAATTGAGAGGCTCTCACTTTGGCATTTGATCGGGACTGAAGCGCATATTTCTGATCTTAAGGAGCGCCAGCATCAGCTCATCTCATTCACACATGCAGAATTTGCGCTTAGCAATGCGCTTAGGGCTTCCATCATGCGCCGCCTAGAACGGCTGGGAGAGGCGCTCATTGAGGCCAGATCTCAGAGCGAGGCACTCAGAACCAGGCATTGGGAGGAAAAGAGACGCTTGCGGCGCGCCGAGCGTCTCACCAGAATACTCGAACGGCATGCCATGCGCGAGGAGGCCTCAAGACATTTGGCTGAAGTTCTCGAGCTGACCGCACATCAAATTCGCAAGCTTCCCGCAAGCTCGCTGTAACAGCATAGGCATGAGCCGTTTGGGCGAGAGGGATGCCCATGTCGATCAATCCTGCGTCAGATATCGTTTTGGACGTGATCAAGGCCGCCGAGCCGGCAGCATCACGCAAAGCCGTAGAGAAGCTGGCTAGCCTCGCAGGGGCTCGCGGCGCCTCTGCTGCCGATGCATTCGAGCATACCCTTAGACGCTCAGCTTTGAATTTCTCCGCGCGCCTGCATCTTGGGGCAGCGGCTCCCGCAAAATTTGTGCACAATTTCCAGACGCCTGATGCGCGGGCGAACGCCTACAAAGGCCTCGAGCAGCTAGTGTTGAAGAACCTCGTCGAGGATTTGCTGCCTTCAGGCCCATCAGGGCTGTTCGGCTCAGGAATAGCCGGCGACGTCTGGCGTTCAATGCTCGCCGACCAATTGGCCGCCGGACTAGCAAAGGCTGTCGGGCTCGGCATTGCTGAGCGGCCGCCGAACCGTCAGGAAATCGAAGATCTTGCGTCCGCCTCTCTTTCCGCCTCGGCCCGCGCGAAAAGTGGCATCACTACATAGGCCTTGGCTCGACATGCTTACCGACCCATTCTCGTCTAGGGGCCGTCCAATCACAGAGGCGTCTACGGGGACCGGTGCCGGTTTCACCCCCGGGCAGCCGGAACAACAAATTGAGTCGGCATTGTCCGGCACTGTCACCGCGGAGCGCAGCCCGGCGGCGGCACCGGAAGCATTGATAGCGATGATCGGCCGGCTCGAACGTCTTCTCGATACCGAGACCGCGCAATTGAGCAGCCTTGAATCTGTCCCCTTTGAAGAGTTCAATCGCAAGAAAAGTCATGCCTTGCTCGAATTCCACCGGGCGACTGATGGCGCCCGGTCCCTTGATATCCCCCGGGCCTGCTTGGAGCCGGCGCTCGCCGGATTGAGGGCCGCACTGCAAAAGAACCTGCGGCTCCTTGAAACTCACCTGCAGGCCACGAAGGCTGTCGCTGCAATCATTATCCGCGCCATTCAAGATTGTGAATCGGACGGCACTTACACGCCGTCCTGTTTTCAGAAAGGGCAGCGCTCATGATTCGGCTGGTTGCCAGCTGTATTTGGGTGATGGCTGTCACATCGGCCTCCGCCTATCTGGCCGCTACTTGGCCGATGGGCGATGGCCAGAAGCTGGCGGCCGAGAAGCCGGGTGAACTGGAACGAAAAAAAACGGCAGCTATCAATGTGCCTATGATCACCGGCGGTCACATCGAAGGCTATATTGTTGCGCAATTCATCTATCTTGCTGATCAAAAAATTCTTCAGACGCTCTCGCTGGCTCCAGACGATTTCGTCTCAGACGAAGCATTCCGCGAGCTTTACTCAAGCGACATCGATTTCAATCACCTGGAAAAATATGACCTCCAGACATTAACGAGACGGCTCATTCAAAAAGTCAATGACCGCCTTGGGCTGGATATTATCAAGGACATTCTCGTCGCGGAATTTACCTATGTGCCAAAGAGCGATATTTCAAAATAGCCCAGCACCAAAGCTGCTTCTCCTCTATCCCGGCGCTGCATCAAGGGTTGCGGCAATTGGCACCCCAAATTGGCGCCAGCCGCGCTGAATGAATGAAAGGTGGTTATCATGCTCTTCGACAAGCTTACGTGGGTTGGATTTATGATCGTCGCTTTGGGATGGGCCCTGCTCCTCTCGGCCCCGCAGCTCGTTGAGCTCTTGCCCGCATTTACCGGGCATTCCAATCCGCCCTTGAGCATTCCCGCAATTGCGCAATCGACGATCCTTAGCGGATTTGGCATTGCTCTGCTCGGTGTTTTGCAGACCGGTTTTGGAGCCCTGAACAGGTTCTTCGACTCTGTCCTCGAGCGAAACTTGCGGGGGCGCGCACATACAGGCGCTCGTCCAGCACAAAAAAAGGTCGTTGAGCGGGGCTGGCTGAAAAACCGCGCTTATGTACTGTTCACGGACGGGAGCGTCGAAGTCGAGACCATGCTTGGCCGCCGTATCTTTCCTTCGCTTCAAGAAGCGCAAGAGTTCATAGCCTAAAGGAGGTCTGGCACCAGCCTTTAGCGCCCGCAACGGTGCGGCGATGTAAGGCGTCAAGCGTATAAGAGGAATAGGCCACGCATGAGTAAGGTTCACAAATCGAGACTTCCTAGACCCGGGGCATTTGGCCCGGCGCCGCGGGGGACGAGCTTTAGAGCCGCCATCCGCAGGACGCCAAAACTCTCGCTGCTTGCGGTTGCGGCGCCGGCTCCGGCCATGCCCGCCCCAATCGATCACGGTCTCACCGCCGCCGGGATTGTAGCGGCGCTCGGGTCGGCCGCCTTCGCCGCTTATATGATTGCGCACAACGCCTCAATACCGGACGACGCAGGGTTGGCCGGGCCGGCATCCCTCTCTGCGGCTCCTCCTTCAATGCTGCAGTCTTCGCCCGAGAACGAACGAGAAGTTTTTCCCGCCGGTATCCAGGCAGGTTCGGCTCCTAGGGAGCGGATCGTAACCCTGCCGGGCGCCCTTGCCTCCACTCCATCATTAGCAGGCCAAGGGAAGGATCTCCTGTTGCTGCGCTTCGTCCATAACGGGATGGCTCTCGTGGAGAGCGCAGATGGAATCTATGCGGTCAAGAAAGGAAGCAAATTACCAGGAGCAGGCCGTGTCTTGTCGATCGGAATCCATCGCGGCAAGTGGGTTCTTGTGACCGGCACAAGGATTATCACTGTCAGCCGGTAGCGGTTACCTTGTTCGGCATAGCCCCGCCCGCGACTGTTGAACCCGAAGCAGTCCGGGAGCCAAAAAGAGATGAACACGAGCTCCGTTCGAACCTAACGATTGCCGGTGCCTGTTGACGCATCCGCGCGTTCATTTGCGCGCGATAGCCCGCTCGAATTCAGCCTCAGCCTCGAGACTCGTCCTGTCACGCCCAATTGTTGCGACCGCTAATTTTTTGCCCTCATAAAAATAGCTCGTCGCGCAGTCGCGGGCCTCGAAATCGCCGTCGGCCTCTGCCCTGTCCCAACGTTGAGCTGAGCCGACATAGGAGATTGCCGCGTCGTACTGTTCCGTCCAGAAGAATGGAATGGCATCGAATCTCTCGCCCATACCGAGAATATTGCGTGCCGCGGTCTGACCCTGTCTTTCGGCGACCACGAAGTGCTCAATTCGGATTCTTTCGCCGCTGAGGCGATCGGGCCAGCGCGCAATATCGCCCGCTGCGAAAATGGCAGGGGAGCTCGTCTGAAGATACTCGTTGACCAGCACGCCGCGCTCGACTGCGAGGCCAGCGCGCTCTGCCAATTCCGTCGATGGCCTCACGCCAATCCCAATCACAACAAAATCAGCATCAAGATTTCGTCCCCCTGCAAGAGTTACGGCTCGCGAAGAGATGGACGCGGCAGTTGTGCCGAGATGAAATTTTAATCCATGGCTTTCGTGCAGTTGTTTGATGAATTCGCCAGCCTCTCTGCCAAGGATTCGCTCCATCGGAAGCGCTTCCTGGCCAACAACATCGACTTCAATCTCGCGTGCGCGCAGTGAGGCGGCCACTTCAAGGCCAATGAAGCTCGCGCCGATGATGACCGCACGGCGAGCCGATTGAGATTCCGCGATGAGAGCGCGGCTGTCGGCGAGCGTCCGCAAATAGTGCACGTGGGGCAGCGTGCTCCCAGCTACGTCAAGCCTGACCGGCTCGGCACCCGTTGCAAGGAGGAGGGCATCAAAGGCGACTTCACTGCCGCCCGAAAGCCGGAGCCGATGGGCCTGAGCATCAATCGCTTCGACGCCGGTGGCGAGCCTTAATTCAATGCCGTGATCCTTATAGAAATCCGGAGAGCGCAATGGGATCCAATCTTCTGGGGCAGAACCCGCGAGATAAGCCTTTGACAAGTTGGGGCGGTCGTAAGGCGCGCTTTCGTCGGCGCTCAAAATGGTGATCGCGCCCGAATAACCCTGCTTGCGCAGTTCCTCGGCAGCCGCGTTTCCGGCGGCACCCCCGCCAATGATGGCGATCGACCGCGGGAGGCCAGGCGACGAGAGTTGGCGCGCCGCAGGAGGAGTTAACTTTTCTCGAACAAAAATCCGGCCGTCCTGCCGCGCCACCCGCCAGCAGGAGACCGCATTGAGAGCAGGGGCGCGCAGCGCCTCGCCCGTGCGCAGGCTAAAACAAGCATGGTGCCAAGGGCAGCGAACGGTATCGCCGACGATGAGCCCCTCGGCAAGAGGCCCGCCGTAATGAGTGCAAACCGAGCCAATCGCAAAGACCTCCTCGCCTCGCCTTGCGAGCAAAGCTGGCTCGCCCCCCGCATGGCCGGCCACCATCCCGCCGTCCGCGAGTTCACTCGCCGGGATTCCCTGCTGCAAATCGGGGCCTGCGGGTTGATCTGCCTGTGAAGTCACGGGAGTCCTCCTCGCTCTCCAGCTTTTCCAGGCTGTGACAATGCCTAGGAAGCTTCTGTCGGCCAAGGATAGACGCGCTCCAACCGGAATTGGTTCCGCTAGAGCAGCGAAAGGCGCGTCCGCGGGCAACCGCTGGGAACGGACGGCCTGCCCAGACAAGCGGCTAGCCAGTTTGCCTGATGCGGCCAGCCGGCAAGAGCTAAACTGCAATCCCGTGTTGCGCCGCTAGATCGCGCAGATTGACGAGCGGCCTGGCACCGATGTGCTGGATGACCTCCGCCGCGGCGAGAGCGCCAAGTTTTGCGCAGGTCTCCAAATCCTTGTCTTTCGTGAGCCCCGCGAGGAATCCGGCAGCAAAAAGATCTCCTGCCCCCGTGGTATCGACGACCCTGTCCACTGCAAACGCCGGGACAGCAACGCTGCCGTTGCCGTTAATAACGATAGAACCCTTCTCGGAGCGGGTGACGATTGCGAGCACGCCCTCGCGGCGGAGTTGCCCGATCGCGGTATCGAAATCGGCCGTTTGGTAGAGCGAATGAACCTCGCTTTCATTGGCAAAAACAATCTGCACCGCGCCTGAGCGCATAAGGCCCAAAAATTCTTCCCGGTAGCGATCGACGCAAAAAGCGTCCGAAAGTGAGAGGGCCACCTTACGGCCTGCGGCGCGAGCGGTTTTGGCAGCTTTGGCGAAGGCGGCCTTTGCAGCCGGTGGATCCCAAAGATAACCTTCGAGGTAGACGATCGACGACTGCCTCACAGTCTCTTCATCGACGTCCGCCTCGGTCAAATTCTGCGAGGCGCCTAAAAAGGTGCTCATTGTGCGCTGGCCATCGGGCGTCACCAGCACGAGGCAACACGCAGTCGCCGGGCCGTCCTTAGCAAAAGGTGTCGCAAAGGAGACCTTGGCCGCCCGGATGTCATGGGCAAACGCCTTGCCGCTTGGGTCAGATTTGAGTTTGCCAACGAAAGCTGTCTTACAGCCAAAGCTCGCCGCGCCGATAATCGTATTTGCCGCCGAGCCTCCTGAGACCATTGTGGCGGGCCCCATCGTTTCATAGAGCGCCTGCGCGCGGGCCTCGCCGACCAGGGTCATCGTGCCTTTATGGAGGCCCTGGCTGACGAGAAAATCATCGTCTGCCACGCTGATGACGTCAACGATTGCATTGCCAAGGCCAAGGATGTCGAACCGGCAAGACGGCATGAGCACTCCGGGTAAAGCCATTGATTTGGCGCGTGCCTGCGAGGCGCTACCGCCGCGGCAGCCAATGGTTCGGCCGCGAGAGCCGCGCCGGCCCAAAGACTAATGCTCAGGAATTGGCGCGAAAGTAAAGCCAGCGGCAGGCCGATGCCGGGGAGTGGGCCGCTGCGGCCTAATGCTTCGCGCCATGGGAGATGGACTGCCCCGCGCCCGGATTGGATCTCTGAGTTCTTCAGAGCGGAGCCTCCCCGGCTCCGCGCTTGAAGTTGGCGCGGCACGTCCCAGGATTGAATATTCGTCCCCGCGCGCCTTCGGCAGCGCCCCTGGCGAGTCCGGCTGGCAAACGAGCGGCCTCGCGAGCAGGCGAAGAGCTTAACGACTCCGCTGGTTGCGCAAGGCAGCGGGAGCGGAGCGGCGCGTGCAGGAAGCCTGCTGCGCTGAGATTAAGAATGCGGCGGCGAGAAAGAATAGCCCTGCCATGAGGAATCTCCATTTTCAGACAAATGAATTGACGCAATATTCGTGCCACTCGTGCTCGCAATGAGATCGGCGGCGGGCCATGCGACAAGCCCGAACGCCGGTCCTCCACAGCAAAGTTTGTGGGCGCTTGAAAGTTGCATGCCGCATTTCACGAGCAGAGGGACGGAGGGAGAGGTCAGCTCGGTTGACCGATGGCTGACCAAGGGGAGGGAATTTTTCCTTCTCTTCGGAGATCAAATTCGACTCGCCGCACCTCTCATACTTGGCTGCGAACAGGGCCGGCTCATTATGAATGGTCTGCAGCCAGACGGACCTTCTCCATTTTGTCCACGTTTCGCGCGGCGGAAACCAGCATCCTTTCGCCAAACTCACCTGTCCCTCGCGGGAATTTGCAACCACGTTTGTGAGATACTCGATATATGCGGTGGCCGGCAGTCTGGGTATACGCCAGTCAAAAAGGCGGCCCTGCCCAACCGCCCAATATTCTCCGATCATCTGTCAATTTCATCTCTTTCGAGCAAATTTTCAATTAGGAGGTCCGATTGCCAGACGAAGGTGTCAAGTTGATCGTGCGTTTTAACGAGAAACCGCGCCGCCTTCAAATAGGCTTCGAATGCCCCGATGGATACAGTGGCCGCATTTTTGCCCGGCCTCAACCAGTAGCGATCCACAACCTTTTGCGAGATCCGTAGGCTGTCCTCTATTTTTCCTGCACGGGCCATTGCGCTTGCCTCCGAAAGTAAGGCACGCGCCAGGGCTGCCTCGCCCGCAGTGAGATCACTCTACTTATCCTTATGCACTTTTTGCTTTATCAACAACTGGTCGAGTGCTTCCGTCCTCGATGTGGGCCGGTCTGCCAGAACGGCACCTTGAATCAGAACTCTGTTTCTTCTTCGAAATCATCATCAAGATCATGGTCCCCGGCTAATGTCCCCGCATATTCGTGAACGAGGCCATCGGCTACCCCCAGCAACTCGAATTTTTCGTCTGCAATCAAGCGCTCTGCCGACCTGATTTTCTCGATCGCCCATTCAGCGAGCTCATCATCGCTCGGCGGGACGTCCAGCTTTGAAAGCAACTCCGAGGCTTTCTCGCAATGGCCATAGTTATATTCGAATCCGATTTGAGGCCGCATACGAGATGCAGCCGCCGCGAACGCGGCTAAAGACAATTTTACAAAGTGCATCTTAGCGAGTGCAGGTTCGCGATTGGCTATTTCTTCCCGCAGCCATATTGTCATGCCAATTGCAACCCTTGCCTCATCAAACGCAGCGACGGCGTTAGCGTAAGCTGTGCGCGCTTCTTGATCCTCCTGCGACATCATCTCTGCGTGAGAGGCTCGCTTTGCAAAATGCCGCCACAGAAAATAGCCGATGGCCTCGCCCAGACCGGCGCTTTTCACGGGAAAAGAGCTGAGGATCGCGCGGTTCCGGTAAGTATTTTCCATTTGAGCTCGATAAATGGCGGCCAAGCGAGGCTGAACAAAACGGGACAGATCCTCCTTTTGCCTCTCCCAGCCTAGAAAAATCGTCTCAAGCGGCTTTTCAATCGCGGCCTTGTACGCGCTCTCGTCCGCCAAGCCGAAAACCGGCTTGAACACCAAAATCGATTTTTCAACTATCTCCGCTTCGCATTGCCTCGCCTTGCGGCCTGGCCGGTTATCGATCATCCATCGCCTGCGGACGGATCCGGCCTCGATTTCAATAATGAGGTCCATCTCGTATTCCGAATGAAACCCTCCATGAACGTAGTCAAGTTCTTCGCCGAGGGGCACGCGGAGCAGCCCCGTATACCAGGACGCGGACACGGGAATTAAATAAGAACAAAGGAGTTGCCTCACAGTGATCTTGCTCGCGAGCTCGCGGTCAGCAAGTCCGTTCTCGTCAGGAATCCTCGAGCCGTACCAGCACAGATCCGATTGCCGGACTCCGCCGGGGCCTTCGGGCAGCGACTCGATTCGGGCAACAATACGCCTGAGCTGTCCGGCAGGATCCTCTCTCCGCCGAGGCTCGCAAATATCTCTTTTGCTTTCAAGCTGGCCATTCAGTCCGATGAGCCAAAGCCGGCCGTCTTCGATTTTCCATGACGCCACATATCAGCCAGTTTGCTGTGTGTGGCGGCTTAAAATACGGCCGGTCCGGCATGGCCTCGAAAAGGACCTCTAATGGAAGCACGAAGAGCTTGCAACGAATATCATCGACCAGAATCGAATCGCTCACTTGCGCTGTCATTATCTGACTCGTTTGCAGGAGGCATTGACCTGCCAGTGAGCCGCTTCCCGCGGACTGAGGCAGGCTTGGCGCATCTGTCTTGCGAGCTTCGGGGCTGCCAGGCCGGCGGCGTCCCGGCGCATGTATATAAATAACATCAATATAATAATAATATCAATAGAAAATTGAGAGAGTCTGACGAAACTGCCGGATTGCGCTCGCCCCAATCAGAAGCCTTCGAACAGCGCGGTCGAGAGATAACGCTCGGCGAAGGAGGGCACGATCATTACGATGTTCTTGCCTTCCATGCCCGGACGCAAACCAATTTCGATGGCGGCAGCGATCGCAGCCCCAGACGAGATTCCGATAGGAATGCCCTCAATGCGCGCGACGAGCCTTGCCGTATCGAATGCGGTCTGATTGCCGACAGTCAAAACCTCATCGATGAGCGAGCTGTCGAGAATGGGCGGGATGAATCCCGCTCCAATTCCCTGAATCTTGTGCGGCCCCGGCTGGCCGCCCGAAAGAACAGGCGAATCTTCGGGCTCGACCGCGACAATCTTGAGCCCCGGCCGCCGCGGCTTGAGCACCTGCGCCACGCCGGTGATCGTACCTCCCGTGCCCACGCCCGCAACGAACACGTCAACCTCACCTTTGGTGTCGTTCCAAATCTCCTCGGCTGTTGTTAGCCGGTGGATATCAACATTCGCCGGGTTTTCGAACTGCTTTGGAATGACAGCATCCGGGGTTGCGGCGGCGATCTCTTGCGCTTTGGCAATGGCGCCCTTCATGCCCTGCTGGGCGGGTGTTAAGACGAGCTCGGCGCCGAGGAGTGCGAGCATCTTGCGCCGCTCGATCGACATCGATTCCGGCATCACGAGAATGAGCCTATATCCGCGCGCGGCCGCGACAAACGCAAGCGCGATTCCGGTGTTGCCGGAGGTCGGCTCGATCAGCGTTGTTCTGCCGGGCGCGATCGTACCAGACTTCTCCATGACCGTGATCATGTGAACACCGATCCGGTCTTTAACGCTTCCAACCGGATTGAAGAATTCGAGCTTGGCGAGGAGACTGGCTTTGACACCCTTTTCTTTGGCAACCTTCTTCAGCCGCACCAGCGGCGTATCGCCGATCGTTTCGGTGATCGATTCATAGATGCGGCCGCGCCCCGGCCGCGGTTGGACCTCGGCATATCCGGCCTGTTTTGCGGCGGTTTGCGGCATTTGGCACTCCGTTGCTGATTTTGGATCCGGGCCCTATCGAAAGGCGGGAAGGCGCGCCAGGAAGGTACGGCAGGGGGGGCTCGCCGCGGCCCGCCGGTCCCATGTGCCGCGCGGCCAAGGCCGAGGCAAAGCATTGGCTAAGATTTCTTAGCGCTTGTCAAAAGCGCACCTCGAAGGAGCCGCTAGGGCTGCGGGGTCAGGCGCAGATAAGATTTGAGCGCCCGGAATCCCTTTGGGAAGCGCTTCTTTGCGTCTTCGTCGCTGACCGCTGTGACGATGATCACGTCCTCGCCCGGTTTCCAATTCACCGGTGTTGCGACTGGATGCTTTGCGGCAATCTGCAACGCGTCGAGAAGACGCAGCACTTCGTCGAAATTGCGCCCGCTCGTCATTGGATAAGTCAGCATAGCTTTGATCTTTTTGTCTGGCCCGATGATGAAGACGGAGCGGACGGTCGCATTGTCGGCAGGCGTGCGGCCTTCGGAGCTTTCGCCCGCGTCGGCCGGGAGCATGTCGTAAAGCTTGGCGACCTTGAGCTCCGGATCTCCGATCATCGGGTAAGTGACCGCCGCGCCCTGCGTCTCTTCGATGTCCTTGACCCAGCTCGTATGCGATGAAACCGGATCGACGCTGAGGCCGAGGATCTTGCAGCCGCGTTTGTCGAACTCTGGTTTAAGCTTGGCCATGTAGCCAAGCTCGGTTGTGCAGACCGGCGTAAAATCCTTGGGGTGCGAGAACAAAATCGCCCAGCTGTCGCCGATCCACTCGTGAAAGTTGATTGGCCCTTGGGTTGTCTGTGCCGTGAAGTTCGGCGCCTCGGAGTTGATTCGCAGCGACATTGTCGGATCCTCCTTGATGGTTCAGCTTGGCAAGGCCAGGGTAAAGCGGCTCTGCCTTCGATCGATTTCCCCCTGCAGCCGGCGGGCAAGGCTCTGCACCCTGGTGATCGAGGCAGAAGAACGCCATTCTGCTTCGCCCGATACGCACGGATAATGCTCCTTCCACCGTTTTGCCGGCTGGACTGACTTAAATCGTGTAGGTGAAAGACTCGTATGCCATTTCGCCAAGCACCTGGTCCATGCTGCGCGAGGGCTCGGGCGAGCCTGACGTCCCCACGGCCCGGGCGGGCACACCCGCCATCGTCGTATTCGGAGGCACGGGATTGACGACGAGCGAGCCTGCAGCGATCCGTGAGTTCGCCCCGACCTCGATATTGCCGAGGATCTTTGCGCCAGCGCCGATCATCACACCATGCCGGATCTTGGGATGACGGTCGCCGGTCTCGCTGCCGGTCCCTCCCAAGGTGACATTTTGCAGGATCGAGACATTGTCCTCGATGACGCTCGTTGCGCCCACAACGAACCCGGTCGCATGATCGAGGAAAAGTCCTCTGCCAAGCACCGCCGCGGGATGAATATCGGTCTGGAAGACTTCCGAGGCCCGGCTCTGTAGATAGAGCGCGAAATCGGTCCGGCCCTTAGTCCAGAGCCAATGCGCCAGCCGGTGGGTTTGGATCGCGTGATATCCCTTGAAAAAGAGCAGCGGTTCGATCAAGCGCTCGCAAGCTGGATCGCGCTCGAGCACCGCGACGATGTCGGCGCGGAAACCAGCGCCAACTGCATCGTCGCTTGCCGCTGCCTGGCTAAACACATCGCAGATGAGACCGGCCGGGAGGCTAGCGTTGCCAAGGCGCGCCGAAATGCGATGAATGACGGCTTCCTCGAAAGTCGGGCGGTTCAAGATTGAAGTAGCAAAAAGCGGGGCCAGAGCCGCTTCGCGCGAAAGCGCCTCCTCGGCTTCCTGGCGGAGCCGCGCCCAAAGCGCGAAGGACAACTCCGCGCCCGCCTTGGCGGCCTCAAACCGTTCGAAATTGGTCACGAGAGACATGGGTTAACTGCGGATTGCGTGCCGGCCGCGGCAGAACCGCTTCTGCCAGAGCCAATCGTCTGAGCGCCTGCTAGCTAACAATTCTAGCCGATAAACTCAACAAATGGAAACGCCCGGCGCTCCTCTGCCAAATAGAGTGCGTCCGCCGCCTCGATGGCGGCTGCCGGGGGAAAACCAGGCGGCTAGCCTGCGGCTTCGCGCTTTGGCACTTCCTGCGACCGGGCCGGGTTCTCGGGCCTTAGCCAGCCGCTCAATTGCTCAAATCCTGCGATCTCGATCTTCGTCGTCCCTGACGCTGGCGTATCGAAAAAGCCCTCCTCCTTGAAGCTCTTGAAGACCGCAAAATGCAGATCGCTATTGGCGCGGGCCATCGTCTCGACATCGCCGACAAAGACGCAGAGCTCGAAATTCAGCGCGCTCGCCGACATTCCGGTGAGCAGCACTTGCGGGCTTGGAATATTGAGAACGAGCGGATTTGCTTTAGCAATCGTAAGCAGGACGCTGCGCACCTTTTCGGGATCGGCCGCGCCAGAGACGGCGAGCGGGATGACAAGCCTGCCGGTCCGGTCGTTGCGCACGAGGTTCTTCACAACGCCGGTCACGAGATTTGAATTTGGAATGATGACTTGCGAGCGGTCGAGGGTCTCAATTTCGGTCGAGCGCACATTGATCCGCCGCACATAACCTTGATCGCTGCCGACAACAATCCAGTCCCCCACCCTGACCGCGCGCTCCCAAAGCAATATCAGCCCAGAGACGAAGTTGTTGACGATTGACTGCAGGCCAAAGCCAATACCAACCGAAAGAGCGCCGGCAACGATTGCGAGCTTCTCAAAACTCAAACCGAGATAGCCGAGCGCAAACCCTGCGGCAGTGATTACGCCGACGTAACCGAGACTTGTGCGAATCGAATTGCGCAGGCCGAGATCGAGCCGCGTTCTCGGCAGCACGTTCTCGTCAAACCACTGCAGCGCCGTGTGTATTGCGGCAATGGTCAGCGCGAAAATGCCAACGGCAATGACGACGCTCGCGGGAGAAATGGTCGTGGCGCCGATCCTGAAGCCGAGAAAGGCGGCGCTAAGGGCGGTTTCCACATCGCTCGACTGAACTCCCCAGGGCGCCAGGATGAAAATGGCGGCAACCGCAAAGAGAACGAGCCGCATGAGCCCTGAGGCCAAAACACCGATGAGCTCGAGCGTGTCGCGCCTCAAGCCAATGCTCGCCATGAGCCGCTGGCCCGCGCGCGTACCGGCCGAGAAGCTTACGCCGATCAGCTCGTCGGTAAGGACAGAGGTTAGAAACCAGGCGCAGCCGACGGCACCAGCCCAGAACAACTGATCGGCCAAGAAGCTGCCGAAAGCCGCGTAGCCCGCGAGTACAGAGGCCGCGATGGCGAAGACCGCCACCCAGGCGCCGGCCCGGAGCAGATCGAACCAATCGCGCTGGCCGGCCTGCTCCCGGGCTCGCGGCTCTCCGGAGTTTGCCGCGGCACCGAACCGCCAAAGCTCCATCGCCACTAGGAAAGCCGAAAGGAGCGCGAAGAGGCCGCGCATGGCGACTGCAACGGGCAAAGAGGCCCCGGTCACATCGGCAAGCGCAGCAAAGATGCGGGACACAGAAACGAGACAGGCAAGACCGGTTGCGGCCCGCACCACGCCCCTGGCGGCGGCGTCATTCAGCGCTGGCAGTCTCCACCGGGGCCGCGCCGGGGCAAAGAGGCCGAGCGTGATGCCAGCCGCTGCCGCGATCCGGATGACGGCCCCGCCGCACGCCTGAAAAAAAGGCTCGAGCGCTCCGCTGCTAAGCTCAAAGCTCTGCAGGCCGAAGCCGATGAGAAAGACGGCAGCGATTGGGGCAAGAGCAACGGCGAGGGTCACCCGCCAGGCGCCGAGCACCTTGCGCAAGCGGCTTGGGTCTGCCGGCTCCGGCTCGCGAGTGAGAGTGCGTTTGCCATGCCAAAGGATTGCAACATAAAGGAGTAGCAAGAGCGCTGCGGCGCCGCCAAGGACCGAAAGCTTGCGCCCGTCCAAGCGTTCGCCAGCTGCCCCGATCCATTGGCTGAAGAGCGTTCTAACTTCGGCCGCATCGTCTGGAAGCTCGTGCCAGACTTCAACCCAGAGCATCGGATTGCCAAGGCTTTCTGCCCTAGCGAAAAGCGAGCGCGTGAACAAGGCGCGGCGCTGAGCGGTGATGGTGGCTCGCATCTGATCGGCCGCGACGGCAAGCATCCGGGCGCGCTTCAAAAGCTCGTCCGTGTCACTATAGAGCTTCTGCTGAGCTGTGCGCTCCGCAGTCACTTCAGCGCTTTCCGGAGGCGCCTCGCCGTCCGCCTTCGGGGCGGGGCCAAGCTCGTCGAGGCGCGCCTTAATCCCTTCGAGCATGGGCGCGAGGCGGTCGACAACCTCGCCGGTTTGGACCGAAACTGGATCGAGCTGATGGCGCAGCGCCTCGAGATCGGAATCGGTGAGATCGTGGCGATCAAGACGCGATTCGATTTGCTTTAAGGCGGCGCTGATCTTGTCGAGCACCGGATCGGCCTCGGCCACTTCTTTGGGCTGGCCCTTCGCTGCGCGTGCGGCAGGCGCCGCCGCGTCTTTGGCGGCAATTATCAGCCTCTGCGCTGGTGCTTCCTTAGCGGCAGAGTTCGCGATACCGGGCGCAATGATTGGAAAGGCAATGAGAGAGATCAAAAAAAGGACGCGTTTCAGGGCCGGTTCTCCTTAACATTTTCGGGACTTGGGCCTGAACTGGCCTCAATTTAGTGCAAGCTTGTCTTCCAGAATCCGGCTCTGCGCGGCGTGCCCTGCGCATCCGGCCGCCCCTACCCGGGCCCCCGCTCGGAATAGAGGTGCTCCCGGCCGAGATAGTCGGTGATCCGGTAAAGCTCGCCGGGCGTTATCTCTGAGACATAATTGGGGCCAATCGGTGACTTGCCGAAGCCGCCCGGAATGTCGAGCACGAAATGGGGCTGGCAGAGGCCGGAGAGCCGGCCACGAAGCGCGCGCACGAGTTCCTGCCCCCTGGCGACGGGAATCCGGAAATGGGCAGTGCCGGGAGCCGGATCGAGCTGGTGCAAATAATAAGGTTTGATTCGCGCCTCGACGAAGGCGCGCATGAGCGCCGCAAGCGTCTCGGCGTCATCGTTGACACCCGCAAGGAGCACGCTCTGGCTCACGAGGGGAATGCCCGCGTCGGCCAATCGCGCGCAGGCTGTCCGCGCCTCGTCCGTCAACTCGCGCGGATGGTTTGCATGGACAGCGATATAGACAGCCTTGCCGCAGCCGCGCAAAAGTGCTGCCAGCCCGGGCGTGATCTTAGCAGGATCGGCGACCGGCACCCGGGTGTGTACACGGATAACTTTGACGTGCTTGACTGGCTTAAGCCTCGCCATGAGGTTCGCGAGCCTGCGCGCCGACAAGGTCAAGGGATCGCCACCGGTTAGAATCACCTCCCAAATCTCGGGGTGGTCCGCGATGTAGCCGATTGCCCTTTCGAGCGCTTCCGGCGCGAGGTGAACGGGGCTTTGCGGCCCCACCACGGCTCGGCGGAAGCAGAACCGGCAATAGACCGGGCAGACGTGTAAAAGCTTCAGCAAGACCCGGTCGGGGTAGCGGTGGACGATTCCCTCGACGGGGCTGAAGGCGGCATCACCGGTCGGATCGTCTTTTTCCCCGGGCGCGTGGATGAGCTCGCGCGGATCTGGCACAAACTGCCGTGCGATAGGATCCTCAGGATCTGAGCGGTCGATCAGACTGGCCACTGCAGGCGTAATACCGATCGCGTATTTGGCGGCAACTCTCTCGATTGCTGCTTTTTGGGCGTCCGGCACAAACCCCGTAGCAACAAGGTCCGCTGCACTGCGCAGGGGGCGGGACATTGTCTTCATGCCCCGGGGCCGCGCAGTTGAACCGGCGTCCAGAGGACCTGCTCAATATGCGAGGCCCCCGTCGCGAGCATCACGAGCCGGTCGAAACCAAGGGCGATGCCGCTCGCCTGCGGCATGATGGCGAGCGCATCGAGGAAATCCTCGTCGATGGGATAGGAGTCGCCGTAAATCCGCTGCCGCTCCGCCATTTCCGCCTCAAAGCGCTGCCGCTGCACGGCGGGATCGGTCAGCTCTCCGAACGCGTTGGCAAGCTCGATGCCGCAGACGTAAAGCTCGAAACGCTCGGCAAAGCGGTGATCCTCCTGCAGTTTTGCAAGCGCCGCCTCGCTTGCCGGATAGTCCATGAGCACCGTGGGCCGCCGATGGCCAAGGTGCGGCTCGATCTCCTCCACCATGATCTTGCTGAAGATGTCGGACCAGCTGTCGCCCGCCGTAACTCTGATCCCGTGGCTGCGCGCCCCGGCGGCGAGGGCCTCGCGGCCAGTGCCAGAGCGGTCGAGCGCGGCAAGAAGATCGATCCCGGCGTAGCGATCGAAAGCCTCGGCGACCGTTAAGATTTCGGGCTCGGCGAACGGGTCGGCGACATGGCCCGCGAAGGAGAGGTCGCGGCTCCCCGCGGCGGTTACGGTAGCGGCAAGCAGGCCCATGCAGTCTTCAACAAGCCGTTGATAAGGCGTCTCCACGCGGTACCATTCGAGCATGGTGAATTCTGGATGATGGAGTTTTCCTCTCTCCCGGTTTCTGAACACGTGGCCCAAATGAAAGATGCGCTTTTCTCCAGCCGCGAGGAGTTTCTTGGCCGCAAATTCAGGAGACGAGTGCAGATAAAGCGGCAATCTGACGCCGCTTTCATCAATAAGTTCGGTGTGGAACGCGCTGATGTGGGTCTGATTTCCAGGCGAGACCTGCAAAGCGGCGGTATCGATTTCGAGAAAGGACTCGGCTGAGAAGAACGCCCGGACCGCCTGCATCATCTTCGCCCGGGCAATGAGAAACGGCCGGCGGCCGCGGTGGACATCCGGCTGCCACCAGGCAGAACCGGCGGGGGCGAAAGAACTCATATCTGCCATCTTGCTTGAAAATAGGCCTGTTTCCCTGCGGAGCCGCCGCCAAAGGGCCTAGCCAAAAAGCACAACATGGCTATTGTGCCGCCCGGAATTACCGGCGTGCTCCGGCCCGCCTCGAACGCGGTCCCGCAGTCAGTGCCGAATGAAAGGACACCAGTGAAAGTCATCGCTAGCTCGATCCGCAAAGGCAATATCATCGAAAAGGAGGACGGGCAGCTCTACGCCGTCCTAAGCGCCGAAAGCTTTTATCCGGGGAAGGGGACGCCGACCACCCAAATCGAGATGCGCCGTCTCTCGGATGGCGTCAAAACGGTCGAGCGGTATAAGACCACGGAACAGGTCGAGCGCGCCTTTGTCGAGGACTCAAATTACAGTTATCTCTACCAGGACGCGAGCGGCTATCATTTTATGAATAGCGAGACCTACGAACAGATCACGGTCCCTGCCGAGGTGATCGGCCCCCAGGCCATTTATTTGCAGGAGGGCATGACCTGCGTGCTCTCAATCTTCAACGGAGCGGCCGTCGCCGTCCAATTGCCGCCCCGCGTCACGCTCGAAGTGGTCGAGACAGAGCCAGCTCTCAAAGGCCAGACGGCCTCTTCGTCATATAAACCTGCGGTACTCTCGAATGGCGCGCGGGTCATGGTGCCGCCGCACATCACGGCCGGCACCCGCATTGTCGTCCAGACGGAAGACGGGAGCTATGTCGAGCGGGCCAAGGATTGAGGCCAGCAGGCGGCTAGCGCCGCACCGCCGGTTCGCTGCGGGCCGGCGTCGGCAGCCGCGGAGGATTGCCAAGGCGCCGGTCGAGGTAGTTCCCCACTTCCTCGGTCAGCAAATCAATGCAGTTTTCAAAGAAATGATTGGCGCCGGGGATGGCCGCGTGCTCGATCGTGATTCCCTTCTGAGTCTTGAGCTTCTCGATTAGGCCAATCACCTCCTTTAGAGGTGCAACACGGTCCTGATCGCCGTGCACGAAGAGCCCCGAAGAGGGGCATGGGGCGAGAAAGGAAAAATCGAACCGGTTGGCGGGTGGCGCTATGGCGATAAACCCTTCGATCTCTGGTCTGCGCATCAAAAGCTGCATGGCGATCCAAGCGCCGAAGGAAACTCCGGCGACCCAGCAGGCGCGCGCCTCGGGACTGACGGATTGCGCCCAATCAAGGGCCGCCGCCGCATCGGCCAGCTCGCCCTGGCCGTGATCGAAAGAGCCTTGCGAGAGGCCGACCCCGCGAAAGTTGAAACGCAACACAGAAAAGCCGCGCTCGGCAAAGGTATAATAAAGATGGTAAACGATTTGATTGTTCATCGTCCCGCCAAATTGCGGGTGCGGATGCAAAATGATCGCGATCGGCGCACCACGTATCGTCGAGGGATGAAAACGGCCCTCGATGCGCCCCGCAGGACCGGCGAACTTGACCTCGGGCATGCTTGCTCCGTAGAAGCTTGAGGTATTCTGGGCCCTGTCAGCGCTGAAGCTGCGCCCAGCAGGAGGCAAGCGGCCCCGCGCGGGCAGAGCCCCGCAGCCTCAAAGCCTTGCACCCTTGACTTCCTCGCCCGCCACCTCATTAAAAGAAGTCTGGCGAAGGCACGCGAATTCGGGTTGCATTGCCGCCGGCGATCCTTCTAGCACGCGCACCGCTTCCGATTGCAAGCTTTTTCGAGCCTTTGCGAAAGCCTGCGGGGCCTGAGCCACTCTGGACTAATTGGGTTTCCGGCTCCGGTCATGCGCGTCTATATGGACCATAATGCCACATCGCCGCTGCGCCCCGCGGCGCGCGCGGCAATGCTCAACGCCCTTGAGCTTTGCGGCAATCCGTCCTCCATACATGCCGAGGGGCGTGCGGCACGCGCCCTGATCGAGTCTTCCCGCGCCACCATTGCCGCCTTTGCCGGGGTTGGCGAAAAAGACGTCATCTTGACTTCCGGAGGGACAGAGGCGCTCAATCTGGCCCTTTCGCCCAACATCGAGGCGGCAGCAACCAAGGGCCCTTTCGAACTCCTCCTGGCTGGAGGCGGAGAGCACGCAGCAGTTTTTGCGGGCCACCGCTTCCCAAAAGATCAAGCTCGAACAGCCGCCTTGACGCCCCAAGGCGTGATCGATTTGGAAGCGCTTGGACGAGTGCTTGCCCGCGCGAGTGCGGACGGGCGCAGGGTAATGCTTGCGCTCCAGGCCGCAAACAATGAAACAGGCGTCATCCAGCCCATCGCCGCGGCGGCAGAGATGATTCACGCCGCCGGAGGCTTTCTGGTGTGCGATGCGGTCCAGGCAGCGGGCCGGATCGATCTTAAGGCCGCAACAGCAGGCGCCGACGCCGTAATCCTCTCGGCCCACAAGTTCGGCGGCCCGAAGGGCGCTGGAGCGCTCTGTTTGCGCTCTGGTGATGTCCACATTCGCGAGCCTCTTTTGCGCGGCGGAGGTCAAGAGCGGGGGCTGCGCGCAGGAACCGAGAATGTTGCCGCAATCGCCGGAATGGCCGCCGCCGCGGAGGCTGCGGGCGAGAAATTCCGTCAAGAATCTCGCCTCCTCGCCGCTTGGCGGGACGAACTTGAGGGGGAGATCGCCCGCCTTGCGCCCGAGGCTGTGTTCTTCGGGCGCGATGCAGAACGCCTGCCAAATACGTCCTGCTTCGCCCTGCCCTTCCTTGAGGCCCATGTGCTCCTTATATCTTTGGATCTAGCGGGGATCGCCGTCTCGTCGGGTTCCGCCTGCTCGTCGGGCAAGGTCAAGCGCTCCCATGTCTTGAGCGCGATGAGCATCGCGCCGGAGCTTGCCCAAGGGGCGCTCCGGGTCAGCCTCGGCTGGAATTCACGCCGCGAGGATTGTCTCACGTTCCTCACGGCTCTCGAAAATGTCCTCAGGCGGATCAAAGCCCGGCGGAAGAGGTCCGCCGCATGAGGCTCATGCCTGAAGCGCAAAGGCTTTGGTGCGCTATCGCCCGGTAAGCGGGTTCCGTGCCCGGATTTTTTGGGGTAGTTTGTTGCGTCTCAACCAGCGGTCCTTGAAACCGCCAAGGATGAGGAGAGTGATATGCCTGCGGTCCAGGAGACCGTCGATCGCGTGAAAGCGATCGACGTCGCCGAGTATAAGTATGGCTTTTTCTCCGATATTGAATCCGAGAAAGCCCCGAAAGGCCTCAGTGAAGACATCGTCCGCTTCATCTCGGCCAAGAAGAATGAGCCGGCCTGGCTCACCGAATGGCGGCTTGGCGCCTACCGGCGCTGGCTGACGCTCGAGGAGCCGCGCTGGGCGAATGTCATTTATCCCTCGATCGATTATCAGGCGATCTATTATTACGCGGCCCCGAAATCGGTGAGCGGCCCCAAGTCGCTCGAAGAGGTCGATCCCGAGATTCTCAAAATTTATGAAAAGCTCGGCATCCCCTTGCGCGAGCAGGAGGTGTTGCTCGGCATTCCTCCCGAGCGCAGAGTGGCGGTTGACGCCGTTTTCGACTCCGTCTCGGTTGCCACCACCTTCAAGCGCGAGCTCGCCAAGGCCGGGGTGATCTTTTGCCCGATCTCGGAGGCCGTTCAGACGCACCCCGAGCTTGTGAGCCAATATCTCGGCACGGTCGTGCCGCCGACGGATAATTTCTTCGCCACGCTGAATTGCGCCGTCTTCTCCGACGGGACTTTCGTTTATGTGCCGCCGGGCGTGCGCTGCCCGATGGAGCTCTCGACCTATTTCAGGATCAACGAGCGCAACACCGGCCAGTTCGAGCGCACTCTCATTATCGCCGATAAGGGGAGCTACGTCTCTTATCTTGAGGGCTGCACGGCGCCGCAGCGCGACGAAAATCAACTCCACGCCGCCGTCGTCGAGCTGATCGCGCTCGATGACGCCGAGATTAAATATTCGACGGTGCAGAATTGGTATCCCGGCGATGCTCAAGGCCGGGGAGGCGTTTATAATTTCGTCACCAAGCGCGGCGATTGCCGGGGCGCGAATTCCAAAATCTCGTGGACGCAGGTCGAAACGGGCTCCGCAATCACTTGGAAATATCCTTCCTGCATTCTGCGCGGCGACAATTCGCGCGGCGAATTCTACTCGGTCGCCATCTCCAAGGGCTATCAGCAGGTCGATTCCGGCACCAAGATGATGCACCTCGGCAAGAATACGACGAGCCGGGTGATCTCGAAAGGAATTGCGGCAGGACACTCGCAGAATACGTATCGCGGCTTGATCTCGGCCCATCGCAAGGCCACGGGCGCCCGCAACTTTACGAACTGCGATTCGCTGCTCATCGGCAATTCCTGCGGCGCGCATACGGTGCCCTATATCGAATCGAAGAACGCGTCGGCGCAGTTCGAACACGAGGCGACGACCTCGAAGATTTCCGAAGATCAGCTCTTCTATTGCATGCAGCGCGGGCTTTCGGCGGAAGAGGCGACGGCGCTCATCGTCAACGGCTTCGTTCGCGATGTTCTGCAGCAGCTGCCGATGGAATTCGCGGTCGAGGCGCAAAAGCTTATCGCGATTTCGCTTGAAGGAAGCGTCGGCTGACCCGCTCGCGAGGGCCGCCTGACGGGACCCAAGCTGCCGCTGCGATTTCAAAGCGGCAGACGGGAGCAGCAGCGGATAGTTACGCGTCAGGGTTTGAAACAAAGGTAGACTGCCGTGCTCGAAGTAAAAGACGTTACCGTCTCTGCAGGCGACCGCCAGATTCTCAATGGGCTCACGCTCACCATTCGCGATGGCGAGGTGGCGGCCCTTATGGGCCCGAACGGAAGCGGCAAATCGACCCTTGCTTACGTTATGTCCGGCAAGCCGGGCTATATCATCGAATCGGGGGAGATTTTGCTGAATGGCGAGAACATCCTCGATGACGAGCCGGATGTGCGCGCCGCCAAGGGACTGTTTCTCGCGTTCCAGCATCCCGTCGAGATTCCGGGCGTTGCGGCGATGACTTTTCTCAAAGCCGCCTTGAATGCGCAGCGCAAATACCGGGGTGAAAGCGAGCTCTCCACGCCCGACTTCATGAAGCGGATGAGGACCGCCGCGAAAAGCCTCGAGATCCCGCAAGAGATGCTCAAGCGCGCGCTCAACGCCGGCTTCTCGGGCGGCGAGAAGAAACGCATGGACATTCTGCAGATGGCGGTGCTCGAGCCGTCCTTCGCCATTCTCGACGAAACGGACTCAGGGCTCGACATCGACGCGCTGCGGATCGTTGCCTCTGGCGTTAATGCCCTGCGCGCGCCAAGCCGCGGTTTTCTGATCATCACCCATTATCAGCGCCTCCTCAATTATATCGTCCCCGACACCGTCCATGTGATGGCGCAGGGCCGGATCGTTCGCAGTGGCGGCAAGGAGCTTGCTGTAGAGCTGGAGAAGAGCGGATACCGCGATTACACCACAGAATCAGCCGTGGCCTAGCCCATGAAAGCCGGCGTCATCCCTGCAAGAACTCCCGCCGAAAGAGCCTTGATGGAGCATTATAGGGGCGCAAAACCTCGCCTGCCCGGAGGCCGGAACATTTCCGGATGGCGCGACTGCTGCTTTCGGGCTTTCGAGTCCGCAGGTCTGCCGCACCGGCGGATCGAGTCTTGGCATTACACCGACCTGCGCGCGCTCATGCGCGAGCGCCTGCCGCTCGCAAACCCTCCGGCCGGCGAGGCGATTGAAAAATTGAACCGGCAGCTTGCGGGGCCAATGGCCGCAAAGCGGCGGATTGTTTTGGCGGACGGCTACTTTGTGCCCGAGCTTTCTAGCCCGTTGCCGGAGGGTGTGCGGGTCCGCTCGCTCGCCGCAGCGCTCGCTGAAGACCGGCCGGGACTTATCCCTCTACTTTCCTGCGGCGGCCTTGGTGAAGAGGACCCGGTTCTCGCCCTCAATGCGGCCATGATGCAGAGCGGCGCTCTTATTGAAGTGGGCCCTGGCGTTGCCGTAAATGAGCCAATCCATCTCGTTTATGCCGCGGCCGCGCCAAGTCCTGTCTCCTATTTCTCCCGCTCGGTGCTCACGGTCGGCAACGGCGCCTGCGTACGCTTGGCCGAGTGGGGTCTTTCCCCCGGCGGGCCCGCCTCCTCGCCGCGCCAAGCCAACGCCGTGCTCGCCATCGATGTCGGCGAGGGCGCCTCACTGTTCCACAGCGCAAAGGCGGGGGGCGCCGCTTCCGGCAGCATCCAGCTCGACAGCCTGCTCGCGCGAATCGGCGCGGGCGCGCGGTTTGAAACGTTCTCCTTTGTTTCCGGGGCCGCGGCGCTGCGCCGGCAGATGTTCATCCGCCTTGAAGGCGCGGACTCCGAAGCGTCGATCAAGGGCGTTTCTCTCCTGCGCGGCCGCGAACACGCCGATGTGACACTCCGGCTTGAGCATGCCGGCGCGCGCTGCAGGAGCCGGGAGATCTTCAAATACATTGCCGATGAGCAGGCAACTGGTGTTTTCCAAGGCAAGATCCGGGTGCTGCCCGAAGCGCAAAAAACCGACGCGAAGATGCTCGCCAAGGCGGTGCTTTTGTCAGAAAGCGCCGCGATGAACAGCAAGCCGGAGCTCGAAATCTTTGCCGACGACGTCGTTTGCGGCCATGGCGCCACCTCAGGCAGCCTTGATAAGGACCAACTCTTCTACCTCCAATCGAGGGGCCTAAGATTTGACGAGGCCGAGGCTCTGCTTCTCGAAGCTTTTGCTGCCGATGTCATCGACAGCATAGGCTATGAAGAGGTTGCGAAGAGATTCCGGAATGCGGTCAGGGCCTGGCTCTCGGCGCGGCGGCGGACAGAATTGGAAGCGGAGCCTGCGACGGCTTGAGAGCGCGAATAGGGAGAGAGCATAGCGATGACCAAGCACATTACCATCGATGCGCCGCTCGATCCCGCGGCTCTGCGCCAGGACTTTCCGATCCTTGCGAAAGAGATCTACGGCAAGCCGCTCGTCTATCTTGATAATGCAGCTTCCGCACAAAAGCCAAGGCAAGTCGTCGAGCGGATGGTGCATGCTGTCTATCACGAATACGCCAATGTCCACCGCGGCTTGCATCATCTCGCCAACGCAGCAACAGATGCTTTCGAAGCCGCCCGCGAGAGCGTACGCGCTTTCTTGAACGCGAGGTCGGCCAGTGAAATCATCTTCACAAAATCAGCAACCGAAGCGATCAACCTCGTTGCGTCTTGCTTTGGCCAGGCTTTCATAAAGGAAGGCGATGAGATTGTACTCTCGATTATGGAGCATCATGCCAATATCGTGCCCTGGCACTTTTTGCGCGAGCGCAAGGGCGCGGTGCTGAAATGGGTCGATGTTGACGATGACGGTAATTTCCGCCTTGACCAATTCGAGCAGGCATTGACCGGAAAAACAAAGATCGCTGCCATCACGCATATGTCAAATGTCCTCGGAACGGTCCCGCCGGTTAGGGATATCGTGCGGATCGCGCATGAGCGGGGCATCCCGGTCTTGATCGACGGCTCCCAGGGCGCGGTTCACCTCGACGCCGACGTCCGGGAGCTCGACGTTGATTTCTATTGCCTGACTGGACACAAGCTCTATGGCCCGACGGGCATTGGCGCCCTCTACGGCAAAAGCGAATGGCTCGCGAGATTGCCTCCTTTCCTTGGTGGCGGCGAGATGATCGAAGAGGTCGCCAAGGACCACGTGATTTATGGCGTTCCCCCGCAGCGCTTTGAGGCGGGAACGCCGCCGATCGTGCAGGCAATTGGCCTTGGCGCGGCGGTGGACTATGTCCAGAAGATCGGCCGGGCGCGGATCCAAGCGCACGAGCTCGCCTTGGGCCGCTATGCGCAGGAACGGCTCTCCAAACTCAACTCGCTCCAAATCTACGGACGCGCAAAAGAAAAAGGCGGCATCATCTCATTCAATTTGCGGGGCGCGCACGCGCATGATGCCGCAACCGTGCTCGACCATTGCGGCATCGCCGTGCGCGCCGGAACCCATTGCGCGCAGCCGCTTCTTGCACGCTTTGGCACAACCGCAACCTGCCGGGCCTCCTTTGCGCTCTACAACACCTTCGAGGAAGCCGACAAATTAGTTGATGCGCTCATCAAGGCCGAGCGCTTGTTTGCTTGAGAGATGCGACCATGGCCGAAGCGCAATCCGCTGAAATTGAGACCCGCACGGGCGAACCCGAGGCACCCAATGCGCCGCAATGGCTCTTCCCCGTTTCGATGCCGGAAGAAGAGCGTGAGCGCCTGGCGGAGGATATCATTGCGGCTCTCAAGACCGTGTTCGACCCGGAAATCCCTTGCGATATCTATGAGCTCGGCCTCATTTACAGAGTCGATATCGGCGAAGACCGCCTCGCCAAAATCGATATGACATTGACGGCGCCGGGCTGCCCCGTCGCAGGTGACCTAATCCGGCTTGTTGAGACGGCCGTCGGTGCCTTGCCGGGGATCACCGGGGTTGAAGTCAAAATGGTGTTCGATCCGCCCTGGGATCAGGGGCGCATGTCCGACGAAGCACGTGTGTCGCTCGATCTCTTCTAGCCGTCCTAAGGGGGCGCTCTCTTCCCCAGGGCCTGCACTCATCCTTTGAGAAGAGGCTCGATCAGCTTGTCGAGCTCCGCAGGCGTAATCTCGCCCCGCTGCCTCTTGCCATTGATAAAGAAGGTCGGGGTCGCCGTGACACCGAACTTATCGGCGGCGCGGTCATGGACCTTCATGACCTTTTCCAAAAGATTCTGATCGTTGAGACACGCATCGAAGGACTTCTGGCTCATTCCCGTCTGCTTGAGAAGACTGGCCAAAGCTTCGACTGGCTTGGATGATGACATCCAATTCTTCTGCTGCGCAAAGAGAAGATCGACCACCGCATTGCGCTTGTCGTCCCCGGCGCAGCGTGCCAGCATAAATCCGGCAGTCGCCAACGGATCGAGCGGGAACTCGCGCAGGACAAAGCGCACCTTGCCCGTGTCGATGTATTTCGCCTTTAGGTCCTGAAACGCCGTGGCATAGAAGGCCGCGCAGTGAGCGCACGTCATCGAGGCGTATTCGACGATTGTCACGGGCGCGTCCTTGGCGCCGAGCGCTAAATCCGGCAGCGCCTCGCCCGCCATGAGCTCCTCTTGGGAGACATCCGCTCCTTGCGCGCGTGCCGCCGGGGCGGAGGCAATGCCGCACAAACCCGCAAGAGAAGCGGCCGATAGACCTATAGCGGCCGCGATGGCTCGCGAGCGGCGCCGGACTTCCTCCCTCGTTGGCAAATACATCACTTTTTTGCTCCTCAAAGCCAGGGCGCTGATTTGCCTCATCGCCAGGGCCGAAGACAAGTGAATTGTTCGCGGGCAGATTGCATAGCCCTCAGTTCGTTAAGACGCAAAAAGCGTCAGTTGAGTAATCAGAGTGCGGCGGCAGCCCGCGCGCCGCGGGCATCCGCGTGACGGGGCGGGCACTCACTTCAGGGCGCGAGCCGGATTGGCACGAGGTTTGCTGCTCAGCTTCGGCAGCCCGTCTTGGGCCGCTTACAGGTCCAACGGAGGACCTCTCTTTCAGCAATGCCGCTGGCTGACCTCACAGTCGTGGGAGGTCCGTCTGCGGCTTTTTTTTGGAGTCAGGTGCATGGGTACCAAGGCGTCGAGCTACGCCGTCAAGCGCTTAAAAACAGGTGCTCCTTATTTGGCTCTCGCGCTGAGCCAGACCGTTTTTGCTGCCGCCCCGGCCTTCCCGGCCGAGCTTCCCCCGGCGCAGGCGGCGCCGATCGAATATGTGCGCATCTGCGACGCCTATGGCGCGGGGTTCTTTTATATCCCTGGCACCGACACCTGCCTGCGGGTGGG
>Ga0209581_1000255_pt1 | contig 153886 bp, 123 predicted proteins | sample Coa_R2_FD_187160 | JGI IMG/M metagenome (GOLD analysis project Ga0209581, IMG submission 187160) | Surface soil microbial communities from Centralia Pennsylvania, which are recovering from an underground coalmine fire - Coalmine... | ecosystem: Environmental > Terrestrial > Soil > Unclassified...
GAGCCACAAGCCCTGCTGCCGTTCTCGTTTCTGCCGGGTTCCCATCGCCATGGCATATAGACGTTCAGAACATTTCCAACGTCACATGTTTTCGACCTGGCGATCCGACTATTACCACGGGCTGCTAGGGGAGAGTCGCCTTGCACATGCACCCCCACCCGCCGCGCGGTTGCGCCTAAGCGCGCAACTGTTCCAACCGCGCGATCGCCTCACGCACCTTCTCCGGCACGCGCTGGGTTTTTCCTGTTGAATAGTCCACGGTAACCATCGCGGAGTTCGCTTCAGCCACGATTTCCCGCAGGTAACGACTGACAATACGGTGCTCCATCCGGAAGCTGGAATTTCCCACGCTGGTGACGCGCGTTCCGACAGCCACCGTGTCCGGGTACTTGAGTGGCCGGCGGTAATGACAGGTTAAGCTCGCCAAAATCGGTCCCAGGCCGCGCGGCGGCATTTCCGGCAAAAGGTCGATGCGACGCAAGTACTCTACACGAGCGGTCTCACACCACCGAAGGTAGGCCACATTATTCACATGCCCAAAGGAATCCTCATCGCCCCATAGGACGGAAACCTCGGTTATGATCGGGAATTCCGCGAGTAGCGGTGAGTCGTCAAAGGAGTTCTCAGCACGCGCAGCGTCCATGGTTCTCATGTTAGGGGATCATGGCGTCTGGTCCAAGGGATGAAGTCATTGGAAAACGGCTCTTCTAAAATGCGGGCCCACGCCCGCGTAGAATCGCGGCCGGTGCCCAAAGCCCGGCGTGGCCCGCGAACGGCGGCCGGCAGGTACAATCTTCGCTGACGCTTCTATTTTGAAGTCGCAGCCCTTGTGATGAGATACTTGATAGGTTTCACAATAGGTTTCACAGTCTCCCTCCTGGCGGCTTCGGGCCTGTTGGCGCAGCCCGCCGACCCGCGCAACATAAAGTCTGGGTGGGTAATCCCCGACGAGGGTTATTCGGACCAGCCCTATATCGTGAAGACCGGCGATGGTGCGTGGCTGTGCGTCATCACCACCGGGCCGGGGGTTGAGGGCGCCGGCGGCCAGCACGTGGTGACCCGGCGTAGCACCGACCAGGGCCGGACCTGGTCCGAACCTGTCGCGCTCGAGCCCTCCGGCGGGCCCGAATCCTCATACGCGGTGCTATTGAAAACTCCCTACGGGCGCGTCTACGCCTTCTACAACCACAACACGGATAATGTGCGGCAAGTCATCGCGGACAAGCCGGCTTACCCGGACGGCTTCTGCAGGAGGGTGGATAGCCTGGGACATTTCGTCTTCAAGTACAGCGACGATAACGGGCGCACGTGGTCGCCGCGGCGGTATGACGTCCCCATGCGCGATTTCGAAATCGACCGGCACAATCCGTACGGCGGCAAGCTCAAATTCTTCTGGAACGTAGGCCGCGCTTTCACCTACCGCGGCGCGGGATACGTCCCTCTACATAAGGTGGGCGGCTTCGGCGAAGGCTTCTTCACCTCCTCCGAAGGCGTACTGCTGCGGAGTGACAACATCCTGACGGAACGCGATCCTGACAAGGTCCGCTGGCGGACACTCCCCGATGGCGACGTGGGTTTGCGCGCTCCGGCGGGCGGAGGGCCGATAGCGGAGGAGCAGAGTTTCTCCGTCTTGAGCGACGGCTCGATCTTCTGCGTCTATCGCACGATCGACGGCTACCCTGCTTGCAGCTACAGCCGCGATGGCGGACACACTTGGGAGCCGCCTCAGTACATGCGATACGACGATGGCCGGTTGATGAAACACCCGCGCGCGGCCAACTTCGCATGGCGGTGCGAAAACGGCAAGTTCATTTACTGGTTTCATAATCATGGCGGGCGGTTCATCAGAGAGCATCCGCGCCGGCGGACGATGGCTTACGAAGATCGGAATCCGGTGTGGTTGGCGGGAGGCGTGGAAGCCGACTCGCCCCACGGCAAAATCATCCGTTGGTCGCAGCCGGAGATTGCGCTGTACGACGACGATCCGCTCATTCGCATAAGCTATCCGGACCTGGTGGAGGACGGCGGCAAGTACTTTCTTACGGAGACCCAAAAGGACATCGCCCGGGTCCATGAAATCGCCCCGGCACTGTTGCAGGGGATGTGGAATCAGTTCGAGGCCAGAGGTGTGCCGAGGCAAGGGTTGGTCCTGGAACTGGCTGGCAGTTTCCCCCGCACGGTCGAGGCTCCCGAACTGCCCCCTTTCAGCAGGCGCTCCACGCGCTCCGACTACGGCAAAGAGGATCTGAACAACGGCTTTTCGCTTGCCTTGTGGGTCCGTCTGGATTCGCTGAAACCGGATCAGTGGCTCGTGGACACCCGTACCGGTGACGGCAGGGGTTACGCAATGCGCACAACGGACAACCGGGCGGCCGAAATCATTCTCAATGACGGGCGAAGTGAGAGCCGCTGGGCTTCCGATCCGGGAACTCTTGTGGAGGGCAAGATCCAGCACATTGTGGCCATTGTCGATGGCGGGCCGAAGATCATCAGCTTCGTCACCGACGGCAAGCTCAACGACGGAGGCGATGTGCGCCAGTTTGGCTGGGGGCGCTTTAGCCCGAATCTGAAAACGGCCGCGGGAGCGGCGGAAATGCGAATCGGCTCAAACCTCGACGGGCAAGTGCTCAGCGTGCGCCTCTACAACCGGTACCTGCACACCTCCGAAGCAATCGCCGCCTTCCGCGCGGGGCCGTAACGGCCTGCGGTGCTCATCCGCTCTGCAACGGGTATCGCGCGATCAAGCCAGTTGCGGCTGTCCCGGATCGCGTCTGATCCACCGGAAAGCAGGAATCGAGTTTTTCCAGAAGAACTTCTCGGCCGCAGGCCGTCCTATGGCCATGGTGTACGCCTTCAGGATCTCAAGAGCTTGTTTGTTTCGGCCGGCATACACGATGAAATCCGGGCCGAAGATATCCCAAATGAAATCCAGCACCGGCTTGTAGACAGCCGGATCGAACGGCGACTGCGGGTTGGCCCGTGTGAGTCCGGAAACCTTCGCATAGGCGTTTCGTTTTCTGAGTTCCCTGAGGTTGTGCGAGTAAGTCTTCAGGACCTGCGGATCCGTGGGAAGCGGGAGCGCTTGCAGGTGGCCCAGCACGATCCGTAAGTCAGGCACCTTGTCGGCCAGGGCCAAGGTGGCCTCGATGAGGTCCAGCCGCGGGTTGGCCACCTCCAGGGTCAGGCCCGTGCGGGCGAACGCCTTCATGTTCTCGATGACCTCCGGTTTGTGGACCGCCGTAACCAGGTCCTGGCCCTTCCAGACGTTGCCGTAGCGGATGCCCAGGAACAGCTTGTTGCGATGATATCGTTCCAGGCACTCTTGGAATTCGCATTTCGCCGGGTCGAGATTGCCCACCGTGCCGACGATCATCGGTTCCTTTTCGATCATCATCAGGACCCAAAGATTATCCTCGACCCAGGGGCTGCATTCGACCTCGATGCCGCCGACAATCCCGAGCGGCGCCGCCGACTCGCGATAGTCGCTGGGCAAAAACGGACGCGCATTCGGCGTAAAGGGAAACGGCGCGCCCTGTGGCCGGGTCGGGTCATACAGATGGAAATGCGTGTCGATGATGGGAATGGGGTTGTCTTCCGCCCGAAGGAAGGGCGCTGCGGTTGTGGCCGCGGCGAGCACCGCTCTGCGGGTCATCTTGTTGGGATCGATCATCCAGCGTGACTCCTTGTCCGTTTCTGAATTCTACTTCACCGGAAGGCCTGTTCAGGCGGATCCCCGAATCCGGGCCGCGTCTCATCTTCGTTACCCTCTTCGCAGCAGCCAGGTCCTGCGAAGGCTCAGCGGAAGATCGACCATAGGATCACCGTACACACGAACAGCACGCCGGCCCAGATGCGGTAATCCGTGCCTCCCAGACTCTGTTCCCCGGCGGAAGCGAACACGTTGCTCTCGACTTTGTACGCGGGTGGCGGTGCCGTCAGAAGGCTGATCACAACCATCGTGATCGCTGCAACGAACCACACCAGGATCGAACGGTGGAGGAAGGAGGCCAGGTAGGGGTGCGCCACGAGCCTCCAGCCGAGCGTCTGGTCGAGGAACAGGAACAAGCCCAGGCCGAAACCTGCCGCGCCTCCGGCAATTGCCCCGGCAGTGTTCCCGCGTTTCCAGAGCAGGCCCACGAAGATCACCGCTCCCAGAGGCACGCCTAGATACGCCGAGAGCATCTGCAGGTAATGCCAGATGGTGACCGAGAGTCCGACCAAAGGAGCTGCCAGCACGCCCAGCACGGCCATCAGCACGGTGATCCTGCGCCCGATGACAACCTGGTCCTGATCAGAAAGTCCGGGTTTCCAGCGCATGAAAAAGTCGCGGACCACGAGCGTGGCGCTGGCGTTGTAGCAGGCGCTCATCGAGGACATCAGAATGGCGATGAGGCCGGCCAGCACCAACCCGCGAAGCCCGATGGGGAGCAAGCCGCTGACGAGGCGCGGATAGGCCATGTCGGCCTTCGGGAGATTCGGATAAAGGGCATGTGCGATCACGCCCGGCAGCACCAGTATGAACGGAATGAGCAGTTTCAGGAAGCCCGCGAAGATGGCGCCCTTCTGGCCCTGGTCCACGGAGCGTGCGCCCAGGACGCGCTGCACGTTGGTCTGGTCCATACACCAGTAGAACATTCCGCCAAACAGGTTCCCTATGAGGAAGCCTGTGATGGGAAGCTCCGAATCCAGCGGCTTCACCATATGGATGAGCCCCGGATCGACGCGTGCGGTCAGCCCACTCCATCCGCCAACGGTCACAAGGCCGGTGATGGCAAGGACGATGCTGCTGACGATCAGCCACGTCCCCTGCACCATGTCTGCGTAGACTACCGCCCGCAGGCCGCCCTTCATCGTATACAGGGCCGTGAAAATGGAGAGGCCGATCATGACCGCCATCTGGTTCCAACCAAAGAGCAGAACCAGGAGCAGCGAACCTGCCCACAGATCGATGGCGTTCTTGGTGAACACGTTCATCACCAGCAGATTGCCGGAAAGGAAGGCCCGCAGTCCCCATCCGAAGCGGCGCTCCAGAAATTCGGGGATGGTGTAGATTCTGCTGCGGAGATAGAGGGGGGTGAATAGCGAGGCGAGAATGATGAGACACCAGGCGGCCATCCATTCAAATCCACCGGTGACCATACCGACGCGGTATCCGTCGCCCGCCAGGCCGACCACATGCTCGGCCGAGATATTGGAGGCCAATAGCGACATGCCGATAAACGGCCACCGCAGGTCACGCCCGGCCAAGAAGTACTCGGCGTCGGTTTGCTTCTTGCCCGCCGCACGCAGAACCGCGCCAACAACGAGTGCCAGACTGATGACGATGATGACCGAATCGAGGATGCCCAACACGCACGGGACTCCCTTCCGACAGCGAGTTCGTGTTCCCTCCAATTCCATTCGTTCAGCAGGGCGACGCGAATGGACAAGGCTACACCGAGTTCTTTCTCCCCACACTTCCTCATCCCAGCGAAAAGGAGTACAGCGTTGCTGCATGCAGCTCGAAACGGAGGCGCACTGGCCGGCCCGCGGCGGCTTTCCGTACCGGTTTGCGCCAGGCGACGGCCGCGTCATGGAGCGTGCCGGTGGCTGGCAGGCTCTCGCCCGCTACCCGCTCGCCCTCCAGGATCTTCGCCACCACCGACCCGCCCGGCGCATCCGCGCTGATGCGCAGGGCCGCTCCCTCCCAGGCCATCGGCCGCGTGAACAGCCAGCCCGCCGCGGGCGCCTCCATACCCGCGAAGCCATCCGGGCGCAGGCGCGCCAGGTTCAGGAAGCCGTCCCGCCAGTCGGTATGCTTGCCGTTGTTGCCGCCATAGTAAAGCCGCAACTCGCCGTTGTGCGCAACCGGGTAGGCGGCGGCGTAGATGCAGCCGCTGTCCACCGCTCCCAGGGCGCCGCGTGGGATCAGCGGGCTGCCGGGCAGGATGCGCTCCCAACGCACGGTATCCCGGCTCCACGCCAGTTCGCAGTCCACCGTGTCGTTGTGCGGATCGCTCCGGTCGATCCGGTCTCCGCGGTTCAGCAACATGAGCAGTCCCAGGTAGGCGTCCGCGTAGGGGAACGCGATCATCGTGTAGGTCTGCCGCAGAGGCTCCGACGGGGCATGCCGCAGCACCTCCTCGGCCCTGGTCCAGTGCAGGAAGTCCGGGCTTTCCGTGCGCGCCACCAGGCGTGTGCGTTCCCGGTTGTCGAAGTTGCGCGTGATACCGACGTAACGCTCCAGAGACGGCGCCCAGAAGGTGTTGTTGTGGCAATCGCCCCGGCTGGCGATCTCCGGACAGGCGATGGGCTCGCCCCAATGCACGCCGTCCGCTGAGAAGGCGACACACATCGAGTTTCCGGGGCGGCTGAAGAAGATTTTATAGCGCCGCGCCGGGTCTGCGTCGCGCAGGTCTTTCCACACACCCGATCCGTGTGGCCGCCAGAGGCTCGGAGCTGGCCGGTTGCGCAGCAGGATGTTGTTGCGCATCGACCCGTTATATTCCACCAGCCCCAGTTCCGGCTTCTCCCACGCCAGGCCGTCGTGCGACGTGGCATAGCAGACGCCCATCTCCGGTTCACGCTGCGGGACCGACGCGTAGTCGGTCGTTGCGCGGCGGTCGCGCGGCACCATTTCGTGCTTTTGATAGTGCAGGAACGGGTTGTACCAGCACTTGAAGATGCGTTCCTGCTCGTCGAACATCACGTTTGCGTAGAGGTTGTCGAAGCGCACCTCCCAGGGCTTGTCCTCGCCGAACAAGGGATTGCCGGAGTGCTTTTGCACGGCGCCGATCTTCAGCGCGGCTCCCTCGGCGCGTTCCACCAGGCCGGGCTCCAGCAGCAGGCGCTTGGCGGGATTCCAGAAGCCCTCTGCCCGGCCGCGCGGATGCGCCAGCATGGCGGCAGATCCAAGACGCAAAAATTCACGGCGCTGCATACAAACAGGCCATCCGAACGTGACCGCCTGTGCGCGCCAGGCTACCAGAGAAACTTCAAGCTCATCTGTCCGATGCGCGGATCGCGCGCGCTCGTCACATATCCGAAGTTGCCGCTGGTGAAACTCCCCACTGGGTTATTGAACTGGGTGTGATTGAACAGGTTGAAGAACTCCGCCCGGAACAGCAGTTCCATGCCCTCACGAATGGCGGTTCTCTTGTGCAGCCCGAAATCCCAGTTGTTCAGTCCCGGACCGTGGAAGAACGCCCGGTTCGTATTTCCAAAGCCGCCTAGCGGTCCGGAAGCAAAGGCACTCGGATTAAAGTACTCGTGCGCCTTACCGGTAGGACCGGGGAGCCTCGCATCCTGGATCACCACTTGGCCGACAATGTTTGGAACATCCGTGCCGGACGATCCTATCAGCGAGACATCATTACTCTGGGAAAGGAACACCGGAAAACCGGTGGTGAACCTGGTGATGCCGTTCAACGTCCAGCCTTGCGTCAGGCGCTTGGGCAGCGACCGAACGCGGTCGAACGGAAGTTCGTAGGCATAACTGACCACGAAGTTGTGCGTCATGTCGAACTGCGCCAGCGACTTGCTCAAGGCGTAGTTCGAAAAGTTCATCTTGGAGCCGTAGGCGGAAGAATTCGTAAGCGCCTTGCCGTAGGTGTAGGACGCCAGAAACGTGAAGTCCGAAGCCTTCCGCTCCAGGCTCGCCTGGAACGAGTTGTAGGTGGAGTTGGCCGTGTTGATCTCGTAGGAGTTGCTCCCGAAGTCGTTCCCAAAAGGAGAGCGCGTCCCCACCACCACGCTGCCGTCCGGTCGCGTGAACGTGCTGTTCTCACCGTGCGGCCCGCACTGTGCCGTCCCCGCCTGCACGCCGGAACCGCGCAGGCTCATACAAAGAGCGGCGTTGCCCGGGTTGGATTCCACCTGTGTCAGCAGCCGGTGGCCCTGCGTGGCCACGTAGCCCAGCGACATGACCATGCTGGAGCTGAGCTGCCGCTGGATCACCAGGTTGTAATGCTCCGCATAAGGCTGCCGGTTCTGATACCAGTAGCCCGGAGAGCCGCTGATTGGCAGGAACAGCGAGTAATCCAGCGTCTTGTTCTTGGGGTCTCCGGGGATGGGGTTGTAATACGGAAAATGCGTTCCTTGAGAACTGCCATCCGAGCGGCTCAGGAAGGGCGTCTGCATGATCGGGGGCTGAATGGAAACCCAATACTGGCCGTACGGCGCGTCGGCGACTTCGTCAAACATGGTCAGGTCTTCGATAGCCGTGTAGTAAATCCCGTAAGCCGCCCGGATGCTGGTTTTGCCCGGGCCGCCCAGCAGCTTGCCGAGGAACCCGCCGGAAAAATTCGGTGAGTAAGCCAATCCGACGCGCGGATCGAATTCCTTGTAATCCGTGGGCGCCAGCGTGCGTGCCACTTTTCCGGTTCCGTTGGGAGAAGTCGGATCACCCGGCACCAGCCAGCCTTTCGGCGCGGTGGGGAACACAGTCGATTGGACCCCCGGAATCAGGGTTTCGATTCTGTCCTGGGTGTCGTACCATGGCATGCTGGCTTCCCAGCGGAGGCCAAGATTGATGGTCAGATTCGGCCGGATTCGGATCGAATCCTGGCCATACACCGCGCCGTATTTTGTGCGCGTGTCCATATATTGCAAGGCTTCCTGAACGTAGTTGGCGGGAGCGCCCAACAGGAAATCGGCGAAATCGTTTCCGGTCTCCGATCCGTCAAAAGTAAAGTTGCCGTTGACGCTGTCGGAGGTATTTCGGTCGGCGACCCGTATGTATCGGAACTCACCGCCAAATTTCAGCGAGTGGCGTCCCCGGATCTTCGAAAAACCGTCCGAAAAATGCCAGTTGTCGTCCGGGGTATACCGCTGTGCGGCGTTGCCAAAGGCGAAGTTGTTGAAATACAGCGTCGGCACGCCCTCCAGCGCCTGCGGATACTGAAAGGTTATTCCCGGCGATGGGCCTTCCACAAAGCCCAAATCGCTCAGTTTGATGTTGCGGCCCTCTGTGGCCACATTGGTCTTCGTCCCCATGCGCATGTAGCTGAGCCGGACCTCGTTGACGGCAGTCGGACCGAACACGTGGATATTGCTGACCACCCCCTCCTGGGCGCGCGTGGGCGTCAGGACCGGGAAGCCGGGCACATTGTGCGGGAAGGGGTTGGTCACCGTCGAATCATCAAACATGTAATACAAGGACCAGTTCCCCGTGAGCTTGTTGAGAAAATCCACCCGCTGGCCCGCCTTGTCGTCAATCACGCGGTTGTTCTGGCCCGCGGTCGTGAGGATGTCCGCACCTGTGTTGGGCAGCGGGATGTATTTCATCAGCGGGTTGGTCGTGGGAGCAAAGGCGCGCTGCGGGATGATGTTGCCGGGAAACACGCAATTCAATGTGCTGTTGCAACCCGCGAAGCCGTACGGTTCTCCGTTGGTCACCGTATAGCCGAGCCGGGAGGAAAGCACCTGTGCCCAATAAGGTCCGTTCACGGCGGCGCCGGTGAACGCGTTGGGGACGCCGGAGAAGTCTCCGGAACGCTCGGGCGCCGTCGGAAGCAGGATCGAGCCGGTCGAGATGCCGCGCACCTCCCGCGTACCTTGGTAGTCGGTAAACCAGAACAACTTGTCCTTGAGGAACGGACCGCCCACCGCGTAGCCGAACTGGTTGCGCTTGAAGACGCCTTTCGCCGGGTCGAAGAAGTTGCGGGAATCCATCTTGTCATTGCGCAGGAACTCAAACGCCGTACCGTGGAAACCGTTGGTCCCGGATTTCGTGATGGCGTTCATGATGGCCCCGCTGAAACGGCCGTATTCGGCGTCAAAGCTGTTGGTGATGAGCCGGAACTCGGCCACCGAATCGAGATTCGGGATCAGGGCGGTTCCCATGTTGCGTCCTTCGTTCACGTCGCCGCCGTTGACCAGGAAGGCATTGGCGGCTTCCCGCTGCCCGTTGACGGAGATGTTCCCCGCCGCCAGTTCGCCGGAGACAGGCCGGTCCTGCGAGATGGTCCCCGAGCTGATCGGCGCCACGCCGGGTTGCAGACCGAGCAGATCGATGTAGCTGCGGCCATTGAGAGGAAGCGCCAGGAGTTTCCTTTGTTCCACCACTTGACCGAGCTGCGTGTTGGTCGATTCCACTTGCACCGGTGAGGCACTCACCTCCACCTGTTGCTCGATCGCTCCGACCTGCAATACGACATCCACCCGGCGCTGCTCGTTCACCGTCAGAACGATGCCGCTTTCGACAAATTTCTGAAAGCCGGACAGAGCCGCTTCCACCCGGTACCGCCCCACGGGCAGAGCCAGAATGCGAAATTCTCCCAGAGTATTTGTCCTGGTTGTCTGGCGAAGGTTGGTGTCAAGGTTCGTGGCGACCACTACAACGCCTGGCAGCAAGGCCCCGGTGGAATCGGTCGCCGTGCCCAGAATCGACCCCGTCACATCGGCTTGCAGAACCGACGCGAGCAAAAGGCCCAGCAGGAACAGAATTACCGGATGTAGCCCATGATTGGCTCTCATGTTCGTTAACCTCCAGACAGAAGATAGTCGGGCCGGAGTCTTGCTGCGGCTCCCAGGGCCGTCGCCGTTCTCCGCCGTGTCCGTCCCCCCGTTGGCGCCGGGTATCTACCCGATGTTGGTTAAGCCATAATCTCCGAAGCGCCCACTTAAGTCAAGATTTTTGTGGTTGGGTGCAGGTTATGAATCGCGATTCCCGGCGAGCGGGCCGTGTGCTACATTAAGCCACGCGACGTCAGGAGGCAGCATGCTTCGTAGGAGCTTTCTGCATCATGCCGGCGTGGCCGCACCCGCTTTGCTTGCGGCCCAGCAGCAGCGGACGTTAGATCCTCGCTTGGCCGAACTCACTCCCCGGCCGAAACCAGCCATCGCCCTGAATCACCTCGGCTTCCTGCCGAAGGCTCGCAAATGCGTGCTCTACCGGCTCTCCGGGGGCGCTGAGCCGCGGGAATTCATGATGCGCGAGATCGGCAGCGGTCCGCCGTTTCGCGTCACTCGCCCTTTAAAACGGGTCCCGTCGGATCTCGGCGACTGCATGTCCGGCGACTTCACGGACGTCGAGCGCGAGGGCATGTACCAGATCACCATCGCCGGCGAGATTTCGGTTCCGTTCTTCATCCGTCCGGACGTGTGGCGGCGGACGCTGCCGAAGGCTTTCAGTTTCTACCCGCAGAAGCGTTGCGGGACCGCAGTGCCGAATGTCCATCCGCTCTGTCACATGGACGATGCCCGCCGGCGCGACAACGGGCAGCATATCGATATGACCGGCGGATGGCACGACGCCGGCGACCTGCGGAAGTGGATGACATCCGCGCTCCTCAGCGGCACGGCCCTGTCGCACATGGTACGCAACCTCGGGGATGCCTGGGATCTCGCCGGGTCGGGCCTTGGCCCCGTGCTGGACGAGATCAAGTGGGGCAACCGCTACTGGCGGAAGATGCAGGACATCGACGGACGCATCTTCAATGACGTCGCTGGGGGCGTGCGTGGCGACAACAGCGACAATCACTGGACCGACAACCAGATCGGCAATGAAGACGACCGCTACATCAACCCATCGAAACCCAACATCGTGCAAGCCCAGTTCGTCACGGTGCAGGCGCTGCTGTCCCAGATCTATCGCAGCGCGGATCCGGAGTACGCGCGGCAGTGTGTCCCGGCGGCGCTGCGCTGCTGGAACGCGAACACGCCCGGGAGCGACGCGTTAGGGCTGGGTTGGTGGGTGCTGGCGGCCGTCGAAATGTACCGCGCCGCCGGCGACATACGGTGGGCGGAGCAGGCCGCGAGCCTTGCCGGCCGGCTGGTCGCTTTGCAGAACCGGGATTTCACCGGAGAACAGAAGCTGGTACGCGGCTTCTGGCGCACTTCTTCCGACGACCGGTCTCCCTTGCTGCACCACTGCTTCCCCGGAATTCCGGCCATCGCCTTGATGGAAGCGGCCAAGGCGCTGCCGGATCACACCGACGCCCGCCGTTGGCGCGATTCCGTGCGACTCTATCTCGACGAGTACGTGCTGCCGCTGACCAGCCGCAACGCATACCGCATCATGCCCTTCGGCATCTTCAACGGTTCGCCATCGGCGGAGAAGTATCGCCCTCTGGCCGGCGGCCTGACTTACCGCTACTTCATGCCGGTCGCGCGCGGGGCCCACGGTCTGACTTCGCATTTCGAGAGCTTCGCGGCCATGCTCGCCACGGCCGGCCGGGCGTTCCAGAACAAGGAATATACGGATCTGGCATACCGGCAACTCGAGTGGATCATGGGCGCAAATCCCTTTGGAGCCTGCCTGATGACCGGCGAAGGAATGCGGAACCCGTATCCACACTCGCGCTACGAGGGCCTGGCGGTGGGCGCCATCATGAACGGCATGGGCGGCAATGAGAACGACGAACCCGTGCTCGACACCGAATACGGCTTCGACTGGCATACCACCGAATACTGGCAGCCACACAATGCCTGGTATCTCTGGACCCATTCGGTCCTGGAAGGCCGCTGGGCGTAGGCGGCATGCGTGAACCATCTGCCGCATCGGCGGGTGCGTGATGACTTATGACTAATGAAATCTCACGAAGATCGGTTGTCAAGACGTTAGCGCTCGGCGCCGCGGCACGGGCAGTGACGCGTGGCGAACCCCTCCCCAAGAACGCTCTTCCCCGCTGGCGCGGCTTCAATCTCCTCTACCTGTTCCAGGCGAGGGTCCGGAAAGAAGGACCGGTCGAGGTTCCTGAAGACGACTTCCAGATGATCGCGGACCTGGGCTTCGATTTCGTCCGCATTCCAATGGATTACTGGTTTTGGGTGGACTCGGATTGGAGAAAAACGGGCCGCCCGAGCGCAGGTGATGTTCTGAAGGTGAAAGAGACCGGGCTGGGCCCTATCGACCGAATCGTCGAGTTGGGCCGCAAGCACGGCCTTCACGTGAACTTGAACTTTCATCGCGCGCCGGGGTTTTGTGTCAATAGCGCCGAACTTGAGCCTTTCGTTCTATGGCGCGACAAGGAGGCCGAGGACGCTTTTGTGTTCCACTGGGACCTCTTTGCGAAGCGCTACAAAGACATCAATCCCAATGAGCTGAGCTTCAACCTGCTGAACGAGGCTCCCCGGCCGCGACCCGGCTATATGACACGCGAGGACTACCGGCGCGTGATGACGCGGGCCATCGACAAGATCCGGGAGACCAGCCCGGACCGCACCATCATCATCGACGGGCTCGCCACGGGCAACCAGGTGGTCTACGAAATGATGCCCACGGGCGTGGCCCAGAGCGTTCACGCCTATACTCCCGCCGAAGTCAGCCATTACCACGCCGGCTGGGTGGACAAGCGCCTGGACTTCCCGCACCCGCTCTGGCCCGCGGTGAAGCGCGACGGCTCCGGGCTGGTGACCCGCGATACGCTGGATGCTCTTTACGAGCCGTGGGGCTGGCTCGTCCGCCAGGGCATCGGCGTGCACTGCGGGGAGGCGGGCGCCTTCAACAAGACGCCGCATGATTCGTTCCTGAAGTGGATGTGCGATGTGCTGGACATCCTGAAATCGCACAGCATCGGCTGGGCGCTGTGGAATTTTCGCGGGTCCTTCGGGGTGCTGGATTCGGGACGCGAGGACTGCGCCTACGAGGATTGGCACGGCCACAAGCTGGATCGCAAGCTGTTGACGCTGTTGCAATATCACTAACGAGCAGGCCGCCGGTGGGCGGCCGGAGGAGTACGCATGGAACGTAGGGGCTTTCTCCTGTTTGCGCCGGCGGCTGTGTCCGCGGCGAAGGGCTGGCAGGAGCGGCCGCTTCCGCCGGCATTGCGGGCGGAGCAGGAGCGCCTCGAGACCCTCAGGCCTACGCCCCAGCCTGCGATCGCCATGAACCACCTCGGATTTTTGCCCGAGGGGCGAAAGACCGTGATCTACCGCTTGACAGGCGGGGCGGCGCCGGCGGAGTGCACGGTGCGCGACATCGGCGGGCCGCGCGAGCCTTTCCAGCTCCGGCTTCCGCTGAAGAAGGTCACGAGCGATCTCGGAGACTGCCTGGTAGGCGACTTCAGCCGCTTGAAACGCGAGGCCATGTACCAGGTGACCGTCGCCGGCGAGCGCTCGGTGCCGTTTTTCATCCGGCCCGACGTCTGGCGCCGCACGCTGCCTAAGGCGGTCAGCTATTTTCGCGCCCAGCGATGCGGGGTGGCTGTGCCGAATTACCATCCCGCCTGCCACCTCGACGATGCGCGCCGACGGGATAACGGCAAGTACGTCGAAACCACCGGCGGCTGGCACGATGCCGGCGACCTGAGAAAGTGGCTCCACAACACACTCTATGGTGGCTTCGGGCTGATGTACCTGGCGCGGAACCTCGGAGAGACATGGGACCTCGCCGGTTCGGGGCTGGCGCCGTTATTGGAAGAGATGCGCTGGGGCAACCGGTACTTCCTCAAGATGCAGGACACCGACGGTCTGGTCTGGTCGGATGTGGGCGGAGGCGTCAACGACGACAATAGCGACAACCACTGGACCGACAATCGCATCGGCAACGACGATGACCGCTACCTGAATCCGTACAAGATCGGCAACAACCAGGCCATGTTCACCGGGCTTCAGGCGGTGGTCGCGCAGATCTTTCGCCCCAGCGATCCCGTCTACGCGCAATCCTGCCTGGAAGCCGGCATCCGCTGCTGGGTGGCCGCCGGCGGAAAGGACAGGTGCTGGCCGGTTTCGACCCTGTGCGAGAGTACCCGGGAACTGAGTTGGTGGATCATCGCCGCGGTGGAGCTGCACCGCGCGGCCGGCAAGGACATTTACCGCGCCACGGCCGAGTATCTGGGCGATCAGTTGCTTTCGCGGCAGGTGACCGGCTTCGTTGGCGCCCAGAAGCAGATCCGGGGCTTCTGGCGCGCCTCGGGCGGCGCCTCCGTCCCGTATCTGAATGGATTAACGCCGTTCGCACTGCTGGAACTCGCGGCCGCGTTCCCCGATTCCCCGCGCGCCGGGCGCTGGCGGGATGCGGTCCTCCGGCACCTGGATGAATGTGTCCTGCCGATGTGCACGCATTCGGTCTACCGCATCATGCCTTTCGGCCTGTATTTCGGCTCGCCCACACCCGAGTTGTACCGGCCCTTGGCCGGCGAGTTGACTTACCGGTACTTCAAGCCGGCGGGAGACAGGCTCTGGGCTTCGGGAACTACTTCGAATCTGGAGGCATACGCGGTGTTTCTCGCGCGGGCGGGGAAGGTCTTCGGCAACCGCGAGTACACGGATCTGGCTTATAGCCAGTTGGAATGGGTGATGGGCGCCAATCCCTTTGCCGCCTGCCTGATGACTGCCGAGGGTATGCGCAACCCGTACCCGCATTCCCGCTATGTGGGCCTGATACCCGGCGGGCTTCCGAACGGCATTGCGGGCGACCGGAGCGACGAGCCGGTATTAGACACGCAGTTGGGATTCGACTGGAGAACCGTGGAATACTGTACTCCCCACAATGCCCACTACATCTGGGCCCTCTCGGAGTTGTGCGGCTGAGGCAGTCGGCAGCCAGGCCTGCTGGCCGCCTCCAGCGGTAATACGCCCGCCGTGCGCGCACGTGCATTTCCCTATACGATGGGTTAGCCGTGAAAGAAACAGTGGTGTGTGCCGATGCCGGTCTGGTCAGGTCTTTCCGCCGGTGGGACTTGGTAGCGGTGACCGTGAACGCGGTGATAGGGGCGGGGATCTTCGGGCTGCCTTCCCGGGTGTACGGCCTGGCCGGGGCATATAGCCTGCCGGCATTCCTGTTGTGCGGCGTCTTTACAGGGATGATCGTGCTCTGCTTTGCGGAAGTCGGCAGTCGCTTTCGCGAGACCGGCGGGCCGTATCTTTATGCCGGCGAAGCCTTCGGCCCGGCAGTCGGCTTCACGATCGGCTGGCTGACCTGGATCGCGCGGATCGCCGCCTTCGCCGCGAACACGAGTATCCTCCTGGGCTACCTGGGGCTTTTCTGGCCGGAGATCGGTGGGCGGCCGCGTTTCGTTGTCATCTGCGGCGTGATCCTGGTGCTTGCCACGATCAACCTGCTCGGTGTGCGCGATGTCGCCGTCGCCACGAACCTGTTCACCGTAGGTAAACTCGCGCCGCTGGTGCTTTTGATTGTGGCGGGCTTCTGGTACCTGAATCCGCGGAGTTTCGCCCTGGGAGCGGCGCCTTCCCCGCACGTCTTCTCCGAAGCGATGCTGCTCCTGGTGTACGCCTACACCGGGTTCGAAATGGCTGCCATTCCCGCCGCGGAGATGCGTGATCCGCAGCGCGATCTACCGGTGGCGCTGCTCTTCGGTATTGGAGTCGTGGCGCTGTTCTATATCCTGATCCAGGCGGTCTGTATCGGGGCGCTTCCCGGGCTTTCGGCGTCGGACCGGCCGCTGGCCGACGCGGCCGCCCGGTTTCTGGGAAGCGGCGGCGCCGCCATCATCTCCGCGGGCGCTGTGATCTCGATTGCCGGTAATCTGAACGTCGTGGTGTTGTCGGCCTCCCGCCTGCCGTTCGCCATGGCGCGCCGGGGTGAGTTGCCCGCCTGGCTTGGCGCAATCCACGGCCGCTTTCACACACCGCACATGGCGATTTTCGTGACAACGGCGCTGATGGGAGCGCTCACCCTGTCCGGCACATTTCTCTACGCGGTAACCGTAAGCACGATCGCGCGGTTGGTCATCTATGGCACTACCTGTGCCGCGCTGCCCGTGCTGCGCAGACGCACGGGAGCCCCCTCGCCGCCTTTCCGCGTGACCGCCGGCGTGCCCATTTCGATGCTCACCCTGGCGCTGGCGAGCTGGCTCCTGTGGAATACCACGTGGCGCGAACTGCGGGATACCGCGATCGCAGCCGCGGTCGGATGGGTACTTTATGGCCTCTCGAAGAAAAGGGCCGCTGAAGGTAGAATAGCGACACGCCCATGACGCAACCGCCCAATTGCCGCATCGCCTGGTTCAACGGCGCCTTCATGCCCGAGAACCAGGTGCTGATCCCATTCCGCGACCGGAGCTGGAGGTATGGCGACGGCGTTTTCGACATGACCCGCACCTTTAATGGCCGGGCCTTCCGGCTGAAGGAGCACATTGATCGCCTGTATCGCTCGCTGCGCTATCTGCGTCTGGATCCCGGCATGAGTCCGCAGCAGATGATCGAGGTGTCGGAGCAGATTGTGGCGCGCAACGAACATCTGCGGGGCGCGGCCGGCGATTGGTGGATCGGACAGCGTGTCAGCCGCGGCGTCGATCCTATCGGTGATGAACTGCCCGAGCATAGCGGTCCGAACATCGTGGTGGAATGCACGCCGTTGCCGCTCAAGGCGCGGGCGCGCCAGTTCCGCGACGGTCTCGACGTGTGGACGCCGGCGCACCGCCGCGTCGCGCCGGACATGCTCAGCCCGCGGGCCAAGACCCACAACTACTTGAACATGATCGTCGCGGAGCAATCGGTAAAGGCGCACGATCCCGAGGGCTGGGCGGTGTTGCTCGACGTCAACGGAAATCTGGCCGAGGGGATGGGCAGCAACATCTTTGTGGTTCGCGCGGGCAAGCTCTATACCCCAAGCGAGCGTTACGTCCTGCCCGGCATCAGCCGTCAGATGACGCTGGATCTGGCGCGCCGGCTCGGCATCCCGGCCATTGAAGGCGACATCGATCTGTTCGACGCGGCGAACGCGGAAGAGATGTTCCTGACCTCCACAAGCCTCTGCATCGCCGGAGTGCGCAGTTTCAACGGCGCCAAGGTCGGCGATGGCCGCCCGCCCGGCCCCGTCACCAGGCGTCTGATCGATGCCTACATCGCCGAGGTGGACTGCGATTTCGTGAAGCAGTACCTCGACCGGCTAGGCTGACGCACGATCTGCGGCTGTGTCGCCGACGGCGGCTCAAGAGTTCCTAGAGCCGTCGGGTCATCCCCAGGAAAGTTGAATGAAGGGATGGAAACCAACCCGGCCGTTCGGCGGCGAGCGAAAAAGAGCGCCCGGACAGACTTGGACAGGTGTATACTGACCGGAACCTGGATTCCGAAAGGAGAACCGGGTTCAGCGCACCCTTGTCGAGCACCCTCGGGGGCTGGGAAAGGGAAGTTGCAGCAGATTTCAGGAGGGTTTATGACAGCCGAAGTCCGCGTGTCCAAAAAAGGACCTAGCGGTGGTCCGACCGCCGAAATCCTGGTAGATAGCAAGGTCAACGCCAGCCAGTTAGGCGCTCTTATCCAGAACGTCACCACCAACAAGGCAGTTCTCTCCGCCGCCGGCCTGAGAGCCTGCGGCGGATGCAAGTCCGGCCTCGACATCAACATTCGCGACCGCTTCCAGGAAGTCATTCAGGTGGAAGTGTAGTTTGCATGCTGGGCGAAGTGCATCGGCCTGGGGTTGGAGCTCTCTTCAACCCCAGCATGCATCGGTTTGTCGATCGCGCCCTCGATCATGTGGACTACCTGGCATTCATCCCGGATCGCGGCTGGATCGACCGTGGTCCGGGCTCGCCGCAGCGTTTTCAGATGCTCCCCCAGGCCGCTGCGCTGCTGGAGCAGGTGGCGCGTGTGCGCCCCGTCGTCTTGCATGCGATCGGCCTTTCCATTTGTAGCGCGGACCTCTTCGATCAGCCCTATGCCCTCAACCTGATGGATTGGGCCGAGCGCCTTAACTCTCCCTGGATCAGCGATCACCTGTCATTTACCCGCATTGGAACCGGACATGAGGTGAATGCAGCCGTTCCGCTGCCCGTGCCCTACGACCAGGAAGTCCTCGGCCTGCTGATCCCCCGCGTGCGCCTCTTTACCGAGAGCCGGCGCTTCCGTTTCCTCTTGGAGAATAACGTTTACTACTTCTCGTATCCGGGCCAGGAGTTCTCGGAAGAGGAGTTTCTGAACCAGCTCTGCCGCCAATCCGGCTGCGGCGTGCTGCTCGATCTGCATAACCTGTATACCAATGCCCTCAACCACCGCTTCAGCGCCACCGACTACTTAAGCAAGCTGGATCTGGCCCAGGTCACGGAAATCCACATCGCGGGCGGCGTGCCGATGATGGGTTTTCACACCGACTCTCACACCGGGCCCGTGCTCGAAGGAGTCTGGGAATTGCTGGAGCATACCGTGCCGCTCGCCAGAAACCTGCGTGGTGTGACGTTCGAGTTCCACGAATCCTCCTTCGGAAAGCTGGGCGAAGCCGGTATCCTCGAGCAGATCGCACGCGCGCGGGCCGTGGTGCAAGCGTATGTCCCTCAGAGACTTTCAGCACGCTGTAGTTGATCTGACGCTGGTGCCGCACAAGGCCCGGGCATTGCGCCAAGGCGATGCCAGCGTGCTGGCGAATTTCGACCTGACCGCGCGCGAACGCGAGCGATTGCTCGACATCGTGCACCAGCCGGGGATGCGGGTCAGTTGCAGCCTGTCCCGGGGCAACCGCCTCGAGGTGATCGCTGAAGCCTTTCCGATGACCTGCGTTTTGTTGGAACCCGTGCTGCGCCAACTGCTGGACGAACTCTGGACCGAACGGCGCCCGGCCAACTACCAACTCGCCGGGGAGGACACTGCGTTCGCCGAACTGCTGGCGCGAAAGCGCGCTGCTAACGAGATCTGCATCGAATATCTCGATGAGATTTTCGCCTACGAGTTGAAGTGCCGGGAGATGGCACATCGGATGCGGACTGAGACCACGGAAGTTGCCATCCAGACGGTGATCGAGTTTCAGCATCCGCCCGACATGCTCCTGGTGCCCCTTAGCCAACTCGCCGCGCCGCCCGCCGGTCTCCCTAGCGGCTTCTATCGCGCCCGAATTCAACTTCAGCATGGCCGCTTCGAAGTAGCGGTGCTTCCAGACTGACCAGACCCAGGCCAGGCTGAAGCAAGGGTCGAGGCGGCCTGGTTGCGCCTGCCTCCGGCGCGGTAAAATCGCGCCATGAAACTCAGTGTTGGAATGCTCTCTCTGGGAGCGGCCGTGGGGATGCTGACGGGCGCCATGAGCGCCGCCGAGGAATTTCCCACCAAAGCGGGCGCCGTCAAAATCACCCCTATTCAGCACGCCAGCCTCATGATCGAGGCGGGCAGCCAGGTGATCTACATCGATCCGGCCCAGGGGAAGTACGACGGGCTACCGCCCGCGGACCTGATCCTCATCACCGATATCCATGGCGACCACATGGCGCCAGCCGTGGTGCAGAAGCTCGCAAAGCCGGGCACGGTCATCCTGGCGCCGGAAGCGGTGGCCAAAACGGTGACGGGCGCCCGCATCATTCGCAACGGCGAGACCCAGACCTTCGGCAAATGGCGGATCGAGGCCGTGCCCATGTACAACCTGACGCGCGGACCGCAACCGGGCAAGCTGTACCACGACAAGGGCCGCGGCAACGGGTACGTGCTTACCTACGGGGGCAAGCGATTCTACTTTTCCGGTGACACCGAAGGTATACCCGAGATGCGCGCGCTCAAGGGCATCGACGTAGCCTTCGTGTGCATGAACCTGCCGTATACCATGACCGCCGAGGAAGCCGCCGACGCCGTGCGCGCCTTCCACCCCAAGGTGGTGTATCCCTACCACTACCGCGGCACCGACACACAGGCCTTCGCCAAGGCATTGGAAGGCTCGGGCATCGTGGTACGGCTACGGAACTGGTACCCGGGCTGAGCTGAGCGGGATGCCGCGCTACTGCCGCGGCTCGGCTGCGGGCCCTTTGGGGTCCTGGAGGATAAAGACCTTCTCGCCGGGGCGCACCAGTTTGAGGCGCTGGCGGACTTCCAGTTCCTGCTCGGCATCGCTCTCGCGCAGGCGCTGGATCCTCTCCCGCTTTTCGGACACCTGCCGGGCCAGGTCGGCATTGCGCTGTTCCAGATCCCGGATCTCATGTTGCTTTTCCATGAGGGCGGGGATGCCGCCGCGCAACGAGAAAAATGCATAGCCGGCCACCAGCAGCGTGAGCAGAACGAAGAAGAACTTGGTGAGCGAGCCTCTCATCGCAAAAGCGCCTGGAAGATAATAGTAGCATCGAAACTTCCGTCTACCCCAGTCTTTCTGAGTATGACCGATAAAATTGTCGTGTTCAGCACGTGCAGCAGCAGCGAGGAAGCGGAGAAGATCGCCCGCCTGCTGGTGGAACAGCGGTTGGCGGCGTGTGTGAACGTGCTGCCGGGAATCCGCAGCATCTACCACTGGCAGGGAGCCGTCGAATCGGCCATCGAATGGCTGCTGGTGATCAAGTCGCGGCGCAGCCTGTTCGATCTGCTCCGCAACGCCCTGGAAAAGGCGCACTCCTACGAAGTGCCGGAAGTGCTGGCCCTTCCTGTGGTGGACGGCTCGCCGAACTATCTGAGCTGGCTGGAGGGCGAGTTGCATGCCTGAGGAGCGGGCGCGGGAGCGCCGGGCTGCCGGCGGTTATGGTACGATACCACCCGCGGGGGACCCGTGGCTCCGCCCGGGCCTCGCCGTTGTGCTGGATATGGACGGTGTGATCGTCGATTCAAACCCCGTTCACCGCGAGGCCTGGAGGGTTTACAACCGGCGGTTTGGGATCGAGACCACGGAAGCCATGCAGCAGCGGATGTACGGGAGGCGCAACGACGAAATCGTCCGCGATTTCTTCGGCCTGCGGCTGAGCGGGGATCAGGTAGCCGCACACGGCGCAGCCAAGGAGCGGCTGTACCGGGAACTGATGCGGGACGCGGTGGCGCGCTCGCTCGTACCCGGGGTGCGCGAGTTTCTGGAGCGGCATGCGGGTCTGCCGGCCGCCGTCGCGTCCAATGCGGAACCGGCCAACGTGGAATTCGTGCTCGGACGGGCCGGGCTGCGGCCCTTTTTCCAGGCGGTGGTGGACGGCCACCAGGTGGAGCGCCCCAAGCCCGCCCCGGACATTTATCTGCGGGCTGCGCAGTTGCTGCGCATCGCCCCGGCGGATTGCATCGTTTTTGAGGATTCCTTCTCGGGGGTGGAGGCGGCGCGGGCGGCGGGCGCGCGCGTGGTGGGCATTCGCACCACGCATCACAACCTGCCCGGCGCGGAGCTTTGTGTCGACAACTTCCTGAGTCCGGAACTGGAGTCATGGCTACGCTGGCAAAAGCCGCAGGTGTAAACCGGCGCCACGTTCTGGCGGCGCTGGCGGGTCCGCTCCTGGCGGCGGCAATGGCGTGTGCCCAGACGCCCCTCACGCTGGAGCAGGCGGCCACCCGCCGGCTTCCGGACTACGCGCCGGCGCATCTGGACGAACTGGTGCAAGTGTACGGGCGAGTGGCCGCGCGTCCGGCCGACTTTCTGGAATATTCCCACGTGATCATCCAGGATGGCGAGCACGGCCTGACTCTGGAGATCGATCCCTCACAGTTTGCTCCGCTGGATCCGGGGACCGACGTGCGGGTGACGGGCCGCATCGGGACGCGCGCCGGGCTGCCGGTGCTGCGGCCGACCGAGGTGCGCGTGACCGGCCGCGGGCCGCTGCTGCCGCCGCCGGTACTCCCGCCAGCGGCCCTGCAAGGAGACCGCTACCTGGGACGGCTGGTGGTTACTGAAGGCCGTGTCGTCGAGGTGGGGGAAGCCACCGCGGGCGCCTATCTGCTGATCGGCGATCCGAAGAAACTATATAAGATCTTCGTTCCCTTTTCCCCCGGGCACACGGCGTTCAGCCTGGGAGAGTTCTTGTCCGGAGACACGGTTCGCGCCACGGGCTTTAGCTCGCAATACTGTGCGGTGCCGCCTTATAACCGGTGGTACGAGATGGTAGTGGCGACGCCGGAGGACTTGGTGCGGGTCAGCCGCAGCCTGCCGGTTTCTCCGATCGGCGTGATCGCCGCCGGCGGGCTGCTCGTACTCATGGGCTTCATCTGGTGGACGCGGGAGCAACGGCTGCGCACACAGCGCGAGGTGTTGCGCCGGGCCTACCAGTTGGGGGAAGAGATCCTGGGTGCGGGTTCGGAGGCGGATATCCTGAAGCGTACTTCGGTGATGGTGCCCGAGATCTTCGGCGTGAGCGGCTGCCGCCTGTATCTGCATAACCGTGCGAACAAGACCCTGGAGGTCGGAGACCCAGCGCGGGGCATGCAGCGTGTTTCGGTCCCGCTGGCTGCTCCGCCGAACGGGACCCAGGCCGGCGCAGTGGCGTGCTTCCACTACCGCACCCTGCTGTCCATTCCAGACGCGGCCCACAGCCCGTTCCCGCTGACCGCTAAGGACGGTACCCGGACCCCTAAGTCCTTGCTGTTCGTTCCTATGTTCGCGCAGGGAGACATCGTGGGGGTGCTGGAACTGGACCAGTGCGACCGGATGCGGGACTTCAGCCCGGATGAACGCGCCCTGGCCCAGCACCTGGGCAATCAGATCGGCGTCGCCATCCGGCTCTTGGAGCAGCGTTCGGTGCGCGAGCAGCTCTTTCGCACGGAGAAACTGGCGGCCGTCGGGCGCCTGCTCTCCGGGGTCGTGGAGGAACTGCAGGCGCCGCTGGCCTCGATTTCTCGGATCTCTGAGTCCACCCTGGCGGACCGGGACCGCGGCGGCAACGGGCTAGTGCAACTGGCAACGGAAGCCCGCCGCGCGTCCGATATTGTCGCCCGGCTGGTCTCCTTCGCGGGTGCCGAACAGGCGCAGGCCAAGCCGGTGGAGATTAACCAGCTTCTCCGCAGCCTGGTCGAGTTCCGGGAGCGCGAGTGGAAGGCGCGCGGCATCCGCGTGCGGGATCTCACCACCCAGGAGCGCCTGCTGGTGCTGGGCTCGCAGGGGCAGCTCGAGCAGGTGTTTCTGAACCTGCTGGTCTACGCCGAGCAGGCTTTGGCGGACGCGCACGAGAAACTCATCGTGGTGCGCACCAGCCTGTTGGCCAAGCGGGTGCTGGTGGAAATCAGCTATAGCGGCCCGCCGGAGGTCCCTGATCCGTTCGCCGCTGGTTCGGACGAAGGCGCTCCGGGCTTGGGTGTCTGCTCCAGCATTGTGGCGGGGCATGGCGGGGAGGTACGCCTGGTGCAGGTGGCGGGCGGGGACCCGCGTTTTGAGATCGAGCTGCCCTGGACTCCGCGGGAGCGCCCGGAGGCAAAAGCGATTGGGGTGGGAGGCGCCCCGCGGCAACAACTGGCCACGGTCCTGCTGATCGAACCCGATCCCGCCGCCGAACGCCAACTCTCCGGCCTGCTGGCGGCCCGGGGTTGCCGCGTGGTCCCGGTGCAGAACACCGATGCGGGGCTGGACCTGGCGCAGCGGCTGCGCTTCGACGTGGTGCTTTGCTCGGTGCATGCCCCGGGCCTGAACTGGGTGGAATTTTCCGAGCGCGTGCAGAGCCGGGTGGGAGCATTTGCGCTGCTGGCCGACGGCTTCGATGCCGAACTGGCCGAGGATTTCGAGGCGGAAAACCGCTTCGTGCTGGCCAAGCCGGTGGAGGACCGGCTGTTGGATCGGGTATTCCGCGTGCCGGAAGCCGCCCGGCCGCACGGCGTCGGCACGCGCTAGCGCTCCGGGGTTTTTCGGGGGCGCGGACGGCCCCTTCGAGGTTCGGTTTTGGCGGCATCGAAAGACCATGCTACGGCGAACTTTTCTGAGCTTCTCCTGCCTGGCGCTGCCCGCGGCGGCGCAGAATTACTCCGGGCCCCGGCCTCCCAGAAAGGACATCCCCTATCTGGTGCACGCCGATAACCTGGTGCCGACCGAGGTGACGGAAGCCAAAGAGCAGAAGACCAAAGACGGCATCACGTACGTCATTGCCGGCGCAAACTCCACGGCGCGCACGCCCCTGGCTTCGCCGATTTTCCTGCTGCAGGGTGACAGGATCGAAGCCGAAAGATTACAGCTCTACAAACTGGAGAGCCGGGGAGAGCAGCGGGAAATCACCTTCTTCGAGAAAAAGAAGAAGAACAACCCGCGTCCGATCATCCTGGAGGTCAACCGGCTCACCTCAGACAACCTGTATCGCCTGGAGGTGGACGAAGGCCTGGAAAAAGGCGAATATTCGCTGACTCCCGAAGGCTCCAACCAGGTGTTCTGCTTCCAGGTTTACTAAGCGGTCTATCTCAGGTTGCGCTCCCTCAGGTACGCGAGCAGGCCGGCGGGATCGTCCGTGATGATGCCGTCCACGCCGGCGTTGATGAGGCAGTCCCAGGCGGGGGCCGCATTGGCTGTCCAGGGCACCACCTCTATGCCCGCCGCATGCGCGGCGCGCACTTTCTCCGGCGTCACCAGCGCGAAGGCCGGAGCAACGATCTGCGCTTCCGCGGCCTCTCGCGCCAGGGAGACGAAATCGCACCGCCCACGCTCGTCCAGAGCCGCGCGGCGGATTTCGGGCGCCAGGGCTCTCAGTGCCGCCAGTGTGCGGAAGTCGAAGGACTGCACCACCACGCGGGATTCCAACCGGCGCCGGCGGATGGCCGCCAGCAACAGCGCGGCGAAGCGCTCGGGCGGCGGGGTGAGTTCGGGATGCTCGGGGAAACTCTTGGTCTCGATGTTAAAGCCGAATGCGCCGCTCCCCGCCAGGTCCAGCACTTCGTCCAGCGTGGGGATCCGGGCTCCGGGAACGGGTTGTTGCGAGGGGAAGCGCGGGTTGTGCAGCGAGCCGCAGTCCCACAGCCGGAGTTCGGCCAGGGTCAACTCGCGGATCACGCGGCTGCCGCCGGGCGCCCGGCAGATGTCCGGGTTGAACACAGGGTCGTGCGAGACAACCAGGACATCATCCCGCGTAACGGCCACGTCCAATTCCAAAAAGTCCGCCCCCGCGGCGATGGCGTACTCGAAGGCCGGCAGGGTGTTCTCGGGGCGCGCAGCGCGGGCTCCGCGGTGTCCGTGGACCAGGATGCGCGGGGCGGCCTTCAGCACTCCTCCCATCAGCACGAACCGCAGCGCTGATTTCATTCGTTTAGAATAGCAGTGGAATTATCCGGGACTGGGACACGGAGTCTTTTATGAATCAAGTGACGCGTCGGGAGTTCGTAGCCGGACTGAGCGCCGCGGCGTTGCCGGCGGCGGCCCAGCGAAAAGAAGACCCGCCCACCCCGGCCAAGCCCTCCCATCCGATGATTTGTCTGGCGTCGAAATTTCTCGCGAAGCTGAATTACATGGACCTGGGGCCGGTATTGAAGGATCTGGGCTTCGATGGCTGCGACCTGGCGGTTGAGCCCGGCGGCCACGTACTGCCGCAGTACGCGCAGGTGGACCTGCTGCGCGCCATTGAAGCCATCCGCGGCGAGGGAGTAGACGTGCCCATGATCACGACCAGCCTGGTTTCGGCGATGGACTGGACGGCGCGTCCGGTGCTGGGAATCGCCGGCACCATGAAGGTGCAATACTATCAGCCCGGCTACTGGCAGTACGGGCCGACTGACAACCCCGAGGCGAGCATTGCGCAGGTGCGCCGCGATCTGGCTGGCCTGGTGGCGATCGGGCGCGCCTATGGGATGGTGGCGGGGTTCCACAACCATTCCGGCTCCTACGTGGGTGCCGCGACCTGGGACACGCGCGCCATCATCGGAGACATGGACCCGAACTGGGTGGGGTATTGTTTCGATCCGGGCCAGGCCACCGCGGAGGGCGGCGCCGGCGGGTGGAACGTGGCGATGCGCCTGGCCCTGCCGCGCCTGAAAATGGCCGCGCTCGCAGACTTCTACTGGGCCAAGTCCGAAGGTAAGTGGAAAATGACCATGTGCCCGATGGGGCAAGGGATGGTGGATTGGCCAAGCGTCTTTTCCATCCTGGCCGCGGCACGCTTTACCGGCCCGCTGTCGCTGCGTATGGAGTATAATCCGCCCGATGAGCTGCACGCCATGGCGCGGGATCTCGAGTTTGTGAAGAAGCAGGTGGCGGCGGCCTACGGAAGCGCGACATGAAAAAATACGTTGTTTTTGTGGCGGTGGCGCTGGCGGCCGGGGCCGCCGAGCAGGGGTGGTATCCGCACGAGGGCGGGTTGATGAAATATCGCGTCAACATCCGCTTTGGCGAGGAGCCGGATACCATGCCCGACGGCTGGAAGTTCGGGCGGGTGTCCGCCGTGGCGACGGACTCCCACGGGCAGGTCTTTGTCTTTCAGCGTGGGAAGAAAGCCGACCCCATCGTCGTGTTCGACTCCAAGGGCAAGTATCTGCGCTCCTGGGGCCGGGGCATGTTCGGCAACCCGCACGGCCTGCGCGTGGACAAGCAGGACCACGTCTGGATTACCGATAACGGCGATCACCAGGTCATGGAGTTCACCAACGAAGGCAAGCTGCTGATGACCCTGGGGATCAAGGGCAAAGCCGGCACTGACGAGCACACATTCAATCGCCCAACGGACATTGCCTTCGCCGCCAACGGCGACTTTTATGTCTCCGATGGCTACGGCAACTCCCGCGTGGTCAAGTTCTCCCGAAGCGGGAAGTACCTGTTGGCCTGGGGCAAGCCGGGCAGCGGGCCCGGCGAATTCCACATTCCGCATTCGGTGGCGCTGGATTCCAGGGGTACGGTGTATGTCAGCGACCGCGAGAACAACCGGATCCAGATCTTTGACCCGAACGGTAAGTTCTTGAGGCAGTGGACACATCTGGGTGCGACACAAAACATCTTCATCACCCCGCAGGACGACATGTGGATCATCACCCACAGGAACAACATCGAAAACATCACTTACGACACGCTGGCCGGCCGCATCATGCACATCGACCTGAAGACCGGGAGGATCCTGGGCGCCATGGAAAGCCCGGGTCACTGGATCAACGTCAGCCGGGCGGGAGAAATCTTCATCGGCAGCCTCACCGGAAACGTGTTCCGATGGTATCCGGGCTGGATGGCCGGAGCTGCGGGAAGCGAGGAGGGCCTCCGGCCGAACAACCAGAAGTGAGAAGGGGGCGCCGCTACGCCGGATCCGGTTTAGGCAGCTCGCCGGCCAGACCGGGCTCGGGCTCTTGGCCGGGCCCTGGATCGGGGTCCGGGGGCGGATGCGGAGGCTCGGGCGGTGGAGCGGGGCGGGGTATGGACGCTTCGGCGGCCGTGGTCTCTTCGAGCAGCGGCACCTCGCACTCGCAGCAGTCACTGCACCGGCCACACTTCTCGCACAAGTGATTCTCGCAAGTATCCTTCGTGCAGCGCACGCAAATGCGGGTGGATTCCGTCTCGCAGATGCTGCAGGTGAACGGCATGCGGCGGCTACTTCCCTTCCTTCCGGCGTGGCTGGGGAGGTGGCGTCTGCTGCGCCAGGAATGCCCGGCAGCGCTGCGCCTCGCGATCCATCACCTGGAACTGCTGTTCCCGGTCCTCCACCAGGTCCACGATGTAGGTCTGCAAGCGCTCGCGATTCACGCCGTTCTCGCCCACCAGGGCAGACAGCATATCGGCCAGGGCGGGATTTTGATATTTGCGCACGCCCTCCCCCAGAGAGCGCAACATGTATTCCAGGGCCTGCATGCGGAAATAGGTTTTCAGCGCAAAGGAAAGTTTTTCGGGATCCTTGCTCAGCGTCAGGGCGTCTTCAGAAAGCGCCCGGGCCTGTGCTCTGGCGGAATTCCACTGCGTCACATAAGCATCGGGGGCGCCCTTGGCGGTCCAACTCTTGGGATCGATCTGATTCAGAGCGGCCAATAAACGGCCGCCATGATCGGAGAGTTCCTTCAGGATGACCCGCACGTCCCACAGCGGCGCCCGGGCCTGCTCTTGAGCGCCCGCGGCGGCGGGCTGTTGGGCGCACACCGCGACGCCAAAGGCGGCCGCCAACAGAAGCGGCTTCCAGAGAGTGAGTTTCATAGCACTATCTCTCAATCTAGCACTCCTGGCTGGGGGGGAACGGGCTAATGGGCCGGAGAGGCAGGCGGCGGGGGCGGCGGTGGAGGTGGAGGCGGCGGCGCACTGCCTTTGTCCTTGTCCGTGTTAGTGCCGCCCGGGACACCACCGCCCGGAACGGCGCCGCCGGCAGGCCGCGAGGTGCGATACAGGACTTCGTAGACCGCCTCGGCCGCGGCCCGCAAGGCCCCCTGCACCACGCGAGTCCGGTCCACGGACTTGGCGGTCAGAGGCTGATTGCGGTAGACGCGGATCCATTCGCCGGGATTCAGAATCTGTTCTCCGCCAGGCTTCAAGAGGTGCCGGACGCCAACCTGGCCCTCTTCCACGCTTACCAGGGTGGTGTCGTCCTGGTCCTCCACCACCACATCGAAGATGGTGCCGCGGACGGAGATCACGGCGGTGTTGGTGCGAACCTTGTTGTAGTTGGGCTGCCCGCCGAATTTCTGGATGTGAACCTTCACGCGTCCGATGATCACGTCCAGCAGGTCTCTCCAATCGCCCGGATTATTCCGAAAAATGATACGGGAATTGGGGAAGACCTGGAAAGTGCTGCCGTCAGCCAGTTTGAGTTCCGCGGCGCCGTCAGGACCGGTGACGATGATCTGCTGGGGTTGCACGGCATCGCCGACGTTGAGCACCCAAGGAGCGTTGTCGCGCAGGACAGACACCTGCCCGGTGAGCGAGATCACTTTCGCGGCGCCGTTGTCGGAGGACCAAGCCGGAAGCAGGCACACGTAGGCCGTGGCTGCCAGCAGCAGCCAGCGCGCCAACCGGACCGTCGAAGAACGCTGCGACATACTAACCGCTCGGGACCTGCTCCCCCGGAGCCTCGTGCCGACCGAAGCACGACACATCAGTCTAGCACCAAACTTGCTCTGCAAATAGGGCACCGGATCGGGCAACACCCCGTAAATTCCTTTGATTCAATGGGTTCATCCTTAAAGACGGTCTGCTGTGCGGTAGAATAGGTCTCAGTTGTGTGTCATAAAGTCACAACGCGCGCCGGGGTGGTAGGGATGGCGATTTTCTTACCCGCCTTGGCAACCTATGGCCAGACCACATTGCGGCCGGAATGGCGCAAGATCGGGAGCCCGTCGTACGAATGGATGCTGGCCTCACCGGCCACCGGGCGGGTGGATGCCGTGTGGTTCTCGGCGGACGGGGCGCGCCTTTTCGCCCGCGCGCACTCGGGCAAGGTGTTCGAGACGGCCGATTTCGAGACCTGGACGGCGGTGCCCGCCAGTGATCCTGCGCCGGCGCAGCCGTCGGTGGCGGTAAACCGGCTGCCGGAACCCGGCGCCCGGGTGGTGGTCCCGGCCAACGGCGATGGCCGCATGTACGCCCTGGGCGCGCACCTGTACCGCTCGGAAGACGGCGGGCGCACCTGGCAAAACCTGACGGCCGCGGACCGGCGTTCGGTCATCGGGGAGGGCCAGCACAGCCTGGCGGTCTCGCCTACGAACCCGGAACAACTGGTGATAGGAAATGACTATGGGGTCTGGAAGTCCATGGATGGCGGCCTTTCCTGGGCCGGCCTGAACCAGTACCTGCCAAACCTACCGGCGCAGCGCATTCTGGCCGCCCCGAACGGAGCGCACGGGACGCGCATCGTTGTGGATGGGCTGGGGGCGCTGGAACTTCCGCCGGGGAGCAGCGCGGCCTGGCAGCCGGCGCGGGGCGGCGCGGGACTGGAGGCGGAAACGGCCGCGAAAAACGCTCTTTCGGCGCTGCTGGGGGTGCGGGTGACGGCGGTGGCATCCGCCGGCGACACGGTGTATGCCGGCACTGCGGAAGGCCAAGTCCGGGTATCGCTGGACGGCGGCAAGAGCTTTCAGCCCGCCGGCTCGCAGCCCGCCGCCAGCGGCGCGGTGGAGCGCGTCTGGGTGGATGGCGGGCAGCCCCGGGTGGCCCTGGCGGCGCTGGCCGGAACGGGGGCGCGCGTCTGGCGCACCACTAACGGCGGTATGTTTTGGGATGACCTGAGCGCGAATCTGCCTGAGGCCCCGGTGCACGCGGTGGTGGCGGACCGCACCTCGGGGGCGGTTTACGTGGCCACCGACAAGGGCGTATTCCTGGCGAGCGAGGATCTGGAGAACCCCGGGCCGGCGGCGCCGTGGGCGCCGGTGACCACGAATTTGCCCGACGCGCCGGCCACGGATGTGCGCCTGGACCCCGCCGGGAACCAGCTCTACGTAGCGCTGGTGGGCTACGGGATCTACGCCGCGCCGGCGCCGCACCGGGCGCGTGTGCTGCATGTGGTCAATGCCGCGGACTTCAGCTCGCGCGCGGCGGCCCCAGGCTCGCTGCTGAGCGTGATCGGAGGCAAGGTGAGCGCGGCGCGCGCGGGCGGCCTGGCGTTTCCGGTGCTGGCTTCCTCGAACGCGCAATCCCAGGTGCAGGTGCCCTTTGAGGCGGCGGGGCCGAACGTCTCCCTGGCGCTGGATACGGCCTCCGGGCGATTCACCTTCCCGCTGCCGGTGCAGCCGGTGTCGCCGGCCATCTTCGTGAGTTCGGACGGCGCCCCCATGCTGCTGGACGCGGACAGCGGCCTGATGCTCGACGCGCATAACACGGCGCACTCCAACTCGCGCATTCAAGTGCTGGCCACCGGGCTGGGCCGGGTGCGGCCGGACTGGCCCAGCGGCGTAGCCGCGCCGCTCGAGAATCCGCCGGCCGTGACGGCCCAGGTGCGGGCGTTCGTGGACCGTCAATCGGTGCCCGTCACGCGCGCTACCCTGGCGCCTGGCTACGTGGGTCTGTACCTGGTGGAATTGCAGTTGCCGGCTCTGGTGAACGCCGGTCCGGCGGAGCTCTACCTCACCGCGGACGGGCAGGAAAGCAACCGCGTGCAGATTTTCCTGGAGCCCTGAAACTCAAAAGGGCCTCGCGACCGCGAGGCCCTCGGCGGAATTTCGATTCCAAAGAACCGCTTAGATGCGTATGACGTTCTCGGCCTGGAGACCCTTGGGGCCCTGCTTCACCTCGAATTCTACTTCCGCGCCCTCATCCAGCGTGCGATATCCGTTCGACTGGATGGCCGAAAAGTGCACAAACACATCATCACCGCTGGGGCGCTGGATGAATCCGTAACCCTTGGCGGCATTAAACCACTTCACAACACCTTTTTCTTTCACTACTTCTTCTCCTGAACGTAGGTCGCCTGGCCCCACAGTGCCCCAAAAAAGCAAAAAGCTACGAGGCCCTACCTCGTAGCTGCTTCAGAACTCTCGGTGGCGCGACAAACAACCATTTCAAACTGCGCTTTGTATTGTCGCAGATGCGGGTATTGCGGTCAAGTGCCGTACGAATGCCTCTTCCAGCCGGCAGCCCGGCGCCAGCGCGGCCAATCTGCGCCGGAGCTTCTCCGCCGTCCGATCCCTTGCGGGATCAGGTCCTTTCGGGGCTCCCCGTCCCGGTCGATCGCACGGAGGTCTTTGTATAATGGCACGGTGATCGAAACGGCGCCGCCGGCCAAGGGTGGGCTCGAAGGCTCGCTTCACAAACTACTGAAACAACCTGTCCGTGAGGCGCAGCAGGAGGGAGTGCAATGAACCGACGTGATTTTTTGGCCGGCGCCGGAGCGCTCGCGGCTGCCGGAGCCACCGACGCGCCGCTCGATTTTTCCGCAGTTCGCGAGAATTTCCCCCGCGCGGTAAAGGAGACTTACTTCAATGCCGCCGCCCAGCACCCTCTCGGGTTGCACGCCGTCCGCGGGATGCAGCGCTACATGGATTTCATGAGCCAGGGCTGGACCGGCGGGCTGCACGATTTCTGGGAGGAAGGCTTCCTCCAGGTGAAGTCGATGTTTGCCAAGCTCATCAACGCCAAGCCCACGGAAATCGTGTTCACAGGAAGCACGACCATCGGCGAAAATACGCTGCTCAACGGAATGGATTTGCAGGGCGGCAACGTGGTCACCAACGATCTGCACTATGGCGAGTCCATCTCCGGCTATCTGACGCGGCAAAAGTTGATGGGACTGGATGTCCGCATCGTCAAGCATCGGGACTGGGACATTGACCTGCGCGACGTGGAGCGAGTCGTGGACCGCAATACCAAACTGATTGCGGTCTCGCTGGTCTCATTCGTGAACGGCCATCTGGAGGACGTAAAGAAGTTGAGCGATCTCGCACACGCTCATGGCGCCTGCCTATACACCGATATCATCCAGGGTTGCGGCGCGATTCCGATCGACGTGAAGGCGATGGGGATTGATATGGCGTCCTGCGCGATGTACAAGTGGCTCATGGGTGAGCACGGTTTCGGATTTCTGTACGCACGGGAAGCCCTGATCGGACCGGTGCTGCACGGAACACTACTCGAAGGGCATCCGGATTACAATTACGCGCCCTGGGTGAAAGATCCGAAGCCCAGCGAGCCGGATTTTGTGAATCATCCCAGCCACGGCGTCGCATCGCTCGAATGCGGCACGCCTTCCGTGATCACGTACGCGGCGCAGTACGAGTCATTCCACTACATCGAGCGTCTGGGCATTCCGAACATCCGGAACCACGTGCGGCCACTGGTGAACCGGTTACGCAAGGAACTCCCGCCCCGGGGCTACACCTGCATTACGCCCCCCGGCACCGAGACGCCGATCATCACCTTCATTTCGCATAACATCGAAGCGACGAAAAACAAGATCCGGGAAGCAAACCGCACCGGGCGCGCCAAGATCTCCATAACCGGGCCGAATTCGGCCCTGACCGTGGGCCGTTTCGGGAATCACGTGCGCTTCTCGGTATCGGTCTACAACAACGATCACGACGTGGATAAGATTCTGGAGGTTCTCTCGTAGCGCTGTTTCTCGGTCCCCGCGTTGCTTCGCAGGGCTTCTAGGCAAGAGCATTCAGGAGGCGGTCGATGTCCTCCTGGGTGTTATACACAGAAGGAGACACCCGCAACTGGTGCCAAGGTTTGGCCTCCCCTTCGCCGACCTTGGCGGTGACGTTGGCCTTTCTGAGCTTGGCGCGCGTGCCAACGGGATCTTTGACCACGAACCCCAGGATAGGGGATTCATTATTTTCAGGGGTAATGCAGGGATAACCCAGACGAGGGATCTCCCGCCGTAAGCGGTCGGTCAGCGGTCTGGCGTGAGCTCGAATGTTGTCCACTCCCAGCCGCAGAATGTAAGCCAGAGACTCCACTTGCCCAGCACCCGCCACGTTCGAGATATTGCCGACCTCGTAAAAGCTTCCGGCCCCACTCGCCTGTTCCCATGTCGCCGGCTCAGGGCCCGGAGAGTCGTACGGGAAGATGTGATAATCGAAGTTACGGAACTGCCGGTCCCCATACTGGGTTCGGTGCAAGACCTTGTCCTGCAGCTCATTCCGAACATAAAGATACCCGAATCCCCGGGCGCCCATTAGCCACTTGTAGCTACTGCATGCGGCAAAATCGATATTCATGGCACGCACATCGATCGGAACGGCGCCCGCCGCCTGCACGATATCGGTATAGAGGTAGCCGCCATGCGTATGTACGAGCGCCGCCAGGTCGCGGACATTAGTATGTAAGTAGCCGTTGATGTAGGAAACCAGGGAAGTCGCCACCAGCCTGGTCTTTTTATCCACCACGCGTTCGTAATCGCGAACGTCCAGCATCCAGTCTCGCGGCTTCACGATCCTCACATCCAGCCCGTGACGTTTGAGGGAACCGTATAAGTACAGAGAAGCTTCGTAATGCAATTCGTCGGTAACTACGTTCCAACCGGACCCAGGGATTCCGAGTCCGGCCACAACAAGGTTTTCCCCCACGGTGGTGCTCTGCACAAATGAAATCTCGGAGGGGGTCGCGTTGATCAACCGGGCAAAGAGGCTTTTGACGGCGTGCTGCGCCCGGCCATCGAAATCCTGCCGTCCGGCGCCCGGACCGTTAAGCTGAAAGTCCAGGTATTTCTGCATGGCCCGATATGTGTGAACACCCATGGGGTGCCAACCGGCGTTGTTCAAAAATGTCGTGTTCCGGCCCCAGGGAAAGTCGTCGCGGAGAGATCCAAAATCAGGCGCCTGATGCGGCGAGTTTTGAGCGGCAGCGGGAAGCGCAGCGGCAAACCCTCCGCCGGCAAGTAACTCGCGTCTACTGATGTTCATGGCCTTCGATCTCCTTCGCTGGTTTGCCGAAAGTCTACTGCCGATAGAACTTTGCTGTCAAGCGAAGGCGGCTGGATGTCAAGGCATGGCCCAACACCGTTCCGCGAGGGACGTACTTCTGAACCTCATGCGGCACTCATGCCTTTGGAGACAGCCCGTCCCGCGCGCTCAGAGACGCTAGGGCAGCACCGCCGCCGTCCGGCAGAGGATTTGGTTCCTGTGGCGGCCGTGGCGCGACAGGAAGGGTGCGCCGGGGTCCCGCTACGACGCTCGCATTATCAGCGGTTGTACGGGGTTCAGCACCTCAAGGTTCGGCTTGTGTTTGCCTTAGAGAAAAGTCACTTTCCAGCGCGGACTAGCGGCTTGTCGTGTCTGGGGCCGGGCCCTTCGAGTTTCGGCGATGGACAGGCCGCTGGCCAGTTCTCCCTTCCACTGGTCCTTGAACATCCCCAACTCCTTGCCGATCGATTCCAGCACGCGATTTGCGACAGCGCCTTCGTAGCGGTATTCCCCGGTCGATGTGCCCTCCTGGTCCAGCACGGGAACGGCCTGCATCGAGCGCTCGACGTTCTCTCGAAGCTGCACGAGCACCCAGGCCCGATCCAGCGCCGCCTTCTCTACCGCCCGCTCCGCCACGGCGTCTTGGAGTTCCTTTACGCGTGCTCATGCTGCGGGTGTTTCAGTGCTGGCACATGTCCCCCTTTCCGGGGCGCCGCGGGTCTCAGACTCGGGATGGCGCCGCCCGCTCCAGTGCCCTCCGCGTCCTGCGCGCCGCGCTGCGGGTTTCCGGCAGGAACGATTCGGCGCGCTCCGCCTTGTAGAGTGCTGCGGCCAGCATTCGCACGCGATACCGCACCGCCGGCCCACTGGTTGCCCAGCCCGATGATTCGACAGGCGTCGGACAGCAGCGCGGCTACGTCCTGCTCGGTGTATGCCCTCTCGGAGCCGGTATGCCCGAAAGTATGCCCAAACTGAGGTGACTCGGGGTGACTCGGGGTAACTGTGTTTTTGTAGATTCAACAACTTGCGATGTGCCGTGACCCGGTGAGGTGCCCTTTAAGGGACTCAAAATCCCGCGCCCTTCACTGGGCATGAGGGTTCGACCCCCTCCTCCTGCACCATCATTGCAAGAGACTTCCTACTGCAATTCCGGGGTGTAAACGCGCGCGAAGGGCACGGCGGCCCGGAAACACTGCAGCACGTGGCATTCTGGCGTCCGCCGCTAATATCCGCGCAGCATCGCTCTTCCGCGAAGGGTGGGCTGCAAGGCTGCAAGGGTGCTGCGGGAGTTTTCAAGCCCGTTCGGTGGGTGTGCAGTCATTCGGCTTCGCGCGGGAGCAAACCCGACTCATTTGACGCCTGGAATCCCCAGTACCTTACAGATGCTCCCGACCGCCGTGCAACGCACAACGGTCACCAAACGCGCTCAATTCGTCTTCTGAAAGAGCGGAGCCGCAAATCACGCAGTTTAATGGGGCTGGCCATTCAGATGCCTTCCGCGATTCGGTTATACAGATGAGCTCCCTCAGCCAACGCTTGAGGTCCGCCGGCGGAGGTTGATTCGGATATTCTGCATGCGTGTAAATACAGAATGGATAAAGTGTATTGTGTTGCTCATCCCAGTACGCAATTATTCGGAAGCCACCAGACTGTCCACGGCTCTGGTCAGAACTTGGGCATCGATACTTCCAAACAGATCCTCCGAAACCGGGTATCGCAGTCGCATGATGCGCCACTTTTCGCCTCTCGGCGATAGAGGCATATGCGTCAGCCAGGTCCGATTCAGCGTGACGATACTTCGCCGCTAGCCGCTTTAGTTGTCGCTTGAAGGCCGGCGATTGATCCGGATCGATCAGGCATAGCCGCTCGGCATCCAAGGCCGGCTACCTGCAGGGCGTCTCGACGTCCGCAATCGAGTCACGAATAAAGTTTCGCAACTCCGGATCGCATCCCCAGGCTAATGCTTCCAGAATATCCCCAAGATCTTCGCACTCGTGCTCGACACGCCTGACCCAGCTAGCCGCGAGTTTCCGAACGACCCAGGGCCACTTTGATGCATTTTCCAAGACCGTATTCACTTCCGCATGGAACTGCAGGAGAGGCTTGTAAAGGCCCTCCGCTTCATCTGCGGTCAGGTGCGCCAATTTCTCCCCGGAAAGTGAAGCGTTGATGGTCTTCAAAACCTGAGGAAAGAGCCATGCCGTCAATACCTTACGGACCGGTGAAGGTAATGCAGAGGATCGATGCAGAGTCGTTCCCAGAGTGCTATCCAGCCGGATTTTCCGGATTGGGGCTGCCGCTGTGGCCATTTGCCTTTCTTACCCCCTTACGCAACGAAGTGCGTTTTCGTTGTCAAAGGTCTCGTCGGCCATTCGGAATCAGCGTTTTCAGCAACTCTTGCCGTTCTCGCCGAGGGTACTACTCTTGGCTCTCGGTGCACATTTATTGTGCATCGAGAACTATCCAGAAATCAAGCCACTCGCGGCTGGCGAAGGCGGCTGGATTGTCGATACGGTGCCAAATGGTCCGCTGCAATAAGCACGGGGGATGGCCGGTCCCTCACGGCCGCAGCTCGGGAGCTCAGCGTTGCCGGAGCGCTGACGCCAGGCGGTCCAGGTCGGTCTCGTCGTTGTAGAAGTGGGGGGAGACGCGCAGGTTGCCGTGGCGGGCGGCCACCAGGACCTGGCGGGTTTTGAGGTGGCGGGCCAGGGCGGAGGCGTCGCGGTCCGGGAAGCGCGCGGCCACGATGGGGGAGTCGTAGTATGGCGAGCGGTCCGCGGGCAGTTCGGCGCCCGCCGCCCGCAGCACGGCGCGGGTCTTTCCGGCGAGTTCCATCACGCGGGTTTCGATCACCTCCGGGCCCATCTCCAGCAGCATCTCGATCACCGCGCCCATGGCGTAAAGCACGGCGAAGGGCAGCATGCCTCCTTCGTACTTTTCGGCTTCGGTTTTGAACTCGGGCGCGCCGTGGTGCAGGTGGTCGTGGTTGCGCCAGTCGCGGTGGCTGCGCCACCCGATGACGCTGGGGGCGAGGCGCGCGCGCAGTTCCGGGTGCACGCACATGAAGCCGGCGCCATTGGGAGAGAGCAGCCACTTATAGGCGTCCACGGCGAACAGATCCACGTGCACACGGGCAAGATCGATGCGCAGCGCGCCGACGCTCTGGGTGCCGTCCACGTAAAACAGGATGCCGCGCGGGCGCAGGAACGCGGAGATTTCTTGGAGCGGCGGGCGCAGGCCGGTGGAATAGTTCACGGTGCTGAGGGCCACCACGCGGGTGCGCGGCGTGAGGGCGTCGTAGAAGCGCTCGAAGGGCGTCTCGACGAACTCGACGCCCGCGCGGCGGAGATCGGCGGCGTAGTAGTAGTGATTGGGGAACTCGTCCTGGAGGGTGACGATCTGGTCGCCAGGCTTCCAGTCGAGCGAGCCCAGCAGCAGCGAGAGCGCGGTGGAGGCATTGACGATGAAGGCCACGTCGGAAGGCCGGCAACCGACCAGGCGGGCGGCCAGGACGCGGATGCGGTCCATATCGTCGAACCACTCGATGAAGTCGCCGCAGGCGAGCCGGTCGCGGCGGGCGAAGTGATCCTGAACGGACTGGACGGCGCGGCGCGGGACCTGGCCGAAGGTGGCGGTGTTCAGGTAAGTCCACGCGGCGAGGGAGGGGAACTCGGAGCGCAACCGGCGCCAGTCCACGGGCATGTCAAGCCTCCGCCAGGCGCGCGGCGACGGCGCGCGCGGCTTCTCCGACGGGCACGTCGGCGGCCTGCCGGCTCTGGCGCACGACCAACTCCACGAACCCACCGGCGAGCTTCTTGCCCACGGTGACGCGGAAGGGGATGCCGATCAGGTCGGCGTCTTTGAACTTCACGCCGGGACGCTCGTCGCGGTCGTCGAGCAGGGCGTCCAGGCCGGCGTCCAGGCAGTCGCGGTAGATTCGTTCGGCGGCTTCGCGCTGCGCGGCATCGGCGAAGTTGACCGGCGTGATCACTACGTTGAATGGCGCGATGGCGGGAGGCAGGACCATGCCGTCCCTGTCGTGATACAGCTCAATGGCCGCGCTGAGGATACGCTCGATGCCGATGCCGTAGGAGCCCATGATGGGGGTGACTTCCTCGCCTTCGGCGTTGAGCACGCGCAATCCCATAGACTCGGAATAACGGTAGCCCAGCTTGAAGATGTGGCCCACCTCGACGGTCTTGACGATGCGCAGAGCCGCGCCGCAGTTGACGCACAGGTCGCCGGGGGCGGCCTGGCGCAGGTCGTGGAACTCGGCTGCAAAATCTTCGCCGGGGGTGACGTGGCGCAAGTGGTAGTCGTCGCGGTTGGCGCCGGCGATCATGTTGCGGCGGCCCTGGAGGGCGGCGTCGGCCAGGATGGGCATGTTGGCGACCCCCACGGGTCCGAGCGAGCCGGCGTCGGCGCCGAACCACTCGCGGATCTCTTCGGGGTGGGCGGGCCGGAATTCCGGGTCACCGGAAACGGAGCCGAACTTGGTTTCGCTCAACTGGTGGTCGCCGCGGACCAGCACCAGGACGGGCTTGCCGTCGGCGACCAGCACCAGGCTCTTCATTTGCGAGCTTTCGGGCAGCACGGTGAACTCGGCCACCTGGGCGATGGTTTTGCGGCCGGGGGTGTGGAAGGGCTCGGGGCTGAAATCTCCCTCGGGGTCGGGCGCTTGCGGCGGCGCGGGCCGGGAAGCAGCCTTTTCCAGGTTGGCGGAGTAGCCACATTGCGCGCACACCACAATGAAATCCTCGCCGGCTTCGGAAGCCACCATGAACTCGTGGGACTGACTGCCGCCCATGGCGCCGGAGTGGGCCTCCACGGCGGCGTATTCGAGGCCGCAGCGGTCGAAGATGCGGCAGTAGGCGCGGTAGTGCTTTTCGTAGGCGGTATCCAGCCCGGCCTGGTCCATGTCGAAGGAGTAGGAATCCTTCATCAGGAACTGCCGCACGCGCAGGAGCCCGGACTTGGGGCGCGCCTCATCGCGGAACTTGGTTTGGATCTGATACCAGATCTGGGGGAGTTGCTTGTAGCTGCGGAGCTCGCCGCGGGCGATAGCGGTCATGACCTCTTCGTGGGTCATGCCCAGGCAAAGGTCGCGCTGGAAGCGGTCCTTCAGGCGGAACATGTTGTCACCCATGACGTCCCAGCGGCCGGACTCCTGCCAAAGCTCGGCGGGATTGAGGGCCGGCAGCAACATTTCCTGGGCGCCGATGGCGTCCATCTCTTCGCGCACGATGCGGGTGATTTTGAGCAGAGAACGCTGCGCCAGGAAGAGATAGCTGTAGACTCCGGCGGCCAACTGGCGGACGTAGCCGGCGCGCAGCAGGAGCTGATGGCTGGGGACTTCGGCCTCGGCCGGGACCTCGCGCAGGGTGGGGATGAACAACTTGCTCCAGTACATTGAGTTAAGGGGGAACAGGTCAATTGTAGCAGGCGGGCACACGTGGGCGGTGGGAGCCGCGGGAAAAGGGGAGGTCCGAAGGCCGCCGCGGGAAGCCGGGCGGGCAAACTCGCCTGCCCTGACCTTCCCTGCCGGCTGACTTCCGTTTGTTTTCCTGCTTTGCGGGATCGATCCCTGCCCTCCGCCGCAGGGACGGAGAGCGCAGTTGCGCCTGTGACGTTGAAACTCGGGTGGGCCCACCAACTACTGCGTTTATCGCGGGTGCTTCGGCGACGAGCACCTCTTTCCATCTCCAGCTAAGCACGGCTACTCTTCGCAAACCGCCGAGATGGCCCGCAAGTAATTGAAAAAAAGCAGGAAATTTATTTGTTTCGGGCGTGATAGACTGGAGTTTACTCCCCCCGGAACGGAAAAACCATGACCGAATCGGAACGCATGTCGCGGCCGCTGGCCCAAGTGGACCCGGAAGTCTACCAGGCGGTTCAGCACGAGGTGGAACGCCAGGGCGCGCAACTGGAATTAATCGCGAGCGAGAACTTCACCTCGGAAGCGGTGCTGGAAGCGACGGGCAGCGTGTTCACGAACAAGTACGCGGAAGGCTACCCGGGGAAGCGCTACTACGGCGGCTGCGAGTTCACCGACATCGTGGAGAACCTGGCGCGGGAACGCGCCAAGAAGCTGTTTCGCGCCGAGTACGTGAACGTGCAGCCGCACTCGGGGTCGCAGGCCAACCAGTCGGCGTACGCCAGCGTGCTGCAACCCGGGGACACCATCCTGGGGCTGAACCTGGCGCACGGCGGGCACCTGACGCACGGGCACAAGCTCAACTTCTCCGGCAAAACGTACCACGTGGTTCCTTACGGGGTGCGCCAGGACGACGAGCGGATCGATTACGACGCGCTCGCGCGCCTGGCGGAAGAGCACAAGCCGAAGATGATCGTGGCGGGGGCGAGCGCGTACTCCCGCATCCTGGACTTTGCGCGGTTCCGGGAGGTGGCGGATTCGGTGGGGGCGGTGTTCCTGGTGGACATGGCGCACATTTCCGGGCTGGTGGCCGCGGGGGTGCATCCGAACCCCTGCGACTGGGCGGACATCGTCACCTCCACCACGCACAAGACGCTGCGCGGGCCGCGGGCGGGGCTGATCCTGGCGAAGGAGAAATTCGGGCCGGCGATCGATAAGACGGTGTTCCCCGGCATGCAGGGCGGGCCTTTGGTGCACGTGCTGGCGGCCAAGGCGGTGTGCTTCCTGGAGGCCATGCAGCCGGAGTTCGTGACCTACCAGAAGCAGGTGGTGGCCAACGCGCAGGCCATGGCGCAGGGATTGATGGACGCGGGATTCCGGGTGGTTTCGGGCGGCACCGACACACACCTGTTCCTGTTGGATGTGTTTTCCAAGGGGCTGCGCGGCAAGGAAGCCGAAGAGGCGTTGGACCGGGCGCGCATCACGGTGAACAAGAACGCCATTCCTTTCGACGCGAATCCGCCGCTGAACCCCAGCGGCATCCGGCTGGGCAGCCCGGCGGTGACCACGCGCGGCTTCCGGGAAGCGGAGATGCGCGAGGTGGCGGCGCTGATCGCCGATGTGCTGCACAATATCCATTCCGAGGAGACCGTCGCCGCCGTGCGCCGGCGGGTGGCGGCGCTGACCGAACGGTTTCCGCTGTACCAGTGGAAGCTGGACGCCGTCAAGGCCTGACGCGGGCGGCCGGCGGGCGCGAATATGCGCATCGTCATCGACGTGCGCCGCCTCCGGGACTTCGGGATCGGCACGTATATCCGAAGCCTGATCCAGGCGCTGGCGGCGGCGGACCACGAAAACGACTACGTGCTGGCCGCGCTCGCGGAAGACAGCCGCATGCTGGCGGAGCTGCCGAACAACTTTGCGACGGCGGTCTATCGGGGGACCGATCGCGAGTGGCTGGACCACCTCGCCTTTCCGCTGTTGGTACGCCGCTTTGCACCCGACCTGGTGCACATTCCGCTGAACCGGGTGCCGATGGGCATGACGGCGCCGTACGTGGTGACCGTTCACGACGTGGGCAGTTTGCTGTTCGACGAGCGGGGCAGTGTGCGGGCGAACCTGCGGAGGTACCGCCTGCGGCGGGGATTGCGGCGCGCGAAAGTGGTGATCGCGGTATCGGAAGCCACGCGGCGGGACGTGGAGCGCTTGCTGGGCATCGGGCCGGAACACGTGCGCGTGGTCTATAACGCGCCCAGCCCGGAGTTTTTCACGCACAACTACAAGGAACAGCGGGAGAGCGAAGAGCCGGAGCGCCGGCGCATCCTGGAGCGCTATCAAATCGATTATCCCTTCCTGCTCTACGCGGGTAACATCCGCCCGCAAAAGAACATTCCCCGGCTGGTGGAAGCCTTCGCGGTGGTGCGCGCCAACCTGGCGGGGCACCCGGTATATCACGATCTGCGGCTGATCATCATCGGCGACGAGATTTCGCGATTTCCTTCGGTGCGGCGGGCGGTGATCCAGAGCCGCGTGGAGCAGGCGGTGCGGTTTCTGGGCTTCGTGCCGCAGGAGACCCTGCGGTGCTTTTACCAGACGGCCGCGGCGTTCGTGTTCCCCTCGCTATACGAGGGTTTCGGGCTGCCGCCGCTGGAGGCCATGGCGTGCGGCACCCCGGTGGTCACCTCCAATGTCAGCTCGCTGCCGGAGGTGGTGAACGATGCCGCCATGCTGGTGAACCCGGAAAACGTGTTCGACATCGCGCGGGGGGTGCGGGAGGTTCTGCTGGACGAGGAACGGCGCGGGGAACTGATCCACAAAGGCCGCCAGCAGGCGGCGCGCTACAGTTGGGAGCGTACGGCGAAAGAAGTGCTGGAGATCTACAAGGAGGTCGCGGAGGGGCGTGGAAAACGGCACGAAGCAAAGCAAAAGGCGCGGGATGGGGTATAGGAGCCTGCTGCGGCAGGCAGCGCTGGCGCTGGCGGCGGGAGCCGCGCTGGCCGCGGCGCAGGTTCCGGCGCTCGAAGACCTGAAGCGCGAGGCCGCGGAGAAGGTGGACGGCCGGCGGGTGTTCACGCAGCAGATGGTGGACTCCATCTTCAGTTTCGCGGAACTGGGCTTTCAGGAATTCGACACCGCGGGGTATGTGACGGGTATCCTGGAGCGGGAAGGCTTCAAGGTAACGCGCGGCGTGGCAGGCATACCCACGGCGTTCGTGGCCGCCTGGGGATCGGGCAAGCCCGTGATCGGGTTCATGGCGGATATCGACGGGCTGCCGCAGACCTCCCAGAAGCCGGGCGTGGCGTATCACGATCCGCTGATTCCGGGCGGGCCGGGGCACGGCGAGGGGCACAACGCGGGGCAGGCGGTGAACGTGACGGCGGCCATCATCGTCAAGAACCTGATGCAGAAGTACGGGATCCCGGGCACCATCCGGGTGTACCCGGGGATCGCGGAGGAACTGCTGGCCAGCCGCACCTACATGGTGAACGCGCACCTGTTCGACGACCTGGATGTGATGCTGAGCACGCACATCGGGTCGGATTTTTCCACCAACTACGGGCCAAGCGGATCGGGGCTGGTCTCGACCCAATACAGCTTTCACGGGCAGAGCGCCCACGCGGCGGGTTCTCCGTGGCTGGGGCGCAGCGCGCTGGATGCCGTCGAGCTGATGGACGTGGCGTGGAATTTCCGGCGGGAGCACCTGCGGCCGGAGCAGCGCTCGCACTACGTGATCGTGAACGGCGGGGACCAGCCCAACGTCGTTCCGCCGGAGGCCGCGGTGTGGTACTTCTTCCGCGAGTGGGACTACGAGCGCATCCGGGACCTGCACGCGCTGGGCACCAAGATCGCGGGCGCGGCGGCGGAGATGACGGACACAAGCATGACGGAGCGGGTGCTGGCGGCCACCTGGCCGGGACACTTCAACAAGCCGGTGGCGGAGGCCCTCTACACCAACATCCAGCGGGTGGGCATGCCGCAGTGGTCGGAGGCGGACCAGGCGTTGGCACGCGCGGCGCAGAAGGAAATGAAGGCCAAGGTGGAGGGACTGCGGACCAAGGTCACGGAGCTGAAGTCGCCGGAGAACAATATCGGGGCTGGGTCGGACGACATCGCCGAGGTTTCCTGGAATCTGCCGACGGTGGTGCTGCGTTACCCGGGGAACATCCCGAACATGATCGGGCATCACTGGTCGAGCGGGATCGCGATGGCTACGCCTATCGCGCACAAGGGCGCCACGGCGGGGGCCAAGGCGCAAGCCCTGACGGCGCTGGACCTGCTGCGGAAACCGGAGTTGCTGGCGGCGGCCAGGCAGTATTTCGCCGAGCAGACCCGGGAGACCAAGTGGGTCTCGCTGATTCCGCCGGGAACCAAGCCGCCGATCGAGCTGAATGCCGACAAAATGGAGAAATTCCGGCCGGAATTGAAGAAATTGCGGTACGATCCAGCGCGGTATGGGACGTATCTGGAGCAGTTGGGGATCAGGTATCCGACGGTGAGGAGTGAGGAGTCAGGAGAAAGCAAACAGGAGACAGGAGACAGAAGTAAGAAGTAAGAATAATTTGGCGGCGGGGCCACTAGTTTACTGCAATTTCAGTGGTACGAGTCTGGTTTTGGGGAGCGATCCTGGCCGGGGGGTTGTGCGCCCAGAGTAAGGCTCCATTTTACTCCGTCGACAGCACGGTGAACGCGGTCACGAACACGGGATACCTGGCTCCGAACGTGATCGCCACGGTGTATGGCACAGACCTGGCGTGGTCCACGCAGGGTCTCAGCCAGCAGAAAGACTACCTGCCGCTCCAGATCGACGGGGTGGCGGTGCAGATCGCCGGCAGCCCGGTGGGGCTGTACTACGTTTCCCCCAAGCAGATCAATTTTCTGATTCCGGCCTCCCTGCGGGCGGGCACGGTGGAGATGCGCGTCGTGCGGCAGGGGGTGGCCGGCCCGGCGGTGAAGATCGGGCTGCGGGAGGCGGCGCCGAGCCTGTTTCCCGTCTCGCAGCACGCCGATGGGACGCTGGTGACCCCGGAAAGCCCGGCCACCGCGAATGAGTGGATCGTGTTGTACGCTTTGGGGCTGGGGCGCACGGTGGGACGGGTGGACGACGCACAAATCCCGCTGCTCTCGGGATTTCCGCTGGCCAGCCTGACGATCCAACGCCTCAGCGAACTGCGGGTGCTGCTGAACGGGACGGCGGTGGAGTCGGCACGCATCGGATATGCGGGGCTTTCGCCGGGCTTCGCCGGCCTCTACCAGATCAACGTGCAGTTGCCGGAGGATTTGGAAACAGATCCGGAGATCCGCATCGCGCTGGGAGAGGAGATGAGCCAGGAAGGGGTGAAACTGCCGGCGCAACCTACGGGAGCGGGAGCGCGTTAATAGCTATAGAATGGGTTAGGGAGCCCGGTAGCTATGTTTGTACGCATCTCAGTGGCGGCCATTTTGATCGCTGGCGGCCTGGCGGCGGAAGAGCCGGCGCCCCAGCAGAAGCCGGGGAACTGGCGGCAGGCGCCGCAGGCCAAGCCCGGCGACTTCGTGATCGATCCGGGCACCAAGATCCCGCTGAGCCTGATCAATAGCGTAAGCACCAAGCAATCCGCCGAAGGCGACCGGGTGTACCTGGAGACGGTATTTCCGATCCTGTCGCACGGAAGGATTGTGATTCCGCCGGGGAGTTACGTGGCGGGGACGGTGACGCACGTGAAGCGGCCAGGCCGGGTGAAAGGGCGGGGCGAATTGTTCCTGCGGTTCGATTCGCTGACGCTGCCCAACGGCGTGACGCGGGACTTCCGGGCGCGCGTCGGAGGGATCGACGGGCGGGGCAGCGAGGAATTGGACCGCAACGAGGGTGCGATCCGGAGCGAAGGCAACAAGAGCGGGGACGCCGCAGCCATCGGCGAGGCCACCGCGGCGGGCGCCTCGGTAGGCGTGATTGCGGGCGGCGCGGCGGGGCGCTACGGCATGGGCGCGGGCATCGGCGCGGCGGCGGGCGCCACAGCGGGCCTGATGGGCGTTTTGCTGAGCCGCGGACCGGACGCCATCCTGGCCAAGGGCAGCACCATCGAGATGGTGCTGGACCGTCCCCTGCACTTCCAGGAGAGCGAACTCAATTTCGGCAATACGCAGCCGGTGAATTTCGCCGACGGGCCGGGTCCCAATCCCAGCGAAAAGAACCGCCGGGGCGTGCCGCTGCCGGGCCGGCCGTTCCCGTACTGAGCCGGATCTACCCGGCTTCCAGGAAAATTCCAAAGACACCGCAAGCCAGGCTTATGCCGGCTCTGGCGGCGTTGCGAGGGCCTTCCGGCGGCGAGATCCGCGAGCCGGGCTGGGTTGCCGGTATTCTAAAGACATGCCGCGGACTGCCGCGCTGGTGTGGGTTTTTCTGGCTGGGGGCGCGGTGTGCGCGCAGAAGGCGGAACTGTGGCCGGGCGCGGTGTACGACCCGCGCATTCCCACGTTCCGCCAGGTGTTGGGCTACGATGCCGGGGAACGCATCACGCCGCACGCGGGCATCCTGCGCTATCTCGAAGCGCTGGCGGCAGCCTCGCCGCGCATCCGGGTCTTTGAGTACGGGGAAAGCTGGGAAGGGCGGAAGCTGGTGTATGCGGCGATCGGCTCGGAGTCCAACCTGCGGCGGTTGGAGGAGATCCGCGCGGGGATGGAGCGCCTGGCCGATCCGCGCAAGACTCCCGAAGCGGAGGCGCGCCGGCTGATGGCCACCCTGCCGGTGGTGGTGTGGCTGGCCTATGGCGTACACGGCAACGAGATTTCGTCTCCGGACGCCGCGCTGGCGACCGCCTATCACCTGCTGGCGGCGAAGAACGACGCGCTGGCGGAGCGCATTCTGACGCACACCCTGGTGCTCCTCGATCCGGTGCAGAACCCGGACGGACGCGACCGCTTCATCCGCAACTTCGAGGAGGCGCTGGGGCTGGCGCCGGACGCCAGCCGCCTGGCCGCGGAACACAACGAACCGTGGCCCGGGGGCCGCACCAATCACTACCTGTTCGATCTCAACCGGGACTGGATCACGCTCACGCAGCCGGAAACGCGCGGGATCGTGAAAGCCCTGCTGGCGTGGTATCCGCTGGTCTTCACGGACCTGCACGAAATGGGCATGGACTCGACCTACTACTTCACGCCGGAGGCGGATCCGTACAATCCGCACCTGACGGCGGACCAGCGGGGGAGCCTGCAACTGTTCGGGCGCAACGATGCGAAATGGTTCGACCATTTCGGTTTCGATTACTTCACGCGGGAAATCTACGACGCGTTTTATCCGGGTTACGGCGCCAGTTGGCCGGCCTTTTACGGGGCGGTGGCCATGACCTACGAGCAGGCCTCGACGCGGGGGCTGGTGGTGCGGCGCAACGATGAGACGGTGCTGCGCTTTCGAGACACGGTGCGGCGGCACCTGGTGGCCTCACTGGCGACGGCGGAGACGGCGGCGGCGAACCGCGAGAAGCTGCTGGCGGACTTTTATCGCTACCGGTCCACGGCGATCGCGGAGGGCGGCCGGGAAGCGGTGCGCACTTACATTCTGCCGCGGGGCCGGGACGCCGCCGCCACGGACAAGCTGGCGGGCATCCTCATGGAGCAGGGCGTGGAGGTGCGGCGGGCCACCGCGGCGTTCCGCGCGGGAGACCGGGAATATCCGGCGGGCACCTACGTGGTGCCGCTGGCGCAGCCGGCCAAGCGCCTGATCCGCACGCTGCTGGACCCGGTGACGCCCATGGACGAGGCCTTCGTGCTCCAGGAGGAGGCGCGCCGGCGGCGCAAGCTGCGCAGCGAGATCTACGACGTGACGGCCTGGTCGCTGCCGCTGGTCTTCAACGTGGAGGCGGTGGCGCGCCCGGAGGCCGCGGCGGGGAGCTTCGAGGCGGCACGGCCCGGGCGGGTGGTTCCCGGGGAAGTCCGCGGGGGCAAGGCGGCGGTGGCCTACCTGGCGCCCTGGGGCTCCGCCGCAGGCGGGCGCCTGCTGGCCGCCGCTCTGCGGCAGGATCTACGACTTTCTTCGAGCGACAAGCCGTTCACCCTCAACGGCGTCAAATATCCTGCGGGGACTTTGATCTTCAAGGTGGCCGAGAATCCGCCGGACCTGGGCGAACGGCTGGCGCGGTTGGCGGCGGCGACCGGGGCGGAGATCCACGCCGCCAACAGCAGTTGGGTGGAGGAGGGCGTCAATTTCGGCAGCCGCTACGTGGTGCACGTGCGCAAACCGGTGGTGGCCATGGCCTGGGACCAGCCGGTTTCGGCCAATTCGGCGGGCTGGGCGCGCTTCGTGCTGGAACGGCAGTACGGCTACCCGGTGACGGTGGTGCGCACCGCGCAACTGGCCGGCGCGGACCTGAGCCGGCTTCACGTGCTGCTGTTGCCGGCCGCGGAGAACTACCAGCAGGCGCTGGGCTCGGAAGGAATCGACCGGCTGAAGGACTGGGTGGATGCCGGCGGCACGCTGATCGCGCTGGCTCCCGAGGCGGTGGAATTTCTGGCCGACCGCAAGGTGGGGCTGCTGGACGTGGCGCCGGAGAACGCCGTTCACAGGGACGCGGAGGCGGCCAAACCCGACAAGGATGATAACCATGTCCCCGGCCGCCTGCTGGCCACCCGCGAGGACTACGAGCGCGCGGTGCAGGCCGAGCGGGAAGCGCCCGACCGCGTGCCCGGCGTGCTGGTGCGGGCGCGGGTGAATGCGGACCATTGGATCACCGACGGCGCGGCCGAAACCGTGGTGGCCATGGTGCAGGGCCGCGCCATTTTCACCCCCATCAAGCGGGACAAGGGCGTGAACGCGGCTATCTTCGAGGCGCCGGACAAACTGCTGGCCAGCGGCTACCTGTGGGAGGAAAGCCGCAGGCAGTTGGCGTATAAGCCGCTGCTGCTCGTGGAGCCGAGCGGGCGGGGCATGGTCATCGGATTCACCGCCGACCCGAACTACCGGGGCAGCCTGGACGGCATGAATCTGCTGTTCCTGAACGCCGTCTTCCGCGGCCCAGCGCACGCGCGGCCCATGGGCTCGGAAGAGTAGGGCGAAGGTGCGAGGGGCGCGGAAGGGGAGGGCTACAGATGGACGCCGGCGAACTCGCTGAGCGCGTTGCGGTAGCCGTTCACCAGGAAGCCGTGATCTCCGCCGCAGGTGATGAAGCGGCCTCCGCGGTCGAGGACGGCCTGGGCGGCCTCGGGCGTTCCGGTGGGCATGCCCCACCACTTGCCATGTTTGGCGCAGGCGGCGGCCACGCGGTCAATGGCGTCCTGCACCAATTTGTGGCCGGTCTGCATGGGCACGCCGTAGCTGATGGTGAGGTCGCCAGGGCCCACGAACAGGAGGTCCACGCCGGGGACGGCAGCGATCTCGTCCACGCAATCGACCGCCTCGCGGTCTTCGATCTGGAGCACCAGGAAGGTCTGCTCGTTGCCGTGGCGCAGGTGTTCCAGGGGGTCGGCCAGCATGTAATCCGCGTCGGCTCCGGCGCCGTCGAAGCCGCGCCGGCCGAGCGGGGGGAAGCGGCACCACTCGACCCACTGGCGGGCCTCCGCGGCGCTGCGGCAGTGCGGCACCATGACCCCGTTGGCGCCGAATTCCAGCACGCGCATGGGCGCCGAATAGCCGGTCTTGAGAATCCGCACCATGAGGTCGATGCCGGTGGCCCGGCAGGCCAGGGAGATGGGATCCACGATGCCGTATCCGAAGGGACGGTGCTCCATGTCGAGCCAGATGACGTCGAAGCCCAGGCGGCCGATCAGTTCGGCGAGCCACGGATCGGTAAGGCGGCTCATGCTGACGCAGCGGACGAAATCCCCCGCCCGCAGTTTCTCGAGTACTTTGCTATTGACCATGATGAGATTTGCTTTCTATTGAGGGGCTGACAGCCAACGTATCGAAAACCCACCGGACGCCGCAACCAGCGGGCCGGTCACTCCAGGCGCACGCGCACGCGGCGCTGGGCCGGCCAGGCCGCCCTTCCGGCGTGGAAGCGCGCACGGTATTGCCACCAGCGGCGCCGGTCCGGCGACCCGGCCTGGCGCCAGGGCGCGCCCGCCAGCCCGCCGCGCGTATCCGCGCCGCGCACCTCGAAGGAGAGGCTGGAATCGAAGGGGGCGGCGCCTTCCCAGGTCAGTTCCGCGGCGCGAACGGGCGCGCCGGCATCGTAGGGCGCCGAGGTGTAGATCTCTTCGAGAGCGCGGGTGTACAGATTGCCCATGTCGACGCCCGTCATCATGTGCGGCCCCACGGTGGGTAAGGAGGTGGTGCGGCGCTGGTCGAAGGCGCCCGCGTGGTTCCAGAAGATCAGCGAGCGGGTGTGATGATCGCCGTTCTGCACGTGGTTGGAGACCGCCAGGTCCACCCATCCGTCGCCGTTCAGGTCCGCCGCCACCACGCCCGCCGCCGATTCGTTGTGCAGCGCCTGGCGGTGCGCCGGAGTGTAATCGGCCCCGGCGTTGCCCCAGTAGAGCCAGGAATCCAGGCTGCGCGTAAATTCGCTCTGGTAGCTGGAGAGGAAAATATCCAGAAAGCCGTCGCGGTTGAAGTCCGCCACCACGGCGTGATGCGTGCCCAGGGAAGGCAGTTCCGAGCGCCGCATGGGACTGTAGCCCTGGGGGCCGCCCCAGAGGATCTGGCTGTTGATTCCCCGGAAGAACCAGCGCTCCTGATCCATCAGGTTGCAGAGGATGATGTCGAGCCAGCCATCGTGATTCAAGTCCGCCACCTGCTCGCTGACCAGGCCGACGCTTTCGATCATGGTGCGGCGCGCGGGGTCGTAGCCGGAGGCCGCGCCCCAGTAGATGACCAGGCCATCGCGGAGGGAGGGCACCAGCAGATCCAGGAAGCCGTCCTTGTTCAAGTCGGCGATGGCCGGGAAGCGCGGTTCGCGGACGGGCAGGTTCTGTTCGCGGTGAAAGCCTTGCGGGCCGCCGAACAGGATTTGGGCGGTGTTGTCCTCCATGTTCGAAAACAGGAGGTCCAGGTAGCCGTCGCGGTCCAGGTCGGCGATCGCGCAGCCGATGGCGCCGCGGGTGGGCACCTCGCTGCGCCGGGCCACCGCCAGGCCTTCCGCGGCGCCCCAGTAGATGTACGAGCCTGCCGTGCCGCCCAAGTCTCCTTCGTGCGAGCCTACCAGGAGCACGTCGGTATAGCCGTCGTCGTTCAGGTCGGCGATGCAGGATTCGTAGCCGCCGATGGTGGGCAGGCGCTGCACACGTTCGGTCGAGTAATCTCCCTGCGGGCCGCCGAAATACACGTAGGTGTCGATGTCGCCGATGGGCCGGCCGCTCACGCTATTGGCGAAAAAGACGCTGCCGGAGGCCGCCGCGGCGCCCTCTGCTCCGTGCGTGGGGAGGCCCGTGCGGCGGGCGGGACTCAGGCCGTCCGGCGCGCCCCAGTAGACGTAAGAATCCACGTCGAAGGAGCGGTCGGAGCGCGAGTTGGCGAAGACCAGGTCGGCGAACCCGTCGCCGTCCACGTCGCCGATGGCGGCGTCCACGGCGCCCAGTGTGGGCAGGTCCAGGTCGGCGGCGGGGTCGAAGAGCGTGTCGCTCCCGTGCCGGCCCCAATAGACACGCGAGGAGGTCTCCCAACGGCGGTCCAGCACGGCGCGGGTGACCACCAGGTCCGGGGCGCCGTCGTGGTTGAGATCTCCGGCGGCCAGGCGGCCGGCGCCGGCGAAGGGCAGGTTCTGCTCGGCTTCGAAGGCGCGGCCGCGCACCCGGAAGAGCGTTACGCCCTGGGCGGTGGCCAGGGCCAGGCGGCCGCCGATAGTTGCGGCGCCCACAGCACCTTCCACGGGCAGCGGGGAGGCGGCGCTCAACTCGCCGTCCCAGTACACCTTGCCGTCGCGCCCGGCGGCGGTCACCACCAGGTCCGCGCGGCCATCGGCATCCAGGTCCGCGGCCAGGCATCCGTTGGCGTGAGGCGTTTCCCAGCCAGTGCGCGCGCGGTAGAAATAGCCGTTCTCCCGGCCCCAGTAGACGTAGGAGGTGTGGGCGCCGTAATTGCCGCCGGCAATGAAGATCAGATCCGGCCGGCCGTCGCCATTCAGGTCCGCCACGCAGGCATCCTGCACGTAGGGCGTGGAAAGCTCGCTATGATAGCGCTCCGTCCAACCCTGCGGAGTGCCCCAGTAGATCCAGGAGTTCATCACCCGCGTAGAGTTATCGAAGCCACGGGCGATGATCAGTTCCGGGCGCCCGTCGCCGTTGAGGTCGGCCACGCGGACGCGCACGGCTCCCGCGCCGGGATAGGCGGTCTGCCGCGCCTGGCGTGCGGCGAATTGGTACTGATAGGAGGGCGGCGTATAGGCCAGGTCGTGGGTGTTGTTGAAGATGAGGTCGTAGTAGCCGTCGTTGTTCACGTCGAAGCGGTGCACGGTCTGGACGACGCCGTTGCGGGACACATACAGGTTGGCACCGCCGGCATCGAACTGGCCCTCGCGGAAGGCTTCGAAGCCGGCGGTCTCCCAGACGCGGGCGCCGTTCTGGGCGGCCAGCAACCCGGCGCCGGCAAGCAACCAAAAAAAGCGTGACATGACGCTCAAGCCGGCGGCTCAGAACGAGGCGCGCAGCGCAAACTGGATCTGCCGCGCCGCGCCCGCGCTCAGGATGCGCCCGACAGTGGGGCTGGTCAGGATGTTGGTGGGGAAACCCAGCGGCGGCGTGTTCCACAGGTTGAAGAACTCCGACCGGAACTGGAGCGACGAAGTCTCGCCGAGGCGGAAGGTCTTCATCAGCGCGAAGTCAAAGTTCACCAGGCCCGGACCGCTGAGAATGTTCCGCCCCGCGTTGCCGAAGCACACCAGCGGATTTTGCAGCGTGTTATAGACCGCCTGGTTGCGGCAGTCCGGCGCCAGCGTGAAGGCCGCCGGATTGAACCACTGGTTGGCGGTCTGCTGGGCCGGAATGCGGCTCACGCCCAACACCGAGTCGGGATGGATCAGCGAGGCCACGCCGGAGTTGGCGGTATCCACACCGGTGTAGAGGGTCATGGGCAGGCCGGTGGAGGCGGTGACGATGGAGTTGGCCTGCCAGTCGCCCACCAGCAGGGCCAGAGGGCCCCCCTGGCTGAGATATTTCTTCCCGCGGCCGAAGGGCAAATCGTAGACGAAGCTGTTCACCAGGCGGTGATCCTGGTCGAAAGCGGAGCGGCCGCGGTTCTGCCCGTCCAGGTTCCAGTTGTCGATCTCCTGGGTGTTGCCCACGGCGCCGCCGCGGATCTCCTGCCCGGTGTCGATGGAGCGGCTATAGGTGTAGGCCGTGACCATGGTCAGGCCGTGGAAATCGCGCATCTCGGACTTGAGTTGAAGCGAGTTGTAGTAACTGTTGACGCGCGGCATGGCCATCTGGAAGATGGCCGTGAAATCCGGATTAAAAGGCCGCCGGGGATTCAGCGGGCCGGGCCCGGGATAGGGAATGTTGGCGATACCGGAGAAGGAGAGGTGCCGCCCGGTAGAGCCTACGTAGGAGCCGGTGACGGCCCAGTTGGAGGCGATCTCGTGCTGGAGGCTGAAGTTCCACTGCTGCACGTAGGCGGTGGGAAAACTGATCTGGCCGTTTTGGGCCTGTCCTTCGGCGAAGTAGCTGGAGCTGACGGTGACGCCCGGCGGGCGCAGGTCGCGCAGGGTGAGCGTGGGGAAGATGGAGTCCGGCATGTCGATGATCAGGCGCGTCTGGAAGGGCGGGTTGCGCACCAGGTCCACGGTGGTGTTACCGATCTGAGAATCGTAGAAGATGCCGTACGCCGCGCGCACCACCGTGCCCTTCGGCAGGCGGTAGGCCAGGCCTACGCGCGGCGCCCAGTTGTTGTAGTTGGTATTCACCACCCCACGGGGCACCTGGCCGTAGCCCGGCACGTTGACGTTGGCCTGCACGGGAACGGGTTTGGCCGGACCGTTCAGAGCGGGCACATACACGCTGCCGAAGCGGTCGTACTTTTCCACCCATGGCGGAATGAAATCCCAGCGCAGGCCCAGCGTCAGGGTGAGGTTACGCGTGGCCCTCCAGGTGTCCTCGAACCACGGTCCCAGATTGGTGCGCCGCAGGTAGACCTGGCCGGAGCCGTCGGTCACCTGGTTATTGTGGGAGTAGCCCAGCAGGAAATCCGCGAACTCGCTGCCGCGGCTGATGCCGTTGGGGTTGGTCACGTCCGCGGTGAGAGGCGTGGCGCGATAGGTGTAGGAAGGCAGGATGTAGTTCAGCGTGGCATTGTTCAACTGGAAGCGCGTGATTTGCATGCCCATCCGCAGGGAGTGTTCCCCCTTGGTGATGGAGAGGCTCTCCTGGATCTGGTAGGCGTTGTCGCGTGTCACGGTGGGCACACCGAAGTTGGCCCCGCCGAAAGTGGAGATGCCGTCCGCCGCGAAGGCGACGTTGGGCACTTCCCAGGCCGAGGGCGGCAGGCCCTGCTGGCCCTGGATGCCCAGTTGCTCGGGAATGTTCTGGGTGAAGGCGTTCTTGTTCACGATGTTCAGGCGCAGGCGGGTGAAGCCCAGGCGGAAGTCGTTGGCGATGGCGGGGCTGAAGAAGTGGGTGTCGCCCAGGGTGACGATCTGCGGCGACGGCTCCCGGCGCAGGCCCTGCGAGGAAAGCCCGCCGGGCACGAAGATGGACTCGTCGGACTTCGAATAGCGCCCGAAGATCTGGTCCTTGGTGCTCAGGCTGTAATCCACGCGGACGCCGAACTGATCATTGGACTCGATCTGGGAGGCGTTGTTCAGGAACGTGCCCACGCCCAGCGGGAGGGCCGCCAGGTTGGGCAGGTCCACGTACTTCAGAATCCCCTGCGCGATAGGATCCAGGCGCCCGGTGGGGATGATGTTGCCGGGGAACGGATCGCGCAGGTACTGCGGGTTGGTGGGGGAGGCGGGCAGCGCGGAATTGAAGGCCGGATTGGCCCGCGTGCTGAGCGGGTCGAAGATGGGGGTGAGCTGGCCGGCGGCGGTGAGGCGGCCGGAAAAATCGCCCTGGCGCAGCGCCGCGCTGGGGACCACGGCCGTGGCGGTCTGGGCCTTCACCTGGCGGAAGCCTTCATAGCTGCCGAAGAAGAACAGCTTGTCTTTCTTCACGGGGCCGCCCAGCGTACCGCCGAACTGGTTCTGCCGGAAGGGAGGGATCTTGGCCGGCGCGGGACGATCGAAGAGGTTTTTGGCGTCCAGCGAGGAGTTGCGCAGAAATTCGTAGGCGCTGCCGTGATACCGGTTGGTGCCCGAGCGGGTGACCAGGTTGATCTGCGCGCCGGCCTGCTGCCCGAATTCCGGCGAGTAGCTGTTGGTCTGCACCTTGAACTCGAGAATGCTGTCGATGTTCGGGCTGATGACGAAGGTGTTGAAATTGGGGTCGGTGTTCAGGGTGCCGTCGATCAGGAACAGGTTGGAGCCCTCCCGGTTGCCGTTGACGTTCAGGGCCGAGGGCAGGGTGCCGCGCTCGGTGGACTGGCGGCCTCCGGGCGGCGACTGGGTGGCGCCCGGCACCAGCAAAGCCAGTTGCAGGAACTGTCGGCCGTTGAGGGGCAACTGTTGCACCTGCTTGAACTCGATCACGCTGCCCACGCTGCTTTCGGTGGTTTGCAGCAGGGGCGCGGACGCCTGCACGGCCACTTCCTGTACGACGTCGCCTACTTCCAGGCTGGCGTCCAGTTCGGCGGACTGGTTGACCTGGATCACCACGCCCTGAAATACCTGCTTTTTGAAGCCCGGGTGCTCGATGGTGACGTCGTAGGTGGCAGGCGTCAGGAATTCGACCTCGTAGCCGCCGCGGACGTTGCTGACCGCCTCGCGGGTAGCCCCGGTATCGCGGTTGCGCACGGTGACGCGGGCCCCTTCGATGGAGGCGCCGGAGGCATCCGTGATGGCGCCTGACAGCGTCCCGGTGATCTTCTGCGCGGCCAGCGGAGCTGCCAGGAGCAGACATCCGGCCCAGAGTAGCCATCGGTTCTTCACGAAGATTTCCCCCTGTTTAGCAGATTGTCGACAGTTGGTATTGGAAGATTATTGCCTTGCGGCGCAGCTTTGTCAATCCGCTGCTCAAGGAATTGGACCGCGGCCGCCCGGCGCCGGGGATTGGAGTACGCTGGCTTTTGTCATGCTGCGACATCGGGGATATGGGGAAGCTCTGGCAGGCGCGGCCGCCTGCCTGCTGGCCGCACAGGGAGTACTGGCGCAGGAGGTGATCCGGCAGTCCGGATTCAGGGATTTCGCGCGGGGGACGCCCGGAAATTCGGGGGCCAACCTGTACGTCTCGCGCGCCGGCCGCGTGGAGGTTATCAACACCTGGGACCTCAACCAGGATGGCTATGTGGACCTGCTGCTGAGCAACGACCACAACGTGATGGAGACGGTGGACGCGCTGATCTACTGGGGGTCTTCGCAGGGCTACCGCTCGCTGGTACCCGAATTATGGCCGGAGCGCCCCCTGGCGCAGGTTGTCTTCGGCCTGATGGACCACCCCGCCGGGGTCACGCGCCTGCCTAGTTTCGGGGGCGGCCGGTCGGTCATCGCGGACCTTAACCGCGACGGCTACCCGGACATCGTCTTCTGCAACTACATTCACAACTACCCGGGTATCCGCACGGCGTACATCTACTGGGGAGGCCCGCGGGGTTTCCAGCGCGAACGGCGCACGGAGCTGCCTACCAACTGGGCCTCCGGCGTGGCCGCCGCGGATTTGAACGGCGACGGCTACCCGGAGCTGGTGTTCGCCAACCAGGGGGTAGAGCCAGGGCTGGAGAACATCTCGCCGGAGACGCCGCTCGACGCCTACATCTACTGGGGCAGCGCCACCGGATTCGACGTCAAGCGGCGTACCTCGCTCGCGGCGCAGGGTGCGAGCGACGTGGCCATTGCGGACGTGAACCACGACGGCTTCCCCGACCTGGCCTTTACCGGCAGCCGTCCGGGGGCCGAGGGCGTGCGGATCTTCTGGGGCAGCCGCGCGGGCTACTCCAACCAGCACTTCCAGGCGGCGCCGCTGCCGCAGCCCACCAGCATCCGGGCGGCCGACCTGGACGGCGACGGTTTCGCCGACCTGATCGTGACCACGGCCGGGGCGCGCCAGACCATCGCGCTCGAAAGCAGCGCCACGGACGGGCACGGCGGCGAGGTCTACCTGCTGATGGGCGGCGCCTCGGGAGTGGATCTCCGCCGCAGGCAGGCGCTCCCGGCGCGCGGGGGCCGCGACTCCGCCGCCGCGGACTTCAACCACGATGGTTTCCCGGACGTGGCCGTGGCCAACTCCGCGGGCGCCTCCTACGTCTACTGGGGATCGAAGGCGGGCTTCAGCCCAGCCCGCCGCACCGAGTTGCCCACCTTAAGCGCCAACGGGGTTTGCGCCGCAGACCTGAACGGGGACGGCTTCCCGGACCTGGTGTTCGCGAATTCGAACGACGGCCAATCCTACGACGTGCCCTCCTACATCTACTGGGGCAGCGGCACGGGCTTTGCGCCCTACCTGCGCGCAAGCCTGCAAAGCTTCGGCGCCGCCAGCGTGAACGCCGCCGACCTGGACGGCGATGGCCGCCCCGAAATCCTGCTGGTGAACCAGTACAGCGGCAGCGCGGACAGCCGCATCAACAGCCGCATTTTCTGGGGCAACCCGCACCACTACTACTCAAGCGCCTCCATGACCACAATTCCGGGCCACGGCACCTACGACACCACCGTGGCCGACCTCAACGACGATGGCTTTCCGGACGTCGTGCTGTCCAACTCCTACGCCGACGGCGCGTACGTCTATTGGGGCGGCAAGGAGGGCTTTTCCACGCGGCGCCGCGCCACGCTCACCGCGGCCGGCGGCGCCTTCGGGTCGAGCGCCGCGGACCTGAACCGGGACGGCTACCTGGACCTGGTCTTCACCCGCCGGGAGGGCGGCAAGTTCGTGGGCACGGTGCTCTGGGGGTCGGCCGAAGGCTACTCCGCCGCCCGCAAAACCGATCTGCCGCTGAAGGGCAAGCGCTCGCTTTCGAACGCGATCGCGGACCTCAACCGCGACGGATATCTGGACCTAATTTTTCCCGACGAATATTTCGGGAACCTGCACATTTTCTGGGGCGGGCCGGACGGCTATTCGGAGGCGCGGAGCTGGTCGAAATTCGTTTCCGCCGGGAGCCTGGAACTGGCGGACCTGAACGGCGACGGCTACCTGGATTTCGTCATTGCCGGGGGCTTCGACCCGCAGACCAAGTCCCGCAACACGAAGACACGCATCTTCTGGGGCACGCCCGAGGGCACGCCTTCCGCGGCGGGAACCGTGGAGCTGGAAGCCTACCAGTCGCTGGAGTGCGCGATTGCGGATCTGGACCGGGACGGCAATCTCGACCTGGTGCTGAGCAACTACATGTCCGACAGCACGCGCTCTCTGCCGGTGTTTATTTATTGGGGGAGCAAGGGCGGGCGGTACAGCAACGCACGCCGCACGGACCTGCCGGCGGAATCCTCGGCCGGCATCCAGACCGTGGACCTGAATCGCGACGGCTATCCGGAGATCATCGTGCACAACCACTTGAGAGACGGGAACCACGCCATCGCAAGCTATATCTACTGGAACGGCCCGCGGGGCTTCGACAAGACGCGGCGCACGGAGATCCCCAGCTTCGGCCCGCATTTTTCGCAGATGACCGATCCGGGCAACCTCTACACGCGCAAGCTGGAAGAAGAATACGTTTCGGCTGCGCTGGCCATTCCGGCTGGGAAGGGGGCGGCGGTGCTGCGCTGGAAAGCGGCGGAGCCGCACGGAGCGCGCCTCGCGTTTCAGGTGCGCGCGGCGGGCACGCGCGAAGGGCTGCGAGCCGCGGCGTGGGAAGGCCCCTCCGGCCCCGGCACGGCCTACGAGGCGAGCGGCGCCGCTCTGCGCGGGTTCTCCGGCTGGCTGCAATACCGGGCCATTTTCCGCTCTCCGGATGGCGGGGTGTGGCCGGCGCTCACCGAAGTGGAAGTGGGGCTGCGGTGAGGGCGGGCGTTCAGGCGGCCCCGGGCTCTCCGTAGCCCACCACCAGGCCGCGCACGCGCTGCTCGGCGGGGGGCGCCTGGAGCAGGCTGGCGCCGAAGCCGGCCAGGAGGGTCACGGCCACGCCCACGGGGCCGAACAGGAAAAAGCTCCAGTCCGTGGCGGCGGAAACGATAGCCACCGCGATGCCGCCGGCCAGCGCCCCGGCCAGCACCCCGTTGGCGGTGGCGCGGCGCGTCAGGGAGGCCAGCAGGAAGATTCCCAGCATGGGGCCGGTGATCACGCTGCTCACCTTGTTGTAGGCCAGGGCCAGTTCGCCCAGCCGATCGGCGTAGAGCGCCAGGCAGGTGACCACGGCGCCCCAGGCCAGCGTGCCCAGGCGGCCCACCCAGCCGTAGTGCGTGGCCTCCCGGCCGGGCCGGTAGAGGCGCTGGTAAAAGTCGATGGTGGTGGCCGTGGTGAGCGAGTTGATGCCCGCCGACATCACCGCCATGGAGGCCGAGAACAGCGAGGCGATTACCAGCCCGGACAGGCCCGCGGGCAGCTCGCGCATGGCGAAGAAGGGCACGATGTCGTCGGAGAAGGGCACGCCCGCCAGGCGCGCCGGGTGGAAATGATAGAAGGCGAACAGCGCCGTGCCCACCAGCGACAGCACCACCGAGAGCGGCACCACGATGACGGCCTGCACCAGGATCGACTGGCGGCAGTCCCGGCTGGACTTGGTGGTAAACAACCGCTGGAGCACGGCCTGGTCGGTGGTGAGCGGCCCCAGGGCCAGCACCAGTCCGCCGATCACGCAGGCCCACAGCGAGGTGAGCTGCGAGGGATCGAGCGAGAGGTTCAGGTGATGCAGCTTGCCCGCGGCAGCGGCCGCCCGCCAGGCGGCCGGCAGGCCTCCGGGAACGCTCGCCAGCGCCGCCACCAGGATCACCACGATGCCCACGGAGACCGCGGTGAACTGGAGCACGTCGGTCCAGATGACCGCCTTCACGCCGCCCAGCGTGGTGTACAGCGTGGTGAAGCCACCCATGAGAAAGATGCACTGCCAGCCGGGCAGGCCGGTGATCAGGTGGATCACCAGCGCGGGCGCGTAAATCACCACGGCCACGTGCATACCGCGCAGGATTTGAAACAGCAGGCTGGTAAAGAGGCGCACCTTGAGATCGAAGCGGCGCTCCAGGTACTCGTAGGCGGTATAAAGCGGCAGGCGCGAATAGAAGGGCACAAACACCAGAATGGCGATGGGCGCGGCCAGCGGATAGCCGACCGAGGTCCACACCAGCTCCAGGTTGTGGCGGAAGGCCCACGCGGGCGAGCCCATCACCGTGATGGCGCTGAGATCCGCGGCGATGATCGAGATGCCCACCGGCAGCCAGGACATGGCCCGACCGCCGAGAAAATACTCCCGCGCCGTGCTCTTGCGGCGGTAGAAGGAGCTGCCGATGGCCGCGATGGCAAACAGGTAGGCGGTGATGACGAAGTAATCCAGGGGAGCGAGGCTCTTCACGCGGCGCGCCTCGCGGCAGAGAACGGCGGCTGTTTGTCGAACACCGTGGGCTATCTTAACAACACTGTCGACAGATGTATACTGAGCATCCAGGATGCGCGCGGCGCGAAGCGGCGGGCGGATGGCGGCGGGTCTGATACTCTGGACCGCGATGACGCCATACCTGGTCTGGGGCGCGCAGCCTCTGCGCACGAAGCACGCCATGGTGGTCAGCGGAGAGGCGCACGCCACGGAAACCGGCCTGGCGGTGCTCGAAAGCGGCGGTAACGCCGTGGATGCCGCCGTAGCCATGGCCTTCACACTGGGGGTGACGCACTCGGCCATGTGCGGGCTGGGCGGCGGCGGGTACGTGCTGCTGCGCGCCGCGGATGGCCAGGCGGCCTTCTTCGACTTCCGCGAGCAGGCGCCCGGCAAGGCGTCGCGGGAGATGTTTCTGGACGCGCAGGGGCATCTTTCACCCGACAGCCTGACGGGCTGGCGCGCGGCCGCGGTGCCGGGGTACGTCAAGGGCCTGGAGGCGGTGCATCGGGCCTATGGCACGCGTCCCTGGAAGGATCTGCTGGCGCCCGCCATCCGCCTGGCGGTGGAGGGCCATGCGATCGGCTACCAGCGTGCCGAGACAATGCGCCACTCCGGCAGCCTGCCGAAGGACCCGGAGTCGCGGCGCATCTTCTTGAACCAGGGGCGGTATTTTTCGCTGGGAGACCGGCTGGTGCAGCCGGAACTGGCGCGCACGCTGGAGCGCATCGCCGCGGGCGGCTCTCGTGAGTTCTACGAGGGCGAGACGGCCGGGCGCCTGGCCGCGGAGATGGCGGTCCACGGGGGCCTCATCACCCGGGAGGACCTGGCGGCCTACACTGTCGCCCGGGAAGCGCCCCTGACCGGCGCCTACCGCGGCTACCGGATCCTCACAGCCGCGGGCACCAGCGCGGGCGGCGTGGGACTGCTGCAAATGCTGGGCGTGCTGGAAGGCACGGGCTTCGAACAATACGGCGCCGGTTCGGCCGCGGCGCTGCACTACCTGGCCGAAGCCATGCGGCGCTACTTCGCCGACCGCAGCGACTACGTGGGCGATCCGGCCTTCTTCCCGATTCCGTATGACAAGCTGCTCGACCCGCGCCACATCGCGGCGCTGCGCGCCTCCATCGACCCACAACACGCCACGCCCAGCCAGCGCATTCATCCCGGCGCGGCGGCCAGCCGCGAAGGCGCGGACACTACGCATTTCGGCGTGGTGGATGCCGCGGGGAACGCCGTGGCCGTGACCGTCACGCTCAACAGCGCTTACGGCAGCGGGGTGACCGTGCCCGGCCTGGGCTTCCTGCTGAACAACAACATGGACAACTTCGCCGCCAATCCCGGCAAGACCAATCAGTACGGCCTGGTGCAGGGTGAAGCCAACGCCATCCAACCGCGAAAACGGCCGGTTTCCTCGATGACGCCGACCATCGTGCTGCGCGGCGGCAAGCTGTTCCTGGTCGCCGGCACGCCGGGCGGGCCTACGATTCTGAACTCCGTGCTGCAAGCTGTCGTGAACGTGATCGACTTCCATATGAACGCCCAGGACGCTGTCAGCGCGCCGCGCATCCATCACCAGTGGCAACCGGACAAGCTGTTCGTCGAGCCGGGCTTCTCCCCGGACACCATCGCTCTGCTCAAGGCCCGCGGCCACGACGTGGAACTGCGCGGCTCCAACAATGACATGAACATGATCCTGCTGGACGGGTCCTATTTCCAGGGCGCTGTGGACCCGAGGCGGGAAGGAAAGGCCGCCGGATACTGACATGCCAGACACCAAACGCCGCATCAAGCTATCGTTTCCCACGACGGGCGAATTCGTGGTCGCGGATCTGCTGGACGAAGACGCACCCGCCGTCTGCGACCTGGTCTGGCAGTTCCTGCCGGTAGAGCATCCGGCCATCCACGGCATGTACTCGGGCGCGGAGGTTTTCGTGCTGCTGGACCAGGCCGTGCCGCCGGCGGCCGAAAACCTGGTCCAAATCCCGCTGCCGGGCGAGCTGTTCTACTACTACGAGGAGGGCCGCGGCGCGGCGGGGTCGCGCGGGCCGTTCAGCGAAATCTGCTTTGTGTACGGCCGCGGCGTGGTGCTGCGGGGCCACGAGGGCATCGCCGTGCAGGCGAGCCTGTTCGCGCGCGTGCCCGGCGACTGGAAGCACGATTGGACGGCCTTCGCAGAGGCCTGCCGGCGCTGCCGCTGGGAAGGCCCGCGGCCACTGCGCATCGAACGGGCGTGAAGATAGACCGCTCCCTGACGGTCGCGGCTCGGTAAAGCCAAGTGCTCGGGTTCGCAGGGTGTTGCCGAGCCGCGGCTTATTTCCGGCTGGCGTCGGCCATGAAGGCTTCCAGATTTTCGCGGGTGGCTTTGCGGGCCAGGCGCGGATCGCGGGAGCGGATAGCCTTGAGGATGCGTTCGTGCATCTGGATGCCGTGTGTCCGCACTTCGGCTTTTTGATGCATGTGCGTCCAACTGCTCTTGAACGACCCCGAGAGGGCGGACATCAGGATGACAAACAGGGCATTCTTGGTGCACTTGGCCAGGAACAGATGAAACTGGAAGTCCAGGTCGTTGTAGCGGTGCATCTGTTCCTCGGTCCAATCCACCGCCTTTTTGTGCAGGCGCTGCATCGACTGGTTGAGGCGATCCAGGTGAGCGATATCCTCGTCTGTGGCGCGCTCGGCGGCCAGGCCGGCAATCTCGACTTCCAGCAGTTTGCGGACCTCGAACAGGCTGGCGGCGCCGTTGGACTCCTCCTGCGCGACGAAGAGGTCGAACAGGTCGGCGAGGGGCTCGGTCATGTTCGGCCAGACATAAGTCCCCTTGCCGCGGGCCTCCTTCAGCACGCCGCGCGCGAGGAGCACTTTGAGGGCCTCGCGCAGGATGGGCCGGCTCACGCCGAACTCGGCGCATAACTCCCGTTCAGGCGGCAGGTGGAAACCCGTTTTCCACTTACCGGAGAGAATCAGTTCCTGAATCCGCCGGGCGACCAGTTCGTGCAGTTTGGGTGGTCTCTTGATGGGGGTCCCTGTCATGCCTGTCACAGAGGATGGGCGCCGGGGAGCGCCATCCGCCTCCGATTATAGCCGTTTGTTACTTCCGTCCCGCGGCCGCACTAACGCACGGTCTTAGCGAACTTCGCGGAATCGCCGTTGGCGCGCGCCAGTTCCTGTTCCCGGCCCGCTTCCTGGATGCGGCCGGCCTTTCGCAACAGGCGGCTCAGGCGGTAATGCGCGGCCGGCTCGCCCGGCTTGAGGGCGGCGGCTTTGCGGAACTGGGCGATGGCGTCCGTGTCGCGTCCGAGCGAGGCGTAAGCCTTTCCCAACTCGCAGAGCGCGTCGTATTGCGCCGGATCGAGGCGCAGGGATTCCTCCAGGTAAGCCACGGCCCGTGCCGTGTGCTCCTGCCGCAGGGCAATATCGGCCAGGTAGAAGGTAGTGCGCGGGAAGGCAGGGTTGATGCGCTGCTCGGCGAGGAACTCCTGGCCGGCCCGGTCTAGCTCTCCCCGGCGCCAGCAGATCATGCCCAGCGCGAAATGCACCTCCGGGAGGCCGGGATCCTGGGCGGCCGCCTTCCGGAACTCCTGCTCCGCTTCGCTGTCGCGGTACTCCGCGTCCAGGGCTTCGCCCAGAAGCTTGTGGGCGTAGGCGGAATCGGGGGCCTGCCAGAGAAGCCTCCGGGCGGCCTCGGCGGCGCAGGGTTTGTCGCCCGCAAGGCGGCAACTGCGCACCAGGTAATAGAGCGCTCCGGGGGAGTCAGGCTCGCGGTCCAGGACGCCGCGCAGCAGTTGGATGGCCTGGCCGGGCCGGCCGGCGCGCAGTAGCGCGGAGACCTGCGCTTCCAGCCCCGAGGAGGCGGCTGCGCAGGCCAGGGCCGGCAGACACAGGAGTGCCAGGAGGCGCCGCATCGCAGCCTCCTCAGAACCACACACGGAAGCCGAACTCCATGATGCGCGGGTCCAGGGCCGAAACCACCTGTCCGAAGTTGCCCGCGCCCAGCGACGTGGAAACCCCGAGGAAATTGGTGTGGTTCAGGACGTTGAAGAATCCGGCGCGGAATTCGGTGTTCAGCTTTTCGTTCCACATGGAGGTGCGCTTGGTCAGCGAGAAGTCCCAATCGACGAGTCCGGGCCCGCGAATGCTGCGCACGCCGGCGTTGCCGTAGAAGCCCGGTTTGGGAGCCGCGAAGGCGGCGGGGTCGAACCAGAGCTGCGGTGTGTGGGTATTGCCGCCGAACAAGGGCTGGCCGGTGGCGTCCGGGCGGGTCGCCAGGCCGCGGTCCGACGTGGCCAGGCCCGGGGTGAGCGGCAGGCCGCTGTTGAACAGCATAAGGCCTGAAAGTCCCCAGCCGCCCAGCACCTTTCCCGGCACCGTGTGCTGCCCGCGGAAGAAGGGCAGGTCGTACACGTATCCGATGTTCAGCATGTGGGTGCGGTCGTAGGCGAACGGGCCGTATTCGGCCTTCAGGTTGTAGAGGTTTTGCGGCGCGCCGCCCATGTCGTTGGCTTGCCCCAGGGACCGGCCGTAGGTGTAGGCCACCTGGAAGGAGAGGTTTTGCGAATAGCGGCGCACCAGGCTCACCTGGAGGGAATTGTAGTTGCTGAACCCGTCGGTATAGCGGCCGGAGATGCCCGCGTAGCCGAGGTAGGGCCGCAGGGCGTTCACCGAGATGCTGTTGGCGTTCAGGCGCGGGTCGAAATCGTAGCCGCCGCCGGGAATCACCTGGTTGATGTCGTGCGTCCAGGGCAGGCGCGAGACGCGGTTGCCGGCGTAGAGCGCGCGCAGCACCAGGTTGGAGTTAAGCTGCTGCTCGATGCCGGCGCTGAAACTCTGCACCCGCGTGGGCACGGAGTCATAGGGCGTGATGGAGAGCGCCGCCGGGCGCAGCGGGTTGGCGCTGCCGCTGGAAGGATCGACCAGGGAGGTGTTGAACAGATCGGCCCGCTGAACAAACGGGGGATTGGCGAGATGTCCGAAAATCTGGTCCTCCGTGCGGTAGTAGCTGATGCCGTAGCCGCCGCGGACCGCGGTTTTGCCGGTGCCAAAAACGTCCCAGGCCACGCCCACCCGGGGCTGCCAGAGCTTTTCATCCAGCCGGGAAAAGCCCTCGGTGATGCCCAGCTCGCGCTCGCCGGCGTAGACCAGGCCGTTGAGCGGGTCGTACTTCGAGGTGGGATTCAGGATACCGGCGGCGGTGATCTGGGGAGCCTTGGCGGGATCGAAAAAGCGCGGGTCAAAACCCGTCACCGGCTGCTGGAGACGCCAGGGCGGCTGGTAGGAATAGCGCAGGCCGAGGTTCAGAGTGAGGCGGCGGGAGACCTTCCAGTCGTCCTGGAAGTAGGGCTCCACCTGGGGATAGCGCAACTGCCCGCGGCGCATCTTGGAGTCCTGGATGTAGAACTGCGACTGGCCGAGCAGGAAGTCCGCGATGGGATTGTTGGTGTAGCTTCCGGTGAAGGTGTAGCCGCCCTGAATGGTGGCGAAGGTGTTCTGGCTGGCGGCTACCAGGTTGTAGAACAGGCCCATGGTCAGGGTGTGGCGGCCGATGGTTTTGCTGAAATCGTCAGTGAAGGTGTAAGCCAGGTTGGGCGCGTCGCGCAGGGTGATGGCCGAGCTGACGCCGATGAAGCTCCAGCCGCCGGAAAAGGTCAGGTCGGGGACGTAGTTCACGGTATTCGCGCCGGGGAAGAAATCCCGGATGCTCATGTCCGGCGAGCGCAGAAACGCGCCCGTGGGCAGACCTTCCACCTGCGTCTGGCTGTAGGAGAACCCGAACGTGTTCACCGCGCTCGGCGATATCACGTTGGTCAACTGGATGTAGGCGTTTTTGCCGAACGTGTCCAATTCGTCGCCGATGGTGCGGAAGGGCGTACCGCCGAACTGGTTGGCGGGCCGGGTGTTGTAAACGTCCTCCTGGATGTAGCGCAACATCACGCGGAACTTGTCGGAGAAATTGTGGTCCAGGCGGACGACTTCCTGTTGCTGCCGGGTCTTGTCGGGCGAGTCGTTCAGGTAGTTGAGAAAACCTCCTCCGGCTCGGTTGGGTTGGGGCAGCAACTGGCCCATGAGCTTGACGGCGTTAGGCTCGAAGCGGCTGGCGGGAATCTGGTTGTTTGGAAAGAACGTGTTGCTCAGCGGGTCGAGGATGTTTTTGCCGGTGCGCGCCGCCTCGGCCTGGAAGTCTCCGCCGCGCATGGCGGGGGTGGGCGTGGCGCCCAGCAGGGTGAGGCCGCGCCGCACGATCCGCCAGTTCTGGCCGAAGAAGAAGAAGGTCTTGTCGCGGTTGCGGTTCAGCTTGCCGGGAATGAACACGGGCCCACCGATCTCATAGCCGAAGATGTTCTGCTTGAGGGGGCTCACGGAGGGAGAGAAGAAGTTGCGGGCGTCGAACGCGTCGTTGCGCACGTACTCCTGGGCCTGGCCGTGGAAAGAAGACTGGCCGGACTTGGTTTCCACCAGCACCTGGGCGCCGCCCGCGTACCCGTAGCGGGCCGAGTAATTGTTGGTCATGATGCGCACTTCGCTAAGGGTGTCCATTTCGGGGTTCACCGGCCCGGCGCACTCGCAGCCTGTGTTCATGTTGAAGGAGCCGTCCACCATGTTGACGTTCTTATTGGTGCCCAGGCCGTTGGAGGAGATCACGAAGCCATTGTTCAGGCCCAGGCCGCTGAGCTCCTTGCCGGCGCTGGTATTGTTCATACCGGGAACGAGCACCATCATGGACTGGAAGTTGCGCCCGTTGACCTCGATGCGCTCCAGTTGGGAGGTCTCGATGGTGCCGCTGACGTCGCCGGTGGCGGTATTGACCTGGGCGCCGGCGGCCACCACATCCACGGACTGCTCGACGGCGCCGATCTCGAGAGTGAGGTTGTGGTTGATGCGCGCGCCCGGATCCAGCTTCAGCCCCGAGACGGTGAGGGTCTTGAAACCGGATTGCGAAGCCTTGAGGTTGTAGGTGCCGGCTGGCAGGCTGGCGGCCTCATAGACGCCGTCGGTGTTGGTGACCAGCGTGGCAGAGCGCCCGGTCTCGCGGTTGGTGACCACCACCTGGGCCTGCGGGATGACGCTGCCGCTGGGATCGGTGACGACGCCGGTGATGCTGCCGGTGGAAGTCTGGCTGAGCCCGACGGCAGCGGCGCAGGCGGCGCCCAGCACACAGGCGCGCCACCACGCACAGAAAGATCCTGTACGCATGGGTGAAGTTCCTCCTCTGGCGCGCTTCCCCTCCGGAAGCGCGATTTGTAAGCTGGTCTTACCTCATAACATAAAAAATCTTGACCGTCAATAAAAAAATCGGTAAGGTAGATGAGGTCGCCCGCATGTTGCCCGACTCGATCCGCCGCCTGTGCCTCGCCCTGCTGCTGTGTGCGGCGGCGGGCGCGGCGGCGCAGGCGGGCGCGGAGGCGGCGCGCCGGGGAGATCTGGACCGCACCGCGGAACAGTTGCGCGCGCGCCTCCGCCGCGAGCCTGGCTCGCCCGAGGCCAACCTGGCGCTGGCGGCCGTGTATCTGAAAATGGGCCGGGCCAGCCTGGCGCTCGAACCGGCGCGGCGCGCCCTGGCCGCCGCGCCGGACAACTTTCTGGCCCGCCTGACGCTGGCCGACGCGCTGCTCGAGTCGCGCCACGGGGCCGAGGCGCAGGCGCAGTTTGCGGAGCTGGCCCGCAGCCAACCGGACCGCCCGGAGGTGTGGTTCGGCCTGGCGCGCGCCAGCCTGCGGCGCGCCAAGGAGGCTCCGGAACGGGCGGAGGCCGGCCGCCAGACGGCCCAGACCGCGCTCGAACGGCTGCTGGAGTGCCCGGCCCCGCCGGCCCTCCGGCTGCAGCTCGCCGCCGACGTGCTCTCCGATGCCGGGCAGTATCCCAAGGCGGCGGAACTGCTGGAGCAGGCCGCCGCGCTCGAACCGGCGAACGGCGCGGTGTGGCTGGCGTTGGGAAAGGCGCGCTGGCACAACGTGGAGTTCGAACGCGCCCAGAGCGCCCTGGAGAAGGCGCTCCAGCTCCAGGCCGGGGATGCGGAAGCGTGCTTCCTGTTGGGCGACCTCTACGCCCGTAAGGACCGGCCGCGCGAGGCGCTGCCGCTGCTCGAACGTTCCCTGGCGCTGGATCCGGGGGCGGAGGCGGCGCACGCCACGCTGGCCAAAGTCTACGGCCAGCTCGGCCAGCCCGGGCGGCAGATTGCGCAGCTTGAAAGCATCGCGCCGGCGCGGCGCACGGCCGCGGTATGGTATCAGCTATATCGCGCCTGCCAGCGCGCCGGCCGGGCGGCGGACGCGCAACAGGCGCTGGCGCAGTACAAACAGAAGCAGAAAGGAAACGACACGCATGCGGATGAGCCGTAACGGAGGAGGGTTGACCAGGCGCGACCTGTTCGTCGCGGGGGCGCTGGCGGGCGCGGGGGGAATGGCCGCGCCGGGGGCTGCGGCGGCGGTGCGGCCTGCGGCCAACTTGCGGGACCGCTTCTGGCTGTGGGGTCATGCGGCCGGCAGCCACAACGGAGAGTACGGCCTGCCGGCCGATTCACGCATCACGCCGGTCGAGGCGGCCTACTACATGTCCATCCCCAACATCATCCTGGTGCGTTACAAGGGCAAGCCGGAGCCGCCCTTCGATCAGTACGCGCTGCCGTTCGCTTCGCTGCGGGAGGTGGTCTGGTCCGTGGTGGGCGCCGGCGGAGCCACGGAAACCGCCGAGCGGGAGATGGTGCTGCGCATGGCTGAGCAGAAGCCCAATTTCACCGGCGTGGACATGGACGATTTCTTCCGGGACAAAAGCAAAGACGGCCGGATCGCCGCCCTGACGGTGGCCGATCTGGAGCAATTGCAGAAGCGTCTCAAGGGCGGCCGCAAGAAGCTCGATCTGTGGGTGACGCTCTACACCCATCAGCTCGACGATCCCATTCAGGAGCATCTCAAGTACTGTGACGTGGTCACGCTGTGGACCTGGAAAGCCGCGGACCTGGCGCAGTTGGAGGCCAACTTCGAGAAGGCCGTGAAACTCACTCCCAACTCCCGCAAGGTGCTGGGCTGCTATATGTGGGATTACGGCACGCATCAGCCGATCCCCGTGGCGGCCATGGAGCAGCAGTGCGAACAGGGCCTGAAGTGGCTGGAGGCGGGCCGCATCGACGGCATGATCTTCCTGGCGAGCTGCATCTGCGACCTGGGCCTGGAGGCCGTAGAATGGAGCCGCCGCTGGATTCGCAAAACCGGCGGGAGGAAACTCGGAAAGCAGTCTTGATCGGCGGCTGCCGGCGGAGGAGGGAGAGCGGAAGGGATGGCTGTGTATCGAGTGCGCGCGTTCCAGGTGGCCGAACTGCCGGTGCCCGGCTGGGAGTGTTTCTTCGGGCGAAACGACACCGCGTTCCACACCCTGGCGTTCCACGTGTGGGTCATCGAGGGCAACGGCCGGACCATCGTCGTGGACGCCGGTCCGCCGCCGGACGAGGCGGATTTCGAATACCTGGTGAAGGCCTGCCAGAGCATCGATCCGCGTTCCACCATGCGGCGTCTCGCGCCGCTGGACGCGGTGTTCGCGCAGGCCGGGGTCCGCGCGGAATCCATCGACGCGCTGCTTCTCACGCAGACGATCACCTATCACACAGGGGGCCTGGTGGCGGAACTCTTTCCGCGTGCCCGGGTGTACCTGGCCAGGGCCGGGATGCTGGAATTCCTGCTGGATAACCCGGGGCATCCGCCGCGCGAAGCGTATTTCACGGAAGAAACCTGGCGTTACCTGCGGAGGCTGGCGGTCGAAGACCGGCTGGTGCTGGCTGGCGGGCCGGCGGAAGTCGCGGAGGGAGTCTGGTTCGAGACCACCGGCGGGCACCATCCGGGCTCGGCGGCGGTGAAGGTTGCGACCGCGGCCGGAAGGCTGGGCATACTGGAGACGGCGTTTCTGCGGGAGAACGTGGAACAGGAACTTCCCATCGGGGTGGCGGAGGATGCGGCCCTGTGCCGCCAGGTGATCCGGCGCTACCGGCGGGAGTGCGACCTGGTGCTGGCCTGTCACGACCCCACCATCCGGGAGCGCTTCGCGGGAGGAGTGGTGGCATGAAGCATCGCATCGGGATCATTGGCTGCGGGTGGGTGGCGCCGTTTCACGTGAACGCGCTCGCCAACCTGCGCGGGCGCGTGGAAGTAACCTGGGTGGCCGACCCGGCGGCGGAGCGGACGGAGACCGTGGCCCGGCAGATCGCGCAGGAGGGGCTGGGAGACCCGCGGCGGCTAAGGGACTACCGGGAAGGCCTGGGGGAGGCGGCCAGCGTGTTCATCCTGCTGCCGCATCATCTGCACCACCGCGCGACCCTCGAAGCTCTGGCCGCGGGCTGCCACGTGCTGCTGGAAAAGCCGCTGGCCGTCTCGCTGGCGGAGGCCGACGAGATGATCCGCGCCGCGGAGAGCGCCGGGCGGCTGCTGATGGTCGCCTACCCGCACCGCTACCGGACCACCACCAGGGCCTTCAAGCAATACGTCGAATCCGGCGCATACGGCCGGCTGATTCTGCTGGACGCCATGATGGACGAGAATCTGCGCGGCTACGCCGACCTGGGGTGGATCCGGGAGAAGCGCACGCTGGGCGGCGGCGTGTTTTTCTCGGCCTCGCCGCACATGCTGGACGTGATGTTCTGGATCGGCGGCGAGGTGGCCACCCTCTCGATGGTGGGCAACCACGGGGGAGTGCCCATGGAGGGCGAGACCACGGCGGTCTCCATTATGAAGTTCCGCAGCGGCGCCATCGGCACAACGCGGCACACCTGGGTGTCTCCCGCCCCGCAGGTCTGGTACACCATGCGGGCGGTGTGCGAGAACGGCATCCTCACGCTGACCGCGAATCCCGAAGGCGATTTGGTAAAGGAGGGGCACCTCTGCCGGTGGCGCTCCGTGATTCGCGCGACGCCTCCGGACCGGGTGCTGCTCGAAAGCGGCGAAGGCCTGGACTTCACCGGCGAAATCACGCACTTTTTCGACTGCCTGGAGACGGGCCAGCCCTGCCAGACGGACGCGCGGTCCGCGCGGAAGCTCATGGAGCTGGTGTTTCAGGCCTACGACAAGGCGGAGCGGGAGGGCGGAAATTGAGCGCCGCCGTGCTGCTGCGGGGCGGGCGCGTGATCGATCCCTCGCAGGGCATCGACCGCGTGATGGACGTGGCTGTGCGCGGCGGCAGGATCGCGGCGCTGGGAGAGCACCTGGCGGCGGAACCCGGCGCGGAGGTGTGGGACCTGGCGGGGAAATATGTGTGCCCCGGCCTGATCGACCTGCACGGGCATTGGTACGAAGGCAGCGCCTTCGGCATCGATCCGCTCCTGTGCCTGAATCACGGCGTGACCACGGCGGTGGACGCGGGCACCGCGGGGTTCGTCAATTTCGCGGAGTTCCGGCGGAGCCGCATCGAGACCTCTCCGGTGCGGGTGCTCGCCTTTGTCAACATCGCCGCGCTGGGCATTCCTTCGAACCTGACGGGCGAGCTGGAGGACCTGCGGCACGCCAGGCCGGCGGAGACGGCGGCGGTGATCCAGGCGAATTTGGACGTGGTCCTGGGGGTGAAGGTGCGGCAAGGGACCATGGTGGCGGGCCACGGGCGGGAGGTCATGCAGAGGACGCTGGCGGCCGCGCGGGAATGCCGGGTGCCGGTGATGGTGCACATCAGCCGGGGCGCGGAAACGACCCACATCCTGCGCCAACTGCGTCCCGGCGACATCGTGACGCACTGCTATCAGGGACGCGGCGATGGCTTGCTCGAAGGCGGCGCCTTGCTGCCCGAGGCGCTGGCGGCGCGCCACGAGGGTGTGCTGTTCGACGTAGGGCACGGCTGCGGGAGTTTCCGCTGGGAGACGGCCCGCAAGGCCTTCGAACATTTCTTTCTTCCGGACACCATTAGCACGGACCTGCACCGCTACTCGGTGGAGCGCTGGGCCATCGACCTGCCCACCACCATGACCAAGTTCCTGCACCTCGGCATGCCGCTCTCCGACGTGATCCGGAAAACCACCCTGGAGCCGGCCAGGGCCATGCGGCGGGATCACGGGCTGGGCACCCTGCGGCCCGGCGCGCCCGCGGATGTGTGCGTCTTTGACCTGGAAGAGGGCGAGTTTCCGCTGGAAGACACGCACATGAAGACCGAGACGGCGCGGCGCCGCATCCGGCCGTTCCGCGTGCTGCGGGCCGGCGAGGTCATCCGCCCGGGCAGCCTCTCCGCGCCACTGCGTCCGCTCAATGGGGCGGATCGTGAGGTGCTGGAGTTTGTGGAGCGGAGCGCCAAGGAGGCGGATGGATAACCTGGGCCTGGGGATTGCGCTGGTCGCGCTGAGCGGCGTGCTGAACGGCTCCTTCACCTACCCCATGAAGCTGGTCCGGAAGTGGCGCTGGGAGAATATCTGGCTCTTGTTCGCCTTTCTGGGGCTTCTGCTTCTGCCGGTGGCCGTGGCTTTGGCGGTGGTGCCCGACCTGGCCGGGGTTTACCGTTCCGCGCCGGCGGGCGCAGTGCGCGCGGCGCTGGGGCTGGGGCTGGCATGGGGCACAGGCTCGCTGCTGTTCGGGCTGGCGATTCCGGCGCTGGGGATGTCATTGGGGTATGCCATCGTGATGGGGGCCACGGCGGTGTTCGGCACGCTGGTGCCGGCGGTGGCTCTGGAACCCGGCATCCTGGCGACGCGGCGGGGCCTGGAACTGGTTGCCAGCCTGGCCCTGATTACCACGGGGCTGGTGCTGTGCGCCATTGCCGGGAAGCAGAGGGAGCGGCAGGGCGAGACGAGCTACCAGACGCTCACCCAGACGGCCTTCGGCCGGGGGCTGGCCATCGCGCTGCTGAGCGGCGTGTTTTCGGCCTGCTTCAACATCGGCTTCGCGCTCACGGCCGGAATCGCGGCGGCGGCGCGGCGCATGGGGGCCTCCGAAGCCAACTCCACCTTCGCCATCTGGTGCCTGATCATGCCGGCGGGTTTCGTGCCCACCCTGGCGTATTGCGCGCACCTGCTGCGCCGGAACCGCTCGTTCGGGCTGTTTCGCGCCGGCGGCCGGAACTGGACGTATGCCCTGCTGATGGGGGGCATGTGGATGCTCAGCGTGGGGCTCTACGGCGCGGGAGCGAACCGCATCGGGAACGGCGGGGCGGCCATCGGCTGGCCCATCCTCATGTCGGTGACGGTGATCGCCTCCACGGCCCTGGGGTTCGCGTCCGGCGAGTGGCGCGGGGTTCGCGGCGGAACGCGCCGCTATCTCTCGGCGGGGCTGGCGGCGCTGGTGGGAGCGGTGTGCCTGGCCAGCTCGGCGGGCCTGGGGAACTGAGGGACGCTAAACAATTTCATGCACATATCGGACCTGGATACGCCCGCTCTGCTGATCGATGTGGAAATCATGGAGCGCAACCTGCAGCGCGCGGCCGAGTACGCCCGGGCGCACGGCCTGCGCCTGCGTCCGCACACTAAGACGCACAAGATTCCCGCGCTGGGCCGGAGGCAACTCGATCTGGGGGCGGTGGGCCTGACCGTGGCCAAAGTGGGCGAGGCGGAGGTCATGCTGCGCAGCGAGCCGCCGGATCTGCTGCTGGCCTATCCCCTGTTTGGGCGGCAAAAGCTTGCGCGGCTGATGCAGGTGGCGCGGCGGACGCGCGTGACGGTTTCGCTCGATGACCCCACTGCCGCCGCGGAACTCGCGGCGGCGGCGCGGCAGGCGGCCGTCGAGGTGGGCGTTCTGGCGGAGATGGATGTGGGGATGGGCAGAGTTGGCGTGGATCCCGGCTCGGAGGTGGTGGAACTGGCCAGGCGCGTGGCCGGCCTGCCGTTTCTGCGGTTTGAAGGAGTCGCTTTTTTCCCCGGGCACATCAACCCCAGCCTGGAGGACGGGCAGATCGAGCGGCTGGCGGAGACGGTGGGCCAAGTGGTCCAAAGCGTGCGTGCCGCGGGGCTGGAGGTGCGCATCGTGAGCGGGGGCTCCACGCCGCTTCTGTACCACTCGCACAGGATCCGCGGCATGAACGAGATCCGCCCCGGCACCTACATCTTCAACGACCGGAATACGGCGCTGTGGGGCGGATGCGCGCTGGCGGATTGCGCCGCCACCATCCTGACCACGGTGGTTTCCACCGCCCGGCCGGGGCAGGTGGTGATCGACGCCGGCTCGAAGACTCTTTCCTCGGATCTGGCGGTCAATGGCGCGGAGGGCTACGGGCAGGTGGTGGAAGCGCCGGCCGCGGTGGTGCGCCGGCTGAACGAGGAACACGGATACGTGGACATACGCGAAGTCAGCGGAACCTGGAAAATCGGCGACCGACTGCATATCATTCCCAACCATGTCTGCGTGACGGTCAACCTCCAGGAGAGTGTGTACGGCATCCGCGGCGAGACGGTCGAGCAGGTGTGGGAAGTGGAGGCGCGCGGCAAGGTCCGGTGACCGGCGCGGGCAGCGCGGCGGGTGTTATGCTGGCGGAGGATTCTTTCTTCTCCGGCAGCGAACTCAAATGGCAGATGAAACCATCGGACTGGTGGTTTATGCGGACCCCGGCCCCGGCGTGCTCCACCAGCTCACGGGCGTGATTGCCCGCCACCAGGGGGATATCACTTCGGTGGAGATTCTCGAACACCGTCCCGCGGAGGCGCGCATTTATTTCGAAATCGCCCTGCCCTCCGAGGCCGGGGCGTTAGCCGGGGATCTGCGGAAACTGGCCGTCGTGCGGCGGGTGGACGTGGTGAAGACGCTCGAAAAGATTTACGGGAAGCGCATCATCATCATGGGCGGCGGGGCGCAGGTGGGCCAGGTGGCCATTGGAGCGGTCTCCGAAGCGGACCGCCACAACATCCGGGGCGAGCACATCTCGGTGGATACCATTCCGCTGGTGGGCGAACAAAAGCTGGCCGACGCCGTGCGGGCGGTGGCGCGCCTGCCGCGGGCCCGCGCGCTGGTGCTGGCCGGCTCCCTGATGGGCGGAGAGATCGAACAGGCGGTGCGCGAGGTACGCCAGGCGGGGCTGCTGGTGGTCAGTCTGAACATGGCGGGCAGCGTGCCGGAGGCGGCCGATTTGGTGGTGAGCGATCCCGTGCAGGCGGGCGTCATGGCGGTGATGGCGGTGGCGGACACCGCCAAGTTCAATGTCGAAAGGCTCAAACGGCGAGTCTTTTGACGGCGGTCAGGAGAGGCGCAGCGCGTATTCCCGCAGGAGTTCCTGGCGGGGGGAATACAGCCGGACGAAATAGGCGCCTTCGCCCAGGCGCAGGGCCACCGGCACGTGCAGGTGCGCGCCGCGGGGTTCCACGCGGAACTCGGCCAGGCGGCTTCCGGCGGCGTCCACGATTTCCAGGCGGTAGGCCGGGCACACCGGCAATTCGATGAGATCCAGGTGCAGCACCAGCGGACGCCCGGCGGGCGCCTGCGTCACCTCGGGGCCGCGGGCGGCCTCCAGGGACACGGAGAGGGGCGGCGGCACATACCGCGTGGCGTGCCACTGGATGCCCGCCGTGAAGGCCAGAAGTACAGTGGCAACGCCCGCCGCCCAGAGCGGGCTTGGCGTCAGGATGGGGATGCGCCGCAGCCAGCCGCGGGGCGGCTTCTCCAAGCGGCGCAGCGCGCCGGCGGCGCTGCGCATGGCCTCCAGATAGGCTTCTGTCTCCTCGAGCGCGCCTACGCAACTTCCGCAGACGAGTAGATGTTCTTCGACCGCAGCCTGCTGGCCCTCCGGCAGATGCCGCGTGGCGTACTGCTCCAGCATTTCTTCGCTAGCGTGGCCCTTCACGGCTATGTACCTCTGCACCCTAGTGCTTGTCGCGGCGGTTTGCTCTCACCACACCACGATACGGCGATGCCGGCTGAGCCGCTTTTTGCCGAGTTCGCCGAATCGTGCCTTCGCCCGCGATTTGAGCAGGCGAAACTGGGTCTCCGTCAATCCCATTTCCCGGCAGATCTGTTCCTGGGTCTGCTCGCCCAGATAGAAGCGCGTCAGGATCTCGCGGTCGCGGCGCGAGATGCTCTGGAGCACCTCCAGGGCGATGCGATGGTGCTGCTGGCGGATGGCGGACTGCTCCGGGTTCGACCCGCCATCCCGAACCGCCAGTCCCGTATCCAGATCGGTCTGGTGCTTACGGTTCTTGATGTTTTCCTCGATCTGGGCGGCCACCTGGCGGCGCACCACCGTGCGCACGTAACCCATCAGCCGCTCCGGTTCGCGTAGGTCCCCGCGCCGGATGGCCTGGGCGACGATCAGAAAGGTGTCGTGCACCTTATCGTCCAGATCCTGCGGCCCGAGCTGCCGGCACAGGAAGAACCGCACACCCCGGGAAAAGACGCGATAGAGTTCCTCCATGCCGGCGGACTCGTCGTTCCGGACCTTCTCGACGAGCTCGATCCACAGCCCCTCCGGCCCGCCGTCGGGCGCGGCCTCGCGGGGGGGGCTGCCCGCGGGCTCGGGGGGAGAAACGCTGCGAGTGGGCTTAGCTTGCACAAGCATTATAAACTTCCTCACTGGTTTGCCATTAAGAAGTAACTGCCCCAGTAACGTGGCTGGGAGCGCCACGAATGCGACTGGATCATTTCCGCGCGGGCTTTCTGGAGGGCCGCGGCAGGACCCTCGGCGGGGGCTTCCCGCAGGTGCCGATAGACGGCTACGAAAAACTGGCCGGAATCGTCGGGGGTGGGCCAGGCGCTGGCGATGACGGCGCCGGCGCCGGCCGCCAGCCAGGCCCGGGTCAATCCCAGTAACCCCGTGCCGGGCAGGGATTCCGCCACCCCGGAACTGCATCCGCTCAACACAACGAGGTCCGCCTGGCCATGCAGGGCACTGATATCGGCGGGGCGGAGCAGGTCGAGATGCCCGGAAGGGGTCAGCCCCAGGACGATCGAGCCATCCTGTCCCGGGCCGGGAGAGCTCACCACGTGGGTGGCGAAATGCACCACGGCCGGGTGGCGGGCGAAGGCTGCGGCCAGGCTCTCGCGGGACACCGCTCCGGTAAGCAACACGGCGGCTTGCGGCGCGGCGCTCCAGGCGCGCGCGCAGGACTCAATTTCGCGGGCGCTGCCGGGCAGACGCGCCAAAGGAGCACCGTTGACGGGGGAGACGCGGCGCGGCCCTGACCAGCGCGGGTCCGCCTGGTTATAAATCCCGTCGCCGACTCCCAGGAACACGCCCTGACAGCAGGACCGGGCGCCGGCCGCCAGCAGGCCCGCGCCCGCGGCGATCTGCACGGCCTGGCGCTCTCCCAGGTACAGAGGGGCTCCGCCCGGCCTCCCGGTCACCAGGGCGGCGAACGGCAGTTGGAACAGGCTTTCGTCGAGAGCCAGCAGCCAGCGCCGCTTGTGCCGGATGCGGGGCTCCAGCGCGCCGAACAAAGCCTGGAAAAGCGCTTCGCCCTGGGCTACGGCGGAGGGATCGCCGTCTTCCACAGCCTGGCGGAAGCGCCCTACGCGGTCAGCCAGGCTGGCCCGCGGCGGAAGACGGCGCAACAGAATTTCCTCCCGGCTGACGGCCCAGGCGTAGGACTGCGTTTCGCCCAGGTAAAAGCCCACGTACACCTCGTCCGGGGCGAGGGTGTGGCGAGTGTGCGCCAACAGATCCGACACGTCCGGGGAGCCACCGTGCGACTCGGCCAGCAGCGCGCGCAGGCTGGCGGCCCGGTTTTCTTCCGCGGCCTCGAAGGTCTCCCGGGCCAGCGCCGCATCGCCGGTAGCGAAATAGCGCTGGGCGCCGGCCTCGACCAGGGCGGCGTATACCTGTTGCAGCCAGCTTTCGATGCGGATGCGCGTGCGGTCCCCGGGCGGAGCGGCGCGCCGCCAGGAACGCAGCAGGCGCAGGGCCGTGCGCAGATCCGGCAGGGCCTCCCGGGCATGGCCCAAGGCTAGCAGGGCCCGCCCGCGCGCCTGGTAGAGGTCCCAGGAAGGCAGCGGGCTGCCGGGCCGCGCGGAGCGTTCGATAGCGGCGTCCAGCAGGGAGAAGGCCGAGCGGTAGTCTCCCTGTGCCAGCCGCAACTGTCCCAGGTCCCGGTAGGAGGATTCCAGCGCTGGCAGACGGTCCAGTTTGCGAATGCGGAAGGCTTCCAGCAGCGGCGGTTCGGCGCGCGCCAGATCCCCCCGCTGGAGGTAGGCTTCGCCCAGGCGGCTGCAGCCCGTGGTGTAGGCCTCCAGATCGGCGGCGGCATCCGCGCCCTGGATGCCTTGCCGGAACAGCTCCAGGGCTTCGGCCATGCGGCCCTGCTGAGCGCGCAGAGTGCCGAGGTGGATCAACAGCTTGGGGAGGTGCTGGCGGCGCTCCTCGCCGCGCAGGTCTCGCAGAGCCATCTCGGCGTACCGCACCGCGGTTTCCCGTTCACTCAATCCGGTATACAAAGAAGAAATATTGAACTCCAGGGTTCCGGCCAGGCTGTCGTCCCCGGCCGCGCGGGCCACCGGCAGCGCTTCGAGCAGAATGTCGAGGGCTTCTCGCGTGCGGTGTTGGGCCAGCCGGCAGGCTCCCAGATTGCTCAGGCAGCGGACGGCCACGCGCCGCTCTCCGGCGCGCGAGGAGATTTCGTAACCCTGGCGGAAGAGGGTGGCGGCGCGTTCCCACTCACCGGCGTGGAAAGCGGTTTGCGATTCGCGCAGCAGCCGGGCCATCTCGGCGCGCACAGGCGTATCCGGCGGAACGGGCGCCAGGGCCTTCGGCCTGGACAGCGGAACGGAACATCTCACCGTGCCGACCAGCAGCAGCACCCAGAATAGCGAGTTCAAGAAGTGGCGTTCCGAAATTGCCAGCAGCCAGGGGAAAAACTAGGATTACCCTGGCTCTGGTGTTCTTTGGGGATATTACAATCGCAATATCCCCAAAGAATCATACCAGCTTTTGCCGTCAACGTGGCGACCTTTTTTTTGCAGGTCTCTCGCGGTTCCCCGCCCCGGTAAAGGAGCGCCGACTTTTGTGATTCCACTGAATCGGATCCGAGACTACCATCCAATGATGATGATGATCGGATCGGGGACCATCGCTCGTGGAACCTTCCTTCTGCTTCGAAGGTACTCCGCGAGGTGGTACGCGATTTCCCTGAATCTGCGCTAAATTGCTGATTTCTAATCGAAAAAAAACATCAATCGAGCGCGAACGGAGCTTTTATGTCGGGAGGATGCGGCGCTGTTCGGCGGAAGCGCGGGCGACTAACACGATCCGGTTGACGCGGTAGATGTCTTCCAGGCTGAGTCCCGCGGGTTTACCGTGATACACGGACTCGAGGAAATCCAGGAACAGCGAGCGCGCCGGCGGCAGGTCGGTGATCCGGCGCGGCGGCGCGGTTGCGGTGATCAGCGTCAGGCCGCTGGCCTCCTGATACTCGACCACACCCTTGGTGCCGGCCAGGCGCAGGCGGTCGTCGCCGTGGGTGGGGGCGGTCTCCGGGCGCAGGTAATCCATGCGCAGGGCCGCGGTGCCGCCGTTGTCCAGCCGGAAGAGGGTGGCGGTGGTGTTTTCCATGTCGCGCAGTTCCGGATAGCCCACCCGCGACTGGAAGGCCACGGTCTCCACGAGTTCGCGCCCGCTGGTGAAGCGCATCAGGTCCACCATGTGCACGCCGATGTAGGGAATAGTGCCGCCGAAGCTGGCGTGGTGGCGCATCCAATCCGGGCGCTGCTCCAGCTTATAAGACTTCTGCGCGCCGATCTGCGCCACTTCGCCGATCTCGCCCGCGCGGACGATCTGCCGCATGGCCAGGTAAGGCGGATAGAAGCGCATGGGCAGCAGGCAGGTGAGTCGGATGCCCGACTCGCGGACAGCCTGTTGGATGCGCTCGAGGTCGGCGGCTTCGGTGGCCAGAGGCTTTTCCGCCACCACGTGCACCCGGCGCGCCGCGCAGGCCAGGATGATCTCGGCGCGCGTGCCGTTCTCGCCGCAGACCGCCGCCATTTCCAGCTTTTCCGCGTCCAGCAGGCGCCGGTAGTCGGTGTATTGGCGGGCGTGGGCGGCGTAGGGGCGCCGGGCCATGGCGGCCATGGCTTTGGCGTTGGGGTCGCAGAGGGCCACCAGTTCCACGTCCGGCACTTCGGACAAATGGCTCAGGATCTCGCCGGTGTGGCCCTCCATGCCGATGAGGGCCAGGCGGACCTTGTGCGGCAGCCGCACGGGTTCGGCGGCGCGTTGCGGGGCCGCCAGCGCCGCTCCCGTGAGCCACGTGCGCCGGGTCAAGGACTTGTGCATGTTGCGATTCTGCCATAGAGTGCAGGCACAATCAAATAAGGTTTTAAATATCTGTAAGTTACAGAAGGCACCCGGTTAGTGGAATGCCATCCGTTCCATGGAATTGCCAGGCTCGCGGGTTTTCGTGGCATATGCGGGCACGGCAAATCGCCTTGAGGGCGGTTAAGCCGGCGAGGAGAACCCGCCGTTATTCCGATCAAAGGGAGGTGCCCTTCCTGCGCATAAAGGCGTCTTGCTACGCTTAGCTCCAGGATTGATAGATGCGCCTCTTGGAAGCGACGCTCTTGTTGATCAGCTCCCTCAGTCTCTCTGGTTGCGTCGTCTTGTCCAGCCAGCCAGCCGCCGCCCGCTGGACCACGGGGTTCTGGTTTTGGCAAGGCAGCTCCATTGACCCTTCGTACTCCGGCGAAACACTGGATGTCGTTTTCGTGCAGGTCGGGACGATCAGGAAGGAGACTTGGCCTGCTTATGTCCGCTCGGCGGCCAACCCGGCAGAGCGATGGCACGCCTATGGAGCTTTGCCTCGCGAACTGCCGCCAGCGCGGGAGTGCTGGCTCGTATTCCGGTACGCAAACCAAGGCGTGCCCGATATCCAAGTGGCATCAGACGTCGCAGCGGAAATTACCAGGCTTCAGGCAGAGGCCTGGGAGCGCCACCTCCATGTGGTGGGAGTCCAACTCGATATCGATAGCCCGACGTCCGCCCTTCCACGTTACGCAGAGTTTATCCGCGATATCCGAAGGGGCTTGCCGAAAGAAATGCAGGTTTCCATCACAGCACTGCTGGATTGGTTTCGCAACGGCACGGCCATTCGCGAAGTCATCGCTCAGGTCGATGAGTTTGTGCCGCAGTTCTACGATCTCGGAGATCCCGCGGCCGGGGGCGAAGCCGCAATCGCGGCCCGCATTGATGCCGCGCACTGGGGGCCCATTTTCAACCATTTCCGCAAGCGCTTCCGGATTGGCATTTCCTGCTTTGGACGCGCCCGCGTGATCCCGCACGAACCAATGGCACAGGGCCCCTACCGGAGGCTCGTGTTTTATGGGGATCTTCGCCCGCTCGACGTGGCGACGAATGCCGCCTTCCAGTTGCAGACGTCGCGGAATGCGGCGAACGAAACCGTGCTCAGCTATCGAGCCATCCGAAAAGTCCAAGTCGGTTATGAGCGCCTCAACCCCGGCGATATCGTCCAGTTCATCATTTCCACGCCAGACGCGATCCGAGCCGCGGTCCAGAGCGCGCGACAAATCAAAGGATACCTGGCAGGAGTCGTCTTCTTCCGCTGGCCATCTTCCAGGGAAGATTGGGCCATGCAGCCGGACGAAGTGCTGGATGCCGCTGGTGTTGGCGCGCTGGGCCGGCGGAAGGGAAGCCGTGTCCAGGCCGTGGCTGGCCCCTGCTCCGCCGTCTACTGTGTGGACGTTTACCTGGAGAGTGCCGGCCCACTGCCGTCCCAGCCTGTCCGGTATCGGATTCGTGCAACCACGCCGTTGGAGTATTTCCTGCCTGAAAGGAACATGCCGGTCCACCTCGCCGGCGCCTCCGAATTGGAGATCTCACTGCCAGCTTATTGCGCGCGCGGCCACCTCTACATCGGGCGGGCTGTCAGTTTGCAGCGCGCTGAATTCACGGTCGAGGAGGAGCCATGAAGACCCTGCGTTTTTCGCTCATCTTCCTCGCGCTCCTCATCGCCGGCGCCTGTCCTTGGCACGACGAACTGCGGGAGTACCTCAACGCGTATTTCTGGTTGCCGTTCGCGAGACACGCCGCTAACTTTGAAAAGCCTAGTGTGCTGCGCATGAACGTGCCGTATGCCGGGATGGCGGCGGCGCAAGGCAATACTGCGCTGGCCCGGCTCCGCGAGGCGTACCAGAAGATATCCCGGCCCGAGCTGTATTATCAGAATCCGCCCCCTGCTCCGGATTTAGAGTCGCTCCGGCAGGCAGTAACAGCCGCCCGCAACGACCAATCCCTCACTCGCCGCGACAAGGAAGAAGTGGACTTGGTGGCAGCAAAGATCGAAATGCGCGCGGGCGAGTTCAGTGATTCCGACCTGCTCCAGAGTGCCGAGAGGAAGTTCCAGACGTTCCTGCGCACCGCGCGGACTCCGGAGTTCCGAAGCGAAGCCCGGGGTTGGCTGGCCCATATTCATTACTTATTCGGAGAACAGACAGCGGCGGGCAAGATTTATCTTGATGAACTGAACCGCGCCGGCTCCAACCTAAGCCGTGAAACCCTGCTGAATTCTCTGCGAATGACATACGGCTACGACGGGGAACCCGGACTCGTCGCCCACCTTGACGAGTACTTCGACACGCCGGAACATGCCGCTTTCGCCATCGAACTGGCCACCAACCCTCACTGGCAGGGAGAGCTGGAAACCGGCCGATTTGCACGGTCCCCCAACACCGCTCAGACCTATCGGCGCATCAAGGACCTTCTGGCCAAGCATGAGGACCTGCTGCGCTCTAAAAGCGGAGCAGACACCCTGGGATTGCTGGCCATGCGTAGCGCGCTGAGTATGGGGGATCCGACCGGAGCGCGGAAGATGGCCGAATCGGTTCCCGCTACCGCCTCCGTTCGCGCGAGCCCTGATTTCCAGTGGATGTCGGCGTCCGCACTCTTCCTGTCCCGGGATTACGCCGCGGCAGAGAAGCCGCTGCTGGCCCTTTTCCGTTCGCCGCGTGCGACCAAGCTACAAAGAGCAGCCGCCGCGTACGGATTGTGCGGTGTCTATTGGAAAACCGGCAACCTGGCCGAACAGATTCGCTTCGCACTCTGGCTGCACACAGCCGGCGGGCGCGAGTATTTGCCGGTTCCGAGCCGCCTCTCCGACCTGTCCGTCTATTGGGCCGCCTCCGGCTGGGACCTCAACATGCTCCTCGATGCCGAGGCACCCGTCGATGCCCTGCGATCCTTCGCGGAGCAAAATCCAAATCTGGATGGTATTCGACTGGTCGAATATTCCCTGGCTGTCCGCCTCTCCCGGCAAGACCGGTACCAGGAGGCAGCAGAATTGTATCGATCGATTCACGCCAATCGGCGGGCGCAACGTCTCCAGCGACTTGCCTTGCTCAGCCAGGCTGCGGAGAAGCCTGGGGTGAGCTCCCGGCAGAGGTTGGACGCCCGTTACGAATTGGCGGAGTTTGTCGCGGCGAACCCGGAGGGAATCTACTTCAATGATGCTCTTTGGCATGGCATGCAGCGCTATGCTCTCCAGGCCGCAAGCGACTGCCGTCTGACCCGGACAGAGCGGGCCAGATTGATGGATGCCGAACGAGAACTCAAGGACAGCCAGGACGAGCGTTGGCGAGCCTACCTCATATTGCGCGATATAGTTCACGATGCGGGAGTCAGCAACTTAGGACGCGACGCCGCCAAGCTCGCGCTTCGTTGCCTGCGCGGAATCAATACCGATCGCTTTGGCCGCCAGGAGGAGATCCGGCGCGCGGATATCGACCTATCACGGTGGCTCCAGCAGGCATCGAGGTGACCGAAGGTGCTCCCGTGAGCCACGTGCGCCGGGTGAAAGATTTGTGCATGCTGCGATTCTGCCATAGAATTCAAGCAGCATGCGCCGCCTGCTCGCCCTCCTGATCCTGTGCGCTTCGCTTGCCTGCGCCAAAGGCCCGGTATACCTGTTGCTCTGGTTCGATACCGAGGACTATATCGAGCCGGCGGCGGACGACGCAGCCCTGCGCCTGGCCCGGGACCTGGAGAAGGCGGGCGTGCGCGCCACCTTCAAGGTGGTGGGGGAGAAGGCCCGCACGCTGGAGGCCCGCGGGCGCTGGGACGTCATCGCGGCGCTCTCACGGCACGATATCGGCTACCACGCGGACACACACAGCCAGCAGCCCACCCCGGCCCTGTACCTGAAAGAACTCGGCTGGCTGGAGGGCATCGCGGAGTTTTCCCGGCGGGAGGGCAGGGGTGTCGCCGATATCCGCCGCATCTTCGGCGTGATTCCCAGTTGCTACGGACAGCCCGGCAGTTCGTGGGGACCGCAGAGCTATCCCGCTCTGCGCCGCCTGGGCATTCCGGTCTACCTGGACGAGGCCACGCAGGTGGGCATTGAGGGGCAGCCGTTCTGGTTCGGCGGCATGCTTAACGTCTTCCACATGGAGCCCAACCTGGTGCGGCCCTCGCTCGAGAGCGAGGACCGCCTGGGCGCCGCGCTGGCCAAGTTCGACCGGGCGGCGGCCAGCCTGGAGGCGCGCGGCGGAGGGGTCATCAGCACGTACTTCCATCCCACCGAATTCATCACTACGGAGTTTTGGGACCTGAATTTCGCCAGGGGCGCCAATCCGGAGCGGACCGCATGGCGCATGCCGCACCGCCGCACGCCGGAAGAGAGCGAGCGGTGCTATCGCATCCTGGCGCGTTACGTGGAGCACGCCAGGAAAGCCGGCGTCCGGTTCATCACCGCGCGGGATCTGCCGCTGCTCTACGAGGGCCCGGTGGCGCGCACACTGGACCGCCGCGCCATCGCCGCGCACATGGCGCAGCGGCAGACTTTCCTGGTCACCCCGGAGGCCTCGCTTTCGGCCGCGGACATGCTGCTGGCGCTGCTGGGCATGGAGCCGCAGGTGGTGGACGGTCCCACCCAGCGCAAGGAGAGCAACTATCCAGGCTCCGTCATTCCGCGGGCGGCCTTCGAGCGAGCCCGGCTGGACACAGTGTCCTTCATCCGCGCAAATCACCGGCTGCCTTCGCACGTGTGGATCGGTTCGGCGCGGCTCTCGCTGGCGGATTTCGCGGCCACGCTGGCGGGCGATGACGGCGCCTCGGCGGAGGTGGCCGTGCGCCGCGGCAATCCGGAAATGGAGCGCTATGTCTCGACGGATGCCACGGGCGCCTTCTCCTGGGCGATCCACCCGGAGGGTTTCCAGGCGCCGGAACTGTTGGAACTCGCCCGGCTCCAGGCCTGGACGCTCAAGCCCGCCCGGCTCAAGTGACCGTCGCGGGAGTGCTAAAATCGCGGGTTCGCCATGCATTTTCGCCGACTGGCATGCTTTCTGCTGGGGGCCTGGCTCGCCGGCAGCCTTTTCATGGCCCTGGTGGCCATCGAGAATTTCCGTTCGGTGGACCGCCTGCTGGACCGCCCGGCGCCGGCCGCCGCGCGGCAATTCGAGGCCCTGGGCCACGACGCCGCCCGCACCCTGCTGCGCTACCAGGTTTCGGAGCAGAACCGCTGGTATTTTCAGGCGTGGGGCGCGGGCCAGCTTTTTCTTGGCCTGGGCCTGCTGCTGGTGCTGGTCTTCGGCAGCACGGAGACGCTGTTCAGCCTGGTGCTGGCGGGGCTGATGCTGGTGGTGGCCGGCGTGCAGCATTTCGCCCTGACCCCGGAGATTGTGGCCCTGGGCCGGGTCATCGATTTCGTGCCCCTGACGGCAGTCTCCGCGGATCGCGGGCGCTTCTGGACCATGCACTCGCTGTACTCCGGGGCCGAGGTGCTGAAATGGCTGATCGGCTTTGTACTGGCGGGGAAACTCGTGATCGGAACGCGCAAGCTGTCACGCGGTTTCCGCCAGGTCGACACGGTCAATAAATCCGATCACCGCCATGTCGATGGGTGACTGAGGCCGGCCCACGCTGGTCATGGCGCTGAAGCCCTCGGTGACCAGCAGCACGCGGTCGCCCACGCCGGCGCCCACAGCGTCGAGCGCCACCACGGCGTCCCCGCGGTCCGATCCATCCAGGTTGAGGGGCTGCACCAGCAGCACGGTGCGCCCTTCGTGGCTCGCGTGCTTCTGGGTGGCGATGATCTCGCCGACCACGCGCGCAATCAGCACGGCCCGGCCCTCTTGACGCGCACCGAATCGACGATGCCGACGATGGTGCTATCGGTGGGAACCTCTTGCGGCAGGAAGGGGAAACTGGATTCGCGGCCGCGGCACCAGTAGACCAGCTCACCCGCCCCAGCTCCGGTCGCGTCGGCGCAGACGATGCGCCGGCCGGTGGGTTTCCGCTCGGGGGTGAGCGGCTCGACGATCAGGAGGCGGTGCCCCTCGAGCCCGGGATTCTTGATGGTGGCCCACACGCAGCCCACCACGCGGCCTAAGAACATGCCCTAGGTCTCCAGCCGCAGATCGTCGACGATGCCGACGATGGCCGTGTCCACGGGAGTGTCCTTGCAGCCCTCGGCCATGCGGGCCGAACTGCCGGAGACCGCGATCACGGTCTCCTTGTAGCCGGCGCTCACCGTATCGACGGCGATGACGTAGCCGGCCTCATCTTTGCCTTCGGGCGACACCGGTTTGAGGATCAGCAACTTTTTGCCTTCCAGGCGGGGATCCTTCCGGGTCGCGACCACGGTGCCCACCACGCGGGCCAGAATCATGGGGATTTACTTGCCGGAGTTGCTCTTGCCGATCGGCAGAACGTCTTCCAGGCTCTGATGCGGGCGCGGAATCACGTGGACGGCGATGAGCTCGCCCACGCGGCGCGCCGCCGCGGCGCCGGCATCGGTGGCCGCGCGCACGGCCGCGACGTCGCCCCGCACCAGCGCGGTGACGTAGCCGGACCCGATCTTCTCCCAGCCCACCAGCGTGACCTTGGCCGCCTTGACCATGGCGTCGGAGGCTTCGATCATGGCCACCAGGCCGCGCGTTTCAATCATTCCCAGAGCTTCACCCATCTATTTTCTCCAGACCGGCTTCCGGCTCCTCCGGCGGCCGTTTCACACAATTCCGCGCGCTCTCAGGACTTCATCCACCAGCCCGATGAGCTCGTCGCGCGTGACGTAAAAGCGTTCCTCTCCCGGGATCTCTTCGGCCACCACCGGGCATCCCGGCTCGCCTCCCGAACGGGCCTTCACCCCGTAGCGGGTTCGCGCACTCAGTAACTTGTCCACTTCCACCTTGGGCAGCACCTTGGGCCCGCCCAGCAGTTCCGCCACCAGGGAGATCCGGGCAAAGTGCTCCATGGTCTCCATGCGGAAGAAAGCCTGATACACGTTCTCGCCGTAGCATACCGCACCGTGGTTGCCCATGAGGATGGCGTCGTACTTGGGAATGTAGGGCAGCATGGGCTCAGTCAGTTCCGGCGTTCCGGGCAGCCCATAGCCGGCCAGCGGCACGCAGCCTAAGCCAATGATGACTTCCGGCAGCAGAGCCAGGTTCAGGGACTTACCGGCGGCGGCGAAGCCGGTGGCCACAGGGGGATGCGCGTGCACCACGGCATGGATATCCGGGCGCATCTGGTAGATCGTCAGGTGCATGGCGACCTCCGAGGTGCGCTCCCTGCGGCCCTGGATCTTGTTTCCCTGCATGTCGCAGATGATCAGGTCGTCGGGGTGCATCATGCCTTTGCTGACCCCGGTGGGGGTGGCCAGGATGCGGTCCTGGTCCAGGCGCACGGAGATATTGCCGTCGTTGGCCGCCACCCAGCCCTTTTGATACACGAGACGGCCGATCTCGACGATGTCCTGCCGGTGCTCGCGTTCGGTCTTCGACATGCGGGATTACCGATTGTATCAAACTGCGCCGGGCGGACTTGAAATGCGACAATCAAGGGAATGGACAAGCGCCGCATGTGTCCGAACTGCCGGGCCTTCATCACCACCAGCGACCGTACCTGCCCCTATTGCCACGAACGCGTGGGGCCGCGCGCGGTGGAGCGGCGCGACACCGGGGCCGTGCTGGGCGGGTTGATTCCGCAGGCGCGGTTCACCACGTCCATGATTCTCTTGATCAACTTCGGGCTGTTCGCGGCCACGGTGCTTTACAGCATGCGGGCCGGCAACTCGGATGCATTGATGAGCCTGGACCCGCGCACGCTGTTCGACTTCGGGGCCAAGTACCGGCCGGCCATCGTGTTGGGGCAGTGGTGGCGGCTGGTGACGGCCGGATTTCTGCACGGCGGCCTGTTTCACATCCTCATGAATTCCTGGGCGCTGTTCGACCTGGGCGCGGAAGTCGAGGAACTCTACGGTGCGCACCGCCTGGTGCTGTTCTATTTCGTCTCCTCGGTGTTTGGCTTTCTGGCAAGCACGTTCTGGAGCCCGGTGCTGTCGATGGGCGCCTCGGCAGGCATCTTCGGCCTGATCGGCGCCATGATCGCGGTGGGCGTGCGCCACAAAAGCGCCCTGGGGTCGGCCATCCGGGGACTGTACCTGCGCTGGGCCATCTACGGGCTGCTGTTCGGGCTGCTGCCGTTCTTCCGGGTGGACAACGCGGCGCACCTGGGAGGCTTGGCGGCGGGCTTCGGCGTGGCCTACCTGGCCGGCATGCCGCGGTACGAAACCCGCTGGAGCGAGCGGTTCTGGCGCCTGGCGGCGTACGGCTGCATGCTCCTGACGGCCGTGAGTTTCCTGGAAATGTATTTGTGGTTCGCCGCGAGCGCGCAATAAAATGAGAATAATGCGACTGCGCGCACTTCTGGTGGCCCTGCTGCTAGCCTGGGGCGCGGCCCTGCCGGCGGCGGCCAGGACCCACACGCCCAAAACTTACCAGGGCAAGAAGATCAAGTTCAAGCGGAGCAAGCCCAAGAAGTACAAGCCTGGCAAGTACAAGGCTCCCAAGTACAAGTACAAAAAAGCCAAAGTGCGAAGGTAAGGCGGCCGGCTCCCGCCGCGTACAATGTGACTGAGGAGCCAGCCGATGAACTATTTCGAGGAGCACCAGGCGGACTTTCTGGACGGCCTGAAGACTTTCCTCCGCATTCCCAGCATCAGCACGTTAACCGAACACAAGCCGGACATCCGGCGCGCTGCCGAATTCGTGCGCGGCGAACTGGAGTCGGCGGGATTGGCCGCCGAGTTGATCGAGGGCGCCGGCAATCCGCTGGTCTACGCGGAATGGCTGGGTGCGCCGGGCAAACCCACGCTGCTGCTTTACGGCCACTACGACGTGCAGCCTCCCGAACCCCTGGAGGAATGGAAGTCGCCGCCCTTCGAGCCCGAGGTGCGCGGGGAGGACATTTTCGCGCGCGGCTCCTCGGACGACAAGGGCCAGACCTACATCCTCATGAAAGCCGTGGAGGGGCTGCTCCGGACTTCCGGGCGGCTGCCGGTGAACGTGCGGTTCCTGATCGAAGGGGAAGAGGAGACCGGGGGCGAGCACATTGAAAGCTACGTGGCGTCGAAGCCAGCCCGGCTCCAGGCGGACGCCGCCGTCATCTGCGACACCGAAATGTTCGCTCCAGAGCTGCCCACCATCTGCGTGGGCCTGCGGGGCATCGTATACGCGGAACTGCACGTGGAAGGCGCCAGCCACGACCTGCACTCCGGGGTTTACGGCGGCGCTGCGCCCAACCCCTTGCAAGCCGCCGCGGAGATCCTCACCGCGCTCAAGGACCGCGACGGCCGCATCCGGATTCCAGGCTTTTACGACCGGGTGGTTCCGCCCAGCGCCAAAGAGCGCGCCGCCTGGGCGCGCCTGCCCTTCGACGAGAGGGAATACACGGAGAAGGAAATGGGGGCCCGCGAACTGGTAGGCGAGCCTGACATTCCGCTGTTCGAGCGCCTCTGGGCCCGGCCGACCTTCGAGGTCCACGGCATCCGCGGCGGCTTCACGGGCGAGGGCGCCAAGACCGTGATCCCCGCCCGCGCGGTGGTGAAGATCAGCACGCGCCTGGTGGCCGGCCAGTTACCCAAGGAGGCCGAGGAACAAATCCGGGCGGCGGTCCGCACGGCCTGTCCCCGTGGGGTGTCGGCGGAAGTGAAAATCGTCCACTCGGCCGCCCCATCGCTGGTGAATCCGGACAACCGCTTCATCCAGACCGCGGCGGAGGCCATGCGCCAGGTGTTCGGGAAAGAGACGGTGTACATCCGCTCCGGCGGCTCGATTCCCATCGTGGGACTGTTCGACGAGTGCCTGGGCATCCCCAGTGTGATGATGGGTTTCGGCCTGCCCGACGACAATCTGCACGCGCCCAACGAGAAGTTCCACCTGCCGAACTTCTATCGCGGCATCCAGGCCGTGGCCCGCTACCTGGAAATGCTGGGCGCATAAACTAACAGCCCGCGGCAAATGACCGCTCTCTCACAGTCACGGCTCGATTGTAACTAAGCGCGGATGATATAATCCGAAGTAATCCTGGAGGGAACCGTGAAATTCTTTCTGGACACCGCGAACCTCGACGAACTGAAGAAGGGCGCCTCTTGGGGGATCGTGGACGGAGTGACCACCAACCCCACGCTGATCGCCAAGGAAGGCCGCCCCATCGAAGACCAGATCCGCATGATCTGCGATATCGTAGACGGCGATATCAGCGCGGAGGTGGTCGCGACCGAGGCGGCCCCAATGGTTCGCGAGGGCCGGCAGTTGGCCCGCATCCACAAGAATGTGGTCGTCAAGTGCCCGCTCACTCGCGACGGCATCCGCGCCACGTCGGAGCTGAGCAAGGAAGGCATCCGGGTGAACGTCACCCTGTGCTTTTCTGCGGCCCAGGCTTTGCTTGCCGCTAAGGCGGGCGCTTACATCATCAGTCCGTTCATCGGCCGGGTGGACGACACGGGCTGGAACGGTATGGAGCTGATCCGCAACATCGTCACGATCTACCGGAACTACGGGTTCCGCACGCAGATCCTGGCGGCATCCATTCGCACACCCAACCACGTGATCGAAGCGGCCCTGGCGGGGGCGCATATCGGCACCATGCCGCTGAAGGTCCTGGAGATGCTGTTCCACCATCCGCTCACCGACAAGGGATTGGATCAGTTCCTGAAAGATTGGGCGAAGGTGTATCAGGAGGCTTCGGTCGCCGGCTAATCATTCCTGAATCAGCGGATCGCCCATGCCGGGATTCCTGGCGAACGGTTTTTCCCTTGCCGATCTGGTGACGCTGGGCCTGCTGGCCGCCTTCGTGCTGCTGAGCGGGCAACTGGCGATGCGGACGTGGCGGCGGTCGCGCCTCACGCCGGCGGAGCGTGAGCAGCGCCGCCGCAGAGCGCTGGTGACGTTGGGCAAGATGGGTGATGCCAACCTGGTGGAGGTTCGCGGCGACCTGCTGGTGTACACCTATGACGTGCGCGGCGTGGAATACACCGCTTCGCAGGATGTTTCGGTGCTCAGGGAATTTCTGCCGGCGGATCTTTCGGTGGCCGTCGGCCCGATTTACGTGAAGTACGACGCCCGCAACCCGGCCAACTCCATCGTCCTGTCGGAAGACTGGACCGGCTTGCGCGGCGGGCGCTCCCGACCGTAAGATAGACCGACGAACTCGACGAGCAGGAGGAGAACAAACATCCATGAAGCGCTATTTTTCGCGGAAAGCAGTGTTGGGCCTGGCGGCCGCGGCCGCCGTCTTCGGCGCGGGAGTCCTCGCCGGAGCGAACAAGTTCGGAACGCCGAACTCGGTGGTGCATGTAGTTACGGTGCAGTGGAAGTCCTCGGCCACGGCGGAGCAGAAAGCCGCCGCGATCGAGGGGGTGCGCAAGATGGCCGCGGAGGTTCCGGGCATCAAGAACATCTGGCTGAAAACCCTCAAGGTCCAGCCCAGGGACTACAACGCCGCCATCGTGATGGAATTCAAAGACCAGGCTGCTTTCGACGCCTACAAGGATGCGCCCGCGCACAAGGAGTGGGAGAAGATTTACCTGCCCATCCGCGCGGAGAGCACCACGCACGACATCACCAACTGACCGGCCTCCGGGGGCCCGCGCGCGGCGGTGCCCCCGGCCGTCCTACGGTATCATGGAGGGATCACCTCTATGATCCCTGAAGGCATTCCCGAGGGCCTCACCTTCGATGACGTGTTGCTGGTCCCGTCGCGCAGCGACGTGATTCCCGCGGAAGTGGACACGCGCACCTGCCTGACGCGGGGCATTTCTCTGAACATCCCGATCGTGAGCGCCGCGATGGATACGGTGACCGAGTCGCACCTGGCCATCGCGCTGGCGCAGCAGGGCGGCATCGGCATCATCCACCGCAACATGTCAGTCGAGCGCCAGGCGGAGGAAGTGGACCGCGTCAAACGCAGCGAGAGCGGGATGATCGTGGATCCCGTCACCATCCAGCCGGACAAGAAGATCTCCGACGCGCTGGATCTCATGCGGCGCTACCGCATCTCCGGCGTGCCGGTGACCGAAGACGGCCGGCTGGTGGGCATCCTTACGAACCGCGACCTGCGTTTTGAAACCCGCTTCGACCTGCCCATTTCCGAGGTGATGACCAAGGAAAACCTGATCACCGTGCCGGTGGGCACCACGCTCGAAGACGCGGAGGCCATTCTGCACCAGCACCGCGTGGAAAAACTGCTGGTGGTGGACGAGCATTACAACCTGAAGGGTCTGATCACCGTTAAGGATATTCAGAAAAAGCTGAAGTATCCGAACGCGGCCAAGGATTCTCAGGGGCGCCTGCGCGTGGGCGCGGCCATTGGCGCCACCAGCGACTTCCTGGAACGCGCCCAGGAACTGGTTTCCAAGAAGGTGGACGTGCTGGCCATCGACACCGCGCACGGCCACAGCACGCGGGTGATGGAAGCAGTCAAGACCATCAAGCGCGCCCTGCCCGAGGTGCAGCTCATCACCGGGAACGTGGGCACCTACGAGGGCGCGTGCGAGCTGATCTCGCTGGGAGTGGACGGCATCAAGGTGGGCATCGGGCCCGGATCGATCTGCACCACGCGGGTGGTTTCGGGCGCCGGTGTTCCGCAACTCACCGCTATCGCCGAGTGCGCGCGCGCCGCGCGCCAGGCGGGCGTGCCGGTGATCGCCGACGGCGGCGTCAAGTTTTCGGGGGATGTGACCAAGGCCATCGCGGCGGGCGCCGACACGGTGATGATTGGCAGCCTGCTGGCCGGAACCGACGAGAGTCCTGGCGAGACGATTCTCTACCAAGGGCGCACGTTCAAAACCTACCGCGGCATGGGGTCGCTAGGGGCCATGGCGCAGGGGAGTTCGGACCGCTACTCGCAAGATCCCAACGCTAAACTGGTCCCGGAAGGCATCGAGGGCCGCGTGCCTGCCAAGGGCCCCCTGGCCGACCTGGTGTATCAACTGGTAGGCGGCTTGAAGGCCGGCATGGGCTACTGCGGGGCGAATAACATCCGCAGTTTGCAGGAGACCGCGCGCTTCCTGCGCATCTCGCCAGCAGGCTTGCGAGAGAGCCACGTGCACGACGTGAGCATCACCAAGGAAGCTCCCAACTACCGCCTGGAGTAGGCCCTTAGCCTGCCCGCCACTGTTTCCAGTCTTCGGCGGCAGCCTCCCGCATGCGCCGGGCGGCGTCAGGCAGCCACGCCTTGGGCCGGCTCCTCAGATCCGCCAGGAGTTCACGGGGGCCGCGGCTTCCCAGGTGCACATTGGCGGTTTCCCAACCCATGGCGTGCAAAAGCCGCGCCTCGTCGCGCTCGCGGGGCAGCGCGGCCAGTTCAATGCGCGAGCAATCCGGAGCCAGGCGGCGCACAATCCATCGCCCCTTGAGGCGCACATACGGATCCACGCAGCGCACCGCGCGGTCCACGATCTCCTGATAGTGAATCCGGGCCGGTCCAGCGAGGCCGGCGGCCCAGACGCAAGCCGATGGAGCCATGGCCTTGGCTTCGCGGGCGATGCGGCCGCCCTGCCAGTCCGCGATGGCCACGAAGCGCTGGCGCCCCAGGCTGCCCAGGCCTGCCACGCGATGGATGAGGCGGTAGGGCAGGCCATGCCGCGGGAGCAAAGAACCGAGGGCGTTGGCGGCGGCGCGCGGGGCCGGGACGCGGAGCGTGGGCCGCTCATCCAGCTTCCCCCAGAAATGACAGGGATCGTGCAAGCGCGCCACCGCCAGGTCGCGCAGCGCCAGGTGATGCTCTCCTAGCACGAACGGGAGCCCGCCGGCCTCCAGGCCCTCGCGGTAGCCTTCGAGGATGGCTTCCGAGGCACTCTTTTCTCCCAGTCGCAGTCCGCTTTCGCCGATGGCCAGGCAGGCGCTCACCGCCAGCCGCACCAGGTCGTTGGTGTATTCAAGCGGCCAGGCCTCGTCGAAATCGTTGACGCCCCAGATGAGGCGCCCCTCGCTGTCGCGCCAGGTGCCAAAGTTCTCCACGTGCAGGTCGCCCACCGCCAGCACCTTCGGCGCGCATTCGGGCTGTTCAACCCAGCGCTGCGCCCAGCGATAGTACGTGGCGCGCAGGAACCGGAAGAGGTCCTCGCGCATCCGCTGGTGCTTGAGCTCCAGGTCTTCGGGTACCAGGGTCAGGCGCCGGGCCAGCCAGCGTTCGTAGCTTTCCGTGGCCGCGCGGAAGTCCATATCGCGGGTCAGCTTACCCCGGCAGTGAGCAGCCAGCGCAGGCGCCCGCGCGGCTTGCCCGCGGCCGGCTCGACGTCGATGCGGCCGAGGGCGCCCTTGCGCAGGTCCACCAGCGCCCGGTCGGCGCCCAGCAGGTAGCTGAACACTTCGCCCAGCAACGGCTCGTGGCCGCAAAGCAGGATGGCCGGCTCGGAGGCGTGTTTGCTCACCTCCCGCCACACGGCTTCCGCGCTGGAACCGGGCTGGAGCGCCGCGGTTTTTGTGATCGTCCCGTGGTAGCCGAGCAGCTCGGCAGCGACTTCGGCGCTCTGGAAGGCGCGCCGGAAAGGGCTCGACAGAATTAGCGTGGGGGAGACTTTAGCCTTACGCGCGCGCCGCAGTACGCTCTCGAGTTTGCGGCGGCCTTGGGGAGTGAGCGCCCGGCTGCGGTCGGCTATGCTGCCACCCCGCTCTTCGGCGATACCGTGCCGCAGGAGATAAACTTCCATCCCGAACTAACGCGACCACCGCCTATTATATCTGGTATATGCCCCGTTATGCGGCTGTCGATATCGGCAGCAATTCGATTCGCATGGAGGCGGCGGAAGTGGCGCCGGGCAGCGCCGCGCGCGTCCTGGCGTCGGAGCGGCAGGTGGTCCGGCTGGGCGAGAGCGTCTTTCGCGGCGGCGCGATCAGCGCGGAGGCGATGGAGCTGGCCTGCGCAGTTCTGTCCCGCATGGCGGAGCAGTACCGGAAGCTGGACGTGGTGGGCAGCCGCGCGGTGGCCACCAGCGCGGTGCGCGACGCGCGCAACCAGGCGGAGTTTCTGGAGCGTGCGGCGCAGGCCCTGGGCGGGCCGGTGGAGGTCATTTCCGGGCGGGAAGAAGCCCGCCTGATCCACCTGGGGGTGCAAAGCCGCTGGCCGCACTCCGGCGAACGGGTGCTCCTCGTGGATATCGGCGGGGGCAGTGCCGAGATCATCCGCAGCGAACACGGGCACATGCGGGACGCCTTTTCGAAACCGCTGGGCGCCGTGCGGCTCAACGAGATCTTCCTGCGCAACGACCCGCCGCTCGACCGGGAGCTGCACCAGATGTGGGAATACATCGAAGAGAAACTGGCCGGCGTCTCGCGGCGCCTGGCGGGCGGCTCGTTCCAGCGCGCGGTGGCCACCTCCGCCACCGCCGCGGCCATTCTGTGCGCCGTGGGCCGCATCCCCCGCTCGAAGCGTGACCAGGCCGACCGCCTGCGCGCCTCCACCGCCGAGATCCGGAGGTTGTACCGCCGCCTGGCGGCAGGCAGCCTGGCGGAGAGGCGCAAGATCACGGGCATCGGGCCGCGACGCGCCGAAATCATCATTCCGGGCGCCGCGGTACTGCTGGCCGTGCTGGAGACCTTCGGCATGCGCGCCGTGTACTACTCGGCGGCCGGCGTGCGCGACGGCATCATCGCCGACCTGGCGGACCGCGGCGTGGGCAAAGAACTCACCCAGCTCACCGCCGACGAGCGCAAGGAGGTGGAGCAGCTCACTTTGCGCTACGGCGTTGCCCTGAAGCATGCGCGCCAGGTGGCCACCATGGCGCACCAGATCTTTGCGGCCGCGCAGCCACTGCACCGCCTGCCGCCGCGCTTCGGCAAGCTGTTGGAAGCCGCTGCGTACCTGCACGACGTGGGACACTACGTCAGCGACCTCAGCCACCACAAGCACTCTTACTACCTGGTGGCCAACTCGGACCTCTCCGGCTTCACCAACCGGGAGCGCGAGTTTGTCGCCAACCTTTGCCGCTACCACCGCAAGGCGCTACCTTCCCCGGCGCACTCGAACTATCAGACCCTGGGCGCGGAAGAAAAGCGAGCGCTGCTGCTGCTGATCCCCTTGCTGCGCCTGGCGGACAACCTGGACCGCAGCCATGACCAGCGCGTGGCTGCCCTGGCCTGCGCCCTGCGGGACGGCCACTTCGTGCTGGAACTCAACTCCACGCAGGACATCGATCTGGAGCAGTGGGCCACCGAACGAACAGCGGACGCCTTTCGCCAGATTTACGATAAGCCGGTGCTCGTGATCCGGGGACGGCCATAGGGGGCACATGCGGAAATACGCCATCCGGCGGGCGGAAGCGCTGCTCGAACGGCTGATCCGGCAAATGCGCCGCGCCGCGCGCCAGGGAGATGCGGACTCGATCCATGACCTGCGCGTGGCCATCCGCCGATTTACGCAGTGCACGCGCGTGTTCGCGGAGTTCCTGGCGCCCGGAAAGACTCGCAAGATCCGGCGACGGCTGAAACGGCTCATGGCTCTGGCAGCGGACGTGCGCGACCGGGATATCGCCCTGGAACTGCTGCTCGCAACGCGGGTCGCCGGCAAGGCGGAGCTGGCCCGAACTCTGCGCGCGGAGCGCGGCGAAGCTTGGCAGGCGCTGCTGGAGGGTATTCGCAAGACCAGCCGCAGGTGGCGCCCGCAACTGGCGCCGGCGAAGAAGCCTGCCCGTCTGTGGGAGGAGAAGCGCCCGGTTGCGGAGAACGCCCGCGCCCACCTTCCTACGTTGCTGCGCGAGTATTTCCAGGCCGGGAGAGAGCTGGTAGCCGCCCGACCCGCGCCCGCGGACCTGCACGCATTTCGCCTGCGCACCAAGCGCCTGCGCTATACGCTGGAGCTCTTCGCTCCCGTTTACGGCGCCCGCCTGGATCCGCGGCTGCGAGAATTGCAGCAGATCCAGCAATTGCTTGGGGAGATCAACGACTGTGCGGCCACCGAGCGGCGGCTTCCCCAGATCCAGGGTTTCCTGGAGAAGCTGGCGGCCCGCCGCACGGCGGCTTTCGAGCGGCGGTGGAAGCGATTCGCCACCGAGCGGAACCTGCGATCATGGGAAAGCGAGCTGAAGAAGATCGCTCCGCCGCAGCCGCGGCCCGGCACCTAACCGGGCCACGACCGCGAGGGAGTGATCAGGCTGTCACTTCCTCGGTCTCGCCCGCCGGGCAGCAGCGATATTCCTGGGACTTCTCCAGCAGATCGATCTTTTTCTGGAGCAGTTGATTCTCCAGGTCCATGCGCTTGAGCTCCAGTTGGATTTTCTGCTCCACTTCGGGCTCGCACACGCTGCATTCGTCCAGGCACCCCTTGACGATCAGGCCCGGCGTAGGCAGGCAGATGTTCTTCTCCCACGACAACTGCTTGACGGCATCCGGATTCAGGTTGCCGCTCTTGTCGAGCAGGCCTTCCTGCTGGAGATCGGCGTCCACGGCCGCCAGGGCCGCCTTGCGCGCCGCGACGGACAAGGGCTCCGCCGCGACTGCCAGCGCCAGTGACGCTCCGGCGACGGTCCGCCCGGCCGTTGGGCTGAAGTTGTTGGCTTCCGTTACACTGGTCCGCCCGCGTTGCTCGGCGTCCAGGCGCTCTTTGTTCGTGCCGAGAACCGCGCCGGGAATCACCGAGACGCCGGTATCCGGCGAGGGGGGATTCAGCACGGTGCCAGTCGGCGCCGCCGGATCAACCACCCGCCGCTCGATGGCCACCAGGCGGAAGGTGATCTTCTGACACTTGTTGATCCGGTAGAAGAAGAAGGTGATGGCGTGGCAATGGTTGGGATTGGAGAAGGTGCGCGAAGAGGATTCGTACTGATCCTCAGATTCGCCGGAACTGTGGCTGCGCGTGGAAACTTCTCCGATCGAGGTGGAAGCTGCTGCCCGCGTCCCCGCCTCCATGTGGCTGGCCGAAGACGCCGCGAACTGCGTCAACGAATGCGCGAATGCGCTGGCGGCGTTGGCATCGTAGGAACTCGCGGACACCGACCCGCCGATGCTGAAGAATCCCAGGTCGAGACCCGCGCCGCCCCCGCCGCCCACCGAAGACGAGTGGAACGAGGAGCTTTGGGCGCCCGTCTCCAGCAGGCTGAGCTGGCTCAGGGAACTGGCGAAGCCCGCCGAGTAGTAGGACTCTTCCGACGTGGTCTCATGCCGGTAAGAGAGTTGGCTGTCGCTGTCGAGGAAGAAACGGCTGTGCCGGTCGCTGGTGAACAACCGCACTTTCTCGCCCGGCAGCAGCGTGTTGCTGTACACCAGGTCGCCCAAGGACATGGGCCCCGGACAACGCTCATAGCGGAATACCAGCGTGACTTCCACGGGAATCACCTGCCTGCGCTGGTCTACGCTAATCGCAGGGCGGAACGGCAGTTGGTAGCGGAAGTCCAAACGGTCGCAACAATCGCATGCCTCGAGCGGCGGGCAGCAGGGAATGGCCGCCACGCCGGCGGCCGGGCTATCTCCGGCAGGGTTTCCTGCAATCGGGTTGGTCGTCATGATGCACTCTCCTTAGCGGGTTCTCCCCTCCCGTCGAAGGGTTGTGCATACGATCTTTCCTGCGTTACAGGTGCTTGGAACCGGGTGATCCCCGGACAACTGCCTGGATTACTTCTTCGCCTTCCCGCCGGCCAGCATTTTGTCGAGTTCCGCGAACAGGCCGCGGCCTTCGAAAATCGCCTTGTTGGCGTCGCTGTATCCGAAATCGTTGCGGATGAAGCCCTGCCCGTCGATGAGGAAGACGTGCGGTACGTCGAAGCTCGGGTTCTGCGGGGTGACCTTCAGATACGACCCGGCCATCTGGCCGCAATCGAACAGCACCGGATTGGTCACCTTGTTCGCAGCGATGTAATTGGACACCGAGGTTTGGTTGTCCGGAGGATTCACGATGGAGAGCACCACGACCCGCCCGGCGTATTTGCGGTTGACTTCTTCCAGGATCTGGGTGAACCGCTCGCAGTGGGGGCAGTTGGTTTTCATGATCTCCACTACCAGCACCTTGCCCCGGTAGTCCTGGGGATCGTGAAACTGCATCCGCATATCAGGCAGGGCGAAACCCGGCGCGCGCCGGCCCGACAACTCGCCGGCGCCGAACAGGGAGGCCGCGGATAAAAGCAAAATCAGCACGCTGCGCATTCTCATCCCTCTCATGATAGAGCCAATTTCTGCAGGCTTTCGGTATACGGCGGGCGGGCCACACCGCGCTCGGTGATGATGGCTGTGACGTAGCGGTGCGGCGTCACGTCGAAAGCCGGGTTTTCCACGCGGACGCCCGGAGGGGCCACCGGCGCGCCGAAGACGTGGGTCACCTCGGCGGCCGCGCGCTGCTCGATGGGGATCTGGTCGCCCGCGGCCAGCGTGAGGTCCAGCGTGGAGATGGGCGCGGCCACGAAAAACGGCACCTGGTTTTCTTTGGCCAGCACGGCCAGGGAGTAGGTGCCGATCTTGTTGGCTACGTCCCCATTGGCCGCAATGCGGTCGGCGCCCACCACCACGCAGCCGATCCGTCCGGACTTGAGAAAATGCCCGGCCATGTTGTCGGTGATCAGCGTGGTCGGGATGCCATCCTGCTGGAGTTCCCAGACGGTGAGACGCGCGCCTTGCAGGAAAGGACGGGTTTCGTCCGCAAAGACGTCGATCTTTTTGCCCAGTTCGACCGCGGCGCGAATCACGCCCAGCGCCGTGCCGTAGCCCGCCGTCGCCAGGGCACCGGCATTGCAGTGCGTCAGCACTGTCCTTCCGTCAGGCACCAGCGCGGCGCCGTGGCGGCCGATGGCTTCATTGATGGCGATGTCTTCCAGGCGGATCTGCTGCGCTTCGGCGATCAGCCGCGCACGGATTTCCTCGAGCGGGCGATCGCGGAGCGAGGCGTACAACTTTTTCATGCGGTCGAGCGCCCAGAACAGGTTCACCGCGGTAGGGCGGGTGGCCGCCAGGGTGGCGCAGATCTTCTCCACCTGTGCATCCAGATCGCCTTCGCCGGAGAGCAGGACGCCCAGGGCCACGCCCATGGCGGCGGCTACGCCGATCGCCGGCGCCCCGCGAATCACCATGCCGCGGATGGCCTCGGCCACTTCTTCATAGGTGCGGCAGGTGACGTAAGTTTCCTCGCGCGGCAGCCGGGTCTGGTCGATCATCACCACCCCGTCCTCGGTCCACTGGATGGTTTCTACCATGAATGCGTCATTTCCTTCCCGTCATCAGGAGTGCGGCGAAAAACGTGCCGTTGTAGGCTGCGTGCATGATGGCCGCCGAGCGGGTGGATCCGGTGCGGTACCTCATCCAGCCGAAGGCCGCACCCGCCGCGCTGATCAGCAGGCCGTGGCGCCAGGAATTCCCGTATTCCTGCAAGTGCAGCGCTCCGAACAGCAGCGCCGCCAGGGCCACGCCGGCCCACGGCCCCAGGCTGCGCACGAACAGCGGCTGGAGGAAGCCGCGGAAGACGATCTCTTCCGCGATCGGCCCGATGGTGATGCCTAGCAGGCCCACCACGGCCAGGGAAACCGGGTCCGAGAGCAGTTCTTTCATGGGAGAATTGAGATCCGGGGTTTTCAGAGCCGCCCCCAGCAGGGCTACGGCAAACGCGGTCGCCACGCCCCAGGCCGCGGTGACCTGGCCGGCGGGAGGCCGGTTGAACCAGCGCAGCGACTGCCAGAAGGGCTTGCCGTATTGCAGGCGGAACAGGCCCAGGAGGAAGGCGAACACGAACCCGTACATCAGGAATTGGCCGGGTAGCAGCACCAGCATGCGGTTGCGCACGGGCAGGTGCAGGATCTGCACCACCGCCGCGATCCCGGTTCCCAGCACGAAGAAGAACGCCAGCGCCGTGCCGAAGAACAGGAACATGTCCTGGTAGGTCCAGAAAGGATACGGCTCCGCGGCGGGCGGGGACGGCGCCGCTGCGGGGGGCGGAGGCGATTCCGGCACGGGCTGCGGCGGCTCGCTCATCCTTCCCGCTCGATCAATGCCGCGGCCAGCAGCGGCAGCATCAGTTCGTGATGTCCGGTGAGGGCGAATCCCGCGCCTCCGGCGCCCGCGTGGGGGCGCTCCACCACGTTCACCCTGGGCCGGTAATGTTGGAGAAAATCGAAGTTAACGGTCGTAAAGCGCCCCAGGGGGAGCCCCAGATTGCGCACCGAAGACACGGCCTTGAGGAAGACTTCCGGCAGCACCACGGCGGAGCCCACATTCACGTAAACGCCGCCATCGTCCAGGCCGGAGACGAGCGCGCAAAACAGGCGGAAATCGCGGTGCGTAGCGCTACCGATGGCCGCCGGGTCGGCCGCGGGGTGGGTGTGCGGGGTATCCGTACCTACGGCCACGTGTACGGTCACGGGAACGGCCGCCCGGTAAGCGGCCGCGAGCAGGCTGGCGCCGGCGTACGCCGGGTCGGCGATCTCCTGGAGGCGCCGCCCCAGGGCTTCGCCCATGCCTAACCCGTCGCGGTCGCCGGCGGCGATCGCCTGGTTCATCTCCCGGCCGGTCTCCTCCGCCGCGCCGAAGCGGCCATCCGGGAGAACGGCCTCCACGTCTTCGCTGGTATGGCCCGCGAGCGCGATCTCGAAATCGTGGATGGAGGCCGCGCCGTTCATGGTGAAGGCCGTGGCGTATCCCCGCGCGGCAAGGTCTGCCAGCAGGGGCGCCAGGCCGCACTTGATGACGTGCCCGCCCAGACCCCAGAGGATGGCCTTGCGGCGCTCCCGCGCCCGGGCCAGAGCTTCCACCACCGCGCGGAAGGAATTGCCCGCCAGAATGCGCGGCAGGGAATCCAACCATCCGGAGATCCCCGAGTCTTTGCGGTAGGGCGCGCCGAAGTCCGCGCTTCGTACCTTGCCGCCGCGTGCCCGCAGTGGCACTGTTTTCAAGGCCGCGAAGTCCAGAGGCTTCGTCCCGTATCTGCTCATGCTGCCAGCACCTTTCGCAGGGCTTCCGCGGTGTAGCTCCGCTTCGAGCGCGCCACCTGCTCCGGCGTGCCCGAAGCCACCACCCGGCCCCCGTATTCGCCGCCATCCGGCCCCAGGTCGATGATCCAGTCCGCCGTCTTGATCACATCCAGGTTATGCTCGATCACCACGACCGTGTTGCCCAGGTCCACCAGGCGGGCCAAAACGTCCAGCAGCTTGCGGACGTCATCGAAGTGCAGTCCGGTGGTGGGTTCATCCAGCACGTAGAAGGTGCGGCCCGTCTGGCGCTTGCTGAGCTCTCGCGCCAGCTTGATGCGCTGGGCCTCGCCGCCGGAAAGCGTGGTGGCCGACTGGCCCAGGTGGATATATCCGAGGCCCACGTCGTAGAGGGTCTGCAGCTTGGGCCGGATCTGGGGGATGTTCTCCAGAAGCGCCAGCGCCTCTTCGACGGTGGCGTCCAGCAGATCCGCGATGGAGTGCGACTTGTACTTCACCTGCAGCGTCTCGTAATTGTAGCGGCGCCCACGGCAAACGTCGCAGGTGACGTATACATCCGGCAGGAAATTCATCTCGATGCGCTTGAGCCCATCACCCTGGCAGGCCTCGCAGCGGCCGCCCTTCACGTTGAAGCTGAAGCGGCCCGGCTTGTAGCCCCGCTCCCGCGATTGGGGCAGCATGGCGTACAAGTCGCGAATGGGCGTGAACAGCCCGGTGTACGTAGCCGGGTTCGAGCGCGGTGTGCGCCCGATGGGAGATTGGTCGATGCGGATCACCTTGTCGATCAGTTCCAGCCCTTCGATGGCGTCATGCGCCCCCGGCTGCTCCCGCGAACCGTACAGTTCCCGCGCCAGCGAACGGTACAGGATCTCGTTGATCAGGGTGGATTTGCCGCTGCCGGAGACCCCTGTCACCACGGTCAGCAGGCCCAGGGGGATAGCCACGTCGATGTTCTTCAGGTTGTGCTCCCGGGCACCGCGCACGAAGAGGCGCTTACCGTTGGGGGCGCGGCGGATAAGCGGCACAGGGATTTGCAGGTGGCCCGAAAGATACCGCCCGGTGAGCGAGTCCGAGTTGGCGGCCACCTCTTGCGGCGTCCCGGAGGCCACCAGGCCGCCTCCCAGGCGCCCCGCGCCCGGCCCCAGGTCGATCACGTAGTCGGCGCGCTCGATGGTCTCGGCGTCGTGCTCGACGACCAGCACCGTGTTGCCCATGTCGCGCAACTGTTCGAGGCTTTCGAGCAGCCGGCCGTTGTCCCGGGGATGGAGGCCGATGGAGGGCTCGTCCAGCACGTACAGCACGCCCCGCAATTTCGAGCCGATCTGCGTTGCCAGCCGGATGCGCTGCGCCTCGCCGCCCGAGAGCGTGGCTGCGGAGCGGTCCAGGCTCAAGTAATCGAGGCCCACCGCCGATAGGAACTCCAGCCGGCGGCGGATTTCCTCCACGATGCGGCCGGCAATCTGTAATTCGCGTGGGGTGAACTCCCAGTTGCGGACCGTCACCAAAGCCCGCGCCACCGGCAGTGCAGTGAGTTCCGCGATCGAGAAATTCTTCACCAGCACGGACAGGCTGGAGGGTCGCAGGCGCTTTCCTTTGCAAGCCGGGCACTCGACTGGCGACATGTACTCGGTGAGCCACTCGCGGTAGTCCTCCGAAGCGTCGTCGAAAGTGTGCTCCAGGACCCGCAGAATGCCCGCAAAGCCGCCGCCGCCCTCCATCAGCAGCTTTTGGGTCTTCCTGGGAAACTGCTCGAAGGGGGTTTGCAGATTGATGCCTAGCAACTTGGCGCCTTCGCCCAGCCGGTGCTGCATGTACGCCGATCCGGCGCCCGGCCCCAGCCCGCCCTCGAGCAGCGGCTTGGAGCCGTCCACCACCACCTTGCCGGGATCGAAGGTCCATTTGCTGCCCAGACCGGCGCACTCCTCGCAGGCCCCGTACGGGCTGTTGAACGAAAAAGACCGCGGCTCGAGCTGTGGCACGCTGGTGCCGCACTCCGTGCACGCCAGTTTCTGGGAATAGAGACGCTCCTCGCCGTTCACCACCACGATCAGCACCAGCCCGTTGGCCAGCTTGGTGGCGGTCTCGATGGAGGCCTCCAGGCGCTTCTCGATGCCCGCTTTCACCTGCAGGCGGTCCACCACCACCTCGATGGTATGGTTCTTGCGCCGGTCGAGGGGGATCTCCTCATCGAGGGACCGCAGGACGCCATCGACCCGCGCGCGCACAAAGCCCTGGCGCGCCAGCCTCTCGAGGTCCTTCCGGAATTCACCCTTGCGGCCGCGCACGATGGGCGCCAGCACCATGATGCGGTCCGAGGGGCCCAGCGCCAGCACGTGCTGGAGAATCTGCTCGGTGGTCTGCCGCGAAATTTCGTGCCCGCACAAGGGGCAATGCGGCACCCCGATGGAAGAATAGAGCAGCCGCAGGTAGTCGTAGATTTCGGTAATGGTACCCACCGTGGACCGCGGGCTGCGGCTGGTGGTCTTCTGTTCGATCGAAATCGCCGGGCTCAGGCCGTCGATAGAATCTACATCCGGGCGCTCCATCTGGTCCAGGAACTGTCGCGCGTAGGTCGAAAGGGTCTCCACATACCGCCGCTGGCCCTCGGCGTAGATGGTGTCGAAGGCCAGCGAGGACTTCCCGGAGCCGCTCAACCCGGTGATCACCGTCAGGGTGTGCCGCGGAATCTGGACGTCCACGTTTTTCAGGTTGTGTTGGCGCGCGCCATGCACCGTGATGCGGTCCAGCATAGGAATTTCGCAGGGGTAAGGGCGACTCTCCTATTGTGACGCGGCTTGAGTTCGGTGCGCAAACTGGTGTATAAGGTACGCAGAATGCCGAACTGTGCGAATTGCGGCGAGCGCATGCAGCGCGTCCACCGCAGCTTTCGCGAGAAGTTTCTCTTTCTGGCGCTGTACGAGTGCGGCCAGTGCCAGAGCCGGCGCCCGGAACCCCGGCGGACGACGTTCTACCTGGGGGAATATCCGCGCTGCCCGCGCTGCGGCACCTACCGCCTGCGCCAGATGCCCGTCCGTGACCAAATCGACCCCATGCGCCGCGGCCTGTTCAACCGGCTGCAGGGCTGGCTGGGTGGGACTCTCTACCACTGCCGGTACTGCCGCGTGCAGTTCTACGATTTGCGCAAAACCATCCTGCCGGAAGCTCACAAGACGGTGACGGCCGCCTCGGTCAGCCAGCCGGGCAGCCCCGCACCGGCCTCAGCGATAAGGCCAGTTGGGCCTTGTGAATAATCCGCCATCCACCCAGATGGTCTGCCCGGTGATGAATCCGGCGGCTTCGCTCGCCAGGAAGGCCACGGCGCGCGCGACGTCCAGGGGCTGTCCCACCCGGCCGAGGGGGGTGAGCGGCGCCCAGGTGCCGGCATAGTCCGAGGTCTCGTGCTTAGTGCGCTCGATTTCGATCGCCCCGGGCGCTACGCAATTCACCGTGATGCCGTAGCGGCCCAATTCGATGGCGGCCGAGCGGGTGAACATCTCGATACCGCCCTTGCTGGCGGTGTAGTCTACCAGGTTCGGAAACGGAACCTTGTTGCAGCCCGAGCCGATGTTGATGATGCGCCCGCCGCCGTGCTCTTTCATATGGCGTCCGGCCCGCTGCGTACAGAGGAAGCAGCCTTTCAGGTTGGTGGCGATCACCCGGTCCCATTCGGCCTCCTCCAGTTCGAGCAGGGGCTTCCAGGTCTGCACGCCGGCGTTGTTCACCAGCGTGTGCAGCACCGAGAAGCGCGCCAACACCTGGGCGAACATGCGGTCCACCTCGGCGGAGGCGCCCACATTAGCCTGCACCGCGAAGGCTTCCCTGCCCATGGCCTGGATCGCGGCCACGGTGGCCTCGGCCCCCGGCGCATCCGCTTGATAGTTGACCGCTAGGTCATAGCCCTGCCGCGCGAGTTCCAGCGCGATGCCCTTGCCGACGCCCTTGCTGGCTCCCGTCACTAACGCCGTCTTCGAGTTGCCCATGTTCCGACCCGTCGTTTCTCCTCTCCACCCTACAATATCCTGTAGTGCGCTTTGTGACCGAAGCTAGCGACGCCGGCAAACGCCTGGACCACTTTCTGCATGCGTGTCTTCCCGAATACAGCCGCGCCCGGCTCCAGCAGTGGATCAAGTCCGGCCGGGTCCAGGTCAACGGCTCCCCCGGCCGGCCGGCGCACCTGCTGCGCGGCGGCGAGCAGATCGAACTGGAGGCCGCGCCTCCGCGCCCGCTGGCAGCGGTTCCCGAAGACATCCCCCTGCATATCCTCTACGAGGATACTGATTTAGCGGCCATCGACAAGCCTGCGGGGATGGTGGTGCATGCGGGCGCCGGCATCCATTCCGGCACCCTGGTCAACGCGCTGCTCCACCGCTTCGGATCGCTCTCGACCACGGGCGGCGCGCTGCGCCCGGGTATCGTCCACCGCCTGGACCGTTACACCAGCGGCGTTCTGCTGGTGGCCAAGAACGACGCCGCTCACCGCGCCTTGGCGGAACAGTTCTCCCATCGCGAGGTGGAGAAGACCTATCTCACCCTGGTGCATGGCAGCCTGGCGGCCGATAGCGGCAGAATCGAGAAACCCATCGCGCGGGACCCGCAGCGGCGCGTCCGCATGACTGCCCGCCTGGCGAGCGGCCGCTCCGCCCGCACCGAGTACCGGGTACTCCGCCGCTTCCCTGGATTCACGTTCCTGGAGGTCCGCATCGGGACGGGGCGTACGCACCAGATTCGCGTGCACCTTTCCGCGGCCGGACACCCGGTCGTGGGCGACCGGTTGTATGGCGCGCCCGCCGCCATCGCCGGCCGGCCTCCTCTGGCGCGCTACTTCCTGCACGCCTGGCGCATCGGCTTCCGCCAGCCTTCCACCGGCGCCCCTGTGCGCGTTGAGTCGCCGCTTCCAGCCGAGCTGGAGAACTGGATGAGAGGACTATAATAGGGGCATGAAAGCCTCGATTCTCGGCGTGGCTCTGGGTGTGTGTGCCCTGATCCTATGGGCCCAACCCCGTCAGGCCGTGCGCGCGCCAGAGGCGGCGAAAGTCGAGAAAACCGACGAAAACACCCGCATCATCCTGGACGTTACCCGGGTCAACATGCTCTTCACTGTCACCGACAAGAAGGGCCGCTTTATCACGGATCTCGGGAAGAACGATTTCGAGGTCGTCGAAGGCAAGAAGCCCCAAGTAATCCAGGAGTTCACCGCCGAAACGGATCTGCCGCTGCGGCTGGCAATCCTGATCGATACCAGCAACAGCATCCGGGAACGCTTCCGGTTCGAGCAGGAGGCCGCAGTAGAATTCCTCCGCAGCGTCCTGCGACCCCGCGAGGACAAGGCCATGGTGGTCAGCTTCGATACTTCCGCGGAGCTGGTTTCCGACCTGATCGATGACATGTCGAAGCTCGAAAACGGAATTCGCGGCCTGCGCCCGGGTGGCGGCACAGCCCTGTACGACGCCATCTTCTTCGCCTGCCGCGACAAGCTGCAGAAAGATCAGCCGCTGCACAAGTTTCGCCGCGCCATCATCCTGGTTACCGACGGCGACGACAACCAGAGCGCGGTCACAAGGGACCAGGCGCTCGAAATGGCCCAGAAAGCCGATGTCGTCATCTACGGGATTTCGACTAACATCACGCGTGTCGAGACGGACGGCGACAAGGTCTTGAAATACCTGACTCTCGAGACCGGCGGCCAGGCGTTCTTTCCTTTCAAAGTCGAAGACCTGGAGCAGTCCTTCGAAAACATCGCCAACGAATTGCGCCACCAGTACAACCTGTTCTACCGTCCCGACCCCCTGAGGACCGATGGCCTCTATCACACCGTCAGCGTGCGCGTGAAGGGTCGAAAAGACCTGGTGGTGCGTGCCCGCAAGGGCTACTACGCCCCCAGGCTGTAGCTACAGCACCAGCATGCAGTCGCCGTAGGAGTAGAAGCGGTAGCCGCTCGCCACCGCGTGGCGGTATGCTTCGAGCACCAGTTCCCTGCCCGCGAACGCGCACACCAGCAGCAGCAGGCTGGTGCGTGGCAGGTGAAAATTGGTGAGCAGCGCTCCGGTCCCGCGAAAGTGGAAGCCGGGGTAGATGAACAGGTCCGTGTCGCCCGCCCCGGCCTGCAATTCCCCGCCGAGCAGAGCGCTTTCGATGGTCCGGACAGCGGTGGTGCCCACCGCTAACAGGCGCGTGGCCGTCCGCATGCGCGCGGCGTTTTCGGCGTCAATCCGCCAGCTTTCCGCGTGCAGACGCTGGCCTTCGAGGCGCTCACCGTGCAACGGCTGAAATGTGCCCAGACCCACGTGCAGGGTCACGCAGGCGATCTCCGCGCCCGCTGCCCGGCACTGGGCGAGTATCTCCGGCGTGAAATGCAGTCCCGCCGTAGGCGCCGCCACCGAGCCCCGCTCGCGCGCGAACACCGTCTGGTAGCGCTCCCGGTCGCTCGCATTGTCCGGCCGCTTGATATAGGGCGGCAGGGGCACGTGCCCGATCTTTTCGAACTCCGCGAACAGGTCCGCGTGCCCATGGAACCGGATGGTGCGCTCGCCGTACTCCCCCCGGGCGATGATCTCCGCTTCCAGTCCTTCGCCAAAGCGCACCACCTCGCCGACACGCATCTTGCGTCCGGGCCGCACCAGACACTCCCAATCCCGGCCGCCGCCCACCGGGCGGACCAGGAGCACCTCGACCTCGCCGCTCAGGTATTCCCGCCGCTTGGGATTCTTTTTCCCGATAGGTAAGGCGCGCACCCCGGCACGATGCCCGAACAGGCGCGCGGGAAAAACCTTGGAGTCGTTCAGCACCAGGCAGTCACCGGGGTGTAGAAAGCCGGGCAGGTCACGAAACCGGCGGTCTTCCCAGCGCCCCTCGCGGCGGTGGAGCACCAGCATGCGGGAAGCCGCCCGGTCGGCCAGAGGGGTTTGCGCGATGCTTTCTTCGGGCAGGTGGTAGTCGAACTCGGACAGGTCCATCCAGAGTTCAATGTAGCGGAAACAACGTGCCCTGCTCCTCTCCCTCCCACAATTCCGGCTGATATTCCAGCGGCGCGGGGTCCAACCCGCAGCGCTCGCGTACCCGCCGGACGCGTTCGCCAAGGTCCTTCCTGTAGGCCGGCCCCAGGTAGGCGCTGCGGGCATACTGCCGGCGGTAGGCTTCCGCCAGGCGCGGCAACCGCTCTTCGAGGAAGGGGAAAAACACCTTCTGCGCCGCCGGCATCAGGAACAGGGGACCGCCACCGAAATAGCTCGCTCCGGCCCGCCGCGCGGCCCGCGCCAGCCGGTCCAGGCTGTTTTCGCGGTCCGTGATCAGCGGCAGAATCGGATTCGGAAAGACCCCCACGCGGATGCCGGCATCCGCCAGCGCACGCACGGCGGCCAGACGCAGATCCGGCCGCGGGGCACCTGGTTCGAGCAGCCGAGCGAGCCGGCTGTGCACGGTGGTGATGGTGATGTTGACACTCAACACATTCCGCCGCGCCACTTCGCGCAGAAGGGGAATATCCCGCAGGATCAGGTCGGATTTGGTGGTCAGGGAGAGGCGCCTGCCCTTGTCCTGGAGGAAGACCTCCAGGATCGCTCGCGTCCGCCCGTACCGCCGTTCCGCCGGCTGGTAGGGGTCGGTCGCGGTCCCGATGGCGATCGCATCCCGGCGGTCAACGCCCGGCAGGTCCCGGCGCAGCAGAGCCGCCACGTTCGCTTTCGCGAAGATCCGTTCCTCGAACGCCCGGCTGTCCTCCAGGCCCAGGAACTCGTGCGTATACCGCGCGTAGCAGTACTGGCAGCCGAACTCGCAGCCGCGGTACGGATTGATGGTCCACTGGAAGGGCATGTGCGGCCGGGTGCGGTTGAGGATGCTCCGCGCCGCAATCTCAAGATACTGCACACGCCGTTTGGCGGCCAGCAGGTCGCTGTGCGCCGCCATCTTGGCGATGCCTACGAGCGGCGAACGGGCAGGCGCGCAATCGAATAGCACGCCTTATTTTCGCTTTTTATTCGCCTTACGTCAAGCCTCGATTTCGTACTTTTGGAGGATCTCTGTCCAATATCCCTGGGCCTTTAGAATCAGCTCGATCACCTCGCGCACGGCACCCTGCCCCCCGGGTTGCCGGGTGACGTAATGGGCCAACTTCTTCACCTCCGGCCGGGCGTTGGCGGTGGCGATGGCCAGTCCCACCCGCCGCATCACCACCACGTCGGTAAGGTCATCGCCGATGTAGGCCACCTGGCTCGACTCGATTTTGGCGTCCGCCAGGATTTCCTGCAAAATCGGTATCTTCTCGATGTGCCCCTGGTAGATGTAGGAAAACTTGGTCTGCGTGGCGCGTTCCACCGTGGCCGGTGACACACGGCCGCTGATCAGGCCTGTTTTGATGCCTTTCCAGTGCATCCATTGCAGAGCGATGCCGTCCTGCGAATCGAAGGCCTTGGTTTCGGCCATCTTGCCGTCGGGTCCGGGCACGTTGTAGAGTTTGCCATCGGTCATGACGCCATCGACGTCCATCAGCAGGAGGCGCACGCGGGAAGCCAGTGCAGTGATGTCAGAGTTCATGCGGGTTCAACTAAAATCCTAGGTGTGCTGGAGCGTGTTGCCGGGACCATCTCTCGTTATAACATGCTGGCCTCCGGCCAACGGGTAGGGGTGGCCGTGTCCGGTGGTGCGGACTCGGTCTTCCTGCTGCACGCCCTGCGAGAACTGGCCCCCCGATGGGATCTACGCCTCAGCGTGCTGCACCTCGATCACTGCCTGCGCGGCGAAGAGTCGCGCGGCGACGCCGCCTTCGTGCGGGACCTGGCTGGAGAGCTCGCTCTGCCGTTTCACCCGGGCGAGTGCGACGTGGCCCGCCTCTGCCGTGAGACCGGTGACAACCTCGAGCAGGTCGCCCGCGCCGCCCGCCGCAGGTTCTTCCTGGGTTTCCTGGAGGATGGCCGTCTGGACCGCGTGGCTCTGGGCCATACCCGCTCCGACCAGGCGGAAACCGTCCTGTTCCGTTTCCTGCGCGGCGCCGGAACGGCTGGCTTGGCAGGCATCCGCCCCGTGACTCCGGAGGGCCTGGTGCGCCCGCTTCTGGACGTCGAGCGGAGCGAGGTAGAGGGCTGGCTGCGCGAGCGGGGGATTCCCTGGCGCGAAGACTCGAGTAACGCCGACCTTGCTTTCGCACGCAACCGGATCCGCCGGCAACTGCTGCCGCAGTTGATCCGGGAATGGAATCCGGCGCTCACACAAACCCTGGCGCAAGCGGCTGAGTGGGCTCTGGCCGAGGAAGCCTGGTGGGAACAGGAGATCAGCCGCCTGGCTGCCGCGCACCTGTTGGTCCGGGCGCCGGCTGTGCTGGTGCGGACCGGGGTGCTCGCCGCTCTGCCGGCGGCGGTGGCGCGTCGCCTGGTGCGCCGAGCCGTGGCGCTGGCAAAAGGAGATCTGCGGGGTGTCGCCTTTCCCCACGTGGAGGCGATCCTGGCGCTGGCCCGCGAGCCGGCGGGGCATGGGCGCCTGCAAGTCCCCGGCCTGGATATCTTCCGTTCTTTCGGATGGTTACGACTGGCTCCGCCATCCCCTGGGGGCGGTGCGCAACGGTTTTTCCGGTTGCCCCTGGCCGTGCCCGGGCGAGTAACCCTGCCGGACGGGACCACCAATATTTGCATCGAACCTCTACCGGGCCCGGAGTCCCTCCGGTTACATTCTGGATATAATGGCTTAATGGGGTATTTGGATGCGGACCGCATCTCCGGTTCCCTGGAAGTGAGGAACTGGCTGCCCGGGGATCAGTATCGCCGGGTGGGGCACTCCACCGCAGAGAAGATCAAGGAGATGTTCCAACAAGCAAAAATCCCCTTGTGGGAACGCCGCCACTGGCCGGTGGTCACCTGCGGAGATCGCATCGTTTGCACGCGGCTGTTCGGGCCCGGCGCGGAGTTTGCCGCGGACGCCGGGAGTCAAGCCGTTCTAATCATTCGGGAGACGGCGGGCGAGGGATAGTTGGAATCGCAAGCGAGTGGCGTAACGTCTATTAGGGTAGTGCCCCGGAGTGCTTGCCCTTCGGCACGGAGGTGTCGTGAATTCTAACATCAAAACTGCAATTTTTTGGGTGGTCCTGATCTGCGTGGCCGTCCTCTTGTGGACCGTCGTCCGCACCGGCAACCATCGCCCCGAAAAACAGGTAACCTTCAGCGAGTTTCTCAGCCAGGTGGAAGCCGGGAAGGTGAAAGAGGTGACCATCAGCGGCAACGAGGTCCATGGCACTTACAGCAACGAGAACGCCGGCCTGCACACGCTGGTGCCCACCAACTACCCGGATCTCTACAACAAGCTCCAGGAGCGCAACGTCAACATCGAGATCAAGGAAGCCAGCAACGGCGGCTGGGTCTCGCTGCTGGTCAACGCCTCGCCCTTCATCCTTCTGCTGGCTTTCTGGATCTTCATGATGCGGCAGATGCAGAGCGGCGGCAATAAGGCCCTGAGCTTCGGGAAAAGCCGCGCCCGGCTGCACTCCACGCAGCAGAAGAAAGTGACGTTCAAGGATGTGGCCGGGGTGGAGGAGGCCAAGGAAGAACTGCAGGAAATCATCGAGTTTTTGCGCGAGCCGCAGAAATTCCAAAAGCTGGGTGGGCGCATTCCCAAGGGCGTTCTGCTGATCGGCCCTCCGGGCACTGGCAAGACGCTGCTGGCGCGGGCGATCGCCGGCGAGGCCAGCGTGCCGTTCTTTTCCATTTCCGGTTCGGATTTCGTGGAGATGTTTGTCGGCGTGGGTGCCAGCCGCGTACGCGACCTGTTCGAGCAGGGGAAGAAGAACGCGCCCTGCATCATTTTCATCGATGAAATCGACGCCGTGGGGCGGCATCGCGGGGCCGGTTTGGGGGGCGGGCACGACGAGCGGGAGCAAACCCTGAATCAACTGCTGGTCGAGATGGACGGCTTCGAGTCCAACGAAGGCGTAATCCTGGTGGCGGCCACCAACCGCCCGGACGTGCTGGACCCGGCGCTGTTGCGGCCCGGCCGCTTCGACCGCCGTGTGGTGGTAGGCCGGCCGGACGTGCAAGGCCGCGAAGCTATCCTGCGGGTGCATACCAAGAAAATCCCCCTGGGCGATAACGTGGACCTCTCGGTGCTGGCCCGCGGCACACCGGGCCTGGCGGGCGCGGACCTGGCCAACCTGGTGAATGAAGCCGCCCTCAACGCCGCCCGCCAGAATCGCAAGGTGGTGATGATGGTGGATTTCGAACTGGCCAAGGACAAGATCCTGATGGGCGCGGAGCGCAAATCCCTCATCCTGAGCGACGCCGAAAAGCGAAACACGGCCTATCACGAGGCCGGTCATGCGCTGGTGGCGGCTACGTTGCCCAACGCCGACCCGCTGCACAAGGTGACCATCATCCCGCGCGGCATGGCGCTGGGCGTCACGATGCAGTTGCCCATCGACGACAAGCATTCCTATAGCCGGGACTATCTGTTGGCGCAACTCGCCATCCTGATGGGCGGCCGCATCGCCGAAGAGAAGTACATGCACCACATGACCACCGGCGCCGGCAACGACATCGAGCGCGCCACCGACCTGGCCCGCAAGATGGTCTGCGAGTGGGGCATGAGCGAGCTCGGCCCGCTCAGCTTCGGTAAGAAGGAAGAGCAGATTTTCCTCGGGCGCGAAATTGCCCAGCACCGCGATTACAGCGAGGAAACGGCCATCCGCATCGACGAGCAGGTGAAGAAGCTGGTGCGGGGCGGTTACGACACCGCCGCGCAGATCCTCGAAGAGCACTCCGACGCGCTGGTGCGCATTGCCGAGACCTTGCTGGAGCGCGAAATTCTGGACGGCAACGAGGTCATGCAACTCATCCGCGGCGAGGAACTGCCAGCCCTGCCTTCTTCCGGCTCCCGCGGGCCGGATGATCGCACGCAGCAAGTGCTCCGGCCGGAGGGTGGGAGGAGACTCCCCGGGCTGGCCGAAGGAGAGCGGCCGCAGCCGGCGTGATTCCCCATTTCCCGGCCTATCTGTTCGACATTGACGGCACCCTGCTGGATTCTGCCGAGGATATCTGCGGCGCCATCCAGCAGGTGTTGGCCAAGCGGCAACGCTACGACGTTCCGTTCGAGTTTCTCAAAGGCTACATCGGGCTGCACCTGATCGAGGTTTTCCGCGACGTCTTCCCGGATTATTCCGCCGGACAGATTGATGAGCTCGTGCAAGAGTACCGGGCCATCTATCCGGCCCGCGGACACAAGTCCACTCGGGTCTTCCCGGGCGTGAGGGAGACGCTGCCGCACCTGGGGGGGCGGAAATCCACCGCTACCACGAAAGGTACCCCGACCACTCGCCTGGTACTCGAACAATTCGGCCTCATCCAGTACTTTGACCATGTGCAGGGCACCGACGGTATCCCCTGCAAACCCGCGCCGGACGTAATCCTGGCGGCTTTGAGTAACCTGGGGGCCGAGCCGCAGGATTGCCTGATGGTCGGAGATTCGCCGGCCGACATGGAAGCCGGACGCCGGGCAGGCGTCCGCACCTGTGCGGTCCGATACGGCTACGGCAAGCCGCAGGAGCTGACCGCCTGGCAGCCGGACTTCTGGATCTCCGACCTCCGCGAACTTCTCTCCTGAACGGGTGACCCCTAAGGTACTGAAGGTACCGGTTTCTTATATCGAAAGATTCAAGGGGCGAGCCTGGGATTGTCACTACACTAGAAAGACCGCCGTCCCGAGGCGGGTGCGAGGGGCACAAAACTGGATTCATCCCAACACACAGGCAGCAACAAGGAGCTTTGAGGCACGATGAACGATCAGTTTGACGTAGCGATTCTGGGTGCGGGCTTTGAAGGCGGGGTCCTGGCCAGCATCCTGGCCTACAACGGCGCCAAGGTATTGATCGCGGACGCGGGAGTGCATCCGCGCTTCGCCTTGGGCGAATCGACGGTGCGGCATACCTTCCGAATGATGAAGATCATGGCCGAGCGCTTCGGTGTTCCGGAGTTCAGAGAAAAGTTCAGCTCGGGCGAGATCATCCACAAGGAAGTCGCGTCCACCTTCGGCGTCAAGAAGAATTTCGGCTTTGTGTATCACCGCGAAGGCCAGCACGGACGGCCGGACGAGGCCACGCAACTGGTGATTCCGCCATACCGCGAGGGCTACGAGGCCCACCTGTTTCGCCAGGATACCGACGCGTTCCTAACCCACACCGCCATCCACCACGGAGCCACGGTGAAGTACCGCACCCCCATCACGGGTGTGGATATCGACAAGGACGGCGTCACCTTGCGCGCCAACAATGAGACGTTCCGGGCGCGCTTTGTGGCCGACGCCTCGGGCGGTGGCGCTGTGCTTCCGCGGCTATTCCAGTTGCGTGACAACCCGCCGCGTCTGAACCTCCAGACGCGCTGCCTGTTCACGCACATGATCGACGTGAAGCCGTATGACGACCTGAACCTCCCCAACGGAGTCCCGCAGGGGCGGCGGCGCTGGTACGAAGGCACCTGCCATCACCTATTTGACGGGGGATGGCTCTGGGTGATTCCCTTCAACAACCGTCCGGGTTCCACGAACCCGCTGGTCAGCGTCGGTCTGAGTTTCGACATCCGCAAGTTTCCCAAGCCAACCGACATCACGCCGGACCAGGAGTGGCGCCGGTTCCTGGACCGCTTCCCCAGCATTTACGAGCAGTTCAAGGATGCCAAGGTGGTGCGGGATTGGGTGTCTTCGGACCGTTTGCAGACGTCCGTCAAGCAAACCCACGGCGAGCGCTGGGCGCTGATGGCGGGTGGCTCCGGGGCCGGGTTCCTGGATGCGCTGTTCTCGCGAGGGCTGGCGACTTCGACCGAAGTCATCAACTCCCTGGCAGCGCGACTGCTGCAGGCCCTCAAGGAGAACGATTTCTCGCCGGAGCGCTTTGACTACGTGGCGCAGATCCACGAAAATAACCTGCGCCACAATGACATGCTGGTCAGCGCCTCCTACACGGCGTTCCGCGACTTCGATCTGTGGAACGCCTGGTTCCGGGTGTGGGCGCTGGGCGTGGGCTTAGGCGATCTGCGCCTGGCCAGCATTTACCGCCGCTACAAGCAGTCGCACGACGACTCGATCCTGCCGGACAGCGAACCGCCCATGGGCCTGTTTTTCAGCAACCACGAGGGCTTCAAGCAGCTTTTCTACGACGGGGTTGAGAAGATGAAGGGAGTGGAAGGCGGCGTGGTGCCACCCAAGGAAGCGGCGGCCTACGTGTTCAACCTGATCCGGAATGCGAAGTTCAACCCGCCGGGCAACGGGCTGGCGGATCCGAACAACCGCTACCTGGACCCCGGCGCTCCGCTGTCCACAGCCAAGACGCTTTTCTGGCTGATCACCAACGCTCCACCGGAGATTCGCAAGATGTCCCTGGGGGTTCTGGCCGACCTGAAGCCCAAGCACCGGGCCGTTCCGGCGGCCACCGGAGTCTAGGTCTCCACCCGCGGGACAGGGGGCGCTAGCCGATCCTGTCCCGCATATATTCCATCGTGATGCGCACCAGTTGGCTGCGCGAGCGCACCCCGGTTTTGGCGAAGAGCTGCTGCATCGCCGATTTCACCGCGTTTTCCGAGACCTCTAAACGCGTGGCGATCTCCTTGTTTGAAAACCCTCCCAAAACCGCCATCAGCACCTGGCGCTCCCGGTGGCTGAGCTTGGCCAGGATAGCCGGTTCCTGGGCGGCCGGCGGGGGCAGCAGCCGCGGGTCGATCCACACTTGGCCCGCCGCCACGCGCCGCATGGTTCCGGGCAGCAATTCCGGCGAGGTATGTTTTAAGAAGATCCCGGAAGCTCCTTGCGCCAGGAGTTGCACTGCTTGCTGATCGGTCACGGCGGCGGTCAGCACCAGGATCTTGCCCTGAAAGCCCATATCCCGCGCGACGGCGCAGAACTCCGAGCCGCGGCGCCCGCCCAGGTCCAGATCCAGAAGCACCAGGTCCAGTTTGGTGGTGGCAATGGTGGGCAGGGCCTCTTCTACCGAACCGCACTTTGCCACGATCTCGAAATCGGGCTCGCTCGCCAGCAGCAGCGCGAGCCCCTCCCGAAATACGGCATGATCGTCCAAGATCAGAATCCGAATTTTGCTGTCTGAATCTTCGCCCATCTCACCCCTGTGGTTTGGCGCCGGCGGCCAGAAGTTCCACCAGGAAGGAACAGCCCTCCTGGGTCGGCAAATAGCGCAAGTCCCCGTGGAAGGCGCGAACGATAGCGCGCGAAATGTACAGTCCCAAGCCCGTGACGTCCGCCCCTTTTTGAAACGGCTCGAACAGCCGGCTGGGGTCGGCAATGCGGGGCCCGTTGTTGTGAATCTCCACGGATACCCGCCGGTCACGCGCGCTGCACGTCACGGCCATGCGGCGCTCGCCCACTTGCGCTAGCGCGCGGCGGGCATTCTGAGTCACGTTCAAGAAGGTTTGCAGGAGACCGGAGGAGTCCGCCATCACCTTGGGCAGGCTATCGGGCACGGACCAGGTGATGGCGGCGCCGATTTCCTGGAACGACGGCTCAATGATAATGCGCAGTTCGGAGAGCACCGCGTGTAAGTCCACCTCCTCGAGGTGGTCGCCGCCTTCGGAGCGCAGTTCGGAGGAAACTAGCCGGCGGAGTCCTTCCACCAGGGTCCCCAGGGCACTGACCTGCCGGGTGGCGGCCAGTTCCGGGTTGCGTGCCAGGCTGGCTTGCAGAACCCCGATGGCGGCGCAGTAATTCCGCACCTCGTGCCAGGCGGCGCCCATCATCACCCGGGAACTCATGAGCAGTTGCCGCAGGCGGCTTTGCTCGCGGTCGCGCAGTTCGTCGGAGGCATTGAAGATGATGGCGGTGGCGCGCGCGCCGCCCTGGCTGGCGTAGGTGGAAATCCAGGCCTGCGCGAAAAAGGTCTCTCCGTCCAGCCGGCGGGCGGTGCATTCCACCATGCGGCGCGAGCCCTGGCCGGCCGCGAAGGAGGGGAACACGTTGGCGCCCGGCAGCAGGTCCTCGAGCGCTCGTCCGGTGAGTGTTTGGTCCGCCGCGGCGAACAGGTGGTGGGCGGCTTCGTTCGCCAGCACCACCTTGCCTTCCGCATCCACGGAGACGATGGCCGCCAGGCTGCTCTCGATCAGCATCCGGGACTGCTCTTCGGCCTGCTGGCGCAGGCGCACCTGGTTCTGGATGACCAGGTCGCGCATGCGCGCCGACTCGCGGATGAACAATCCTGTACCGGCAAAGGCGAGGATTACCAAAAAGGACCGGGGCAGCAGTTCGGGCGCGCGGGGCAAAGAACTGAACTGCTCCCGCAGCACCGTACACAGCAGGGCCAGCACGCCGATCTGCCAGCGGGTGAGCAGGGGCGCCGCCAGGGCGATCGGAAATACGTACAGGAATCCCACCGATGCGTCCGTCAGGATGCGCCAGTCTACCCACGCGATCAGCAGAATGAGCACACCCGCCAAGGCCAGAACGTGGGCTGGTTTGGCACGCAAAAACCCGGCGCTGAGGGAGTGGAGGCGCATGGGGCCCAGGAGCCTCATTATAGCGGGGCTGAGTGTTCGCGTCACGCGCGGGCGCCACGGACGGCCGCGCGCGACGGGTGCTATCATGAAGCGAAACCTTCGGATCTGGAGCACCCCTTATGGCGGATGAGCTGAAACGCCGTGACTTCCTGAGAGCCTCCGCAGCCGCGGCGCTGGCGGGGCCCGCCGTGAACAGCGCGCGCGGCGCCAACGGCAAGATCAATATTGGCTGGATCGGAGTCGGCACGCGCGGAAACGCAGGCATCGGCTGGCTGCACGACGCCGCGCCCGACCAGGTCAGGCTGACGGCGGTCTGTGACACTTACCAGGGCTACATCGCCCGCGCTAAGGACCGCGTGCAGACCGTGTGGGGCAATCAGCCGGACACCTACCTGGATTATCACGACCTGCTGGCGCAGCCCTCCGTGGACGCGGTCTTCATCATGACCCCCGAGCATCTGCACCATGATATGGCCATCGCGGCGCTGCGCGCGGGTAAGCACGTGTACGTGGAGAAACCCCTGGCGCACACCATTGAAGAAGGCTGGGATATTATCCGCGCATGGAAGCAGTCCGGGAAAGTCTGCCAGGTGGGCACGCAGAACCGCAGTTCTTCGCTGTACAAGAAGGCCAGGGCCATGGTGCAGCAGGGCATGATCGGGGATTGCCATTACGTGCGCGCCTTCTGGTACCGTAACTCGGCGGAGAACAATCCCGCTTGGCGCTATGCCATTCCGGCGGACACTAACCCCTCGAACACCGACTGGAACCGGTTTCTCGGCAACGCACCCAAGCGCCCGTTCGACAAGCATCGCTACTTCCAGTGGCGGCTTTACTGGGACTATTCGGGGGGCATTTCGACCGACCTGCTGGTGCACCAGACCGACATCGTGAATTTCATGCTGAACAAAACGGTGCCGCTTTCCTGCATGGCGTCAGGCGGCATCTACCGCTGGACCCATCCGGACGACGACCGCGACACCCCGGACACTTTCAGCGCCATCTATGAATACGCGGACCGCTTCCACCTGAACTATAGCTGCTATTTCGGCAACGACCACTATGGGTACGGAGAACAGTTGTGCGGCAACGAAGGCACCATCGAGGTGCTGAACCGCAAGGACTTGTACTTCGCTCCAGAGTTGCTGAACGGCAAGGCGTCCGAGCAGGTAAAGGCCCGCGCGGTGGTGCACCTGAACGGACCGCGGGATTTCGGCGAGTCCGACGGCGCCATCAACCACTTCCGCAACTTTATCAACGCGATTCTCGGTAAAGAGGAAGTGATCGCGCCGCCCACGGTAGGCCAGCAGGCAGCCATCTCCGGCCACATGGCCACGCTGTCGTTCAAAAACTCGAAAAAGATCGTCTGGAACGAATCGGCCGAGAATTATCACTTCGTGTGAGTTAGAGCGGCCGAGATCTAACCGGTAAACCAGTTAAAAGCCAGTTAACGGGCGGATGTCACCGCTACCGCAGCCGATGTTTCACTTTTAACCACAAAAAAGGGTCCTAAACTGGCGGCCGGGAGTATAATCTACAGACCGGGAAACCGGCTAGTCCAGGCTGAAGCAGGAGGCTGCGGGCATGAAAGGAAAGTTGTACCTTATCGCAACGCTCTTGGTTTTGAGCGCGGCGGGTCTGCGGGGGCAAGGCGACCGCGGAATCATTACCGGCACGGTCAAAGATGCCAGCGGAGCCGTGGTGCCGGGAGCGCATGTGACGGCCACTCAGGTGGCAACGAACACCATCTACAAAGCCGACACGACTGACTCGGGAGATTTTACCGAAGCGGCTCTGCCGGTGGGAACTTATCGAGTACGAGTCGAAAATACCGGGTTCAAGACGTACATCGCCAGCGATGTCGTGGTGGCCGCGGGAGCGACGGTCCGGCTGGATGTGGTGATGGAACTGGGCACCACTCAACAAACCATTGAAGTTACGGGCAGTGCTGCGTTGCTGCAGGCCGAAACAGCGCGGGTAGCCACGGAGGTATCCAACCGGCTGGTGAACGATCTGCCGCTACTCGTAAATGGCGCGGTGCGCAGCCCCTTCGATCTTGCCACCACCACCGCGGAGGTGGCTGGCACCGGCGATTCCAACCTTCGCGTCGGCGGGGGCCGGATTGGCGCCTACGGTATGACGCTGGACGGCACCGCCGCCACGGTCGGACGTCCCGATGCGCAGGTGAGTTGGTCGCAGATCAATGCCCCGTCGGTCGAGGCGCTCACGGAGTTCAGCGTGGAGTCCGCCGGCTTCAAGGCTGAGACCGGCCACGCTTCCGGCGGCACCATCAGCTTTGTTTCCAAGTCGGGCACCAACGAGTTTCATGGAGACGCCTACGAGTTCCTGCGGAATCAGCACCTGGACGCGCGGGGTTTTTTCGCGGCCCAGAAAGCTGTCTATAAACAGAATGATTTCGGGGTCACAGCGGGCGGTCCGGTGTTGATCCCTAAGCTGTATAACGGCCGCAACCGGACGTTCTTCTTTTTCTCCTATGAGGGGTTCCGCAACCGTATAGGCGCCTCGCCGGTTCCCTACACCGTGCCGCCGCCGGAATTCTTCAACGGCGACCTGCACAATTGGGTGAACTCGGCCGGCAAGATGATCCAGATCTACGACCCCTCCACCACTACGCTGGTGAACGGCGCCTACCAGAGGATGCCGTTTCCGAACAACCAGATTCCGCAGTCGCAGTTCGATCCGGTGGCGAAAGCCATCATGGGATACGCGCAGCCGCTGGTACAACCGAACGTTCCCGGCCTGGTCCCGGGCACGTCGGCGTATGTGCGCAATAACGCCATTTCCTACGGCACTTCCCAGTTTCCGAACAACAAGTACAGCATCAAGGCGGACCAGGTGCTCACCTCCAAGCAGAGGATCGCGTTTCTGTTCGCCCGCACGCGAGAGCAGGATCTGGGGGGTGGCGCCTCGACTCCGACGCTGCCCTATCCGCTGTCCGGCAATCCGGGGTACAACCGCTCGGATATTTATCGCCTCAGCTACGACTACACCCTCTCGCCGACCTGGCTGAACCGCTTTTACGCGGGCGGCAACAACTGGCGGCAGAACCACGGAGCGTACTCGACCTACAAAGGCGCGCCGCAGAGCGACGGAATTCCGACCGTGTCAACGGGGTGGAAAGACAAAGGGATCTGCGTGCCCAACTGGCCCGACTGCAACCTCAATTTCCCGATCGAGGTTTTTTCCGACGAGAGTACTTGGGGCGTGGGCGCGCCGAACGGTTCGGACAATATCGTCGTCGAATTTAGAGACGACATGACCAAGGTTCACGGCGCCCACACGTTCAAGTGGGGCTATTACTACAACAACACCCACTACAACGGCTTCGGATTATCGTACATCGCGGGGTTGGAGAACTTCTCCTACCTCAACACGGCGATGCCGCTGGACACCAGCCAGCAGACCGGAAGCTCGTTCGCGTCATTCCTGCTGGGCCAGGCGTCCGGCTACCGCCTGGATACCAACCGGTACATTGCCGGGCAGTACCGCACGCACCAGATGTATTTTCAGGACGACTGGCGAGTGTCGTCACGCCTGACTCTGAACCTGGGCCTGCGATACGAGATCAACCTGGCGCCGATCTACGGAGACGACATTCTCAGCAATTTCGATCCGAGCGTGCCGAACCCGGGCGCGGACGGACGTCTGGGTGCGTTGGTGTTCGCGGGTTACGGTCCTGGAAGGCAGAATACCCATACCTTGGCGCCCAATTGGTATAAGGGCGTCGGACCGCGGCTGGGTTTCGCCTATGCCCTGAATAGTAAGACTACGCTGCGGGGCTCGGCGACGCGCAGCTATGGACCGGTAATCAACCCACTGGGCTCCACTCATTACCTGGGTTTCGTGCAGCAGATTACGGTCAGTACCGACCCCAGCCTGGGCCTCACCCCGCTGTTCACGCTGAAGGGCGGCGCGCCCTATTGGGCGCCGGTGCCGCAGATTGATCCCTCGGTTGCCAACGGCAACACCAATGTCCCCTATTACAACGGCGCTACCGCGACGCGGGAGTCGGGGGAACTGACGTACGCGTTCAATATCCAACGCCAGATCGGCAGCAGCATGGTCGCGGAAATCGGCTACCTGGGCACGCTGGCAAGCGACATCCAGTCGTCGCTGCTGGCGTACGACCAGATCCCTTACCGCAGCCTCCCGCCCAATCTCAACCCATTTACCCCGGCGGGCCGCACCCTGCTGACCTCGCAGATCACTTCTCCGGCTGCGGTAGCGGCCGGGATCACCCCGCCCTTTGCGGCATTCACTAAGGTCTTCGGCACAGGGGCGACGGTAGGCCAGGCCCTGCGGCCTTACCCTCAATACGCCCTGATCGATACGATCAGCGGCGGCGGCGACCGGCTGGGCCATTCGACCTATCACTCGATGATGCTGAAGCTCTCGAAGAGGTATTCCTCCGGCCTCACCCTGCAGGCTTCCTATGTGCTTTCCAAGGCCCTCACGGACTCAGACAATTACAACTCCACGCCCAGTTCGATGGACGCCTACAACCTCAGGCTGGAAAAGTCGATCGCCGGCTTCGACCAGACCCACAACGTGAAGCTGACGTACGTCTACGAGCTGCCCTTCGGGAAAGGCAAACGTTATCTGACCAGGGGCGTGTCGTCGGCCGTGCTGGGCGGCTGGCGCGTGGCCGGCATTCAGCAATACGCGAGCGGGACGCCGATCTCGATAGGGACCACGGTGAGTTTCCCCATCTTCAACGGGACCAACCGCGCCACCGTGCCCACCTATGACGGCTGGCGCGCGCCCATTCACGGAGGCAGTTTCGACCCCAACAAAGACAGCTTCCTCCAGCCCGCGTCGTTCTTCGGCCCGCAGCCCACCACCGGGTTCGGCAATGAGACCCGCTACAATCCCAAGCTGCGTGGCTGGCCGAACTACAACGAGAATTTCTCGCTGGCCCGGAGCATCCCGCTCAAGGGCGAACAGCAGCGCCTGGACTTCCGCTGGGAGACGTTCAACCTGCTGAACAGAACCGCCTTTGGGCCCTTGAGCGGCGCCACCACTCTGCAGAACCCCAACTTTGGCTTGTGGCGAACGCAGTCGAATACGCAGCGCCGCATGCAGGTTTCACTGAAGCTTTACTGGTAGAAGGCTGCTCGGATACGCCGGGCTATCCGCGCGGAGCGAGCGCCTCCAGCCGCGTGCGGAGGCCGGCTGCCATGGCCTGGTCCTTCATGGCCTCCACGTTGATGCGCACGTTGGCCAGCGCTCCCGCACGGCAGGCCTGTGCCAGCGCTTCGGCGGTTTCGATATCCGAGCGGAACCTGGCCGGCGCTGCCGCAGCCAGGCTGCGCAGGTGCTGCTCCAGGTCCGCGGCGTTTTCGGCGACTTCCAGCGGCACGCGGGCCGCCTCATAGAGGGCGCGGTCCACCGCGTCGCCCCGCTCGGTTTTGGGGATTTTATAGGCCGCCACCACGCCGTCGTACGCCTGAGCATCGCGGTTTACGGCTTCGGAAAAGAACTGCCGGCGGGAGTCGAACTCCGTGGGGTCCAGCTTGGCCAGTGCCGCCACCATGGATCCCAGGGCCGCCGCCATGGCTCCCGCCGCAGCCGCAGCGCTGCCGCCCCCGGGAGTTGCCGCCGGCGCCGCCAGGGCATTCAGGAACTCGTCCAGGCCGCGTTCGGTTGCCCGTGCCAGACGGTTCTCCAGGATCAGGCCGGGGTGAAAATTCTCCAGCTGAAGGTACCACTCTGCGGTCATGCTGATAGCCTTGGCCGGGATCAGGCCAACGATTTCGCTGCCAACTATGCTCACTCCGCAGCGCGCGGCTTCCAACCGGACCGCTTCGAACACGCGGTGGACCGGCGTCTGCTCGAAATCGGTCAGGTTCATCGAGACCTGGGCCAGACCGCGCGAAGCCAGCGGCACACCCATGGCCTTCACGTAACGAAAGCCCCCCGAGGAGAATCGGATGGCCTTGGCAATCCGCTTGGCGATCTCGATGTCCGCGGTGTTCAGGTTGATGTTGTAGGCGATTAGAAACTTCCGGGCGCCCACCACAGTTGCACCGGCCGTCGGATGCAACTCCGCCTCGCCGAAATCGGGCCGGCGCTCGGGATTTTCGCGCACCTCTTCCCGCAGGCCCTCGAACTGCCCCTTGCGAAGGTTTTCCAAGTTAACGCGATCCGGCCGGCGCGCCGCCGCTTCATAGAGGTAGACCGGCAGGCGCAGCCGCCGCCACAACTCCTCCCCCACCCAATCGGCGATCCGGACGCAATCCTCCAGGGTGACGCCTTCAATGGGGATGAACGGGACCACGTCGGCGGCGCCGATGCGCGGATGCACACCGGTGTGGGCATTCAGATCGATCAGTTCCACCGCCTTGGCGACGCCGCGAATGGCGGCTTCGGCGACCGTCTCCGCGGGAGCGGCAAAGGTCACCACCGAGCGGTTATGGTCCGCGTCCATCTCGCGGTCCAGAATCGCCACGCCGGGCGCCGAGCGGATCGCCGCGATGATGGCATCGACTTTGGACTGGTCGCGCCCCTCGGAAAAATTTGGAACGCACTCCACGATGGTGCGGTTCACTGGACGATCTGCCCGCCTTTCATGGTTTGGCGCACGTTGTTTCCTCCGAAATAGTAGGGTAACTCCCGGTAGTCGGAAACGTTCAGCACGATCAGGTCCGCCTGTTTTCCCGGTTCGAGGGAGCCGAGACGGTCCGCACACCCCAGCGCGTGAGCGCCGTTGATGGTGGCGGCGGCAATGGCCTCGGCGGGCGTCATGCGCATCTGCGCGCAGGCCAGCGAGAGCGCCATCTGCATGCTGTAAGTCGGGCTGGTGCCGGGATTGAAATCCGTGGCCAGCGCCACGGCTGCGCCCGCCCCGATCAGCGCCCTGGCGGGCGGATAGCGTGTCAGCCCGAGATGGAACACCGCGCCGGGAAGCAGCGTCGCGATAGTCTGCGATCCCGCCAGCGCGCGCAACTCCTGCTCGCCGGCGCAGTCGAGATGATCCACGCTGGCGGCCCCCAGTTCCACTCCCAGCAGGGCCGCGCCGGTTCGTGTGAACTGCTCGGCATGCATCTTCAGCCGCAACCCCACGGCCCGGGCGCGCTCCAGGTACTGGCGCGATTGCGCCAGGCTGAACGCTCCGGCGTCGCAGTAAACATCGGCGAAACGGGCGAGCTTTCGCGCGCTCACGGCAGGCAGCATGTGGGCACACGTCCATTCGATGTAGGCATCCGGCGCGTCCCGGTATTCGGGCGGCGGCACATGCGCGCCCAGGTAGGTAGGCACGATGCGGAGAGGCTGCCCGTCGAGCCTGGCATACAATTCGAGAGTCTTGTATTCCGCGGCTTCATCCAAACCATAGCCGCTCTTGGCTTCCGCGGTGGTGGTGCCATGGCGGACCATGGCTTCGAGCGCCGCGCGAACTTGCGCTTCCAGGGCGGAGGCCGGCAGCGACCGCACTGCCCGCACGCTGGAGAGAATCCCACCCCCGGCCGCGGCGATCTCTTCGTAGGCGGCCCCCGCCAGCCGCATCTCGTAATCCAGCAGGCGCGGCGTCCCGTATGCCAGGTGCGTGTGGCTGTCCACGAAGCCGGGCATGACGACGCAACCCCGGGCATCGATTTCGTCTGCCTGCCGCGCCCCGGACAGAGCTTCCACCTCGCGGGCCGAACCGGCGGCGACGACCGCATCCCCGCGGATCAGTACCGCGCCTTGCTCGACGATGCCCAAATCGCGCAGCGCGGCGCCCCGCCGGGGACCGGCGCTGCCTCGCAAGGTCAGCACCTGGCTGGCGCGGCGAACCAGGATGTGCTTCATGGCATGGGCGCGCGCAAGCCCGCCCGGCGGGCGAACTCTTTCGCCTCGGGATAGCCGGCATCTACGTGCCGGAGCACGCCGATGCCCGGGTCGCAGGTCATCACGCGCTCGATGCGCCGCGCCCCGTCCGGCGTGCCATCCGCGACGGTGACCTGCCCGGCGTGCAGCGAATAGCCGATTCCCACGCCCCCGCCGTTGTGCACGGAAACCCAGCTGGCGCCCGCCGCCGTGTTGAGCAGGGCGTTGAGAATCGGCCAGTCGGCGATGGCGTCGCTGCCATCCAGCATGTTTTCGGTTTCGCGGTACGGCGAGGCTACCGAACCACAATCCAGGTGGTCGCGGCCGATCACGATGGGGGCTGTGAGCGCGCCGCGCGCGACCATGCGGTTCATCTCCAATGCGAACTCCGCGCGCTCGCCGTATCCCAGCCAGCAGATGCGCGCCGGCAGCCCCTGAAAGCGCACTTTCTGACGGGCCAGCGAGATCCATCGGGTGAGCCCTGCGTTGCTCGGGAACAGGCGGCAGATTAGCCCGTCGGTGGCTGCAATATCGCGGGAATCTCCGGAGAGCGCCACCCAGCGGAATGGACCGCGCCCTTCGCAAAACAGCGGCCGGATATACTGCGGCACGAATCCGGGAATGGTGAAGGCATCGGAAACGCCGCGGTCCGCGGCGAAGCGCCGGATGTTATTGCCGTAATCGAAGGTCACCGCGCCGGCGCGTTTCAGGTCCAGCATGGCCCGGACGTGCACGGCAATGGAGTCCAGCGAAGCGTTCAGATAGCCAGCGGGATCGGACTTTCGGAACACGGCCGCCTCCGCGACACGATAGCCCGCGGGGATGTAGCCGTTCAGCGGGTCGTGAGCGCTGGTCTGATCGGTAACCAGGTCCGGCGCCACGCCAAGGCGTACCAGTGCCGGCAGCACCTCGGCGCAGTTACCCGCCAGGCCGATGGATCGGGGCTGGCGGGCGCGCCGCGCCGCGTCTACCTTTGCCAGCGCCTCGTCGAGCGTGCCGGCCATCGCATCGCAATAGCCCATCTCCACGCGACGGCGGATGCGCTCAGGGTCCACCTCGACTCCCAAAAAGACCCCGCCATTCATGGTGGCGGCCAGCGGTTGGGCGCCGCCCATGCCCCCCAGGCCTCCCGAAACTACCAACCTGCCTTCGAGCGATCCCCCAAAGTGCTTCCGCGCTGCCGCCGCGAAGGTCTCGTAGGTGCCCTGCAAGATCCCTTGTGTGCCGATGTAGATCCAGCTTCCGGCGGTCATCTGGCCGTACATGATGAGTCCCAGGCGTTCCAGCGCGCGGAACTGCTCCCAATTCGACCAGTGGCCCACCAGGTTGGAATTGGCGATCAACACGCGGGGTGCGTCGGCGTGGGTGCGGAACACGCCGACCGGTTTGCCGGACTGCACGAGCAAGGTCTCGTCGCCGGCAAGCGTCTGAAGTTCACGGACGATCGCCTCAAAGCAGGGCCAGTCGCGCGCGGCCTTACCAGCGCCTCCGTAGACCACCAGTTCCTCCGGACGTTCCGCCACCTCCGGATCCAGATTGTTCATGAGCATGCGGAGGGCGGCTTCCTGCTGCCAGCCTCGAGCGGTCAGGCGGGTGCCTCGCGGGGCGCGAATGACGTTCCCCATGCCCCCAGGGTAGCACCGGCCCTTGCGGGCGATGAGCGCGCCGCGCGCCTATGCGTTTACGTCCGGAAGGAAAATCGATGCGCCAGTCCCGTCAGCTTGAGCACCTTGTAAACCCCGACGTTGACGCCGCGCAACTCGACTTTAGAGCCATTCTGATCGGCCCTCCCGGCGAGTTGCTCCATCGCTCCGAGGGCACGCGTATCGATGCGTAGCACGCCGGAGAAATCCAGGACCACTGCTCCTTCGGCGCCGTCGAGGTGTCCAATGACGTCCTGCAACGCGGGAACCGCGCCCGCTTCGTCACTTTTGAGCCAGACTGTATTCATCGACATATGCCAGGCCATCCTTGGCTGCCGGTTGCTGAGAGGGAGCCGCGCCGTTCGCCTGGCGCCGCCCCGCATACGCTTTCCACAACAGATCGACCAGTTCGCTCATCAACGGCATACGCGGGTTGGTCGGCCGCCAGGAAGGATCGTCGAAGGCGATCTCGGCCAGTTCCGGAACCGCCCGCTCGAATTCCTCCTTCGAAATCCCCAGGCCGGCGATCGAACGGGGTATTGCCAACCGGTCGAGCAACTCTTCGATGGCGGCCACCAGGCGATCCACCTTTTCCGCAATCGTGTCGCCGCCCAGGCGGAGCAGGTCTGCTACCATGGCGTATTTCTTGTGCGCCACGTACGCCCGCTGGTGCGGCGAAGGCATGAACTTGCTGGGCACGGAGGCGTTATACGCAATGACGTGCGGCAGCATGAGCGCATTGGCGCGGCCGTGGGCCACACCGAAGCGCGCGCCGAGGGCGTGAGCCAGGGCGTGATTCACCCCCACCGACGCGTTGGAAAAGGCCAGCGCCGCAATACACGCGGCGTTGTGCATCATGCTCCGAGCTTCCTCATTGTCGGGATGTTCATAGGCAATCGGCAGGAACTTGAACACCATGCGGATGGCCTGCATGGCATGCGAGTCGGTGTAGGGCGAGGCGTAAACCGAGACTCCGGCCTCCAGGGCATGCGTCAGGCAGTCAATGCCGGTGTCGGCGGTGAGGCCTTTTGGCATCGACATGACAAATTGCGGATCGACGATCGCCACATCCGGGCTGAGGGAGTAATCGGCGAGAGTGATCTTGCGCCCGCGGTCTTTGTCGATCAGGACGGCAAAGGGAGTGACTTCACTGCCTGTCCCGCTGGTGGTGGAGATGGCAATCAGGCGGGCCCGGTTGCTTTTCTCCGCCGGGTACTCGGCGATGCGCTTGCGGATATCCAGGAACGGGGCGCCCAGTTCGTCGATGTCGGCCTCCGGCGCCTCATATTTGAGGCGCATGATCTTCGCCGCATCGATCACCGACCCGCCGCCCAGCGCGACGATCTGGTCTGCTTTGTAGAAACGGAGCGCCTCCAGCCCCTGCATGACCACCTTCAGTTCGGGCTCCGCGTCCGGAATGACCAAAACGTGGATATGCGTGAGCGGCGGAATGTGCCTCCGCGCGATGTCCACGTGCCCGATCTGCTCCAGCACCGGGCTGGTCACGATAATGGTGCAGCGGGACGGGAACTGGCCAAGATTCTCCACCGCGTTCCGGTTGAAGTAGATCTGGTTAGGAATGCGGAACCACGTGTGCATTTGCGTCCTCCGGGCCACCCTTTTGATATTGAGGTAGTGATAGACATTCACGTTGTCGGTGGTGCTGTTGCCGCCGCCGGTTCCGCATCCGAAGGAAAACGTGGGCACCATGTCGTTGTAGACGCCGCCGATCGCGCCGACGGACCCCGGAGAATTCACAATAATCCGCCCGGCGTTGATCACTTCACTGAATTTCCGGATCACCTCGTCATCGCGCGAGAAGACCACGGCGGTATGTCCGATCCCGCCGGCATGGTTCACGTCGATGCACATCTTGAGCGCCTCATCGACGGATCGCGCGCGGTAGACCGCCAGCAACGGAAACAGTTTCTCTACCGAGAGGGGGTGTTCGCGGCCCACACCGTGAATCGGCGCGATCAGAAGCCGGGTGCTTGCCTTGACCGGCAGGCCGATCGCGCCGGCGATGGTCGTGGCCTTCTGGCCGATGGCCATCGGCCGCGCGAATCCCGTTTCGGGATCGATCACCGTCCGGCCCAGCAGTTCCGCCTCTTTCTCGTTGCAGATGTGCGCGTCGAGGTCCGCAAACTTCCGCAGGACAAGGTCATAGACCTCATCATCGATCACCACGGTCTGCTCGGAGGCGCAGATGGTTCCGTTATCGAAAGTCTTGGACGTCAGGATGTCCACGACAGCCATGTCCAGATCCGCCGTCTTTTCGAGATAGACCGGCGTATTGCCTGGCCCCACGCCCAACGCCGGCTTGCCGGAGCTATAGGCCGCTTTGACCACACCGGGCCCGCCCGTGGCGTCAATCAGCCCGATGTGCTTGTGGCGCATCAAGTACGCATTGTCCGGCAGGGTGGGCGATTCCAGGCACGTGAAGACACCCTCCGGCGCGCCGTGCTTCACGGCCGCTTCATACATGATGCGGACGGCCTCGGCGCAACAACGAAAGGCTCGCGGATGCGGGCTGAAAATGACCGCATTGCGTGTCTTGATGGCCATGATGCACTTGAAGAGAACGGTCGCTGTGGGGTTCGTAATCGGGGTGAGCGAGAAGAGAACTCCGATCGGTTCGGCGACCTCGGCCAGGTTGCGATCCGGGAACTCCCGAATCTGGCCGACCGTGCGCTTGTCTTTGACGTAGTTATAGACAAACTCCGTGGCCACCATGTTCTTGATGGCCTTGTCTTCCATCACCCCGAGCTTGGTCTCCTCAAACGCCAGACGAGCCAGGTAGCGCGCCTGCTCCATCCCCGCCACGACCATCGGCTTCACAATCCGATCCACGTCCTCTTGCGTGTACTGGCTGAAGACGGCGGCGGCGGCTCTGGCCCGACTGACCAGCCCTTCCAGGTATGCAACGCGATCTTCACTGAGTTCAGCGAGGCTGGGCACCCTCTCTGTCATGCGATTCGTCCTCCCTGGCCGTGCTACAGGGCAACAAGATCTGTTTACCTGATAATTATACTCCGAAGCAGCTCCTGGGCAGATCAACACTTGGCATCGCGGATCCGAACGAGGGTGGTATAGTACGGGGAAACAAGCTATGGAACGACGAAAATTCCTCGGCCGGTCGGCGGCGGGAGGGATGGCGGTGGGCTTGGGCGCCGCTCTTAAGCCTTCACGCGGGGCTTCCGGGCTGCCGGGGAAATTCACTCCCGCGGCGCATGCGATCCCTCACTCGAAGTACAGCCCTTTCACCACGCCCGATTACTACACGTTTGCCGATGACCTGGTGATCGAACGGAATGTCCCCGGCAAGCCGCATCAGGGCAAGGTCCTTGCCGCTGTCCAGGCCCACTCAGACGATATCCCGCTTTTCGCCGCCGGTACGGTGGCCAAACTGATCGACGAGGGGTACACGGGCTACCTCATCCGGCTCTCTAATGATGAAGCCGCGGGTAGAACACTGGGCTATGGCGTGGTTCAGAACGAAGCCGACATCCAGGAAGCGGCCAGGGCCATGGGCTGTAAAAGGGCCTATTCCTTTTACTACCGGAACCACCGCATGGACGACAACGCGGTGATCGAAATCCGGGCGCGGCTCATCTTCCTGTTCCGGCTGCTGCAAGTGAATACCATCTTCGCCATGGATCCGTACGACCACTACGATGAAAATCCGGATCACATTGTGGCTGGCAAAGCGGTGGAGGGCGCCTGTTGGATGGCGGGAGGAGGCAAGGACTATCCGGAGCATTACAAGGCCGGACTCAAGCCGGCGCATATCCGCGAGAAGTACTACCACGCGCGATCTCCCCAGGGACACAATCTGGTGAATCGTGTCGTGGACATCAGTTCGTACATCGATCACAAAGTGCGGACCAACGTGGCCAACAAAGGGAAAGGGCCTGCCGGGACGGCGGGGGTGCGGCTCCGCAGGCAACTGGCACGGCAGGGCAAGAAACTGGCCCTGCTGGGGGAGGATGACGAGACCGCCAACCTGGCGTACGTGAAGTTCTTCCTGATGGACGATTTTCACCTCCTCGGCCAGCAGTTCGGCCTCGAGTACGCCGAAGCATTCCGCTATATCGGCCCGGAACCGAGCTACGCGGGGAATATCATGAAGTACGCCAGCGAGCATGCCGTTCCGCTCTGAGGACTGAACAATGAACTCAGGCGGAGTCCCCTATCTGAACCAGGCGGTAGCCGGCACCGGCAACGCTGAGATCGTCCTCGAAACGGACCACCCCGGTCAGCCGCATCAAGGCAAGGTTTTCGTAGCCATCCATGCCCATCTGCACGAGTTGCCCTATTACGCGGGCGGCCTCTGCGCCAAGCTGATTCGCGAGGGCTATACAGGCTATCTGGTGCGGACAACCAACGACGAGAAATATGGCGGCCACACCATCGCCCAGAACATCTTGAGCAACGAACAGGAGCACCTCAAGATGGCCGCGGCAATGGGCTTCAAAGACGTGGCCGACTTGTACTACCGGGCCCATCGCATGAACGAGATTTCACCCACGGAGATCCGCGGCCGGCTCACCCTGCTCCTGCGCATGTTCAAGGCCGACACGGTGATCTCGTTTCACCCGTGGGGATACGGCGAAGAGGATACCGACCGCCAGGTAACCGGCCGCGCCGTGGACGATGCCTGCGTGTTGGCTGCTAGCGAGAGCGATTTCCAGGAACACCTGGAAGCCGGTTTCCGGCCTCAGTCCGTGACCGAACGATATTACTTCCACACTCGCTCTGGCCAGCCGTTCAACCGGCTCGTCGACATCGGCTCCTACGTGGAAGCGAAGATCGATGCGATGGTCGAGTGCCGGTCTCAAGGCGGCGGTGCGCTCGGCTCCGAACTGCGCGCGCGGCTCGCGCGGCAGGGGAAGCGCCTGCCCCTGCTCGGCAACGACGACCGCACGGCCAACCGGGAGTACGTCCGCCAGTTTCTCCTCGACGACTTCCGGGATTACGGCAGACCGCACAAATTCTCATACGCCGAGCGGTTTTACTATGTGGATCGCCGCCCGCCGGCGAAAACCAAGGTGGACGAGTACGTCGAAAAAAACGCCGTGGGCATCTGAGGTCCGGAAGGGGCGAAAACGATGCATCCGCAACCATTCACGCGGAGGACATTCCTGAAACAGGCGGCGATCGCCGCCGGTATGCTGCCGAGCCTGCGGGCGGCCATCGATAACACAGAGCCGATGAAAATTACCCGCATCGATGCGGTAACGTTTCGTAAGGATATCCACATCGGCGGCGGCTCGGGAGGCTCCGACGAAGCCGAGTTCTGGTGGGTGCGCCTCCATACCGACAAGGGTATTGTGGGGACGGGCGAGACCTATCCCTTCTCCAACGGGGAGATCGGGGCCCTGAAGGACCATGCGCACAGCCTTCTCGGCCACGACCCGCGGGACATCGATGGTATCTGGCGCAACCTGTACTTTCAAGGAGTCATGCGGACTGCGGGCGGCGCGGAGATGCGGTTGCTGAGCGCCGTGAACATGGCCCAACTGGACATTCTCGGCCAGGCTTGCGGGCTGCCCCTCTACCGGCTCCTGGGCGGAAAAACCCGGTCCAGGGTTCGCGTGTACAACACGACCACGGACTACTGGGCGATCAACGAGATGAAGATGGGCCGCGATACGATGAAGATCGTCCAGTTCCTGCTCGATCGCGGCACCACCGCGATGAAGATCTATCCCTTCAGCGCCCCGGACAATTACATTTCCAGCCAGGCCCTGGAGCGCGGGCTGGGATGGATTCGCGAGATCCGTGATAAGGTGGGCAGCCAAATGGACATCGCCGTGGACTGCTGGAGCCGCTTCGATTTCACCAGCGCCCTGCGCATCGCCAAGGCACTGGAACCGTACAACATCATGTACCTCGAGGACGCCATGATCTCGAGCAACGCCGAGACCTACGCTCACCTCGCCCGCGAAACAAGCGTGCCCATCTGTGTCAGCGAAACCCTGGCCACGCGCTATGGGTACCGGCCGTTCCTGGAGGCGAAGGCCTGCTCGGTCGTGATGTACGATGTGACCTGGTGCGGCGGGGTGTCCGAAGCCAAGAAGATCGCGGATCTAGCGGACACCTACATGATTCCCACCTCACCCCATACCTGCGGGGGGCCGCTGCTGTATACCTGCGCGGCGCATCTCTCCACCGCCGTCCCGAATTTCCTCATCATGGAGAGCAACTACTGGAAGTACGCCCATCAGTTCCCCTACTTTGTGAACCACGCGCCGGTGCCCAAAGACGGCCACGTCACCGCGCCGGAAGCGCCGGGAGTGGGGGCCGGGATCAAGCCGGAGCTGTTCACCAACGGCGACGCGCTGGTGGAGACCGTCGCCAAAATCTGATCGATCTTCTCCGGGGCAGGGGCGCCGAATCCATCACAGTTCCGCCACTGTCTCGGTCACGGCGTCGCCATTGCGGAAGGCCTCCTCCCGGACTTCGATTCCCAGGCCAGGCGTCTCCGGCGCGGTCACGTAGCCGTTGACCGGCGCCGGCACGTTCCGGAGGAAATGCGGATACACATCGTTGTACAGGTGGTACACGCTTTCCATGATGAAGAAGTTAGTCAGCGAGGTGGCCGTATGGATCGAGGCATACCACAGCAGCGGTCCGCCGCCCGTGTGCGGCGCCGTGGGGATCTTGTAGGTGTCCGCCATATCGGAGATCTTTTTCGCTTCGGAAATGCCGCCGCACCAGGTGACGTCGTACATCACTACGTCCACCGCCCGCGCCTCGAACATCTCCCGGAACCGGAACCGCGTGGCCAGCCTCTCGCTGATACAAATCGGGATGGAGGTCTCCCGCGCCAGCGACGCATAGGCCTCCAGGTTGTCGGGCAGCATCGCGTCTTCCAGGAACATGATCCCGTACGGCTCCAGCGAGTGCGCAATCTGCATCGAACAGGGCAGGTTCCACCGGCTGCTTAAGTCGAGCGCGATTTCGATCTCATCGCCGGCCGCTTTCCGAATCCGCTGCACCGGATCGAGCGATTGTTTCAGTTCCGCCTGGGTGATGAAGGTGCCGCCGTGCCTGGCCAGGGCGTTGACCGGCCCCCGATCGTAGGGGTAGATCTTGATACCCTTGATGCCGCGGCCGAGCAGGAATTCGGCCAGCTTTTCCGGCGCGGTATGCTCCCGCATGCCGTTGATGGGCCAGCCGTTCATGGTGTTGTACACCATCAGCTTTTCCTGCGACTTGCCTCCCAGGAGCTTGTAGACCGGTAGGCCGGACGCCTTACCCAGGAGGTCCCACTGCGCGATGTTGATGGCCGTGAGCATGCGCGTTTCCGCTCCGCCCCACGGCTGGTAAGAGATGTGGTAGAAAAGATCCTGCCAGAGGCGCTCGATCTTCGTCGCGTCTTTCCCCAGCAACAGGCCGGCCAGTTCCTTAAGCGCGCCGCGATGGGCCTCATAGCCGGGATAGGATTCACCGATGCCGATGATTCCCGTGTCCGTGTGCAACCGCACCCACATCCAGTTGGGCGCAATTCCCTGGATTTTCAGGTCCTGCCGGAAACGCACTCCTTCGATCTTCGTGATCTTCATGGGGCCGACAGCCGCCGCGGCCGCCTGCGCCTGCGGGGTCCAAGGCGCGATCCCGGCCCCGGCCAGCGAACCACCAGCCGTTGCCTTCAACAAATCTCTGCGCGTCATCATAGGTTGACCGCGTTTTTCTCGATGTACTCGTCGGCCTTCGATTTCGCCGGCCGCCGGTCGATGTAGTAGAACCGCTCCGCAAACTCGAGGTTGTGCGGCTTCCCGTGCTCCCGGTCGTCTTCGAGAAGGAACTGGCGCACGTACGCCCGATCCGCGGCGCGGTCATCGTTCCCCAACAGTGGAAGCCGCTTTCCCTGCCTGGCGAGTTGCGCGCGAACGATGGACCCGCGATTGCCGTCGCCCTGAGACTTGCACTCCACGATGGCGTCGATTTTCTTCTCGACGTGGGAACCGATGTCCACCACGCGGTTATATGGCTGCCCCTCCCGTGCGTAAAAGTAATATCGCTCGCCTACCGTGTGCGGTTGAATGCCCGCCTCCAGGTGCTCGTGGAAATCGTTCGGCATGCCGGCCATCCAGCAGGCTTCCTCCACGGCCCGCCCGGTCACCCAGTGGTCAGGGTTTTCCTCAGCGTGCCCCCATGGGTTGAACGAGAGAATCGTATCCACCTGGAGCATCCGGAAAATGAGAATCAGACGCCCGCGCAAGTCGATATAGGAAATGCCGTCCATGTCATGGTTCTGGTAGTAGAAGTCGAATACATCCTTGAACCCGAGTGCCGCGGCCATCCGGAAGTGGTCCTGTTCGTTGCTCAGAATATTCTCCGCCGTGCTCCGCCCGCCGCATCGCTCATCGTTGCTCGTGCGCAGGATATAGCCCGTGTAGCCCTCGCTCATCAGCTTGGCGCACAAGCCGGCGGCGTAATAGGGGATATCGTCCAGATGGGCGTGTACGGCTGCAAAGACCTTGCCGCGGTGCGGCATCCCCGGCTCGTCCTTGACCACGATTGGTTCGCCGCCATTCACCTGGGGCGCCGCGCCCGCCAAGCCGGGCATGGGGAACGATCTTCGATGCATCATCCGTCTCCCGATTGCTCTCCTCAACGTTGGTTACAGAGGAACCGCGTGTTCCTCGACATACTTGTTGACAATCTGACGGTGCTCCGGTTCCGGTCCGATATAGCGGAACGCCTCGGCGTATTCCAAGCCGAACTGCGCGCCCAAGGTCCGGAAATCGTCCATGATGAAATGCTTCACATACTGAAAATTGGCCGTGTCGTCGTCGTTTCCCAGCAGAGGCAGTTTCTTGCCCTGCTTCGCCAGGGACTGCCGGAGGCGCGCTCCGTTGTCGCCGGCCGGGCCTTTCCCCTTATTGGCCACGTTCGCGCGCACCTTTTGATCGATATAGGAGCTGATATCCACGATGCGATTCACCAGGTTGTGTCCTTGCGGCGCCCGGGCGTGATAGTACTTTTCACGCACATTCGCCGGCTTCAGCCCTGCCTTGAGCTGTTCCGGATATTCCCTGCCGCCGCCCGTGCCCGCCATCCAGCAGGCTGCTTCCACCTCCCTGCCCACTACGAGGTGGTCCGGGTTTTCATCGTAGTGATCAGAGGGGTCCATCAGGAACACCGTGTTCACCTGGAGCAGCCGGAACAGGAAGATCAGCCGCTGGCGGATCTCGATGGCCGCGCAATCGTCCATGCGATGGTTCCGGTAGTAGAAGGAGAACGCCTTCTTGCAGCCCAGCGCCTTGGCTGCCTCCCTGTTATCGATCTCGTTCTGCACGACTCCGTATCCAACCGTCTTTCCGGCTTTTTCGTCGTTGGATAGCCGGATGAGATACCCGGTGTATCCTTCATCGATGAGCTTGGCGACGGTGCCGGCGCAGAACAGGGTGATGTCGTCCGAGTGCGCCTGCACCGCTGCCAGCACCTTGCCCTGGTGTGGCTTCCCCGGCTGGTTGCGCTCGATCACCAGGTTGTCGGCGTAAGTGAAGTAATCCGGCGTGAGCCCCGCGCTGTTCGGGGACTTGGGAACCGTGTACGCCGACGGGGTGAACTTCGGCGGCAGATCCGATCGCTGCCCGTAAGCCGAGGGCGCCTGCTGTAGCGCCGCGGCGCCGCCCAGAGCTAGTCCTGCTGAGACCGGCCGGCCCAGAAACTGACGTCTGTCCATACCGATTCCTCCTTCGTAAGTGGCGCATTCCACGGGCTTGAAAGACTCTATCACCGGGAAGCCTGGGAGTCAAAAAAACCAAGCAAGAAAAAACGACCTCGAAAGGTCTATTTAGCCGGAAGTGTGGCAACAACGATTTCGCAAGAACGTGATCCCCTCTGGCCGCCCCGCACGGCTCGCCGCAGTCCCGCCGAGAGACGACACCCTGGAGTCATCAGGACCGTCCGCTGCCCCGCTCCACGAGGAAGGCCAGAAAAGACGGAGTCCCCACAGGCGTGTATTGGCCCGTGTGGGTGAGCGCGCCTGTCTTCCGGTTCACCCGGAAGGACACGATCGCGTCCGCCCGTTGGTTGCAGCAGTACACGAACCGCCCGGACGGGTCAAAGGTGAAGAAGCGCGGGTAGTTGCCTCGCGTGGGCTCTTCGCCGGCGAATCTCAGCGTCCCGTCTCCTGCTATGGAAAACCAGGCGATGGTGTCATGCAGCCTGTTGGCGGCATAGACGAAGCGCGCATCCGGAGAGATTGCGACCTCGGAGGTGTAGTTGGTACCGGCGAAGCCCGGTGGCAGCGACGAGATCGTCTGCCTCGCCCTCAGGCGCCCGGTAGCGCCATCGTAGTCGAAGGTCACCAGGGTAGAGCCTTCCTCCTGGAGCGAGTAGAGCAGTCGGCCGTTCGGATGAAAGGCGAAGTGCCGCGGACCGTCGCCCGGCGCGACAGCAACCGAGGGCGGATCGTTAGGCATCAGCTTCCCGCCGGCGGCATCGAATTTCCAGACCAGGATCCGGTCGAGTCCGAGATCTGCGGCGAGCACGAAGCGGCCCGATGGGTCGGGCTGGATCATGTGCGAGTGCGTGCGGTCGTGGCCGCTCCAGGCAAAGCTGCCCGGCGGCGCGCTGGTGGCGCGGCGGGGGCCGAGAACGCCGTCGTGGTGCTTTACATCGCTGGCCGCGCCGAGCTCGCCGTTTGCACCGATCGGAATAACCGCCGAGGTTCCGCCGTGGTAATTCGCAACGAACAACCACTTGCCAGACTGGTGCAGGCTCAGGTGGCACGGGCCGGCGCCTTCCGACGCAACCGTGTTCATCAGCTTCAGGCGCCCGCCGGGGCGCTCGATCTCGTACGCGCTTACCGAGCCGCTGTTCGCACCCCCGTACGTCGATGTCTCGTTCGCCGAATACAGACGCGTCCCGGAGGCATTCAGCGCCAGACAGGACGGGTTCTCGGCGTTGGGAAACAGCGCGCGCTCTACGAGCACGCCGGTGATCGGGTTCATCTCGAGCAGGTAAATGCCTTTGCCCCGGCCCGGGGCGCCTTCGGCTCCGACTGGAGCGCTGTACGTGCCGGCATAGGCCAGAATCGGCCCGCGCCCGGCGGCCATCGAAGTTGCCGCTGCTGCCGCAGTTGCGCCCGCAAGGAATTCACGGCGTGAGTTCCGCACTGTCATCCTGATAATCTCCTTACCTGATTTTGGCAGGTCGCGTGCTTCTTAAGATGACTGCTTCTTCCCTTAGCCAACCGAGCCGCGACCGCCAGCGAGCCGTCTTTCAGGCCGTTCCGCATTTTTTCTCCTCCAACCGGATACGGAATGCCCCCGAAGATCACTGCTCCTCCGGAGGGGAAACATGAAACCAGGCTATCTTGCCGCCCGACAGTCTCTGCGGGGCGCCGCGGTGCTGCTGCCGCTTGCCCTGCTGCTCGCAGCCAGCGCGGCGGTCTCGACGCCGCCAAACACCTGGACGGCGACCGGGAACATGACCTCGCCGCGCACACAGTACACCCTGACCAGCTTGCCATCCGGGAATGTGCTGGCGGCGGGAGGCTGCGCGACTTTCTTTTGTAACAGTGCGGTCGCCAGCGCGGAACTGTACAACCCGACCGCCCAGGCATGGTCCACAACCGCCAGCATGAGCACTCCGCGTGTCAGCCACACCGCCACCCTGCTCAACAACGGAAAGGTCCTGGTGGCAGGCGGCTGTACGGCGCCGTCCCAATGCACCGCGTTGGCCAGTGTTGAGATCTACGACCCCTCCAGCCAGACCTGGAGTCCGGCGGGCTCGCTCAACGTCGGACGGTATAGCCATACGGCGACCCGCCTGGCGGACGGGCGCGTGCTGGTGAGCGGCGGGATCTCGGTGTGCAACAGTTTGGTCTGCAATCCGCTGGCGAGCGCGGAGATTTACGACCCCGCCACCAACCGTTGGACCATCACCAGCGCAATGTCCGCCGCCAGGGTAGGACACGCCTCCGCCCTGTTGAACACCGGCCAGGTTCTGGTCGCGGGCGGATGCAGCCAGCCTGGGCTGCCCTGCCCCGTCCTGGGGGCGGAGCTATTCAATCCCTCCACCGGCGCCTGGTCTCCCGCCGCCGCGATGCTGTCACCGCGGACCTCCGCCACGGCTACCGCGATGCTGTCCGGCCAGGTGCTGCTGGCGGGCGGTCTGGATGGCCAGGGGTTCTTCATCCTCAACGCCGAGCGCTACAACCCTTCCACCGCAGCCTGGGTCCCCAGCGGCGGGCTGACTGCCGGGCGGTTCCAGCACACGGCCACGCTGCTTGGGAACGGGATGCTCCTGGTCGCCGGGGGCGCCACCGCGAGCGCCGAAGTCTATAGTCCTGCCAAGGTCACCTGGACGGCCACCGGCACGATGACGGCGGCGCGGAGCAATCACGCCGCCGCCCTGCTGAGCACCGGAGACGTCCTCGTGGCGGGTGGCATGGATACCGCGGATAACGTTCTAAGCAGCGCGGAGTTGTACCATCCCGGCAGTTCGCCGCTGGTGAGTTTGAGCCCGACCAGCCTGGACCTGGGACTCCAGCAGGTGGGGGCCACCAGCCCGCCGCAGATGATTACCGTAACCAACAACGGCACGGCGGCGCTGGTGATCGGTGCGGTGGCGGTGAGCGGCGTCCCGGGGGAGTTCCAGGCCAGCAACTGCCCGAATCCGAATGTGCCGCCGGGCGGCAGTTGCGCAATCTCAGTGGTGTTTTCGCCCGTTGCGGCGCGCCAGCGCAGCGCCACCCTGAGCATCCAGGACAACGCGCCGAACACTCCACAGACGGTGCCTCTCAGCGGCACAGGGTTCATCAGCGGGCCGCATTTCTGGGCTCCCACCGGCACCATGAGCCTGGCGCGCCAGAGTCACACCGTGACGTCGCTGGCGAATCAGAAGGTGCTGGTCGCCGGCGGCGCCTCCCAATCCGGCACGGAACTGTACGATCCCGGTTCGGGTACCTTCTCGCCGACCGGGCCGCTAAACGTGGCGCGCAGTGGGCACACGGCCACGCGGCTGCTCAGCGGAAAGGTGCTGGTGGCGGGCGGGGGGACCGCCAGCGCGGAAATCTATGATCCAGGCACGGGCCTGTGGAGCCTGACCGGGTCGATGAGCGTGGCTCGCACGGGGCACACGGCCACGCTGTTGCCAGGCGGGCAGGTGCTGGTGAGCGGCGGCTGCAACGGAGGGGCGTGCAACAGCGCGGAACTCTTTGATCCCGCCTCGGGAAAATGGACGCCCACCGGCAGCATGAACGCCGCCCGGGCGCACCACACCGCCACGCTGCTCGCGAGCGGCCGGGTGCTGGCGGCTGGCGGGGGGCCGGCGAGTGCGGAACTGTATGACCCCGGAGCGGGCGCCTGGACCCCGACCGGCTCCATGAGCATCGGGCGGGCCGGGCATACGGCCACCCGGCTGGCCAGCGGCAAGGTGCTGGCGGCGGGCGGCTGTGGCGGCGGCCCATGCAGCAGCGCCGAAGTGTACGATCCCACTGCCGGGACCTGGACGCCCACTGCGCCGATGAAGCAGGGTCACGTGAGTCATACGGCCACGCGTCTGGCAAACGGCCAGGTGCTGGTGGCCGGCGGGATCTATTTCTGCGATCCGGAGTTCGGATTCTGCTTCACCACGGCCATTGCGGAGCTCTACCAGCCGGCGACCAATTCGTGGACGCTGACCGGAGCCATGATCACTCCGCGCGACCTGCACGCCGCGGCGCTGTTGCCCACCGGCAAGGTGCTCGTAACGGGCGGTACCAACGATCAGGTGCTGTTTCCGCTGGCCAGTGCCGAACTCTACACGCCATAGCGGAATAGGAGAATATTCCCATGAGAACGTTAAACCGCCGCTTCTTTATCGCGGCCTCGGTGATCTGCCTCCTGTCCGGTACGGCGGACGCAAGGTCGCGCAAAAAGAAACCCACTCCCGCTCCGCAATTCTCTTATTACCTGTTGGTGCTGTCCTATGCGCCGGATTTCTGTGACCAACCCCAGGGGAACAAAGATCCCCGGGAATGCGGCGCCGGCCGCCATGTCGGCTTTGTGGTGCACGGGCTCTGGCCGCAGGGGGAAACCTCGCGCGGGCCGGAGAACTGCGGCTCCAGCCCGGTCTCGCAGGCGATCATCCAGGCTACCTTGCCGTACATTCCCACCGAGTCGCTGATCCAGCACGAGTGGACCGCGCATGGGAGCTGCAGCGGGTTGAGCGTGGAGGATTACTTTGCCGCGCTCCGCAAGGCGCGGGACTCCGTCACCTTGCCGGACGACCTGAATCAGCCTTCGCAGGAGCTGCATCTTAGCCCCGCACAGGTCGAGGCCCAGGTCGCTGCCGCGAACCCGAGTTTCCCCGCAGCGAGTTTCAGAACGTCCTGTTACAAGGACGGAGAGTTGCAGGAGGTCAGAATCTGCCTCAACAAGGACCTGTCGCCCCGCGCCTGTGGCCCGAGCGCCGGGGAATGTGCCGCATCAAGCGTGACCATCCTGCCGGTCCGCTAGCCTACCGAGCCGCGCCCGTCAGCGAGCGGTTCTTCGAAGACCGATCCATCCATGCGCACGCAGGCATCGCTGACCCGCGGTACGAAATCCATGTGCGCCAGAACGTCGCCGGCGAGATCGATCCCCGGAGCGATCTCGATCAGCTCCAGTCCGCCATGCGCCAAACGAAATACCGCTCGCTCGGTCACGTACAGCACCTCGTGTCCCTCGGCGGCGGCGCGCGGGCCGCTGAACGTCACCTGCTGCACTTGGCGCACGAATTTTCTCTGCCTCCCTTCCGAGACGATCCGCAGGCAGCCGTCCTCGCAGCAGGTCTCCAGGCCTCCCGCGGTGAAAGTCCCCATAAAGACGACTTTCTTGGCGCTCTGGGAGATGTCCACGAAGCCGCCCGCACCGGCCAGGCGGCCCCCGAAGTTGCTGACGTTGACATTGCCCTCCTGATCGCACTCCGCCATGCTTAAAAAGGCAATGTCCAGCCCGCCGCCATCGTAGAAGTCGAACATGTAGGGCTGGTCGATGATCGCCATCGGATGCGACGACGCGCCAAAGCTCAGGCCCCCGGCGGGGATCCCGCCGATCGCTCCGGCCTCCACCGTCAGAGTCATGCTCTCGAGCAGGTTCTTCTGCCTGGCGATCTGCGCCAGGCCTTCAGGCATGCCGATCCCCAAGTTGACAATGTCGCCCTCACGGATCTCGGCGAAGGCGCGCCGCGCGGCATAGAGCCTGGGCCCGCGGCAGGTGAGCGGAAGCTCCGCGGATGCCAGATCGCCGGCCGTCACGTAGCGGGCATTGAACTGCTCGGCGAAGGTCTGCAGGTGGGACTCTGGCGCGCCGAGGACCACCACATCTACGTGAATTCCGGGAATACGGATCGCCTTGGGATCGCGCGAGTAGTCCGGAACGAGGCGCTCTACCTGCACGATGACCGTGCCGCCGGAATTCTTGGCCGCTTGCGCCAGGGAAAGGTTCTCCCCCGTGAGCACTTCTTCTTCGAGCGAGATATTGCCGAAGGAATCGCTGGCGGTGCCGCGCAGCAGCGCGACATCGATCGGGAACGCCTTGTACCAGAGCCACTCGCGGCCATCCAGGCAGATGAGTTCGACCAGGTCTTGGGTGGTCCGCGCGTTCAACTTGCCGCCGCCCCGGCGCGGATCGATGAAGGTGTCGAGCCCAATCCGTGTAATCGCCCCCGGATTGCCGGCCGCAATCTCGCGGAACAGCCGGCAAAGTACCCCTTGCGGAAAGTTGTACGCCTCGATCCGGTTCTCGAGCGCAAGCGCACTCAACGCCGGGGCCAGATTCCAATGCCCTCCGATCACGCGTTTGACCAGACCCGCGTGCCCGAGATGATTCAGTCCGCGGCGGCGGCCATCTCCCTGCCCGGCGGCATAGACGAGAGTCAGGTCCCGCGGCGCGGACTCGATCCGGAACCGCTCTTCGAGCGCACTGGTCAGCGCCTCGGGATGCCCGCACCCGACGAAGCCGCTGGTGGCGATGGTGGCGCCGTCCGGGATGAGGCGGACCGCCTCCGCGGCCGTCAGGATTTGCGGTTTTCTCATACAGGTTCTGATTCTACGGCAAACCGGCAGAGAGCCGGAAGTGGGAGGCTATGGGGCTCTAGGCCCATTTCACTGCAATTGACTTTTATTGCTCAGAGCCGCCCTTAAGGTCGCATTCATGTAACCGATGCTGTATGCCAACCCGGGACTAGGCTGGAACGGCTGTGCAGCTCCCCGGCTGGTCTCGCCCCTGCGTTGCGCTCCCGCCGGCGGCTCTCCCAGCCCGGGAATATGATCCGGGATCACGATCCCGTCAAAATCGATGTCTACCAGGGCCTTCATCACCTTGTACATGTCGTAGTAGCCGTCGTCCATCAAAGTCTCGGTGAAATGGGGCAGCGGACGGGTCACATTCCGGAAATGGATCTTGAACAGCTTCTTCAAACCGCCGAAATACCGGATCGTCTCCACCGGGTCCTTGCCCATCATTGGCCCGCCCTCGAGCCATGTCCCCACGCACAGGCACATGCCCACGTTGGGACTATCGGCGATCTCCAAAGCTCTTTTGTAGCCCTCGAAGCTGCTGAAGATCCGGGGAACGCCCGCGAGCATCGGTTGCGGCGGATCGTCCGGGTGGATCCCGATGCGGACGCCCGCCTCTTCAGCCACCGGCGCCACTTTCCGGATGAAGTATGTGTAGTTGTCCCAGATCTCTTCTCTTGAGTAGACACGGCCGTGAGAAAGAGGCTCCTTATACACCTTTCCGTCCCATCCTCCCTGGAAATTGGGGCTCCGCAAATCGCAGTCGGAGGCGGAATATCCTCGGGGCAAAGTGGCCTGTCCGCTCCGCCAGTTTCCGTTGCCCTCGAAGCCATAGGTCATATAAGGAATGCCTGCCTTGCCCAGATAGTGCAGGTAATTCAAGTACTCTTCAATCTTCTGGTCGCGCCCCGGCAGATTCAGCACGATCTCCGGCACGTTGATAATTGCTCCGCTGGGGCCTACTCTGGTGGACTCGTTGTAGACCCTAAAGCCTCCGGCTTCCCATTGCCGGCGAATTCGGGCGAAGCCTTCGGCCGTGGAGGTCTCCCGCGTGGGATCTGCGCTGCTGATCCATGTCACCCCAAGCTGTTTGAGGTACAACATGTTCTCCTTGCTGGGGTTGCGCGCATACGTAGCGATCTTGATGCCGGGGGGAATGGGGAGAAGCTTGGCGGAACTCCTGGTTGCCGTAGCCAGCATCGATGCTCCCGCCACCGCCATTTTGGCGAACTCGCGTCTTGCGACACCCGCGTTCGCGCCTCCAGCCGGCTTCTCTCCCTCAGAAATGCCCATGCAATCGTCTCCTCTACCCCTGAGTGTAGCCGGAACCTGGTGGTGTGTCGCGCCGTCGAGGGGCAGGCCAAGGAGCCCGCCCCCCGCGGAAAATCGCTCAAAACATCAATTTCAAACCGAATTGAATGACGCGCCCGTCGGTGGAGACGCCGGCGCCCTGGCTGGCGCTGGTGATGCGGCCAAAGGTGTTTGGCGCGTGCAGGTCGGTTCCCGGCGCGCCCAGGTTCACGTGGTTGAAGAAGTTGAAGAACTCCGCGCGGAACTGCAGGTTGGCGCTTTCTTTGAAGCGGAAGTTCTTGGTGGCGGAGGCATCTATGTTGTTCATGCCCGGCATGTGGATGGGCATGCGGGAGTTGTTGCCCCACTGGCCGAGTGGCGTATCCATGAAGGCGGCCGTGTTGAACCACTTGTCCCGGTTGGGATTGGCGACAGTCACGCTCTGGCCGGGCACCACGCTGAGACGCGAGCCAACGCCTGTTCCGGTGGTGTCGCCCGTCCCTCCCATCGTCGAAGCGAAGCCGGTCTGTTCCGTGATAATCGTGCCGAGTTGCCAACCGCCCAAAAGTGTCCGCACCGCGGCCATCTGCGCATGTGTGAAGAACGGCAGGTCGTAGATGGCCGCCACCGAGAGCCGGTGCCGGATATCGAAGCCTGCCGGGGCCTTGTCGGCCGCCAGGTTGAAGTAATTCTGGATGCCGCCCAGGTAGGCCCCCCCGCCCACGCTGCTGATATCGGCGCTGCTGAGCGCTTTGGAGAAGGTGTAGGAGCCCAGCACGGAGAGGCCGCTGGCCATGCGCCGTTCGATCTTGGTTTGCAGCGCGTGGTATGTGGAGTTGCCGATGCTTTTGTACACCGGGAGCGAGTCATAGCCCTGGAAGGGCCGCCGCGACCGGATCGAAGGCACTCCGGCGCCCGGCACCACCACCTGGATGGGACGGTTGCCGTCGAAACCCTCGGTGAGCCGCGTTCCCTTGGAGCCCACATAGCCGATATCGGCGATCAGGTTGCGGGGCAGCTTCTTCTGAATCGTGAAATTCCACTGTTGGGCGTAAGTGGAGCGGAGGTGTGGATCCGCCGCCGAAGCGCTGAAGGCCGATGCCCCCGCCGTCGGATTGGCAAAGACCGTATCCACGAAGAATGGAGCATTGTAAGTCGCCGTAGCGCTGTAAGATCCCACAATGGGCGGGTTCAGCGTAAGTCCCGTGTACGTGTTGGTGATCTCCGGCGTGTAGTAGATGCCGTAGCCGCCGCGCACTACGAAATCCGAGACACCGGGCACGCGCCAGGCAAAGCCGAAGCGCGGCCCCCAGTCCTTGCGGTCCGGGAAGACCAGCGAGGCGGGGTATCCCGGGGTGTCCGAAATGTCCGGGAAACCGTTGTAGATCTGCTGCGAAGGCACAAAGCCGGGCACCACGCCGTTGAGATCGAAGTTGGTGATCTTGCCGCGCTGGTCGGGCGGTGAGAAGTACTCGTAGCGCACGCCCATGTTCAGGGTCAGGTTGGGCGTAACCCGCCAGTTGTCCTGGAAATAGTAACCCTGCCAGTAGTTACCCATGCGCGTGGCAAAGGGAGCGGCGCTTAGGCTCGCGGACGTGCCCATGCCCAGCAGGAACGCTGCGAAGCTGTTTTCGCGCACGGGCGAGGCGCCGTTCAGGGTAGTGGTGCGTCCGTCGAAGCTAAAGACTCCCCGCGGGTTTACGGCCTCATCGAAGGTCCAGTTCCGGCGACCGACCATCATGCCCATGCGGAGAGAGTGCCGGCCTTTTTGGACCGAGATGTCGTCGGACACCTGCCAGAGCTGATTGAGCCGGTCACGGGGGCCATTGGTGCGGGTGGTGGGGAAATCGTAACCCGCGCCGCCGAAGGTTGGGGCGCCGTAATCGCGGGGGCGCTTGGAGACTCCCGCGATGCCGATGATGTTGGCAACGTCCAGCGCGGGATTGTCCGTGGTCCCAAAGAACTCGTGCTCGTAAAACCGGTTCCAGCCGATACGGGCCTCATTGACCACATTGGCGGAGAATGTGTGGGTGTCGCCCACGCTCAGGTTCTGGCCCCGCGCGCGGTTGCTGCGCGTGTCCCAGACGAACGTCGGCGCCGCCGCTCCGCTGCTCGCTGCCTGGTCGGCCTGCACGTTGTACATGTAGCTGCCGTACAGGAAATTCTTGTCCGAAATTCGGTGGTCGAGGCGGGTGATGTACTGATCCTGGTTTACGGGCGCCGGGGCTTGCGGACCGTAGAAATTGATCGCCGGCTGGCTGGCGTTCGGCGCGGGCACGAACTGTTGCACGAACTTACTGGCGAACGGCCGGATGCGGTCCTGCGGAATCTTGTTGCCGGGGAACGGAAGGCCGCTCTGTGGGTCGTAGATGGTAACGCTCGAGCTAGAGAAGTCGCCGCTGCGATAGGGCACCGGCGGCACGAACGCGGTTCCCGTGAAGGATCCCGAGATGAGTCGTCCGGATTCCCAGTTGAAGAAGAAAAACGTCTTCTGTTTACCGTTGTAAATTTTCGGCACGAAGACCGGGCCGCCCAGGTTGGCGCCGAACTGGTTACGATTCAGGCGCGGCGGCTTGGCCGTGGGCGAATAGGGCTGAAAGGGCGAGAGCGTCGTGAGCGCGTCATTGCGGTTGAACTCCCACGCTCCGCCGTGAAACGAATTGGTTCCGCTCTTGGTGGTGAGGTTCACCTGCCCGCCGGGAGCCCCGCCCATTTCTGCGGAGTAGGTGCTGGTCTCGACTCTGAACTCGTTGATGGCGTCAATGGAGGGTGAGAAGGCGAAGTTGTAGCTGTCCAGGTCCATGGACTCGATGCCATCGTAGTAGAAGCGGTTCTGCGTGTCGCGCGAGCCGTTGGCGGACATGGCCACCTGCTGGCCCACCGAGCCGCGGTTCCGCCGCACCGTGATGCTGCCCGGCGTGCCAGGGTTGACCCCCGGGGTGAGCAGCGCCAATTGCACGAAGGAGCGGCCGTTCAAGGGCAACTCGATGACCTGCTGGCTGTTGATTACCGTGCCGACCCTGGCGTCTTCCGTTTGCAGCCCAATGGCGCTGGCTTCCACCTGAATCTGCTGCGTCATCTGGCCGACCTGGAGTTGCACGTTCACGCGCGCCTCCTGGTCCACGCTCAGGGGGAACGCGGTTATCAGCGACTTTTGGAACCCCGTGGCTTCCACAGACAGCGTATAGGTGCCCACCGGCACCACAACTTCATAATTCCCCACCGCGTTGGTACTGGTCTTGAAATCCTGCCTGGTAATGGTATTGCTAGCCGTGATATTGGCGCCTGGAACCGCCGAGCCGCTGGCATCCGTGACGGTGCCCACCACTCTCGCCGTAGTCGCCTGCCCGGCAAGGTGTCCGGGCGCGAAAACCAAGACACACAAAAGCAGTGCCGCTAAAAACCAAAAACCCCGGTTTGTCATGTGGATACCCGTGCCACCCTGCCGCCCCGCTGACGGCATTGGCGGTGCATTTACACTGGCGTTCGCGCGCGGAAAGCCTGGAGTCCCGCAACTGCGTACGGTCGGTGGGCCCAACCCTGAAGACACACTGCCCGGACTCCACCCTCCGGACGTCGCGTCCCTGGAGGACTTTCCGGCAGCATGCTTCCACCTGCCTCGATTGGCTCAATTGTATACTTCCGGACCTAAAGCGTCAATTTAAAAGAGAGATTCGGGAAGGAACATCTGGTTCTGGCGGCTTGACTTCCGCACTGATTTTCCCTACCATGTTGGACAAATGGCTAACCCTGATTCGCTGGGCCAGTTCGAGCAGTTGGTACTGACTGCGATTCTGACCCTTCGCGAAGACGCTTATGGCGTAACAATTCACGCCAAGGTGCAGGAGCTGACCCGTCCCAAGTCGGTCTCGCTCGGCGCGGTTTACGTCACCCTGGACCGGTTGGAGGACAAAGGCCTCGTTGCGTCCTGGCGATCGGACCCTACACCCGAGCGCGGCGGCCGCGCCAAACGCTGCTACCGGCTGGAAGCCCTGGGCGAGCGTGCATTGCAGGAGGCGGCGGTCACCGCGAAGCGTATCTGGGACGTGATTGCGGAAGCCTGGGGCAAGGAGTGGGCCAAAGAGTGGGGCAAGAGGCGGGCTGATGCATCCCGGGCCATCCAAAACGGTTGAGACGATCGTCGCCGTCTTCGTCCCGCCAGCCTGCCGGCGCTCTTCCGTCACAATGACCTACTCTCAGTTCCTCGACCGAGTCCGGACCGGACAGATCGCCGGGGTAATCGTCATGGGCAGCAACTCCGGCGCCACGGCGGCGATTTGCCGGCTCAAGGACGGCAATAGCGTACGAACCGTGCTGCCGCGGGATTACAGAGATACCCTGGTGGCAATGCAGGACAACCAGGTGAACATTGAGATCCGGGACGCCGCATCCGAACCGCTTCAGCTCCTCTGGAAAGCATCGCCGTTTTTGCTGCTCTTGGGTGTGTGGGTTTTTCTGATGCTTTGGAAGTTCTCGAACAGCTCCGGACAAGCCGGCGCCCCACCTACTGAGCGGTTTGCCCAACCAGGTCGTGGACCTTTTCGATAATCAATTCTTCGGCAGCGGCGCTGAAGGGCCCGCCCGCGCCGCCCTGCGCTTCGTATCCGCCTTCCCGCAGCACCCGCGCCGAAGGCACGTAGGCGAACACATCATTGGAATAGGCCGCCACCCAGGTGTTCTCCCACCCGTACTGCCCCTTCAGACGGAGTGAATAATCCACCACCGATTCGCCGCCCAGGGCGATGAACTTCAGGTCGTTTCCGAACTGCCACACCTCAACCGGGTCGGGATAGTGGTCCGGCAGCTTGCCGTACCGTTGGATCGCCTTCAGCATCCGTTCGCCCTGCGCGCGCCGGTTGGCGTCGTGATCCTTGGCCCACGCCTGCAACTCCTCGCGGGAGGGAGGCGTTTGAAACGGAAGGTCCACTCGCGCAAATGCGGTCTTCAGCGGGCCGCCAATCGGACGCATCTTGCCGTGCAGCACCAGGTCCACGGAAGCCGCCAGAATCCGGCCGTACATGGTGACCAACTCCAGGGAATAGTGCGTCAGGGCCGGATCGGTACCCTGGTAGCGCGGCAGCGGGTTGGCGTCGCCCGCGCAGCCCAGGACAAACAAGGCGGTCGCGCCGGGATAAGCTTTCTCCAGGGCACGCTGTGCGTACCCGGCATAGTCCGCGTTGATCTGGTATGCCCCCAGCGTGGTGTTGTGGCACGCATATCCGAACACCACCGCGCGCAGCGAGCCATCCGGATTCCGCACCGCCAGCACGGGCACATCGTGATCCACCGGCGCCGGCAACCCGCGCGTACCCGGGTGATCGCGGCGCCGGTTCACCGCGATCCCCGCGAATCCCTGCGCGAACTCGAGCCGCGCCGGCCGCATGCTCTTCAGAGCTGCCCCGACAGTGGCGACTGCTTTCCCGATCAGGTCTTCGTTGTAGCGCCGCACCACCTCCTTCTGCGCTTCATAGCCGGGCTTGGGATCCAACTCGCCGATGATCGGCCCGCTGTGGGTATGCGACGAATTCAGCGCCAGGCGGTCGCGGGCCAGGCCATACTGCTGCCGGCAGCGCTCCGCGATGGCGTCCGCCACCTCCTTGCGAAAGCCGATCAGGTCAGAGGTCACCAGCACCGCCGGTTTCCCCCCGCCGTCGTCCAGCGCCAGCGCTTTCAGGTACAGGTCCGTCTGCACGCCCTCCGAAGGTTTGGTGCGCGCCGCATAGCCGGCCATCCAAATAGATTCGGTCGGGGTAATGACCACCTGCGCTACTCCGGCGCTCCATTCACCCCACAGGGGGGCGCTCAGGCATAGCGCTAAAAACAGAAGAGTGCTCCGTTTCATTTGGCCGCCATTGTATCTCAGCGGGTTTGTGATCTTCGCATTCCGGCAGGCCATGGTCCGGTCCGGCGCCTGCGGGTCCGGACCGAACAATCCTGGGGCCGCGGTGTAAGATGTGGGGAACATGCGGAAGCTGACCTGTGCCCTTCTGGCGTGCCTTACTGTGGCATCGCCGCTGATGCTCGCCGAAGAATATGTCCTGGGTCCTGATTCCAGGCGGCAAGCCGGGGTGCCACAAGGCACGGTCACCAAATACGAGTGGACGAGCAAAATCTATCCCGGCACTGTGCGGGATTATTGGGTCTACGTCCCGGCGCAATACCGTCCGGATAAACCCGCCTGCACGATGGTGTTCCAGGATGGGTGGACCTTTGTGAACGAGAACGGCGCATTCAAAACCACCATTGTGTTCGACAACTTGATCCACAACGGCGACATGCCGGTCACCATCGGCGTGTTCATCAATCCCGGCGTGGTCCCGGGGGCCGCTCCGAACACGCAGTCACGATTCAACCGCAGCGATGAATACGATGCCGTGGGCCCTCGCTTTCCGGCGTTCCTGATCGAAGAGATCCTCCCGGAAGTCGGCAAGCGCTACAACCTTTCCGGAGATCCCAACGACCGCGCGATCGCCGGATCGAGCTCCGGGGGGAACGCCTCGTTCAACGCGGCCTGGACCCGCCCGGATGTCTTCCATCGCGTCCTCAGCTTCATCGGCGGTTTTACCAACCTGCGCGGCGACCATATCTATCCATCCCTGGTGCGGAAAATGGAAACCCGGCCGCTGCGTGTCTTCCTTCAGGACGGTTTGCAAGACATTAATGTGTACAGCAACTACGAACTGGGCGCCGCGCTGCGGGACGCCAATTATGACTACAAGCTGGTGATCGGCACCGAAGCTCACAACAGCAAACACGGGTCTGCGATCCTGCCGGATGCCCTGCGCTGGCTGTGGCGCGACTATCCGAAACCCATCGCCAAGCCGGCCGGCGGCCCCCGGCATTACCTCAGCAACAACATCCTGTTGGACACGGATACCGGCTGGGAGTTGGTCAGCCAGGGATACAAATTCACGGAAGGCCCGGCGGTCGATGCGCAGGGGAATGTCTTCTTCAGCGACATTCCCAACAGCCGTATCTACAGGATTTCCGTCGATGGAAAAGTCGCTCTTTTCCGCGAGAATACGGGCGAAGCCAATGGCCTGATGTTCGGACCGGACGGCCGCCTTTACGCCTGCCAGAATGGACGCCAACGCATTGTTGCCTATGCGGCAGACGGCAAAGAATCGGTAGTCGCGGAAGGCGTGAGTTCCAACGACCTCGCGGTCAACCCCCGCGGTGAAATCTATTTCACCGATCCGCAGAACAAACGCGTCTGGTTCATCGACGCGAAGGGGAACAAGCGGGTCGTCGACGAGGGGATCCTGTTTCCCAATGGCGTCCGTTTCTCACCTGACCATGCCTTCCTGATGGTGGCGGATACGATGAGCCGCTGGATCTGGTCCTTCTCGGTGCAGCCCGATGGGTCGCTGGCTGCCGGCGAGGCGTTCCACCGGCTGGAGATCCCGGACGAAGTCGAATCCGGCCCGATCCGCAGCGGAGCGGATGGGATGACAGTAGACGCCGATGGATTCGTGTATGTAGCCACGAAGCTCGGGATCCAGATTGCCGACCCGGCCGGCCGAACGGTCGGCATTCTCAACAGCCCCGGCGCCAGTGACCCTTCGAACGTAGTCTTCGGCGGTCCGGACCTCCAGACCTTATATGTCACCGCCGGCGACAAGGTCTTCCGGCGCCGGATCAGGAAAAAGGGCACCTTCCCGTGGGCCCAGGTCATGCCGCCGAAGCCGCACCTCTGATCTGAGGGACAGCGCTTACGAATCCAATTTGGACTTGATCACCGCTCAAACAGAAAAATATCCCCCCTGTTTTCAATCCGCCGCCGCGCAAGCCGCCTCGCGCCCTCTTCCCCTATGCCGTACGCTGAAATCAGGAAAGGCTGGTTCGTTCACCCGGACCGGCCCGATGAGTTTAATGCTGCGCAGCATTTCATCGTCAATGGGGCGGCCTTGGGCCGCTCCCATCGGTGATCCTGGCGCCCGGCGCCCCTAGAAAGGCTTGCCGCGGGACTGGCCCTGTGTGCCAGATGCCGCGGACGGGACCAACAGAAACCGGTTTTCGGCCAGAGTTTCGGGAATTGGTTCGGGTAAGTCTGGGGTTTCCCCCCGGAGACTGCCGCCAATAAGCCCCGTTACGTTTCACCCCGCCCCGGTCCCCGC